>Ga0190272_10001435_pt1 | contig 11477 bp, 14 predicted proteins | sample Popmic504T_FD_133746 | JGI IMG/M metagenome (GOLD analysis project Ga0190272, IMG submission 133746) | Populus adjacent soil microbial communities from riparian zone of Shoshone River, Wyoming, USA - 504 T | ecosystem: Environmental > Terrestrial > Soil > Riparian zone | place: USA: Wyoming...
AAATTCTCGGTCGGCCAGGCGGTCGATCTTGTTCCAAGAATTCTTCGCGCAGCAGCCCCCGGGCAATACGAGGTCCGCCGGTTGATGCCGCAATCCGATCGCGACACGGGCGATCCGAGCTACCAGGTCAAGAGCGTCAACGAGAAGCACGAGCGCGTCGTGTTCGAAAGCGACTTGACGGCGTCGGCCCAGCCCGAATTCATCGCCTGATGCGAGGCGCTAACGCGCCGCATTGGCCGCCGCTGCGGACGAGAACGCGACTGTAAACCGCGCCCCGCGGCCGTTGTCTCCGGCCGAGATGTGCAACTCCCCGCCGATCTGCCTCACCTGTGCCCTGACAATCCTCATTCCGAGACCCTTGCTGCCGCCAGGATCGAAGCCGGCCGGCAATCCCGGTCCGCCATCCGACACCGAGAGCGAGTAACAGCCGGGCGCCGCCGTTTCGAACCGGACGATGATGTTGCCCTTGGCGTATTTCACCGAATTGGTGATCAGTTCGTTGACGATAAAGCCGAGCGGGATGGCGAACGCCGTGGGGATTTCGGCGTTCGGGCCCTCGACCAGGATGGCGCAATCGCCCGATTCCTCGCACAGCAGACGCGAGAGATCCTCGCACAGGTGCTCGAGATAGCGCTTGAACTCCACATGATCCTGATGATCGAGCAGATGCAGCCGGCGGTGCACGCGCCCGAGCGCGGCAACCCGGGTGGCCGCAACGGTCAACTGATCGGCCACCTCGGAGGACTTGGCGGCGCGGCTTTGCAACGACAGCAGGCTCGAGATCACTTGCAGGCCGTTGATGAGGCGGTGCTCGAACTCCTGCGCCAGCATGACTTGCCGTTGCGCCAGCTCGCTCATCTCCCGTCGCAATGCGACTTCACGCGCGAGAGCGGCCTGCAATTCGGTCACCGCTGCGTGCGGCTTTTGTTCGGGCAGCGGCCTGCTGAGCAAGGCCAATGTGTCGGCAGTGAACGGGCGCTCCAACCAATCCGACGTTTGCATGACGAACTCCCGATCGACGGCAACTACCGGCGTCTCCCCCAGTTTCCGCCCCACCCCCCGCGCCACCCCCTCTCCGCGGCGCACGAGCCTGAGGATCAGCAGCAGGATCAATGCACCGAGGATCGCCTGTGAGTAACCAACAGCGTAACGCCCTTGTCACGATGGAAGCTGAGCAAAATTGCTCACTTCAAGCGGCTCGTGACCTTTTGTCCCGCATGCCGATAATTCGAATAAAACTAAACCTTGATTTCCGGCTTCTCGTGCAAAACCACGTTCAACAATGAACTGTGCACGTGAATGCCGCCGTTGTAGTCGATGAGGCCGAGCTTGCGGAACTTGTTCATGAAGAAGCTCACGCGCGAGCGCGTGGTTCCGATCATCTCGGCAAGCGTCTCCTGGCTGATCTTCGCGATGATCGGCTCGGGTCTGCCCTCCTTGCCGAAATTCGCCAGCAGCAGGAGCAGCCGCGCCAGGCGCTTCTCGCTCGAATTGAACAGCTGATCGACCAGGTCCGCTTCGACGCGGATGGTGCGGCCGAGCAGGTGGGCAATGAACATCTCGGAAAATGCCGGCTCGCGATGGATGACGTCGACAACGGCCGCTTTCTCCAGCCGCATGATGACGCAATCCGTCATCGTCCTGACCGTCGCGATGCGCAGCGGCTGACCGGCCAGACATCCCTCGCCGAAGAATTCATCCGTTCCGAAAATGGCGACGACCGCTTCCTTGCCTTGCTCGGAAACGACGGTGACCTTCGCCTTGCCTTTCTGGATGTAGAAGACCGCGTCCGCCGGGTCGCCCTGTGAAAAGACGATCTGGTCCTTGCTGTAGCGCTCAATGCGGCGGCCCTCGCCAACCTTGGCGAGAAAGGATTTCGGATTGAACGAGGGCCGGCGGTTGACTGCCATGACACGGTCCTCCCGGCCGCGAGTCGCTGATGCGAGCATCAATATTACAGAATTTTTCGCGGCGCGGCGCGGCAATTCTTCACGCGGAAAACCGCAATTGCGTGCTCGCCCGGCGGTCGTGGAACCCATGAACCGGCGAAAGTGTGCAATATTGCTCAGACGCCACGCGCGGCCAAGCCTAAGGCTGTTGAAGCCGGGCGCAGACATTTGCCCCCCAACTGCCTCACGTCCGGTACCCCCAGACCCCGGCTGGAGAAATCCGGCCGGGGTCTTCTTTTCCATCCGCCTCGCGAAGAGCGCGACACGGAGGCTCACGATGGCCCCCCCGCAACGCCCCCCGATCGAGCAGATCGTCCGCTTCGATCACGCGCAGGCGCAGGCGATCGAGGATTGGCGGGCAAGGCAGAAGCCCGTACCGGACGCCGCGGAAGCAATCAAACGGTTGATCGCGATGGGCCTGGCAAGCACGCCTCCGGCAGCGCAGCGCGGCAAGAAAACAGCGGGCAGTAAAACAGCCGTCAAGGCATCCGAGTTGGCCGGGGAGATGATCGATTGGCTCAGCGACAGCTCCGCCCCGGCGGAAGAACGCGCCAAGCGGAAGCGGCGGTTGATCAAGGGCCCGTCCGAATTCCGCGAGATGCGCAGCGATCACAAGAAGCCGAAGGATTAGGGTCCGAGCGCGGGTGAGCGCGTAGCCTGGATGGAGCGGCTTGCCCGCCGTAGCTCTAGCGAAGGCGGGAGCGAATTCCGGGATCGTGTGCGTCGGGACCCGTTGCGCCTACCTGGTCCGGTCCCTGTTGCGCAGGGACTCCGCGAGCACGACCAGCGCGTACTTCGTCGTGCGCGAGCCGATCTCCGCATAAGCGCGCAGCAGCCGCATGGCGCCCTTGGTCTGAACGAGAGCGAGGCTGCTGTTGCGCTCGTCCGTCTTTTTCGGTTTGGCGCCCATGCCGGCGTAGAAGAACATCACCGGCGTGTTGAGCATGTCGGCAATGCGCACCAGCCGCGCGGCCGAGACCCGGTTGATCCCCTTCTCGTATTTCTGCACCTGCTGGAACGTCAGATCGATGCCGTCCGCGAGGCCGGACTGCGACAGCCCGCGCTCCAGCCGCAGCGCGCGAATCTTGCGGCCGATCTCGATGTCCTCGGCGCCGGCGCGGCGCTTGACGGACGGCCTGCTCTCTTTCATGTGCGCAAAGTCCGGTTACGCATTCAAATTTCAATTTCCTGCCTTATATGACGCATATTACGATCTATAGTACATTGGCTGCACGATGGCAACCTTGCTCAATCGTGGGCATGGCATTGCGCGATATTCAGCGGGCGAAGGACGTGCTGGCACGCAACGTTCGTGTGCATCGCGCCATCCAGGAGCTGTCGCAGATTGGCCTCGCCGACGAATCCGGAACGACTCAGCGCACCATCAACCGCATCGAGGCGCGCAAGGCGAACCCGACCGTCGAGACCCTCGCCAAGATCGCCGCCGCGCTGCGCGTCGAGGTGGACGCGCTTTTCGCAACGCCGGAGCGTGGGAAGTAGGGGCGCGTAATTTGACCGGCTCCATCAGCGCCCGCTGCTGCTTCGTCTTGTCGTCGCCGTAGCGTTCGCGATCGCCATCATCTCCGGCTGCACCGCCTTCATTCGCCATCGAGGCGTAGGATTTGTTGGTCAGAGCTGGGAAGACCACGATCTTGATCAGGATCGTGTATTTGTACGTACGCACTTATATCCAATGATTTTATATTTTAATTCATCTGAATTTTAAACGGCGCAGCCTATCTAGACATCAATGCTGCTGCCAGCCGACTTGATTCGCATGAGGCGAATAGCACATGGCGCCCGAAGATATCGTCGGCGGCGAGCGACACGCATCCATTTCGCCGATGCTGGCGAAGGCTCTGTTCGACAGGTCGCTCGATATCATCCTGATCACGGATCGGCGCGGCCAATTCATCGATATCGGCCCAAGCTCTTTGACGGTCCTGGGCTATCGGCCGGAGGAGATGATCGGCCAAACGGGCATGAGATTCATTCATCTGGATGATCTCGAACGCACGCGAAACGAGATGCGCCAAGCGCGTCGCGGCCGGCAGACGCAGAACTTCGAGAGCCGCTACGTGCACAAGAACGGTTCTATTGTGTCGCTCGCCTGGAGCGGCGTGTGGTCGGAAAGCGAGGAGTTGCATTTCTTCATCGGTCGCGACGTGACGGCGGACAAACTTGTCGAACGCCTGAAGAGCGAATTCGTGGCGACGGTGAGCCATGAACTGCGCACGCCGCTCACCTCCATTGTCGGCGCGCTTGGTCTTCTGGCTGCCCAACATGCGGCTACGCTGCCTCTGTCCGCCACGCGCTTGCTTGCGATCGCGCAAGCGAATTGCCAGAGGCTGCTGCGGCTGGTCGGCGGCATTCTCGACATGGATAGAGTCGAGTCCGGAAAAGTTGTCTTCAAGCTTAAGGAGCTCCGGATTCGTGCGTTGGTCGAACAAGCGATCGAGTCCAACCGCGGGTCCGCTGAGGGAGCGGGCGTGCGCATCGTCTTAAACGCCGTGTCGGATGCGGACGAAATGCATGCCGACCCAGATTGGCTGCTCAAAGCCATTAACAACTTGCTCTCGAACGCGATTAAGTTCTCTCCCGCGGGTGGCCAGGTGGTGGTGGGAATCGAGAAGCGAGGACGAGATATCCGCGTCTCCGTGCGGGACCATGGCCCCGGCATTCCCGACCAATTCAAGAGCCGCGTATTCGAAAGGTTTGCGCAAGCCGACAACCTGGACACGCGCACCAAGGGGGGCGCCGGTCTCGGCCTGAGTATAGTCAAGCAGATTGTCATGCGGCTCTGCGGCGACGTCGGGTTCGCCGATGCGCCCGGCGGCGGGACGATTTTCCATTTTGAGTTTCCCAGTCCGGAGCAAGAGACCGCGACAGTATCCGATCCCAACCTGCTGACGCCTCAGTTGAGAACGAACTCGACGTGCCCCAATGACTAGACGCCGTCGAGATGGACGGCGGGCAGGCGATCTGGCGGTCGCAGCTCTTGACGCGGCCCCCGATGCGATCGTCATCGTGAATCAAACGGGGGAGATCGTCCTCGTCAATGCGCAGACCGAAAGGATGTTCGGCTATGCGCGGGCCGAGTTGCTCGGCGAGCAGATCGAAATGCTACTGCCGCCGCGCTATCGCGAGCGGCATCCGGCGCACCGTGATAATTTTTTTGCCATGCCGAACGTGCGGCCGATGGGAGCTGGTCTTGAGCTTTACGGTCAGCGCAAGGACGGCACCGAATTCCTGATCGAGATCAGTCTCAGTCCGCTGGAAACGGAGGACGGCAGGCTTGTTTCAAGCGCAATCCGAGACATCACGCAGCGCCGGAAAGCCGAGCAGAAATTCAAGGATCTGCTCGAAGCGGCCCCGGATGCGATAATCATCGTGGATCAAGCCGGCGATATCGTCATCGTCAACACGCAGACAGAGAAACTGTTCGGCTATGCGCGAATCGAGTTGCTCGGCGAGCAGATCGAAATGCTACTGCCGCCGCGCTATCGCGAGCGGCATCCGGCGCACCGTGACAATTTTTTTGCCATGCCGAACGTGCGGCCGATGGGAGCTAGTCTTGAGCTTTACGGTCAGCGCAAGGACGGCACCGAATTCCCGATCGAGATCAGTCTCAGTCCGCTGGAAACGGAGGCGGGAACGCTCGTTTCAAGCGCGATCCGCGACATCACCGGGCGAAGGCGATATGAGAGCGTGTTGCAGGAAAAGAATATCCAGCTTCAGGCCGCCGTTAACGAGCTGGACGCGTTTTCCTATAGTGTGTCGCACGACTTGCGCGCGCCGTTGCGGGCGATCGACGGCTTCAGTCGGATCTTGCTCAAGCAGTACGGACCGGCGCTGGCGGAGGAGCCGCGTGAGTATCTGCAGCTCGTGCGCGATAACACCGTGCAGATGGGTCATCTGGTGGATGACTTGCTCAGGTTCTCGCGGCTCGGCCGTCAGCCGCTGAGCAAGCAGCAGGTGGCGACAGGGACCATTATTGAACAGGTTGTGCGTGACGCGCGGCAGCAGGCCAAGGGACGATCCATCAGCGTTTCTGTCGGGGAAACGCCAACCGCTTGGGGCGATCCGCCGTTGCTCAAGCAAGTTTTTGCCAACCTTATCCAGAACGCCTTCAAGTACACGCGGATGCGCGCGGAGGCCGTGATCGAGATCGGCTCATGCGAGATCGGCGGCGAACGGGTCTTCTTCGTCCGCGACAATGGCGCCGGCTTCGACATGGAGTACGCCGATAAGCTGTTCGGCGTGTTCCAGCGGCTGCATCGCGTGGAGGATTTCGAGGGCACCGGCGTCGGCCTGCGATCGTGCAACGCATCATCGAGCGTCATGGCGGCCGCGTCTGGGCTGAAGCGGCCGTCGACAAAGGCGCGACATTCTACTTTACAACGGAGGTTCCAAAGCATGAGTGACCAACGTGCGGAAATCCTGCTGGTCGAGGACAACCCCAACGACGTCAAGCTGACGCTGAATGCCTTCGCGACCGCCAATCTCGCAAATTCTGTTCACGTTGCGCGCGATGGCGTCGAGGCGCTCGAATATTTGTTCGGCGCCGAGCAGAACTCCGGTCAGAAAATTCCGAATCCGCCAAAACTAGTTCTGCTGGACCTGAAATTGCCGCGCTTGGATGGCCATGAAGTCCTCAAGCGCATCAAGGGCGATCCGCGCACGAGTGGAATTCCCGTGGTCGTGCTCACATCCTCCAGTGAGGAACGAGACGTCATGCGGACCTATCAAAACGGCGCCAACAGCTACATCGTCAAGCCGGTCGATTTCGAGCAGTTCACGGAATCGGTCCGCGACATCGGGAAATACTGGCTCGTGCTCAATCATTCATAGGAGCATTGGCCGCGGGTGACGGTCACGGCCGCAGGACAAGCTACTTCTTCTCCCAACCAACCGCCTTCTTCCTCCCCGCCATTCCACATCGGGCCGATCGGCGTGTTCGTGCAGCACGGGCCGAAGCCGCCGCCGTTCCAGCGGCCGCGATAAAATTGAGGGCCGCCCCAGCCGTAGCGCCATTCGCCGCCAGACCGGTAGCGCCGGTCGCGCACAAAATTGCCGCCGCCGTGGCGCGGGCTGCGATCGCGCCATTCGGAGAGGGCGGGGGCTGGCGATAGCCGGGAAGGAAGCCGTAGCGCGAGGCGTGAGTCGGCTTCGAGGCTGGGCGCGATCATCTCACGGCCGCAATGGCCGCACCCGAATGCGGCCGGGCTCGACCACCACAAGATTGCCCGCGAGCCTCTCGGCATGCGCGGAAACGATGTCCGCGACGGCCTCAGCCTCCGTCGCGTTCGCCAACCGATCCATTTCCAGCAGGATGACGCCGCGTAGCGCGAGACGTTGGCGAATAACCAATTCGCCGAAATCGCGGTCTTCCGTGATCAAAATGCGGTCGTCGGCACCTGCTGCATTCAGAATATCGTCGTCCGGAGTGCCGGGTGTCGTCTCGGCAATGGAAACCACGTCGTGACCATCGTTGCGAAGGCGCTCGATCACAAGGCGCGAGACGTTTTCATCCGCGAGAAAACGCATCACTCGGCAGCGAGCACGGTCTCATGCTGCATGTAGTCGGCGGCAAATGCCAAAGCGGCCCGCAGGTCGTCCTCGGTGAGTTGCGGGTGCGCTTCGAGCACCTCGGCAAAAGAGCGGCCGGCACCCAGCTTGCGCAGGATGTGCTCGACCGTGATGCGCGTGTTTTTGACGCACGGTTTGCCCATCATCACGGTGGGATCGATGGAGATGCGGTCGTGTGCCATGGCTGGATGATAGCCGAAAATCCGCCTGCGATAAACGCCTGCAAGCCGGGCGGCGTCGGATCAGGCCCCGCCCGGCAGCACCGTTATTGCCCGCAATTCCACATCGGTCCGATCGGCGTTTGCGTCCAGCACGGGCCGAAGCCGCCGCCGTTCCAGCGGCCGCGATAAAATCGAGGGCCGCCCCAGCCGTAGCGCCATTCGCCGCCCGACCAGTAGCGCCGGTCGCGCACAAAATCGCCGCCGCCGTGGCGTGGACTGCGATCGCGCCATTCGGACAGGGGCGGGGGCTGGCGATAGCCGGGAAGGAAGCCGTAGCGCGAGCTTTGCTTGGGCGGATTGGCAAACACGATAATTTTGGTGCGCTTGTCGTCGCGCGGTTTGGCAACAGCCGATGCAGGCAATACTGAAGCAGCGATGGCGAAGACCAGCAGCTCTCTGAAAAATCGCATGCGATCCTCGCCGTGCGCATCTTGCGCCGCTACTTCTTCATTCCGCCCTTATCGTTCTTCCTCCCCGGCAACTCCATCAAATTATCCCACAGTTCGATCTTCGTCCCGTGCTTGTTGCCGGCCGGATGGAAGAACCAGTCGATCGCCGTTCTGCCCGCCGCCGTTGCGCCACTCTGGGGAACCCCATATTCTCGACAGGAACTGTGGCGCGGGTGCGTGCCACGTCCGTTCCGGGAGGTGATCGCATGAGTTTGATGCCCCGACGCACTCTTGCCGCCGCGCTGCTGCTCATGGGCGCCGCACTGCCATCCGCCGTCCACGCGCAAGGCAGTCCGCCGGCGGGCGGCGCCGTCACGCTGTTCGAGAACGTGCGCATCTTCGACGGCAAGGGCGCGGCGCTCTCGGCGCCCTCCCATGTTCTGGTGCGCGGCAACAAGATCGAGAGAATTTCGGCGCAACCCATCCCGGTCGACCGCCGGGCGGACACCACCATCGTGGCGGGCGGCGGGCGCACGCTGATGCCCGGCCTGATCGACAATCACTGGCACGCGGCGCTGGCGCGCATCACGCCGGCACAGTCGCTCGGTGACGTCACCTACAGCAGTGTCCACGCCGGCGTCGAGGCGACAGCCACGTTGATGCGCGGCTTCACCTCGGTTCGCGACCTGGGCGGGCCGGTGTTCGGCCTCAAGGCTGCCATCGACGAGGGCGTACTGCCCGGCCCGCGCATTTATCCATCCGGGGCCGTGATCACGGTCACGAGCGGGCACGGGGACTTCCGCCAGTTGACCGATCTGCCGCGCACGCTCGGCGGCATGCTCCACCGCATGGAGCAGCTTGGCGGCTCCTTGGTGGCGGATAGCCCCGACGAGGTGCGCGTGCGCACACGCGAGCAGCTCATGCAGGGCGCCTCCCAGATCAAGTTGACGGCGGGCGGCGGCGTGTCGTCGCCCTTCAGCCCGGTCGATGTGGTCACCTTCACCGAGCCCGAACTGCGCGCCGCGGTTGAAGCGGCCGAGAACTGGGGCACCTATGTCGGTACGCATGCGTTCACGCCCGCTGCCATCCAGCGGTCGGTCGCGGCCGGCGTCAAGGTGATCGAACACGGCATGCTGATGGACGAGGCAAGCGCCAAGGCGATGGCCGACAAGGGCGTCTGGCTGAGCATGCAGCCGATCCCCCGAGCTCTGGTGGAGGGCTTTCCGGCCGGTTCGGTCCAGCGAGAGAAGGCCGAAGAGGTCGTGCAAGGCATCGGCCCGACCTACGCGCTAGCGAAGAAGTACAAGCTCAAGACGGCGTGGGGCACCGACGTGCTGTTCTCCGCCGCGCTGGCGCGGCAACAAGGGGCGATTCTGGCGTCCATGACCCAATGGTTCACCCCTGCTGAGACGCTGATCATGGCAACCTCGACGAACGCCGAACTGCTCGCGTTGTCCGGCAAGCGCAACCCCTATCCGGGCAAGCTCGGCGTCGTGGAGCAGGGCGCGCTCGCGGACCTGCTCCTGGTTGACGGCAATCCGCTGGAGAACATCAACCTCGTTGCGGATGCGGCCAAGAACTTCCTCGTCATCATGAAGGATGGCCAAGTCCACAAGAATACCGTGCCAAGGTGAGCCAACGCTGAGTGAGCGCGATCCAGACCATCGCGCTCGCCCGGCTTCACACGTGCGAGAACGAGGCGACAATGCGGTGGGTTCATACAGCGATCGTTGTTCTGTTCGCGGCCGCCACGCTGATCTTCCTGGTGCAGAACCGCGAGATCGTATCGATGGATTTTCTCGGGTTTAGCGTGCGCGCCCCGCTCGCCCTGATCGCGGCGAGTTTCTATCTGCTGGGTGCCATCACGGGTGGCAGCGCCTATGCACTGCTCAGACGATCCGTGCAGGCGGCCCGCACCGTGCCGCCGCCGCGGAGTGCCTGATCCACCTTTCCCCAAGGGTCCACTAGGAGTCCTTTTCATCGATTGGCCGGCGCGTGAGGAAAAGCCTCAGGACCGCGAAGCAGGCCGCCGCCGCCGCGAGGTGCTTGAGCGTGTGTCCGCTCACAATCGATCCGGCCGAAAAAATTGCTTCGTCATAGTGTTCCAGCAGCTTGGCGAGCGCGTAGAGCGCTGTGGCGATGATCCAATAGAATGCGCCGGTATATTTCGCCGGGAACAACTGGAGGATCAGGATCAATGTCAGAAAGGGAAAAAACTGCGCCCAGGCATAAAGCCGCAAGTCATCGGTCCAGCGCCACAGCAGGAGACTGAAAACACCGATTGCCAGCAGCGGCCGCAGCAATATTACGCCCGCTCTCGCGTCCACGCGCTCCTCGACAACAGCGGCAAGGATTGCGGCGAAGCAAAGCGTCATCGGCAGCCGGTCCCAGAACAAGGTGCCGTCATTCGGATTCCAATGGTAGTAGGACGAGCCAAAACCGGTCAGGAATATTCCCGAAAAGACTACAACAGTGATGGAATCGCGACGCACGAGCAGCAACCCGGCCGCGCCGGCCGCGATGAATGGCAGATTCGAAACGACGTTCCAGAAATTCGGAATGCCGAACAAAGTGCGCTGATCGGCGAACTGATGGTAACCCTGATCTTGCAAAAGCGGCGGAAGCAGCATCAATCCGGCGAGCGAAATCACCATCAAGCCATACAGAACCGGTACCGGCCGATTGCGGACCGCGCTGATTGTCATTTGATGACTCGCCGTTGATAATCCTGCGCTGCCGATGCTGCCTGCATCCTCGCGAATTGTCACCCTCGCGAGCGACGCCGTGCAACAGGCGTTCGGCACGTGTGAGCGGGAGGGGTCACTGGGTTCACGTCGCAGGTTTCTGTCCAGGCCTCTCGGCTGGCTGATCGCGGGGATCTGGTTTCTCTGCCGGGCGCTGCTCATCGCGTGGGCCGCATTGGCCATCTACTATTCGAACCTGCCCTGGCCTTGGCTGCGCATCGTGTTGGCGGTGGCCTTTGCGGCCTTCGCGATCTGGGGGTTCTGGCTATCGCGCCGGCGGCACACGTCCCTGGCCGTGGCCGTGCTGTTTCTCGCCGTGGTCGCGTGGTGGATCGCCATTCCTCCCTCGCACGATCGCAATTGGCGGCCGGAGGTCGCCGTGATGCCGCGGGCCATCATCGACGGCGACCGCGTGCGCCTCACCGGTGTGCGCAACTTCGACTACCACAGCCGGAATGACTTCACGGTGCGCCATGAGGAGCGCGAGGTACAGCTCTCGCACCTCGTCGCGCTGGATTTCTACGTGTCCTACTTCATGGAGGGGCCGGTCGGACACACGTTCGTGAGTTTCATCTTCGACAACGC
>Ga0190272_10001436_pt1 | contig 11473 bp, 12 predicted proteins | sample Popmic504T_FD_133746 | JGI IMG/M metagenome (GOLD analysis project Ga0190272, IMG submission 133746) | Populus adjacent soil microbial communities from riparian zone of Shoshone River, Wyoming, USA - 504 T | ecosystem: Environmental > Terrestrial > Soil > Riparian zone | place: USA: Wyoming...
ATGTGGTGCTCGGGCATACCGGCCGCGCCGGAGAGGTGGCCGAGTGGCTGAAGGCGGCGGTTTGCTAAACCGTTATACGGGGAAACCCGTATCAAGGGTTCGAATCCCTTCCTCTCCGCCACCCTTCGCCCTGTCGGGGCTTCGGGTGGCAGGCCACCGATGTTGACGGGCGAAGGGTGTCTCCCGAAGCTCCCAAGGAGCGCAGGGAGACTGGCGCCATGTGGTATGTCTATTTTCTCAAGCTGAGCAACAACGACATCTACGTCGGCTCCACGAACGATTTGCGTCGTCGCGTCAAATCTCACGACGAGGGTCATGTTCTCTCCACGAAATCCCATTTGCCCATAGCTCTCAAATCTTACATTGCCGTCGAGACGGAGACTCTCGCCAGGTCTCTTGAGCGATATTTCAAATCTGGCTCAGGTAAAGCCGTTGCGAAAAAGCGCTTCTTTTCAAGTTGAGCAGGCTTCCAAGGTCCGCCAGCAATCCGCAACCCACTGCGACTCGAATTTGAATGGCCGGCCGGTGCGACGTGTTCCGGCAGAGCAGAATCCAGCGATTTCCAGGAATCGAATCGGCGAGCGCGGAGAGCCCGCAAGCGCAAGTTCCGGCGCGCACACCGATTGCCCAGCGAAATGGCGCGCCCCTGCGGGACACGGTGGATAAGCGGGTGCCCGGCGATGCTTCCCGCGGTTTTATTGGATTCTGACAATATATTGATTTCAAACAGAGTTTTGTGTTTTCTGGGCTAGACGTTTTGGTCCGTTTTGCGACCCCGTTCGGCGAGTGCCATTTGTGCAACACCTGCCTGAAAACGCGCTTCGAGGCCTGTGATTCGGCGGTTTTTTCGTTGTGTGTGCAACTCTCGTGGCTAAGGTTGATCACGCGACGGAGGGGGGCATCCCCAGGTCGCCCCGTCCGGGTCAACTGGATCGAGCCGCAAGGTGAGAAACGGAAAAGCCGGGTGGTTTCGCGGGGAACTGATTGGGGACCTTCCAGGGTGTTTCGGCACCCGACGAGCGGAACCCTCCCACACTAAACAAACTTGGAGGTCACGATGAAGATGGTGAAAAGCCTTCTCCTCGGTTCCGCGGCGGGTCTCGTTGCGGTCGTTGGAGCACAGGCTGCCGATCTTCCCGTTAAGGCCAAACCGGTCGAATACGTGAAGATTTGTAGCATCTACGGCGCCGGGTTCTTCTACATTCCCGGAACCGATTCCTGCATCAAGATCGGCGGATGGATTCGCGCCGAATACGGTTTCCAGACCGGCAACTCCGAAGTCCCTTATCACATGGGTGGCGGCGGCCTGAACAACCGTATCAATTCGAACGAGATCAACATGCGCGCGCGCTGGGTGACCTCGCTCGATGTTCGCACCCAGACTGAGTATGGCACCCTGCGCGCCTATACCCGCGCCGGCTTCCAGACCACGACGGGTGAGACGACTCAGGGCCGCATCTATACCGAGCGTGGTTTCATCCAGTTCGCTGGGTTCACCCTCGGCAAGTCGCAGTCCTACTTCGACTTCTTCGGCGGCGCGTTCAGCTACGGCATCTCCTACAACGGTGCTGCCTCGGCCACCGGCGCGGCCGGCGTCCTGCTCGCCGCTTACACGGCGACGTTCGGCAATGGCTTCACCGCCACCCTGTCGATCGAAGACCAGACCAGCCGTCGTGGCGCGGTGTGGGATGCCAGCAACGACGCGACCAACGCGCTCGTGATCGGTGGAATGCCCGGTCCGAACTCGCTTGTCGACTCGTACACCACCACGGCCGGCACGGTTAACGCCGGCGACTACGCGGCGCAGGGCGTTCCCGACATCGTCGGTTCGCTCCGTGTCGACCAGGCTTGGGGCTCCGCGCAGATCGCGGGTGCTCTGCACCAGGTTCGCGCCGGCTACTACGGCAACAACACGACCGGCGCTGGCGCCAACGTGCTGGGCGTGAACTCGGCCTTCCTTGCTCCGGGCGATGTCTGGGGCTGGGCCGCGGCGGCGGGTATCGTGATCAACCTGCCGTGGGCCAAGGGCGACAAGTTCTACATCGAAGGCACCGTGTCCGAAGGTGGCAGCAGCTATGTTGGCTGGTCCGACAGCGTCGGCACGACCAACAAGTACAATCGCTTCAACGGCGCGAACGTGGCGGCGGCTTGGGCGCTTGACTCCATCTTCGGCACGCTTGTGTCGACCGGTGGCGCGAGTGGCCAGCAGCTGACGCGGTTCTGGTCGATCAACGGTGCTCTCGAGCACTATTGGACCCCGGCCCTGCGTACGTCGATCTTCGGCAACTACACGGCCGCGGATTACAACGCAACGGCCACCACGCTGTTCTGCTCCTCACCGCAGAGCCCGGTCCGCCGCATTGCCGCTCCGAACGTGCCGCTCACCGGCGCGACGGTTGTGGCGGGCTGCGATCCGGACTTCAACGTCTGGTCAGTCGGCACGCGTACCATCTGGAACCCGGCGCCGCAGTTCGATATCGGCCTCGAGGTGATGTACTCGCGCGTCGAGACGAGGCACGATCCGAACCAGATGGTGTTCAACTTCGCGGGTAGCGGTGGCCGTGCGGTCGGCTCGTACATCCCGTCGAGCGAGAGCGTCTGGGCGTCGATCCTGCGCTTCCAGCGTAACTTCTGGCCATGATCGATTGATCATTGCTGGATCAGCTACAGCCCCCGGCCTCACGGCCGGGGGTTTTTTCATGATTGCGAGGTGGCGCGACCAATTCGCGACAAGCCGGAGCGCGTCCTCACCTTCGCCACAGCCAACCAGGCCCGGCGTGGGCTACCGGACCAACGACAGTTGCAAGGTGCGCGTTAACACGAGGAAAGATTTCGCCCAACGCGGTCAGGGAGCAGGCTGCGTGCCCGCCCCTCCTTTCTTGATCCAGAATTGATACATGCCAAGAAACGTATGCGGGCGTGCCTGCTCGAACGCATGCCAACGGTCGAGGTCCGTCATCGTCAGGTCATCGGGGTTGGCCGCCGCATATTGCCCGGCGGTGGCACCGGAAAACTGGAATCCCAGGAATTCGAGTCCGGTCTCGCGGATGAACCGAGCGATCTTTGGAATGGTGAGACATTGCTCCGACACGTGAAACAGGAGATCGCGGCACTCGCTCATGCTGAAAAAGTCAGGAAACGTCAGGTTGATTCGAATCGGCGCGTCTTCTGGCAGCGCTGCGATAGCGGCGCGGGCGCGGCGAATACCCGCCGCATCGGACGTGAAGCCACGCTCTGCGATAAACGCACGGCATGCCGTTACCTCGGTGCGGGCAAGTTCGCTGTATAATCCGAGCAGCATGAGCCCGCCGGGACGGAGCAGGTCGAGTAGCCGGCTCCACGCGCCGAACGGTTCCGCCATATGGTGCAGCACACCGCCCGCCTGGATCACGTCGAACTGACGGTCAAGTTCACCGAGCCGCAGAATGTCGGCCTGCCCGTAGTCGATGTTGCGGAGCCCGAGTTCGGCCGTCTTTCGCGCGGCGTAGCCGAGACTTGCGCGGCTAAGATCGACGGCAAGGATGCGCGCTGATGGCACCCGCGCGGCAAACTCCACCGGTTGCTGCCCCGTGCCGCAGCCCGCGATAAGCACTTCCAGTGGCGCTCGATCGATCGGAGTGAGCCGGGCGGATGGCATCATCGAGCGCAGGTAAGCGTCGAAGGATATCGGCTGGCCACCCGGTGTCGTCTTGATCCAGCGCGGAAACGGGTTCTCCTCATATTGCTGCCGCACCGCGAGCGATGTCGTGTCATCGATCGAGGTGAGTTGCGGTACAGCGGCCGCCATGACGCGGTCGCTCGCAGGTTCGCGGACTTGCTGTGCAATGACGGCCTCCAGCGCCGTACTCGACTGCTGATCCAGCAGGCGGTCATGCCCAGGCTGGAGATTGAGCGGGCCGTAGCATGCGATCGTTGCTACAAGTAACGCGGGCGGCGTGACGCCTGCAACAGAAATGTCCGCGAACCGTTGGCGCAGCTTGCGTACGTCTGCCTCCTCGGCGGCATCCAGATCGAGCACGTATTCATTGATGAAGCACTGGCGCGCGAGACTGCATGCGAAGGGCAGCAACGCAGCCGCCTCTGGATCGGACGGAGCCTGCTGGCAAAGAGCCAGAATACCCCGACGGGCCGCAGTGAGAAGCGCCTCAAGCTGCGCATCGGCCACGGGCGTATTTTCGAGCAGCGCCCCAAGCAACGCGTCAGTCGCGAGCGCCCGCAATTCCTGCGGTGCGAGCGCACGACCCCGCTGCGGCACGGCCGCGAGTGCATCAGCAACGGGCCCCTTGTCCTTCAGAAACGCCGCCGCAAAGGGGGCAAAGAGGCTCGGACGGCTCCACGGCTCGCGTAAGGCCGCACCCAGCACGTCGCGCAATTGGGGAACGTTCGGGCACTTGTTCAGCCCGCGTGCGCAGGAGACGAACAAGTCTTTCGCTTCCCGCGTCGGCCGGAGCGTGAGCGCCTTGCACAATAGCGTCATCGCGGCGAATGCGTCGTCCCGCATGAGAAGGGCGAGCGCCGAACCGACAATCGCCTCACTGAAATCCGGGCGCAGGTCGAGAGCCTGACGATAACGTTGCAGCGCAGGTTCGATACGGCCGCGTGCGAGCAGCGTTCCTGCGAGATTGTTGAGTGCCTCGGGATAGGCAGGACGCAGGGACAGCGTCCGCTCGTAGAGGATGATGGCTTGGTCTGGACGGCCGCGCGCGAGGTGAACATTGGCGAGATTGAAATGGGCCTCCGCCAGATTTGGTGCCAGTTCGATCAGCCGCTCATAGGCTGCTTGCGCGTCCGCTAACCGGCCAAGAGCCTTGAGGCCGTTTCCCAAGTTAAGGTGAGCCTCGGCAAAATTCGACTGCAATGCGATGGCGCGCTCGTTGTGCAAGACGACGTCGGTGAATCGTCCAAGCTGAGCCATGGCGAGGCCCAGATGATAATGCCCTTGGGGATTGCGCTCGTGCTGCGCCAGCGAGCGTCCGATGAGATCCGCCGCGGTCTCCGCGCGGTTTAGTTGCAGCAGCAGAAGACCGAGATAGTGAAGGCTGCCGGCGTGGAGCGGATCGACCGCCAGGAGCTTGCGGTAAGCGGCTTCAGCCTCGGGAAGACGTCCCTGTTGATGCAGCTTCACCGCCGAACCGAAGAGCTCCTCCGGGGCAAGTCGCGCTTGGGAGCGTGGGAACCAGTCAGTCATTTGGCCTTCGGTCGCCCCGGCGGTATGTCGCCCAGAAGGTTCCGTCGGCGATGATGTCGGTCGTCTTTTCGCGCGCCAGCCGGCCGTCCCTGACAGGCTCGAACTCGGCCGAAAGCATCGACCTGATGTCGAGGCCGTCGTTCACCCAGCCCATCTCCACTGTCGGGATCGAGCGCACATTGCCGTTGACGGCAAACAGGTTTCCGCCGGGCTTGAGCGCCGCGCGGATCAGCGCGATGTCGTGCGCCGGCGCCGCACAGTGCTGCAGCACCCAGATCGAGAGCACCGTGTCGAACGTCAGGCCGCGCGCGATGAGGCCCTCGAGCATCTCGTGCGAGCACGACATGAACCGGTCCGTGCGGGTGTAGATCACCGACAAAGCGCGCATGCTCGGGCTGATGTCGATACCGACAATGCGGCAGTTGTGTCGCTTGATCAGCTCATGGGACATCCGTCCGATGCCGCAGCCATAATCGAGCAGAAGCGAGTCCGCCGTGATGTCGAATTGCTCGGCGATCAGGTCCGCGAGATACGGCGTCTCCTTCTCCCAGCGTTCCGCCGTGGTCGCCCCTTCGGGCGTCATGATGATCGCCATCGCTTGCGCGATGTCGTTCACGTTGAAAACTTGCGGATTGTAGGTGGGCTGCTGCATGAAAGGCTTGTCCCCGAACGGAAACGGCCGGTCAACCCGCGCTGCGCCGCAGGCGGGCTCAGACGCCGAGCTTGGCCTTGAGCAGGTCGTTGACCGCCTGCGGGTTGGCCTTGCCGCCGGAGGCCTTCATCACCTGCCCGACGAACCAGCCGGCAAGCTGCGGCTTCGCCTTCGCCTGCGCGACCTTGTCGGGATTTGCCGCAATGATCTCGTCGATCAACTTCTCGATGGCGCCGGTGTCGGTGACCTGTTTCATGCCGCGCGCTTCGACGATCGCACGCGGGTCACCGCCCTCGCTCCAGACGATCTCGAACAGGTCCTTGGCGATCTTGCCCGAGATCACCCCCTCCCCGATCAGGTCGAGAATCACGCCGAGCTGCGCGGCCGAGACCGGTGACTCCTCGATGTCCCTGCCCTCCTTGTTGAGCCGGCCCGCGAGCTCGTTGATCACCCAGTTGGCCGCAGCCTTTGCGTCACGGCCCTTCGCGACCGCCTCGAAGAAATCCGCCGTGACCCGCTCGGCGACTAGAACGCCCGCGTCATAGCCGGACAATCCCTCCGCGATGAAGCGCGCCTTCTTCTCGTCCGGCAGCTCCGGCAAATGTGCCTTCAGCGCATCGACCTCGTCCTGCGTCAGCTCCAGCGGCAACAGATCCGGATCGGGGAAATAGCGGTAGTCGTGCGCTTCTTCTTTGGAGCGCATCGAGCGCGTCTCGCGCTTGTTCGGATCGTAGAGCCGCGTTTCCTGGCCGATCGTGCCGCCATCCTCGATGATGGCGATCTGGCGCCGCGCCTCGTGCTCGATGGCATCGCCGATAAAGCTGATCGAGTTCATGTTCTTGATCTCGCAGCGCGTGCCGAGCGGCGCGCCGGGCTTGCGCACCGACACGTTCACGTCGGCGCGAAGGCTCCCCTTCTCCATGTCGCCGTCGCAGGTGCCGAGATAGCGCAGGATCGAGCGCAGCTTCGTCACATAGGCCTTGGCCTGCTCGGACGAGCGGATGTCGGGCTTCGACACGATCTCCATCAAGGCGACCCCCGATCGGTTGAGGTCGACATAGGAGGTGGCCGGGTGCCGGTCGTGCAGGAGCTTGCCGGCATCCTGTTCGAGATGCAGCCGTTCGATCCCGACCGTGACGCTCTCGCCGTCGGGAAGATCGACGATCACCTCGCCCTCGCCGACGATCGGCGACTTGTACTGGCTGATCTGATAGCCCTGCGGCAGATCGGGATAGAAATAGTTCTTCCGGTCGAACACCGATTTCAGATTGATTCGCGCCTTGAGGCCCAGCCCGGTGCGCACTGCCTGGCGCACGCATTCGGCATTGATCACCGGCAGCATGCCGGGCATCGCGGCATCCACCAGCGAGACGTGATCGTTCGGCTCAGCCCCGAACCCGGTCGAGGCGCCGGAGAACAGTTTCGCCTTCGAGGTGACCTGCGCATGCACCTCCATGCCGATCACGACTTCGTAGCCGCCAATGAGCTTCGCCTTCGCGGTTTCCATGGTTTCGCCGTCAAATCTCACGTGTTCCGCCGCACGGAACATCGGAACGCTGCGCCGCACAACTCGTTGTCATAGGAATTAGCGGAGCACGTCATGACTGACAACAACGCCACACCCCCCAAAGGCGCGATCGGCCTCATTATCGGAGGGGTATTCGCCGTCGCGGCGGCGTTTTTCATCCTCACCGGCGGCGAACTCGGCGGTGAAAAGAAGATTCTTGGCGATGCGGACCTTCCGCCGGTCGCGTCAGGAACGACCAAGTAGCGCACCAGCGATATCACCCCACTCGCGGGCCAGTTCGCCGCTCGCAACCGGCTGGCCCGCCGTGCGGTACCAATAGCCCGCGTTCGGCAGATCGCCTTCCACGCGATGCAGATAGGCGTGCACCCACGCGGCCTCGCGCGAGTCGTCATTCATCACGATGGTATGCGCCTTCTCCCACTCGCCTTCGCCGCCCACCACAGCGCTTCCACCGGCGGCGCGAGATCGCGCGGCGGCGCCGCCTTGGCGATCGAAGCGGCAAATTCGGCGAGGGTCACCACCACCGCTCCGGCGTAAAATGTCCCGCCGCATCCTCGATCTTCTGCCCGAGCGCGAACAGCGTTTCCTCGTCGAACGGCTTGCCGATCAGTTGCAGCCCGAGCGGCAGGCCCTGCGCGTCAAGGCCCGCCGGTACCGCAATGCCCGGCAGTCCCGCCATGTTCACCGTCACGGTGAACACGTCGTTCAAATACATCTCGACCGGATCGGCGCCGCCCTTCTCGCCGATCGCGAACGCGGCTGACGGCGTCGCCGGTGTGAGCATCGCGTCGATCCCGGCATTGAAGCAATCTTCGAAGTCGCGCTTGATCAGCGTGCGCACCTTTTGCGCGCGGATGTAGTACGCGTCGTAATACCCGGCCGAGAGCACATAGGTGCCGATCATCACGCGCCGGCGCACCTCCTTGCCGAACCCTTCCGCGCGCGTGCCCCCGTACATGCCGATGACGTCGCGCCCCGGCACGCGCAGCCCGTAGCGCACGCCGTCATAGCGCGCGAGGTTCGACGAGGCCTCCGCCGGCGCCACGATGTAGTAGGCGGGCAACGCGTATTTGGTGTGCGGCAGCGAGACGTCGACCATCTCGGCGCCCGCATCCTTGAGCCAAGCGATGCCTTGGCTCCACAGCGTCTCGATTTCGCCCGGCATGCCGTCGAGGCGGTACTCCTTCGGAATACCGATCCGCATGCCCTTCACGGGACGCGCGAGCGCGGCCTCATAATCCGGCACCGGAATGTCCACCGAGGTCGTGTCTTTCGGATCGTGTCCCGCCATCGAGCGCATCAGCAGCGCGGTGTCGCGCACCGTGCGCGCGATCGGACCGGCCTGATCGAGCGAGGACGCGAACGCCACGATGCCCCAGCGCGAGCAACGCCCGTACGTCGGCTTCAGCCCGACCGTGCCGGTGAAGGCGGCGGGCTGGCGGATTGACCCACCCGTATCCGTGGCGGTCGCACCCAAACACAGATGCGCGGCCACGGCCGATGCGGAGCCGCCCGACGAGCCTCCCGGCACCAGAAACGCGCCTTCGATCTTGCCACTCGATGCCGCGCCGACATTCGAGCCCTTGCGCCGCCACGGGTTCACGACGGGCCCGAAGCACGAGGTCTCGTTCGACGAGCCCATTGCGAACTCGTCGTTGTTGAGCTTGCCGAGCATCACGGCGCCGTCGCGCCACAGGTTCGCCGAGACGGTCGACTCGTAGGTCGGCGTGAACTCGCCGAGGATGCGCGAGCCCGCGGTGGTGCGCACACCCTTGGTGCAGAACAGATCCTTGATGCCGAGCGGAATGCCTTCGAGCAGCCCGCCCTCGCCTTTCTGGAGCCGCGCATCGGCGGCACGTGCCATGTCGCGCGCATGCTCCGGCGTTTCGCGCACGAACGCGTTGAGCGCGCGCGCTGCCTCGACCGCGCCGATGTGCGCGTCGGTCAGCTCCGTGGCGGTGATGTCTTTTTTGCGCAGACGGTCGCGGGCGTCCGCGAGCGTCAGCGATGTGAGATCGGTCATTCGGGAGCGTCGCAGACGAAATTGTTCTTGGGATCAGGCTTCTTGAGTCCTGACGGCGCCACCTGCCGGATCAGAATCGTGCCGTCGGGCTGCTCCTCGCGATAAAGCTCGCCCGGCTGCGGCAGGCCCATCGTGCGCAGGTCTTCCGCCGTATGCCCGGCCGGCATCTGCCCGGTGGAGATGATGTCCACCAGCGCCCAGATGCGCTCCTGATCGGCCTGCTGGCATGCCCAGCACATGGCTATTCCACCACTTTGGGAACGAGGAAAAAATGATCCTCGGTCGCCGGCGCGTTCTTCACGATGTCGTCCGCGATTCCGCCGTCGGTCACCACGTCCTCGCGCTTCTTCATCGCCATCGGCGTGACCGATGTCATCGGCTCGACGCCCGCGACATCGACTTCCTGAAGCTGCTCGACGAACGCCAGCATGGCGTTGAGTTCGCCCTTCAGGTGCTCGACTTCGTCATCCTTGACCGCAATGCGCGCCAGATGCGCGATGCGGCGGACGGTGGCGGTATCGACTGACATGGGAGCTCTCTGAGGATCAGCGCGAGCCTATAGCAAGACGGCTCCCCGCGCGACAAGCCGCATCGTCCGGCGCGGCGCCAAAATGCAGTTGCACCGCTATCTTGCGGAATACGATTCCGCTACAACCATCGCATCCACTTAGGCTTCAACGATCCGGAGCGTGCGACCGTTGCCGTGAATCAAGCGAACGGCAAGCGTCTCACGTATCGTCAATCTCACTAAGCCGGATTTCAGAATTGGGCGGTCGTTTCATGCGCTGGCGACGGCGGCTGAGACGGCGAAGACCTCCCAAATGAAGTTAAGGGCACCCCATGCCTGATAGTCCCGAAAAGCGCGCACGCAGATTACGGCGAGGGAAATCATAAAGCCTGTCTTGGGGGTTGGAATTTCCCTCACTGGCTCACATGCGTTGTTTGAGATTGTACGGAAGCTGGAGGCGACATGTTCGGCCAGCGGATGTCCGAGCATCGAAGGCGAGATACTCGTAGTAGGGGTTTGCTGCATTCTTGCTGGCATAGGGGCGGCAACAGCGTTCAAAGCTCTATTCGAGCAATCCTGACTACGCCTTCTTCGCCGCGCGCTTCCGTTGCTTCTTAGGTCGCTTCGGAGTCATGCTCGAATTGGGCTGGGGACCGGCACGACGCGCGCCGCGCAATGCAGCTTGCATGCGCTGTTCAGTCTAAGCCTCGCTGTAGTTTTCAGTCGGAGGCTTCGCCATGACAACGCCTGAGTCTGATTTCGATTTGACGGCCACTATACGCGAGATGTCTCAGCGGACCGACCCTTCATTTGCGATCATTGCCGCCTCTAGGGTCGAAGACTGGCTCCGCGCCTCAATACAAACTCGAATGCGCATGCTTTCCAATAAGGAAACCGAACGCCTCTTCTCCGGATACGGACCACTCAGCACGTTTTCCGCGATGATTGACGTAGCCTATGCGTTTTCATTGTTTAATGCGGATATTCGAAATGATTTGCGGGCCATCAAAGATATTCGGAACGCCTTTGCTCACGCTCGCGACCCGCTCCACTTCGCCAGCGAAAAGTTGGCTCCACTCATTCAGAAACTAACGGGTTGGACACACGGAACAAATGCCTAGAAGTTGTTCGACTCTCGCGTTGTCGCTTGTGTTGACGCTTTCAAGACGGACCTGAATCACGCGGCTTTGATCGAGGCCGTTCGAAATTACAAGCCGCCAACCGAGCCATCGCCAGAAACAGCTTCCTGACGGTGTCTTTCCGTTGCCCTTGCGGGCGCGCCAAACGTGCACAAGCAAGCGTGGGGCGCAATAAGCGACGCGAAGCCGAGCGCATTGCGCCAAGAGGCGGCGGCGCAGTGCGCTTCGCTTGCTGCGCCCTACGGACGGCGCGACGTCGGCGATCGCAACGGTGGCCCGTCAATCCCTCACGTTCCCATCCTAGGATGGTATTCACGCATTCGTGATCGCAGAACTTATCCCCGCCTCGGAATCCGCCCTTATCCTTCTCGCGCCTTGCTCGTCGAGGGGCGTCAACCGGTGACGCTGGTTTGATGGAGCAAGCGGGATGCGCGG
>Ga0190272_10001437_pt1 | contig 11469 bp, 12 predicted proteins | sample Popmic504T_FD_133746 | JGI IMG/M metagenome (GOLD analysis project Ga0190272, IMG submission 133746) | Populus adjacent soil microbial communities from riparian zone of Shoshone River, Wyoming, USA - 504 T | ecosystem: Environmental > Terrestrial > Soil > Riparian zone | place: USA: Wyoming...
CATCAAGGTGCTGGACCGCGCCAGGCAGCGCCAGCTCGGCATCTTCCGCGCGCTGCCGGACGGCGGCGCGCGGGTCGAGCCGGTCGACAAGAAGCAGCTCGGCCGCGAACTCGCCATCCCGCCGGGCGCGACCGCCGACGCCAAGGACGGCGATCTGGTGTCGGTCGAACTCACGCGCCAGGGCCGCTTCGGCCTGCAAACCGCGCAGGTGAAGGAGCGGCTCGGCTCGCTCAAGACCGAGCGGGCGATCAGCTTCATCGCGATCCACGCGCACGAAATCCCGCACGTGTTTCGCCGCGAGGCACTGGCCGAAGCCGAGGAGGCGCGACCCGCCGGGCTCGCGGGCCGCGAGGACTGGCGCAAGCTTCCGCTCGTCACCATCGATCCGGCCGACGCCAAGGATCATGACGACGCGGTCTATGCGGAGCCGGATGCCGATGCGAAAAATCCCGGCGGGTTCATCGTCACGGTGGCGATTGCCGACGTCGGGCATTACGTGACGCCCGGCTCCGCGCTCGACCGCGAAGCCTTGGTGCGCGGCAACTCGGTCTATTTCCCGGACCGGGTCGTGCCGATGCTGCCCGAGCGCATCTCGAACGACCTGTGCTCGCTGCGTCCGAACGAGGATCGCGCCGCGCTCGCCGTGCGCATGGTGATCGACGCGAACGGCCGCAAGCGCAGCCACACCTTCCATCGGGTGCTGATGCGCTCCGCCGCAAAGCTGCATTACGCGCAGTCGCAGGACGCAGCCGACGGCCGCCCGGACGAGACGACAGGACCCCTGCTCGCTCCGGTAATCCAGCCGCTCTATGCCGCCTATCGCGCGAGGCTGCACGAGCGCCAGGAACGCCAGCCGCTCGATCTCGACCTGCCCGAGCGCAAGATCCTGCTGAAGGCCGACGGCACCGTCGACCGCGTGATCGTTCCGCCGCGCCTGGATGCGCACCGGCTGATCGAGGAATTCATGATCCTCGCCAATGTGGCGGCCGCCGAGACCCTGGAGCGGGCGCGCACGCCGCTGATCTATCGCGTCCACGACGAGCCGAGCCCGGAGAAGATCGAGGCGCTGCGCGAATTCCTTGCCACCCTCGATATCAATCTGGCGAAGGGCCAGGTGATGCGGCCGGGCGACTTCAACAAGATACTGGCGCGCGTGAAAGGCACCGAGCACGAGACGCTGGTCAACGAAGTGACGCTGCGCAGTCAGGCGCAGGCGGAATATTCGGCCGAGAACTACGGCCACTTCGGCCTCAACCTGAAGCGCTATGCGCACTACACCTCGCCGATCCGCCGCTATGCCGATCTCGTGGTGCATCGCGCGCTGATTCGCGCACAGAATTTCGGCCCCGATGGCCTGCCGAACGGCATGGACGTCACCGCCCTCAATGAGATTTCCGCGCGCATCTCGGCCGCCGAGCGGCGCGCCATGAAGGCCGAGCGCGAGACGAACGACCGGCTGATTGCAAATTTCCTGTCCGACCGCATCGGCGCGACGTTCGAGGGCCGCATCAGCGGCGTCACGCGCGCGGGTCTGTTCGTCAAGCTCGCCGAAACCGGCGCCGACGGCTTCGTTCCGGCGCGCACGATCGGCGACGACTATTACCGCTACCACGAGGCGCGCCACGCGCTGATCGGCGACCACACCGGCGAGGCCTATCGGCTCGGCGACACCGTGACGGTAAAGCTGGTCGAGGCCGCGCCGGTTGCCGGCGCCTTGCGATTCGAGCTTTTGTCCGAAGGGCGCTATGAGGGTACGGCGAAGCGCCCTCCGGCTCGCAAGCGGTTCGAGCGTCCGAAAGCGAGACCGCCAAAACGCGCCGGGCGCAGAAGATAAGAGAGAGCATGACCGACGTTGCCGAGCGCCTGACCAAGGTCGAGCGCGACCAGAGCCATCCGAACCTCAAACCGCGCGATGCCGCGACCCTGATCGTGGTCGACCGCTCCGGTCCGGCGCCGAAGGTCCTGCTCGGCCGCCGCCATGCGGGGCTGAAGTTCATGGCGGGGAAATTCGTCTTTCCCGGCGGCCGCATGGAGCCGGGCGACCGCAAGATGCCGGTCGCGAGCGATCTCGATGCGAGTGCCGGGTCGCGCCTGATGCGCGGCGTTCAGCGCCCGAGCCTCGACAAGGCGCGCGCGCTCGCGCTCGCGGCGATCCGCGAGACCTACGAGGAAACCGGCCTGCTGCTCGGCAAGCGCGTCGATACCGTGCCGCCGGTGCCCGAGGGCCCGTGGAAGGCGTTCGCAGAGGCAAAAATTCTCCCCGATCTCGCCGCGCTGCACTTCATCGTGCGCGCGATAACCCCGCCGCGCCGCCCGCGCCGCTTCGACGCGCGGTTTTTTGCGGTCGACGCCAGCGCCATCGCGCACCGCGTGGAGGGCAAGGTCGGCCCCGACAGCGAGCTGGTCGAACTGGTATGGCTGCCGATCTCGGAGGCGAAGAGCCAGGACTTGCCGACCATCACGCAGGTTGCGCTCGACGAGTTGCAGGCCCGCGTCGCCAAGGGTTTTGGTCACGACCTACCCTCGCCGTTCTACCGCATGCTGCACAAGAAATTCGTGCGCGCGGAGTTGTAGCGGGATCTTTCGCCATGACTCCGGTATTAGGTAGCAAACTCACCAACTCGGGAATGGCGGGAATAGCCGGGATTTTCCGGGATTCATCGCCGTTTCGAGGGCGGTTCAACCAATTCGGCCGGTTTGACCTTGAGGGCTCTGGCGATCCGGACAAGGACTGAGATCGTCGGGTTTTTCTCACCGCGCTCAACCGCCGAAACGTAGGTCCGATCCAAGTCCGCTGCGAAGGCTAGTTTTTCTTGGGTAAGCTTCGGCTTCTTGCCCTTGCGGATGCGCCCCACGTTCTCGGCAACGATGGCGATGATCCCCGCATCACGCGGGAATCGCTTGCGCCGCCGCTTGGCCCCCTTCGCCATGCGGCCATCGGGCCGTTTCGCTGTTTATTGGTCTACGGTTTATTAGTGACATTTTCCTGGACCAGAAATCGCTGGTAGTTTACAACCGGGGGCCGCAAGGGTTGTCAGCCGCTATGCCCGCTCCCGATCCGATTGAGGATGCAATTTACGCGCGCGCCGATGCCGAGCGCAAAATGCCGGGCGTTTTGTTCGGGCCGATCTATGCTTTTGTTTTGAACATCGCGCATATCGCGAGAGGGCAAGAACGCCAGACCATCGTTAACACCGTGACCGCGGCGCGCCCGCCGGGAATGAGCGCCGAGTGGAATGCCGGTTACGAGGCGGCGGTTATGGCCACGCTCAAGATCGCGGTATCGCGCTCGTTCACGCACTAACCCGAGGGCTTGCCATCCCGCCGACTCGGGGGCGGACTCCCGGCATGGACGGACCCAGTGAGGGCAATCTCAAAATGCGGGAGGACGTGGCCGCGTTCGCCGCGAGCCTCAAGGCTGCGTCGTTGCGCCGAGCGGCATCACGGTTCGCATCGCGCGTTCTGTCGCTATGGGATGCCCGCCGCGAGCGTGACGACACACTGCTGTTCGTCCCGACGATTGGCGCTGCCATCACGGCGGGCGGCCGTTCATCACGTTCCTCTGCCCCGCCTGTCACGTGCACGGTTCGCCTCGATTTACGGTCGCTAGACCGCCATAATACCGCGGAATCGCGCCTCTCTGACTCAAGAAGCCCCGGCAGTTAGGCCGAGGCTTCCCTTGTTGTCATCTTCTATGAGAAGGCTTCGAGGCTTCTTACCTACCCGTTCGTGAAGACCGTGACCCGCCCGTATCCCTTTTGATATGTGCTGCTCCAGTTGTACCCCCCGAACATGTCGTTTTCCGTTCCATCCGAGAAACCCCAGAACGAGTCAGTTACGGGAGCGGCAGATTGGTCGTTTTTGTTTGAAATATAGCGGCCACCCATCGGATAAGGGCCTGAGGGAGAACTCGCCGTGTACAGGTCGCAGCGGACGTAGCCCTGCTGATAGGCTTGGCTCCATCCGTAACCCGCAAATGCCGACTCGATGAGCGTCGTACCGGAGCCGGTGTTGCCCCACGACGATTGCTCGACCCATTGATTGCTGGACTCGTTATTGTTGGCCAAAATCTTTCCCCCGACCACCATGTCATATTGATTGGTTGAGTCGAGATAGAGCGACAGTCTGGAGTACGAACTATCGCCGTACTGTTTCGTCCAGCAGTAGCTGCCGCCGACAACACGGCTTAGAGGAGTTTGCAGGCCCCATTTTTTGATCGTGAGGAAAGGCTCCGACTGTGTGTTGTTCGACGCTTCCATCATGCCGCCGACGATTCTGAAAAGTGGGCCGTGAGCCATCTCGTCCTCCAAAGGGTTCTCTAACTCGGAGGTTGCACTGTGCATGGATTATCAGAGATAGAAAGAGAATTAATTTGTTACCTAAGGAAATTGGGCTCGGAACTATTTCTACATAGCGTCAGGGTGAAACTGCGCGAGCGCGAGAGCCGCCGTATTTGTGTCCTCTCCCTTTGTGGAGGCTTTGCACAGCCGCGGCCCCACTTGTGAACACGACCGCGCAAAATTTTCAGATCAACGAAGTCTCGGCCGACAAGGGTTACGGCAGCCTGAGCAACTACGCGGCGATCAAGGATCACGGTGCCGTGCCGTATATCGCCCATATGAACGAGATATCGACACAGCCTTTTGGGGCAACCGGAAACAGCCTAGAGGTATCGCTTGTGACTGACAGACCGCCCGGTTTCTTTGAAGGCACCGGAATGCCCGACCCCGGTTGGTGGGAAGCCCTTTGGCCCGATCCCGCCAAAGTGCTGCGAGACGTTGGCGTGACGCCCGGCATGGACGTGATTGACCTGTGTTGCGGCGATGGTTGGTTCACCTTCCCGTTGGCCACAATCGCGCGCAGTATCGTTGCTATCGACATTGATGCTGCGCTTTTGGAAGCGGCGAAGGTGCGGATTGCCGAGCGCGGCGGCGCACCCAATTGCACGTTTGTCGAGGCCGACGCCTACGATATCTCAAGTGTCGTCAGGGGGCCGATTGACTATGTGTTTCTAGCCAATGCTTTCCACGGCGTTCCAGATCGACCACGCCTCTCCCGGGCCGTCCATGAGATCCTTAAACCGGGCGGCTTGTTCGGTATCGTGAGTTGGCACGCAAGGCCGCGCGAGGAAACACCCGTCCTAGGGGAGCCGCGAGGCCCAGCGACGGAACAGAGGATGACGCCCGAACAGACCGTCGCAGGCGTTGAGCCGAGCAGCCTCAAGTTCCGCAACCGAGTCGAGGTTTCACCGCACCACTATGCCGCCGTATTTGAACGGCTGGGTTGAACATGCCTCCGTTGCTGGACAACAAGAACGCGTCCTCGCCATCAGTGTTTCGTCCATCTGCGCTGCTGCGCGAGGCGCGGCGTCAGAAAGGATTGCCGCACGTCGATGTGCCGCCAATCTGCATCCTTGATCCGGACGGTGACATGGTGCGGCGGCTGGTCAAGGAAGGCCGGTCAAAGCCCTTCGAAGGATGGCCCTGCTACCACACTCAAATGGACGCCTTCGAACTGGCGGGGCAAACGGTTGGCATTGTCGGCTGCGCGGTCGGCGCGCCTTTTGCCGTTCTGATCGCAGAAGAACTGTTTGAAAGCGGCTGTCGCCTGCTGCTGAGCGTAACATCGGCTGGGCAGATCGTGCCGGCGGGGCCAACGCCGTATTTTGTCATTATTAACCGCGCTTTGCGCGACGAAGGAACCAGCTACCACTACGCTGCCGCATCCGAGTATGGCGAGGCCGATCCTGCGCTGGTGGCGTTGGCCGACAACGCCATCAAGGCGGCGGGCCTGCTGGCCATCGTCGGACCAACTTGGACCACCGACGCCCCATTCCGCGAGACCGCAGAAGCAATCGAGGCCGCGCGTCAACGCGGCATCCTCGCCGTCGAGATGGAGGCGGCGGCGCTCTACACGTTCGCCAAAGCTCGTGGGGCCAATGTTTTGTGCATCGCCCACGTCACGAACACCATGGGGCAGGCAGCCCAGGATTTTGAGAAGGGTGAAGCTGACGGAACAGCGGATGCGCTGGCGGTCCTGGCTGCAATAGCGCGGGAGGTCATTGTGCAGAATTTGTATCTGCACAATAACCAACGCTGAACCGGCTGTTATTGTGCAAAGCCCCTTGTGGGAGAGGGTTACCCAGCGCGTCAGCAAACTGGGTTGGGTGAAGGGGTCATGGCCTCCAACGGAAGAATACCCTTACCCCTCCTCCTTCGCTGAGCCTCTGGGCAGCCCTCTCCTACAAGAGCCTGCCACCGGGCGGGCCGCGCCAGCGGCGCGACCCGGTGGGGAGAGGGCCCAACAACGGCGTGCGAGACTCGCGGAAGCCCGTTTTTCTTGACTTTCCGGTCCCCGCCGCTAGGGTCCGGCCAAATTCCGAGGAGAAGTTCAAATGGCCAAATCCACCACCATCAAGGTGAAGCTCGTGTCGAGCGCCGACACCGGTTTCTATTATGTCACCCGCAAGAACTCGCGCACCATGACCGACAAGCTGGTGATGAAGAAATACGATCCGGTCGCCAGGAAGCACGTCGAGTTCCGCGAAGCGAAAATCAAGTAGACCGGTCCGTCACGGGCTTTGTGAGGGCGTCCGCGAGGGCGCCCTTTGCGTTTTGGGCCAGTTCGGCCTTGAATATGGGCCATTCGGAGAACCCGCCATGCGCCTGCTTCGCCTGATCCCGCTGCTCGTGCTTTTCTTCGCGCTGCCGGCGCTCGCGGATGGGCCGCACCGGCTCGCGCTGCAGATCAGCGACAACGACGCCGACAAGATGAATGCGGTGCTCAACGTCGCCACCAACGTGTCGAAGTATTACGCCGACAAGGGCGAAGAGATCGAAATCCAGGTGGTGGCGTTCAATGCCGGCCTGCACATGCTGCGCACCGACACCTCGCCGGTTCAGCCGCGCATCGCCTCGTTCGCCAAGGGCATGCCCAACGTCAGCTTCAAGGCCTGCCAGAACACCATCGATTCAATGGCCAAGCGCGAGGGCAAGGCGATCCCGATCGTGGAAAACGCCGAGCACGTCACCGCGGGCGTCGTGACCCTGATCGAACTGGGTGAAAAGGGCTGGACCATCGTCCGGCCATAGCCCGTCGAAGACGGGCGTAAACGCCCTTATGGCCGGGCATCCCCGTCTTATTCAATGCCGAGGGCGAAAACGTGAATGGCCGGGACAAGCCCGGCCATGACGGAAAAAGGAAGAAGGTGGCCGGCCGGGAGCGGTGTCTTTGAGGAGGCCACTCACACCGTCCCGAACCGGCCGAACCCCACGGGTGTCAGGAGATGCGGCGGACCTGAGCATTCCGTAGGGTTATCAAACTGATATGGAGCGATCTTTGCGCGGACCATTAGCCCGCCCTCGCCGCTCCGGGCCTGTGCGCCCTGCATTCAAAGCTAATTGAACCAGAGCGGAAAGCAACGCTCCGGGGCTCCCGAGCGTGGAGAGATTCGCTGACAGTGTAAAGCGTTAGGGTTTACGGCGAGCCCCGCCACCTTTTCGTCATGGCCGGGCTTGTCCCGGCCATCCCGACAAGGGATGGACCGTGCTCATCTAAGCGGGATGCCCGGCACAAGGCCGGGCATGACGGAGCCAAGCTTACGCTGCGTCAGCCACGACCCGGTTGCGGCCGTCGCGCTTGGCGCGATAGAGCGCCTGATCGGCGCGCTTGAGGATGGTGGCGCCGGTGTCACCGGTGCCCGCCAGTGCCGCAAGGCCGATCGAGAGCGTCACGTCGATTGCCTTGGTGCCCTGCTCGACCGCAAACGGCTCGCCCGCGATGCGGCGGCGGATGCGCTCCGCCACCAGTGCGGCAACCGCCATGTCGGTCTCGGGCATCACGATGACGAATTCCTCGCCGCCGTACCGGCACGCGAGGTCGATGCCGCGGATCGATTTCTTCACCCGCACGGCGAACTCGCGCAGCACGTCGTCGCCGGCATCGTGGCCGTAGGTATCATTGATCGACTTGAAATAGTCGATGTCGAGCACCAGCAGGGTAAGCGGCTTGCCGCGCCCTGCGGCCTGCTCGACCAGCGTTGCCAGGTGGCTTTCCATGTAGCGGCGATTGTACAGGCCGGTGAGGCCGTCGGTGATCGCCATTTCCATCGACTGCTGCACGTTGTCGCGCAGCCGCGCCGTGTAGCGCCGCCGGCGGATCTGCGTGCGCACGCGCGCCAGCAATTCGTTCTTGTCGATCGGCCGCACGAGATAGTCGTTCACGCCGATCTCGAGCCCGCGCAACAGCCGCGCGTTATCCTCGGCTTCCGCGATCATCAGGATCGGAACGCCGCGCGTGCGGTCGAGCGAGCGCACCTGGCTGCACAGCCGCAGCCCGTCGAAGTTTTGCAGGCCCAATGAGACAATCAGGCACTCGTAGGGCGTTTCCGCCGCATGAAACAGCGCTTCCTGCGGGTTCGGCTCGACATCGACCGTATGCTCGGTGGTGAGGATCGCGGCGACCCGCTCGTAGGAGGATTTCCGGTCATCGACCAGGAGGATGCGTCCGCCGCGGCCGGTCTCGCTCAGCGCCGCCATTTCGGGATCGTTGATGCCGATCTCGCGCGAGGTCAGGGCGCGCATGCGCAACTCGTCGGCCGCCATCTTGAGCCGCACCAGCGAGCGCACGCGCGCGAGCAGCGCGATGTCCGACACGGGCTTGGTGAGGAAGTCGTCGGCGCCGGCCTCGAGGCCGCGCACGCGGTCCGACGGCTGATCCAGCGCGGTGACCATCACCACCGGAATGTGATGCGTGAGCGGGTTCGCCTTGAGCCGGCGGCACACTTCGAACCCGTCCATCTCCGGCATCATCACGTCCAGCAGCACGATGTCGCACTGCGCGCGCTCGCAAAGCGCGAGCGCCTCGGCGCCGGAGTTGGCAGTCGAGACGTCGAAATATTCGGCCGTGAGCCGCGCTTCGAGCAGCTTGACGTTCGCCGGAATGTCATCGACGACGAGGATGCGCGCAGTCATCGGCGTTCCTCCGTTCCGAGGAAATGCCGCACCGTCTCGATGAATTTTCCAACCGAGATCGGCTTCGACAGATAGGCCTCGCAGCCACCCTCGCGGATGCGTTCCTCATCCCCCTTCATGGCGAATGCGGTGACCGCCACCACGGGGATCGATTTGAGTTCGGGATCGTCCTTCAGCCACTTCGTGACCTCGAGACCGGACACTTCGGGCAACTGGATATCCATGATGATCAGGTCTGGGCGATGCTTGCGGGCGAGATCGAGCGCCTCGATCCCGTTGCGGGTTCCGACGGTGTGGTAGCCATGGGCCTCCAACAGGTCATGGAAGAGCTTCATGTTGAGCTCGTTGTCCTCCACGATCAGGACGGTCTTGGCCATTTCGGCCCTCCGGCTACCCCACCTGGCGATTCTCCGGCCGATGGCCAAAGACCCGCCTCGCCCCCGGCGCGCGAATGGGCAGAATCTTAGTAAAACCCTAGCGGCGATACGTTACGGAAAGGCAAACAGCGATGGCGAAAGGCGCCCGTATCACCCGCAAAATCGCTGAAAACCTGGCGATTCAGGCTCTTGGCTTCATGGCCGGGGAACCCGAGCGTCTGGGGCAATTTCTCGCCGCCACAGGTATCGGACCGGAGGCGATTCGCAAGGCCGCGGCCGACCCCGCCTTCCTGGCCGGAGTGCTGGACCATGTGGCGGGCGACGAGGCGCTCTTGCTCGCCGTCGCGGAGCATGCCGGTGTGACGCCGCAGGACGTGGAGCACGCGCAAGCGGTGCTGAGCGGGCGGCCTTGGCAGCGGGAGGTACCCTGATCCGATGGCGGGCTTCTGCCGCGACTGTCTTGCCGATGCCGAGGCGGCGCCGCGCTGCCCCGCCTGCGGCTCGCCGCGGCTGATCCGGCATGCGCAGTTGAGTGCGCTGTCGATCGCGCACGTGGATTGCGACGCGTTCTATGCGACCATCGAAAAACGGGACAATCCAACACTGGCCGACAAACCGCTGATCATCGGCGGCGGCAAGCGCGGCGTGGTCTCGACCGCGTGCTACATCGCGCGCACGTACGGCGTCCATTCGGCGATGCCGATGTTCAAGGCCCGCAAGCTCTGCCCGCACGCGACAATCGTTTCGCCCGACATGCAGAAATATGTTCGCGTCGGCCGCGAGGTGCGCAAGCTGATGCTCGAACTCACCCCGCAGGTCGAGCCGCTCTCGATCGACGAAGCGTTCATGGATTTGACCGGCACGGAGCGGCTGCATGGCATGAGCCCGGCGCGTTCGCTTGCGCGCTTTTCCCGGCGCGTCGAAGCCGATATCGGCATCACGGTGTCGATCGGACTGTCGGCCAACAAGTTCCTGGCCAAGATCGCCTCGGACCTCGACAAGCCGCGCGGCTTTGCGGTGCTCGGCCGCGATGAGGCGGTGAGCTTCCTCTCCCCCCGGCCGGTCGGCTTCATCTGGGGCGTCGGCAAGGTCGCGCAGGCCAGGCTCCAGCGCGACGGATACAACACCATCGCCGACCTGCAGCGCGCGGACGAAACCGACCTGATGCGCCGCTACGGCGTCGAGGGACGCCGGCTGTGGCGGCTGGCGCGCGGCATCGACGACCGCAGCGTCAATCCGGAACGCGAAACCAAGAGCGTTTCCGCCGAGACGACGTTCGGCGAGGACATCGCGTCGTTCAAGCCGCTGGAGAAAATCCTCTGGTCGCTGTGCGAGCGCGTGTCGCGGCGCCTCAAGGCGAGCGGCATTGCGGGCTCGACCGTGACGCTCAAGCTCAAGACCGCGGACTTCCGCATCAAGACGCGCGCCCGCTCGCTCGGCGAGCCGACACAGCTTGCGGCGCGCATCTTCGAGGCCGGCCGCGACCTGCTCACCCGCGAGATCGACGGCACGAAATTCCGGCTGCTCGGCATCGGCGCCTCAAATCTGGTCGAAGGCGAGAAGGCGGACGCCGCCGACCTCGTCGACCACAAGGGCGAGCGCGCCGCCAAGGCCGAACACGCGGTCGACAAGGTGCGCGAGAAATTCGGCAATGCGTCCGTGGTCAAGGGACTGGTATTCGACGGCACGGGGGTAGAGACTGATGACGAGGACGAGTGAATGATCGACCGCAGAACGCTTCTCGCTGGATGCGCCGCGCTGCCGCTCACGCGCGAAGCGCTGGCGCAATCCGGGCCGCTGACCAGGATCGTGTTTCCATTCGCGGCGGGCGGCGCCGGCGATACGATCTGCCGCCTGATCGCCGAACATCTGCGCCAGCCGCTGGATCGCGCCGTCATCGTCGAGAACCGGACCGGCGCGGATGGACTGATCGGCATCAAGGCGGTGATGAGCGCGGCTCCCGACGGATCGACAATTCTGATCACGACCGGTCCGACCATGTATTTGCTCCCGATGGTCGAGACCAAACCGAGCTTCGATCACACGCGGGATTTCGTGCCGGTCTCGCTGCTCGGAAGATTCGAGTTCTGCATCGCCACCGGCGCCGGCACGGATGCGAA
>Ga0190272_10001438_pt1 | contig 11467 bp, 14 predicted proteins | sample Popmic504T_FD_133746 | JGI IMG/M metagenome (GOLD analysis project Ga0190272, IMG submission 133746) | Populus adjacent soil microbial communities from riparian zone of Shoshone River, Wyoming, USA - 504 T | ecosystem: Environmental > Terrestrial > Soil > Riparian zone | place: USA: Wyoming...
GATCCGGAAACGTCGAGCTCGAGTGCGGTGACCGGGTAGGCGGCGAGCCGTTCGATCCGGTCGATGTTTCCGTCCTCAGCTGCGATCTGTCCTGCAATCACCGACACAGATGCCGGGCGTAGCGGAGCTCCGATCAAAGTGACATGCACACGATCGTCGACGTTGCCAGGGTCTACAGCCTCGCCGCGGACAACGGAGATCTCCATGCCGAGTTCTTGAGCAACTCGATGTGCGGTTGCACTGGCTGCGTTGAGTACCTCATCCGTGGCGGCGGACGACGGTGCGATGAGGGTGGCCAAGATGAGTTGCGCGCGAATGACGACTTGCTCAACGTCAACCACGAAGACGTCGTGTCCAGACAGCGCACCGAAGAGCGTGCGGCTGACTCCCGGGCGATCTGCACCCGACAATGTGATCAGCAGAGTGTCGCCGGTGACAGTGACCTCGGTGGGGGGTAGCCCCGCGAGTGGGTCCTCGCTCACCGGTTCCCCACCACGAGCGCGATCACTAACGCGCTGCTCACTGTACGACGGTCGAGGTCGCCAAGCCGCTGTTCCAGGCAGCGGATGATGCGTCACGAATGACGGGGATCAGGGTCGCCAAGACTGCCTGGCGGGCCGCGGCCTCGCCCGAACTCAAGGCGCCGCCATCGTCCTCGGTGGCAAGGTCGAGGACGCCAATCAGCCGTTGGGTCTGCGCCATGATTCGGTAGGCCCGGTCCGGCAGGCCAGGGGGCGCGAGAAGAGCGTCGTCGTCATTCCACGACTTCATGACGTCAAGCACCTCGTCGCGCCATTCCGCAACGTCAAGGCGCGCTAGGGCAGAGAGCCCGCGGTGCAGGGCCTCAATCATCTGCCGCTCGGCCTCCGGAAGCGTGGTGGCGAAGGGCTGCGCAAAACGCCCCACTCGTTCGACCTGCCACTGCACCCGGACCAAGTGGTCATCGTCGGACCCGACCGTGGCCACATCAGCGAGCACCCCGAGCATCACTCCGTCGACTGTGACAACAGCGCCACCTCGCGAGACGGCCCGGGCGTTGAAGTCGGGCGGACCTGGCAGACGTCCAGTGTTTCCTGGTGCCGCCCAGGTGTGACAAAGGCCAGTGATTCCCTGACGACGAAGGTTTCCCAACGCCCAAGACAGATGCACAGCGTCGGGCTCGTCGGGCAGGCCGACGACATCAACGTCGTCAACGTCGGTCGTGAGCGCATCGACGGCGTCATCGATCGATGCGCGCCCACGGAGCACGGCCGTGGTCCAGGCGGCGAACGCCGGACACCACTGATCATCGATAAGCACCCGTCCAGGGTAGACGCCCCCACGGGTGTCGCTGCGGACCCAGGCAGATCCGCCGCGTAAGTTCGTGCCGTGCCCGGGTCGCTGGTGTTTTCCATGTCTGGCGTCTCCGTGGTCCGTGGCGGCACCCGGATTCTCGACGATGTCTCGTGGTACGTCGCAGAGGGCGAGCGCTGGGTCGTTCTGGGGCCAAACGGCGCCGGTAAAACCACTCTGCTTCAAGTGGCATCAGCTCGGATGCATCCGACGAGCGGCTCGGTCGACATCCTCGGCGAGCGGCTCGGGTCGGTAGACGTCTTCGAATTGCGTCCACGCATTGGGCTCGCGAGTGCAGCGATGCAGGAGAATATTCCGGGCAGTGAGCGGGTCCGTGACGTGGTCATGACGGCGGCGTACGCGGTGGTCGGGCGGTGGCGTGAGCGCTATGACCGTCTCGATGAGCAACGCGCAGAGGAGTTGCTGCGGGCCTTGGGCGCCGCCGACTTAGCTGACCGAAAATTCGGCACATTAAGTGAGGGGGAACGTAAACGCGTGCAGATTGCCCGCGCGCTGATGTCTGACCCGGAACTGCTCCTGCTAGATGAGCCAGCGGCTGGTCTCGACCTCGGCGGACGAGAAGATCTGGTGCTGCGATTGGACTCGGTGGCTGCCGATCCGGCGTCACCGGCCGTCGTGCTGGTGACGCATCACGTCGAGGAAATTCCGCCAGCGTTCACCCACGCGCTCTTGCTGCGTGCTGGTCGAGTCGTCGCGGCTGGCCCAGTCGATGACGTAGTGGCCTCGCCATGGCTCACTGCCGCATTTGGGCTGCCGCTGATCGTCGACAAGGCTGACGGACGATTCGCCGCTCGAGCGCTGCTTCCGCCCGGCCACCACCAGTGATTGGCACCCCGGAACCACAAATTAGGCAACTGAGGGCCGAAAAATGGTCTGCCCGCGCCGATTAGTGCGCCTGACAGGTACAGCGAGTGCCGATTCAGCCGTTGCGCAATCGCCGCTGACGCGCGACCGCTCGTTCGAACCGTTCCAACATCAGCGCACCTCCATCAGCCAACTCTCGATAGCCCCAGCGAAAGACCTCGTACCCTGCGTCCTCAAGCCATTCGCTCCGGCGCTTCTCGCGCCACAATGAGTCCCCGCGTCTGTCCAAGCTCGTGTACTTCACTTTTCCGTCACATTCACCAATCACGCCCAGGTTTCGCCACAAGAAGTCGGCGCGTGCGCGGCGGTTTCCACGGCGTATCTCAACATTGCCCTGCGGTCGCGCATGCCCAGTTGGTGCATGTATCCGCGTGACATTGACTCAAGGGGCGACTCCGAGGTCTTGTCGGATACGTCGATAGCGGTTGCGGCGGCCAGACGTCCTGGAATCGCTCCTCGGGCGACAAGATGTTCGCGCAGCGCACGCTTTCCACATCCTCGCCGCAGTACTGCGTCCATAGTCACCAAGGAATCAGGCAGCGTTTGGCCGGTGGCTACATCTACCGCCGTCCGAACCAAGCTCGTGGTGAACACACCCCTCCTGTTGACCACGTCACCGGGGAGCAAGACCGTTCGATGGACAACGAAGTTACTGAGGCGCGAGGCGCCGGTAGCCCTGGCAACCTCCGGTTCACGAGGGGTGACGGCGACCGGGAGTTGATTCACCAAGGCTGCGGTTCTCGCATAGGCAACAACGTCCTGCACCGCCAGTTTAAGCGCTCGCACCTTCAGTACCACGCGTTGCTCTGCCGTTGCCTCCTCCCAAACTGCGGCATCGACATAGGTTCCGCGATGAAGCGGCAACAACAGCGCCCTGCGCAGCCAGGCCCTGCGGGTAGCGATGTAGGTGGGGCTCAGCTGCGAGAGCGACACAACACCACCTTGGCGGGTGAGCAGCTCCTGCACTCTCGGGGCGATTGCGTCGTTGGCCATACCGTCACACTTAGGGCAACGTGAGGCTATTCGCGCCTATCCGCAGGAGTCATTGGTGGCTCGGGACCAAGTGTTGACCAACGGGGAGGCGAGAGTGGTCTGCACGCGCCGATTAGTGCCCGTTCGGGGCTAGCGGGGGGACCAGGGAAGCGGGAGCACTGAGACGGCCTCGCCGTCGCTAGCCCCGCCAGGCGGCGCCACCGCCAGCACGTTTGCTTCCGCTAGCCCGCTCAACATGGCCGGGCCGTGGTGCATGACGGGCGTGACGGTCACACCCTGTCGCCTACTGGGGAGGAGTCGGTGGCTGTGCGGCGGTGCGGAGATGTCACCGGCTAGCGTGGCAACTTCTAGCGATGCGAGTGGCACACCTCGGGATGCATCGATCAGTGGCCACGCCAGTGAGACGAATCCAACCGCAGCCGCAAGTGGATTACCCGGTAGGCCAATGGCTGGCCGACCATCGGGTAGTCGTGACAGCACCATGGGATGGCCTGGCCGAACGGCGACCTGATCCACGATGAGTCTCGCACCAAGAGTCGTTAAAGCGGGGTGAAGTTGGTCGACTGGCCCTCGGGCAGTGCCGCCGGTCGTCATCACCAGGTCTGCGTCTGAATTTCTGATTGCGTCGACGGTGGCGTCCTGGTCGTCTGGGACCTGACGAATGCCCGCGGGCACCGCGCCGATGCTGGTGAGCCAGCCGGCGGCCTGTGGAGCTAGAGCATCGCGAAGTCGTCCATCACCGGACGTGCCCTCCATCAACAACTCATCGCCCATGATGAAGACGTCAACGGTCGGCTGTGGATACACCATGAGCCAGTCGTGTCCGGCGGCTGCCGCGAGGCCCAGCGTGACAGGGGTCACCACCGAACCTGCTGGGAGCAGCTTTTCGCCCTCGCGAGCTTCCTCGGCACGCCGTCTCATGTCCTTGTCGGCTGGCGGGGCTATGCCGTCTGACGGTGTGAGTAGCCCATCGTGGGTGACGCCCCCTTCGCGACGGAGTACTGCCTGTGTCCCGACGGGAAGCTGCGCCCCTGTGGCGATGTCCGCGGCCTCTCCGGCTAACAGCGGCTGAGGTCGATCGCCCGCCAGCACAGTTTGGGTCACCCGCCACGGTGGGGCACCGGATACGGCCCACCCGTCCATGCTCGATGAGTCGAAGGCTGGCAAGTCGTTGCGAGCGAGCAAGTCTGTCGCGAGCACGCAACCGGCGGCGTTTGCCAGGGCTACCTGGCGAGCGGGACCGACGGCGCCACTTTGGTAGGCGCGCTCGCGGGCCGTCGGCCAGTCAGGTTCACGCAGGGTGCTGCTTCCTGCTGCCGCTGACTCTTCAGGTGTCACGGGGGTGACGCTAGCGTGACAACGTGCCCACACCCGCTGTCGATGTCCATCTCCTCGCCTTAGAACCGACGTCGGTGGTCGTGGTGGCGGGCGGTGACGCGACCCGCTTTGGCAGCGACAAGGTGGCTGCAGTCATCGAGGGCCAGACCGTGCTCGACTGGGTACTCGATGCCTGGTCGTTCGGCGCCGAACACATTGCGGTTGGTCCGGTGCGGCCCACGCGTCGACCGGTTCGCTGGTGTCGTGAGCGGCCCCCGGGCGGTGGTCCGGCCGCAGCGGTGGCCGCCGCGCTGCCTCATGTTGGGTACCCCTGGGTGGCGCTCGCCGCGGCCGATGCTCCGTTGGTGGGCGCGGTGGTCTCTGAGCTGAGGGCGGGCGCTGCCCTGGCCGCTGAGGAGGGGGCAGACGGCGCCTGGCTCGTCGATGGGAAAGGCCAACCACAACCCTTGGCCGCTATCGTCCGCCTCGCTGCATTGCATGACGTGCTGATCGACGCCGCCGGTGACTCGCTACTCCGCCGCCTCAAGCAGTTGAGGTTGCACGATGTCAGAGCTCCCTCAGACGCCTTGCGCGATGTCGACACCCGGGCAGATGAGCAGTACGTGGCACAGTTGCTTTCGGCCTTCATCAAGGGCGGCGGTCACGGCGACCTCAACAAACCAACCAAGGAGTAGCGCATGAGTGAAGACTGGCTCTCGCAGGTCCAGCAGGAACTCGGAATCGACTCCGACGTCATGGACGCCAACGCTCTATTGATGCTCGCTCGGGACGTAGCTAGGGGAGCGGAACGCAAGGCAGCCCCACTCACTACCTTCCTCGTTGGCTACGCGGCCGGCACCGGTGGACTAGGCCGCGAAGCCACAAAAGAGCTTGCCGAGCATATTCGTGCAATGTGTCCTCCACCTGTCGAGTCCGCCGACTAGACTCTGATCCATGCAGGATTGGATGTGGTGGCTGTTAGCAGGGTTAGCGCTGCTCGGTATCGAGGTGCTCTCGCTCGACCTCTTGTTTGCCAGTTTTGCGCTCGGTGCCTTCGTCGCGGCGATCGCTGCTGCCTTGGGTGCGCCGGTCCTCGTCCAAGTTGTCGTCGCTGCCGGCGTGGCTATTGTGACGCTGTTCTCGCTTCGTCCCTTGGCCTTGAAGGTGTTGCGCCGCGGGGAGCCGTCGGCGACCAACGTCGATGCGCTGGTGGGTATTGGCGCACTGGTCGTCGAAAGGGTCGACGAACACAACGGGCGAGTGAAACTTGGTGGGGAAGTTTGGTCCGCGCGCACAGTACGGCGGGAAGACACTTTTGAGCCAGGCACCAGCCTCACGGTGGTGCGCATCGATGGTGCGACGGCAATCGTCGACCGAACGGAGACCTCGTGAATAACACAGCGACGCTGATCGTCGCGGGAATTGTTGTCCTATTCGCCATCATCGTGGTGGCGAAGTCGGTACGTGTCATCCCGCAGGCAAGCGCCGGAATCGTCGAGCGACTGGGGAAGTACCACCGGACGCTGGAAGCTGGGTTGGCGGTCGTCGTGCCATTCGTCGATCGCATCCGGCCGCTCATCGACCTTCGCGAGCAGGTGGTGTCATTCCCGCCGCAAGCAGTCATTACCCAAGACAACCTGGTCGTCAGCATCGACACTGTCATCTACTTCCAGGTGACGAATGCGAAGGCTGCCACGTACGAGATCTTTAACTACATTCATGCCATTGAGCAGCTCACCGTCACCACGTTACGTAACGTCGCTGGCGGAATGGACCTTGAGCGAACGTTGACTTCGCGCGAAGACATCAACCTGGGTTTGCGCGGAGTTCTTGACGAAGCCACCGGCAAGTGGGGGATCCGCGTCAACCGAGTCGAGATCAAGGCCATCGACCCGCCCGCATCAGTGCAGCAGGCGATGGAGATGCAGATGCGTGCTGAGCGCGAGAAGCGGGCAGCCATTCTGACTGCTGAAGGTGTGCGCCAATCGGCGATTCTGACGGCGGAAGGCGCCAAGCAGTCGGAGATTTTGCGCGCTGAAGGAGACGCGCGTGCTGCCGTCGTGCGCGCCGAGGGTGAGGCAAGCGCGATCGCGACGGTGTTCACATCGATCCACACCAACGACCCCGATCCGAAGTTGCTTGCCTACCAGTACATCCAGTCACTTCCTGCCATCGCCAATGGCGCATCAAACAAGTTGTGGATTCTTCCCGCTGAGCTCACCCAAGCGATGACAAACCTCAGCCAAGCCTTCAATCCTTCGTCCTCTTCAGCACCGCCGCCACCTTCAACACCGGTCTAGTAAGGGATTACGAGGCCTGCACTTCGGGAATCGGTTCGTCGAAACGCCGGGCGATCTGTCCCGCGACGTTGGCCACCATCAGGACGTACCAGTCGGCGTGGTTGTAGTGCCAGAGTGCGTTGTAAAGCGCGCGCGGCCCCCCGCCTGCGCCGTTCGCACAGAGATAGTTGGCGGCCGAGTAGATGGCGTCCGCAGGATCCCAGATGTCCCTGTCCTCATCTTTGTCTCCATCGACCGCATACGCCGCAAAGGTGCTGGGCAGGAACTGCATCGGCCCTTGGGCGCCCGCCGAGGAAGGACCGGTATTGGTGCCGTGGCCGCTTTCCACTTGTCCGATGGCGGCCAGGATTGGCCACGGTAGACCCGGGCAGGTCTGCGCCGCCGCCTGATACAGCGCAAGGTAGTCGCGGGGGATACCGCTGGCATTCACCTGTGACGCCCCCGAACTAGCAGCCGCGGCAGCCGCCGCGCGTTGGGCGGCGAGACGCTCTGCTGCTTGCTCCGCTTCCGCAAGTCGTCCGGCACGTGCATCGAGTTGGTCGAGAATCTCTTGTTGCTGCGCAAGCAGCCCCTGAAGGCGTTCGTAGACGGCTTGCACGTCGTCAACGCTGGCAACCTGCAGGTCCGCGTGCCGGCTCGCCTTACGAACGTTTGCCACCGCCGCGCCGGTGAATCCAGTTGCCTCGGTGGAGCGGTGCGCGAGGAGGTCGAATACTTGCTGGCTCAGTTGCCACCGCGCCGTCATCTCACCCGGGGTTTCGGCCGCGAATACCGTTTCCATAGTGCCGAACGCCCCACCGCTTTGGTTGAGTGCACGCAGCGCCTGCACGCGTTGCATGGCGGCGTACTGCTCCGCCTCGATAGCCATTTGCGCGAGTTGTTCAGCGTGCACGGCGGACGAGACAGCCCACGAGATGCCGCGCAACGCGCGTTCGTACTCGGCTTGCGCGGCGTCGACGTCATCTTGCAGGGCGGCGACCTGTGCAGCGGCCGTTTCAGCTCGCGCCTTGGCATCCGCGGCGGTCTCGGCCGTGGCGACGGATCCGTTCAGCAGTCCATTCGTGGCGCACAGAAGTAGGGAGCCGGCGACAGCAAGCACGAGCCATCGCCGGCCGCCCCGAGCCCGAATGAACGGGTGTAGATCCGGCCGGGTGGCCGTCGAATACATGGTTAGGGCATCGGCCGCGCGACGACTCCGCTTGACCGCCGCCGCCGCCTAGCGGGCAGCGTTTGGCATGGTTGCGTCCGTGCCCCTCTCGACCGATTCGCCAGCCCAGCGCGTCTGGAGGGCCCGGTGACGACCTGGGAGGTGCTCGCAGTTCTCGCCGCGGGTCTGGCCGCCGGGGGCGTAAACGCCATCGTCGGGGCCGGAACCCTGGTCACCTTTTCGACGTTGGTGACGATCGGCATACCGCCCTTGACGGCCAATGTGTCTAATACCGTTGGCCTGGCCGCTGGGTCTTTCTCCAGCAGTTTTGGATATCGGCGGGAGCTGCGCGAACAACGTTCCCGGGCCGCCAGGCTGGCACCCTCTTCCATCCTCGGCGGGGTTACCGGGGCGGCGTTGCTCATGGTGCTGCCGGCAAGCACGTTCGACGCAGTCGTACCGGTGTTGATTCTGTTGGGTGTTGTATTGGTAGTCGTGCAGCCGCGGCTGGCCAAGCGGCTGGAGACGCCTCATGAGGTTGTCGGACACGGAGGCCCGCTGGTTCTGCTGGGGGTGTTTGTCACCGGGATATACGGCGGCTACTTCGGGGCTGCACAAGGTGTCCTGCTGATCGCGTTGCTCGCCATCACGCTCGACCAGAACCTGCAGCGCGTCAATGCCATGAAAAACCTGCTGGCGGCGCTGGTAAACCTCGTTGCCGCCATCTTCTTTATCTTCGTCGCCGACATCGACTGGCTTGTTGCTCTCCTCATCATGGCCAGTTCGATCGTGGGCGGCTGGCTGGGAGCGCATTACGGTCGGCACCTCTCGCAGACGCTCTTACGGTGGTTCATCGTGGTGATTGGGCTGGTGGCGGTTGCCGCGATGGTGACTCAGTGACGGTGACTCAGTGACGGTGACTCAGTGAGAGTGATTCCGGTTTCAGACCCAACTAATCCTGCAGTTGCTGAGTACCGAAACCTCACCGATGTGTCATTGCGACGCCGCCTTGAGCCGGAACAGGGAATCTTCATGGCAGAGAGTCAGTCTGTGATCGCACGAGCGCTCGCTGCGGGCTACCAGCCTCGCTCTGCGTTGACGATCGAACGTTGGCGCCCGCAAGTCGAAGAGATGTTGCGCGACTACGACGTTGATATTCACGTTGGAGGCGACGATGTACTGAAAGACATCACCGGCTATCGCGTCCATCGCGGTGCGCTGGCAGTCATGCAGCGGCGCGCGCTCCCACCGGCAGGGGATGTGGTGGAGGGCGCGCGTCGCATCGTCGTACTCGAAGGGATCGTCGACCACACCAATGTTGGCGCCGCATTTCGGTCGGCAGCTGGACTCGGATTTGATGCTGTGCTTATTGATGCGACGTGTGCCGACCCGCTTTACCGTCGTTCAGTACGCGTGTCGATGGGGGCCGTGTTCGCCTTGCCGTGGACGCGATTGGAATCATGGCCGGGCGACCTGCAGGTGTTGCGAGACGCCGGATTCGTTATTGCATCGCTAACACCGGCCAGCGATGCAAAAGATATCTCAGCGTGGGCCAGCAACGCGCCCGCAAAAATTGCCCTGCTCTTCGGGACCGAGGGCGATGGCCTCAGCGAGCGCTCCATGGCTACGACAGACATCTCACTGCGCATCCCCATGACGGACCAGGTGGACTCACTCAATGTCGCGGCCGCGGCGGCGGTGGCTTGCTTCGCGCTGCGGCCACCAGATCATTAAGGGTCCTAGGCAGATCGCGGCGTACAGGTGTCAAGATGTCCTTGTGACTGACGAAGCGCCAGAGCAGCCACATATGCGGCTACTCCCGGATCGCCACGGTCTGGTGGTGCGCCTGGAGGCTCACCCAGGCGCGCGCGCCGTCGTCCTGGATGCCCTCCACCGGTATGCGGACCGCCTCGATGAGGAGCCGGCCACTGAGTTCTTTGTCATCTCCTTGGACCCCGATGATGCTGAGGTTGTCTGGCTCCACGAGTGGTTTCACGAACAAGCCGGCCTGGACGCGCATCGCGCCGCGCCGGCCTTCACCCAACTCATGAGCGAGTTGTCGTCTGCCCTGGTCTCTCCACCCGGGGTCATGCGCTTTCAGCCGCTCCGTATGCATCTCGCCACGCAACTGCTGGCGGATGAGTCCCTGTAGTTTGGTCGAGGAGTTGGTCGAGGAGTTGGTCGAGGAGTTCTTCCAGTCGTGCCGGGTCGTTGGCAGAGCTTGACTAGCGGCCGAAAGGACGCACCACAAACGGCTTCAAAGGAACGCCGTGCCCTCGCATGGGCCCCTTCTGGACCTCCGGGCGGACGGCCTCGATCACTTTGCCCTTGCCGACGTAGATGGCCATGTGCGTCATGGATCCAACTGGTCCGTAGAACACCAGATCGCCCCGTTGACGCTCACTCAATGGGTACTTACGAAGACCAGACTTGTAGATCGCGGTGGCGGTGCCAAAGTCCTGACGTTGATGCAGGTAAGTAGTCACCGTAGGGAGAACACGCCCGGCAGCATGCATTGCCTGTAACGCCAGGCCAGAGCAGTCGTAGCCGATAGGCCCGGCGCCACCCCAGACATATCGGTGTCCGATTTGCTTGCGGGCCCAATCAATCATCGTCTCAACGCGACGCTCGGGACTTGGGTTTGCACCCACTTGCGGCTGCACAGTAAACCGGTCTATGCAGAACGGCCGTCCCATGCCCAGGGCTTGCCACGTTCGTTCGTTGACGCGTCCGGTCACGCGCATGTCGCGCTTGCGTTGGAACTGCTTCACCGCGTCAAAAGTGCCTTGCTGATAGCGGTCCTTCTCCCAGGTCGTCCCGAGTCGTTTCTGGACGAGGTAGACCTTCACGCCTGCCCACTCGCGGCCGAGAACTATGCAGCCTTTGGCGATGGGAACAGTGCTGGAAATGTAGGGGTCGTCGTCGCCAGCCACAGCCGCCGCACCCCCAAGCAATCCGCAGGCCAATCCCAAAGTGAGTACCGGGATCAGCAGCAAGCGACTACGCGATGAAGGTGAGGTCACCTATCCATAGTCGGCCATCACGGGTGCCGGATAAAGGAGCAGGGGGTTGCCGACCTGAGGCCCCCCATGCCGCTCGCCACGGCACAATGCCCTCATGACGCTTGATCAGGATGGCTACGAGGCCGCGGTCCAGACCCACTTGGGTCACTTGGTCGGGCTGGAGCCCGGCTCGGGCACGGTCCCTGGGATTGCCTTCGGCGTGATCCGCGACGGCAATCTGGTGCACTCCGGCGGGCTTGGTGTCACATCGCTTGCACCCATGGACCAAGGCGCACTCCCACAAGTCAGTGCTGACCTGAGCGAGCCAACCGTCGACACGGTCTTTCGCATCGCGTCGATGACCAAGAGCTTCACAGCCGCCACGCTGCTCTCGCTCCGAGACGACGGGCTCCTCGACCTTGACGGACGTGTCGCGTCGGTTCTTCCAGAATTCGACCGCCCCGGCTGGAATCGCGAGGTCACGATCCGAC
>Ga0190272_10001439_pt1 | contig 11451 bp, 5 predicted proteins | sample Popmic504T_FD_133746 | JGI IMG/M metagenome (GOLD analysis project Ga0190272, IMG submission 133746) | Populus adjacent soil microbial communities from riparian zone of Shoshone River, Wyoming, USA - 504 T | ecosystem: Environmental > Terrestrial > Soil > Riparian zone | place: USA: Wyoming...
CGTGGTCCGTGAAAGTGACTGCCATGCTCTTCTTGTCCACGTCCAGTCCACCGAAAACCTCGTAGTCACGCGGCACGATGCTTAAAATAGGCGCTTCATGGGTCATCGTTCTTCCTCCTCGAATAAGCTCTTTCTGCCCTAGCTTATTCTAGTAGTTCGACCATGACATCCAACATACTTGTCTCCAGGGAGTTGAGGATGGCGCCACCGTCCTCGGGAGCCCGGCACACAGAGCACTACTCCAATTTGCACCTCCCTAACGGTCGCCCTCTTGTTTTTGTTACCATCCGTCACCGCAACAATTAGTTCTGAATGACGAGAGTGGCGCGCCCTAATAAATGAAGACCCTTTACTTCGACTGCTTTGCCGGAGCCAGCGGCGACATGATCCTTGGGGCCATGGTTGCTGCCGGCGTTGATCCGGAAACCCTCAAACAACAGCTGGCGCTGCTCGATGTGTCGGGTTACGAGATCGAATTTGAAATAGTGGATCGGTCCGGCATCAGCGCAAACTACGCCAGAGTCCGCACCGGACAGGAACATGCCCACCGGCATCTTCACCACATCCTGAAAATAATTAGCGACTCGCGCCTTTCTGAAAGCGTGAAGGCCCGCGCCTCGAAAATATTCGGTCGGCTCGGCGAAGCTGAAGCGCTCGTGCATAACGTCCCGGTTGAAAAAGTCCACTTTCATGAAGTCGGTGCGCTTGATGCAATCATCGATGTCGTCGGCGCGGCAATTTGTTTTGAGTTGCTCCGGATTGAACGATTTGTCAGTTCGCCGTTGCATGTGGGCTCGGGGCATGTCGATATGGAGCATGGACGGTTTCCGGTTCCGCCGCCCGCAGTCACCGAATTGCTGAAGGGTGTGCCGTTTTACTCAACCGACATTGCAGGAGAATTGCTGACGCCCACTGGCGCGGCGATAATTACGACCGTATGTAGCGAGTTTGGTCCAATACCGCCACTGAAGCTGGAGCGAACTGGTTATGGCGCCGGCACGCGCAAGTACGAGAAGTTTCCTAACGTGCTCCGAGTGTTGATTGGCGACGAAGATAGCGCAGCGCGGCCTGCCGATGAAAAGCTCCTCATTTTGGAAACCAATGTGGACGACATGGCAGGGAAGATTTGCGGATACGTGATGGAGCGCGCCCTGGAAATGGGTGCGCTCGACTGCTATTTCACCCCAGTTCAAATGAAAAAGAACCGGCCGGGGCTCCTGCTGACGATTCTTTGTCAAATTGAAGAACGCGAGAAATTGATGCAGCTGCTGTTTGAGGAAACCACGACGCTTGGCATTCGCAGCTATGAAGTTGACCGGCGTTCGCTTGAACGACAAACTGTCAGAGTCGAAACGTTGTATGGGCCAATTGATGTTAAAGTTGCGCGGCATGCGGGACGCGTCGTAAACGCCATGCCGGAATTTGAACACTGTCGACTCGCGGCACGAGCGGCGAATATTCCATTACGTGTCGTCGAGGATGCAGCGCGAGCAGCTTTTCTGAAAAGTGACGACTGAGTGTGTGAACGGATGGTTACAAAGTTTCCTGACAAGAAGTCTAAACCCACAGCCGAAGGCGAAATGCCTGGAGTTGATCTCGAACGCATCGCACAGGGTGTGAGAATGATCCTCGAAGGGATTGGCGAGGATCCCGATCGTGCGGGCTTGCTGGATACGCCACATCGTGTGGCAGAGATGTATCAGGAATTAACGTCAGGCATGCGCGAAGACCCTTCGCAACACGTGGTGCCGTTGCCGGGCGATAAGCATGACGAGATGGTGATCGTAAAAGACATCTCGATAGCGTCGCTGTGCGAACATCACCTGGCGCCATTCGTCGGAAAGTGTCACATCGCTTACATTCCGAAAGACGGCCGCATTCTGGGGATATCGAAGCTGGCGCGGCTTGCCGAAGTGTTTTCTCGAAGGCTCCAGCTTCAGGAGCGTTTAACTACCGAGATAGCCAACACACTTTTTGCGGGCTTGCAGCCGGTAGGAGTGATGGTCGTAATCGAAGCGGCGCACACGTGCATGACGTTAAGAGGCGTAAGAAAAGCCGATGCGAAGACAGTGACGTCGGCCGTGCTGGGTGGCTTTCGCAATGATCCACGCACACGCGCTGAAGCGATGTCGCTTATCACCGGTAGAGACTGAGACAACAGGGACGGAACAAGATTTTCCATTTGTCATTTTTCATTTCACATTGGTCATTCGCGGATTTAACTTGGAAGTGCAACACGGGCTGGCAAGCGTCGAATGTGTTGAATATGCCTCTTATCTCCCTCTCCCTTGGGAGAGGGTTTGGGGAGAGGGCATGACGTCGCTAAAGCCCTTCCCCTCTGTCCCCTTCCCAAAGGGAAGTGGGGAAGTGGAGGAGTACCGAAAACAAATCCAACAACAGTTGGAAGCCCGACAGGGATCCAGACTAAAGTGTTGCACTTCTAACTTGAATCCACCGTCTGCAATGACCAAATCAGAAATGGAAAATGACAAATGGAAAATAGTCTTTTCTTAGTGCGCCGATCCAGATGAACACCTTCTACGTAACAACTCCAATCTACTACGCAAATAGCCTCCCGCATCTCGGTCACCTCTACACGATGATCGTCGCGGATGCGGTTGCGCGTCGTAAGCGCCAGCAGGGAATCGAAACATTCTTTCTCACTGGGACGGACGAACACGGAATAAATATCGAGCGCGCGGCCGCACGCGCCGCTCGCACCCCGCGAGAGCAAGCTGACTACGTCGTTAGTTATTTTAAGAGAATGACAAACGAGTTTGGGTTGGACACTGCGCATGGCGGGTACGACATTTTCATGCGCACCAGCGAAGCTTTCCATTACGAGGGCGTCAGCGAACTCTGGCGACGGGCCGCCGCAGCGAAAACCCCCAGAGGCAACAGCGCAATTTACAAAGGACATTACGAAGGCTGGTTTTGTGCGCCGTGCGCTGCCTATAAGACGGAAGATGAGTATGCGAAACCGGTGAACGCTGACGCTCCGCCCACCTGCCTGGTCCACGAAACGCCCCTCGATCGCGTTTCCGAAGATAGTTATTTTTTTCGACTGGGGGACTACGCTGAAGCTCTTCTGGACTTGTACCACTCGCGGCCCGACTTTGTGCAGCCCTCAACGAGACGAAATGAAGTGATGAGTTTCGTCGAGGGTGGGCTTCAGGATCTTTCTGTTAGCCGGTTGCGGAGTTCAGTTAGTTGGGGCGTTCCGGTGCCGGACGATCCCGACCACACGATGTATGTCTGGTTTGACGCGCTCACAAACTACATTACCGCGATTGGGTTTGGAAACGAGGAGCGCGAAAGCGCGGTCGGTTTTGAGAAATTCTGGCCGGCTCTGCATCTGGTTGGGAAAGATATCCTCCGGTTTCATGCAGTCTACTGGCCTGCTTTTCTGATGGCTGCGGGCGTGGAGCAACCCCGCGCGGTTGTCGCTCACGGCATGTGGCTCGACCCCAATGGCCGAAAGATGTCGAAGACACTGGGAAATACAGTTGAGCTCGATGTACTCAATCGTTACTTCCCGACCGATGCAATCCGCTATTTCTGTTTGCGTGAAATGGTGTTTGGCCAGGACGGAAAATTTGGCTACGAAGCGTTAATTGACCGGACGAATAGCGACTTGGCCAGCGGGTTAGGAAATCTTTCCAGCCGGACGCTGACCATGATCTCGCGCTATGCTGAGGGGCGCGTGCCCGCCGGCGTCATTCCGGAAGACAAATTACTGCTCGCCAAACGGGCCGGTGTCGACACAGATGAAACCACTGTGTCCGGCTTCATCGCTTTGGCTCGCGATCAGTTTCTGCAGCACTTTGACAGTTTCGCTTTCAGCCGGGCGCTTGAGGTTGCGTGGTCCATAGTCGCGCGCACCGACAAGATGATTTCAGAAGCCAAGCCGTGGGAACTAGCCAAGGACGAGAACCAACGTCAGACATTGAACGCCGTGCTTTACCGCGCGGCTGAATCGCTCCGATGGCTTTGCGTAATGCTGTATCCAGTTATGCCCGCAGCGACGCTCGAAGTGTGGCATCAGCTTGGTCTAACTGAAACCCCGGGCGCATCGGATCCATCCGATCTCAAATGGGGCGGCCTGGCAGCAGACACGGCAATCGGCGAGGTAAAACCTTTGTTTCCAAGAATCGACAAAGTAAAAACTATGAGCGAAATAAAAGAATCACAAGAGACTGGTAACCCTGGGCCAGGGCCTGCCGGACAAGCTGCAAGCGATCCTGCGACGGACGCGACCGTCGGGGCGACTGAAGCAGATGCAGTGGCGAACAGCGCTACCGGGGCGAACACGCAGCCGGCTCCGCCTCAGCAGGGCGCCACCGAAGCCGACGCTGTGGCAGGATCCAACGCCGGTAGCCAGGCAGGTATCCAGGAAGGTATTCAGGGCGTAACCAGTTTCATCGACATCACGGACTTTACCAAGGTTGAACTCCGCGTTGGCGAAGTCTTGACTGCTGAGCGAATTCCGAAGGCAGACAAGCTGTTGCTGCTGAGTGTTGACGTAGGCGAGGAAAAGCCTCGAACGATTCTCGCCGGCATCGCTGAGCATTACGAGCCTGAACAAATGGTGGGGCGAAAAATTGCCGTCGTGGCAAACTTGAAACCACGCAAGATGCGCGGTCACGAATCGCAGGGGATGTTGTTAGCCGCTTCCGTTGGCGACGGAGATAAGCCCGTGCTGGCAACTTTCACCGAAGACGTTCCGAATGGCGCACGGCTCAAGTAACCAAACTCGGCTTCACATTTTAAAGAAACAACCCTACAAAGAAATAACCCTACGCAGTGACGGGCACGCTAACGCGAGAGCCAAACCGATCCACGAAGTCGTCCGAGCAAACACTAAATGTATTTAGTGTTGATAAGGTGATTTCGTGGATAGTTGTTTCCGAGGGCGCAAGAGCTCCGGGCCCCAACCGTTCATTTGATTGGCGTTAGGAATCCGGCAGGAGGCAACGTTAGCAGATGGCAGGCGGTCTAAATGGCGAGCACAACACGACAAGCACTTTGCCGTCAGGCTGGTTCGGCTTTGTCTCCCACGCGGAAGTGCATCGGCTGCCGTCCGGCTTTGTCGCTGCTTTTCACCAGTTCAAGGGTTCTGGTTCACAAAATCAATACCTAATCGAGTCCACCCGACTATGAAAACCATTCTTTCCATCACCGCGTTTATTTTTCTTCTCTTCAACGCTCCTGCTCAGCAAGCTGACTACCAGCAACTCAAGACCGATGCCGAGCGTGCTTACGTTGAGGGTTCCTATTCCAGGGCCAACGAAATTTACAGCCGTGTTGACAGGAAGGTTCTGGCAGCTCCGGATGCGCGTTGGGTTGAATTCCGTCTGGCTGATACTGCATGGCGCGCACAAGCAGGTACAGCAACTGCCGACAACACCAAACTGGAGATCGCTCAGACCGCACTTGCCGCGTTGATTCGCACCCACGAAAAAGACGAGGACCGCGATCTGGTATGGGCGGAAGCTCACGAGTCACTCGGCGACTTCTACTGGACGCGGCGCGGGCAGATGAACTGGGGCGCCGCCTGGCCACACTATCAACAAACCCTCGATTGGTGGGCGGGCCAACGCGAAATAGAGCCTGCGCGCCTGCGTTATTTGAAGATTGTTTTTAAAGCTGCCAGTCCTCCGAATCAGGATCAGTATTACTACTACAGCTACTACGGCAACTACATTCCGCTTCCGATTCTTGAGAACGCGTTGAAGATCAGCACGGCGGAAAACGACCGAGCGCGCCTTCATTTCATGATTGCGATGACCATGCGCAATTCCGGTGGGGACTGGGCGGCGCGCCAGAGAGTTGGTGATGAATTTGAGGAAGCACTCAAAGTCAGACAGTCAGAGTGGTACGACGATGCGCTTTTCAGTTATGCGGAGTGGATGAACAGCAATGGGACCATCGTGCAGCTTCCTAATGGCCAGTGGCAACAAGAGGTCGACTACATCAAAGCACTGGAACTCTATCGGCGCCTGATTCGAGAATTCAAGAAAGGCGAGACGCGCTACTACGACCAGGCACAGCAGCAGATCAAAAACATTACCGAGCCGACCCTGGGTGTTGCCGTTTCAAACATCTTCCTGCCTGATTCCGAGACGCAGTTTGCGTTGAGCGCGCGCAATCTCAAGCGAGTTGATTTCGCGCTTTACAAGATCGATCTCACTCGCGATGTGCGTTTCACCGCCACTTCCGATGAGGACGAAGGTGAGACTGAAAGTGGCGATAATAGCTTTATTCAGCGGATTCGAACGGGCGCACTGCCCAGTGTCAAAACCTGGTCAAAGACTCTCGACTCCAAAGGCGACCATAAACCAATCAACGAACAGATCAGGATTGATGGTAAGTTGCCGGTCGGCGCTTACCTGATTGAAGCGCGCAGCGGTTCGCTCTCGGCCCGTGATCTGGTTTTGATTACCGATGCATCGCTAGTGCTGAAGTCATCAGCCAAACAAGCCCTCGCTTATTTCAGCCATGCGCTTACAGGCGCGCCCATCGCCAATGCGTCCATTTCGCTTTGGGAAAGCTACTACCACAACAGCAAATGGCACTGGCGTCGTTACCGGCAAACGACGAACGCTGACGGTCTGGCGATGTTCACGCTCAAGGACGTCACCAACTCGCGAAATCTCTTCGCCGCGGCAAGTGTCAATTCCGGAGCGACGACACGTCAGGCTTTTGTTAACGCTTATGCAAACGGCTACGGAGCTGGCGGAGATGCGTGGCGCATTTATGCGTTTACAGATCGTCCCGCCTACAGACCTAAGGAAACGGTTCAATGGAAGTTTATCGCGCGGCGTTTTGGCAACGGAGTTTATACGACACCGGCGAATCAGGTGGTTGAATATCAGATAACGGATCCGCGGGGCGCGAAGGTGAGCGAAGGCAAAGCGACGCTAAACGAATTCGGCAGCGCCTGGGGCTCAGTGGACCTGACCGAGCAGTGGCCCCTTGGTGAATACAACATTCACTTTTGGGATTCAGGGCGCTCAAACGGCATCGGCAACGCAAAACTATTTCGCCTCGAAGAATACAAACTGCCCGAGTTTAAGGTGGCAGTGAAAACTCCTGAACAGGATGGAAAGAAAAAGGCATTTCGCCTTGGGGAGCAAGTCGAAGTTGATATTCAAGCCGACTACTACTTCGGTGGACCAGTCAGCAATGCTTCCGTGGAAGTGGTCGTCTATCAGAGTCCTTTCTACCACTACTGGCGTCCCTATCGCGATTACGGCTGGTTCTACGATGACATTGAACGCCAGCGGCGGCCTTACTACTACGGCCAGGGATCGGTCGTAAAACGCGAGACGATTAAAACGGATGCACGCGGTAAAGCCAGGCTAACTTTCGACACGCCCCGTGAAAATTATAATCAGGATTTCGAGTACCGCATCGAAGCGCGCGTAACCGATTCATCGCGTCGTGAGATCGTGTCAAGCGACACCGTACGCGTCACTCGCCAGCGTTACTACGTTTACCCACGACCGCAGCGCAACATCTATCGTCCCGGCGATAAAGTGACCTTCGATATCAAAGCTCTGGATGCAAATGAGCAGCCTGTGACTGCTGAAGGCACTGTTAAGATCACCCGCGATTACTGGTGGGAAATCTGGATCGATCCAACTGGTCGCGAGGTAAAGGGCGAAGAACTGCGTTTGCTGCGCGCCCGGGGTGAGCCATTCCCGCCATTGGCGAGGACTGGAAAGCGCTGGCGACTGAAGTTTCGCGGATATCAGCACGAGGAGATACTGACTCAATCCGTGAAGACTGACGCGGAAGGAAACGCGCAAGTGAGTTTTACACCTCAGCGGGAAGGCTACTTCCGACTCGCATGGGAAAGCAGTCAAAAGGGAACTGCAAAGCGCGATCGTTTTCTGCCACCCATCAAAGCTGAGACGGCAGTCTATGTGGCGAGTAATCGCTCGACGGAGCTTGGCTATCGTTATTCAGGCGTTCAAATCGTCGTCGACAAGGACACCGTGCGGGCCGGAGAAACGGCGCCGGTGATGTTGTTTGTTTCCGAAAGCGTAACTCAGGGTGCTGATCGTTATGTTCTTTTCAGTGTTGAGGGCGAAGATCTCTACAGCTATCGCCTGGTCCGCATGACGGGGACTGCTAAGTTGCTCGAAGTGCCCATTGAAGAGAAACATGTGCCCAATATGTTTCTGAGCGCGGCAATGGTTAGCGACGCGCAGTTGCACGTCGACACGAAACAGATCGTTGTGCCCCCTGTGGATCGTTTCCTCTCCATCAATGTGAAAGCAGATCGTGAACAGTATCAGCCGCGTGAAGAGGGCACGCTCATGGTGACGGTCAAAGATGCAAACGGCCGACCCGTGTCTGCTGAGGTTGCCCTGGGCCTGGTGGACGAGTCGGTGAAATACATCCAGCAGGATTATGCGGGCGATCCGCGTCAGTTCTACTATGGGACCAAGCGTTCGCAGCTGGTGCAAACGCAAAGCACGTTTAATCAAAAGTCTTACCTCCGCCTGTTCGACAATGGCAAGGGACAGCTAACGGACAGTGCCACGCGCGATGAAGACGAAGAAGATAAGGAACGCAAGGATGATAATATCGCTCGCGGACGTGTCGGATACTTTGGTGGCGGGGATGTCACTGTCGCAAGCGAATCCGCGTCGGTAGCGGATGGTGTTTCAGCAAGACGAATTCAGGAACTGCCCACCAATGGTCGCGCCGCGAAGAGCCTTTCACTCTTGGCCCCCAGCGTTAACGCTCCACCTCCTCCCCCCGGGCAGGAGCCAGCCGTTCAGGTACGCAGCGATTTCCGGTCCACCATCTTCTGGCAGCCTGACGTGAAGACCGATGCGGACGGGACGGCGGTAGTGAAGGTGAAGTATCCCGACTCGCTTACCACCTGGAGCGCCACTGCACGCGCGGCCTCTTCCGGAAATCAATTCGGAATTGGGACCACCGCCACGCGGACCAAGCAACCGCTAATCGTGCGTTTACAGTCGCCACGTTTCTTCGTCGTGGGCGATCAGGTCACGGTTTCCGGAGTAATCAACAACAACACGGAAGAGGATATGACTGTCACTTCTGCGCTGCAGGCCGCAGGTCTCACAGTCACCGGGTTGGTAGTAGATGGCAAACCGGTCAAAGGTGAAGGCGGACCGGTGCGAGTAAAAGCGGGCAGCGAGGCAAGAGTCGACTGGCTGGTAGCGGTGACTCAGGCAGGAGAGGCGAAACTCAAAGTCGAAGCGCGCGCTGCGAAGTATGCAGATGCGATGGAGAAGACGTTTACTATCTACGAACACGGCATCGAGAAGTTTGTTTCGCGCTCGGGCAAGATGCGCGCAGACAGTGTGACCATTGGGCTAGACATCCCCAAGGCTCGTCGCGTCGAGACCACTGAACTTACCGTGCAAGTTGCGCCCAGCATGGCAACCACTATGCTCGACGCGTTGCCTTACCTGATTGACTACCCCTACGGCTGCACCGAACAAACAATGAGCCGTTTCCTTCCCGCTGCAATCACGGCAAAGACGCTGCGCGACCTCGGCATGAAACCTGAGACCGCGATGCAGAAGATATTTGGCGGCATCGAAGAGTCGAGTGCGGCGGCAACCCATCCGAGTGGAAAACGAGATCTCAGGGAGCTGAATGAGATCACGCGTCAGGGACTTGAGCGTCTGTACAACTTCCAGCATAGCGATGGTGGCTGGGGTTGGTGGAAAGACGGCGAGAGCGACCACTTCATGACCGCATATGTCCTTTGGGGCATGACGCTCGCTCGTCAGGCCGGCATCGCAGTCAAACCAGAAGTAGCCGCCCGCGCCGCGGCGTTTCTCGACAAAGAACTTGTCGAGCAGGAAGTTAACTACGACATGCAGGCCTGGATGCTCCACGCACTCGCTGTCTATCACAGCGCCGAGCAGGGAGCGTCAACAGCTACCAAACCGAGTGCGTTCCAGGTAAAAGCCTTCGACAACATCTGGGCCAACCGCGACAAGCTCAATGCCTATACCCGCGCTCTTCTGGCGCTGGCCGCACACAACTTCGGTTACTCGGACAAAGCAAAGACGCTGCTTGCCAACCTGGAAAACGGAGTGAAGATTGACACGAAGCCTGATACTTCTGTAGTCCAACGCGGCGGGCAGGCATCCGATCCATCTGTGATTGCTACGGCCCATTGGGGAGAGGACGGGGTTTCCTGGCGCTGGTCCGAAGGTGGTGTCGAAGCAACCGCTTTCGCCCTGCGTGCCTTCCTCGCCATCGATCCGAAGCACAAACTGGTCGAGCCGGTAACTAACTGGCTGATCAAAAACCGTCGTGGCGCTCAGTGGAGCAACACTCGCGACACCGCCATCGTGGTGTTAACGCTCAACGACTACCTTAAGACGAGTGGCGAGTTATCTCCGGTACTCGGATATGAGTTGTTGGTTAATGGTAAATCGATCGCAACCAAACAAATAACCGCGGACGACGCGCTGAGCGCGCCCAGCAGGTTTGCAATTCCGCGCGACGCAATTCGCGACGGCGGGAATGAAATCACCATTCGACGCACTCAGGGAAATGGGCCAATCTATTTCGCGGCCGAGGCAAAGTTCTTCAGTCTGGAGGAACCAATTGCCGCAGCCGGCAACGAAATATTCGTGCGCCGCCAGTATTTCAAACTCGTGAATCATCCAACCCTGTTGAAGGGATTCGTTACCGAACGCGTTGCGCTCAACGACGGCGAAACCGTCAAGAGCGGAGAGCGGGTTGAAGTAGTGCTGACAATTGAGGCGAAGAACAATTATGAGTACCTGCTGTTTGAGGATCTCAAACCCGCGGGCCTCGAAGCGGTGGAAATTCGCAGCGGTGAAAGCTTGTACATCCGTGAGCTCAAGTCTGGCGCGCTGGCCGGCAGGAACGCGGCGCTGATGAACTTCAAGTCTGCCGCGGATTTCACTGGCCGCAGCCGCTGGGTTTACCAGGAACTGCGTGACCGCAAGGTGGCGCTCTTTATCGATAAACTGCCGGAGGGTGTGTGGCAACTGAGTTATGAAATGAGAGCAGAGAGCCCGGGGCAGTTTCATGCGTTGCCGGTGCTTGGTCACGCGATGTACGTTCCGGAGATTCGGACCAACGGCGCGGAAGTAAGAATTCGCGTGGTTGATTAGTTTGGGAGGAAAACTGACGGCCCGCGCACAAAGATGACAGAAAATCTTTCACAACCAGCGGCACATCAGAAAGTGCTTCAGTGGGTTGATAAGTTCAGAACCGGGAGCGGTAGCGAGCGGGTGATGCAGTCAACCTAAATAAGTCGGACCGTTTCCAACTCAGTGGTTTGACCCGGTCGCTACCGCTCCCGGTTCTGAATTTGTCGAGCCACCACGAAGTCTCTATCGCCGCCTGGCGTTGACTGCTCTACGACCGCGTGCTGTTTTCAAGCTTAATCTAAAACTACGAATCTAACGCGGATTGCAA
>Ga0190272_10001441_pt1 | contig 11447 bp, 7 predicted proteins | sample Popmic504T_FD_133746 | JGI IMG/M metagenome (GOLD analysis project Ga0190272, IMG submission 133746) | Populus adjacent soil microbial communities from riparian zone of Shoshone River, Wyoming, USA - 504 T | ecosystem: Environmental > Terrestrial > Soil > Riparian zone | place: USA: Wyoming...
TATATCACTTCGGCGCGCGCGCTTTGATTTTCAAATGCCCGCATTATTTTCAGGCATGCTTTGCCGAACGGGATAGGACCGGTACTTGTAACTGTTGCTTTCGGTGCGGCCGCAGCCATCCTTTCTGAATCAGGACTTTCATTTTTGGGGATCGGAGTTCCACAGGATGTGGTAACCTGGGGTTCTTTGCTGGCAGCCGGAAAAGAAAATGTAAATGCCTGGTGGCTGATCGTATTCCCAGGACTGGCAGTTTTCACAACAGTGATGATCTATAATCTATTGGGTGAGGGATTGAGGAAAGCGCTGCAGCCTGCTGAGCGGATTATTCAACGCCCGTAAGGAACGGGTTGTTCTGCTTTTCAAATCCAATAGTGGTGGAAGGTCCGTGCCCCGGATAAACTTTTGTGCCTTCAGGAAGCACAAACAGTTTTTCGCGGATACTCTTCATAAGGTCAGTATAATTTCCGCCGGGGAGGTCTGTCCTGCCAATGCTAAGCTGGAACAACACATCACCGCTGATGATCTGGCCCGAGGATTCATCATAAAAACAAAGACTTCCCGGACTATGGCCGGGAGTATGTAAAACCTTAAGTGTGGTTGTGCCAAATTTTATTTCATCTCCTTCCCTGATCAGCAATGTAGGCTCAGGTACTTCTTCAGGGAAAATTCCATACTGTGGTCCGTATTCGGTTACTGCCCGCAACAGCGGAATTTCCATCAGGTGAAGCTCAAGCTGCAGCCTGTATGTATCGGCAACAAACTTATTACCCAGCACATGATCGATATGGCAGTGCGTATTGATCAGCCGAACCGGTAACAGTGCCTGCTGCTCTATAAAACGGCTCAACTCATCCTTTTCAGCAGGCGTATAACACCCCGGGTCCATGATGATGCATTGTTTTGATTCATCATGCAGGATGTAGGTGTTTTCCTGGAACGGATTAAATGTAAAAAAATCAACTTTTAACATATTGGGGAAGCGGTTGAATTAAATGTCACATGCAAAGATAGCATTTGTCATTTAGGGCAAGGGTTGCTGCTGTTCCAGAGGAATGTGCAACATTATCTTTCCATGATTTTTTTCCAGGTATCTTCCATCATAGGCTTGTGCTCCGGAACAATTTTTTTCCTGTTGATCTCATCGTAAATATACTTTATCCTTTTTTCAATGAGCGGATGGGAGCTTATGATCTCGGCGGGTGCATCTTCTTTCAGATCGCGCAATTTTTCGAGAAGCCTGATCATCCCATACGGATTCACCCCTGCATCCAACATCAGCTTCAGCCCATTTACATCAGCTTCCTCTTCAAGCTTCCGAGAATACTGCAACGACTTCAGATTTTCGGCATTCTGAATGATGATCGCCGTGAACCCGGACACGTCTCCAAGAATAATACTTATAAAAATATAACCTGATAAATTCCTGATGATGGATCTTGTGGTGTGCTTCAGCTCAATGTGGGAACATTCATGGGCCAGCAGTGCTGCAAGCTGCTCAGGCTGATCAAGCCTCGTTAAAAGGCCTTCAAAAATATAAATGTATCCTCCGGGCAGGGCAAACGCATTTATTTCCTTCCCTTTGATAACCCTTATAACCGGCGACAAAGGGGTTATCATATCCGACTCTGCAAAAAACTGATTCACCAGTACAGAAGCCGCACTGTCTGTCTCATAAGTTTCGCTGAACTTGATATCGAGCTGGTCGCCCAGCAGCTTTTCAGTTTCAAAAGGAATTCTCAATGCAACCTCACCTGCAATGTATGGAAGTGCAAAAAACCAAACACAGCCAGCAAGGACAAGAAAAACCAGCGTAAAAACAATTGCTTTAGCCGTCGAAAAATTTGCAAAAACATTCTTCGATCCCACTGAAAGGGTGCTGTTGTACTTTCGCTTATAAGCTTCACTGAAAAACGGGTCGTCAATCTCCAGGATCTGGTAAGGAAATGTACCGTACTTTAAAACCAGGTTTTTTCCTGCCGCCGGCTCACCTTTGATTCCGGAGATATTCCACGTGGCTGTCTGCCTTACAAGGTTTTCATCCTCGTATGCAATTATGAGATTGTCTTCCATCATGCTTACCGTACCATGGTATGCGACGGATGAATGACCGTTAAAGAATATGCAACCGAATGTTTCCAGCTCCAACTTTATACCAACCCCAGGTCAAGAATGTCGCCAACGTCTTCACCAAAGGCGTTCTTATACTCTTCTTCCGTTTGCGCAATGTTTTCAGGATTGAACGCCGGATCGATCTGCAGGTTGTTAAAAAAGAATTTCATATTCCTAACAACTGTCCAGGCGTAACCGATACCGAAGGTAAAAATCAGTATTAAAATATTTCCGGCCATCAGATTAAAATAAGAGGAGACAGTGGTAGTGCCCTGAAGCTCAATTTTATTACCATTCTGTTCTGCACGCACATTATTTACGAAATAATTATGTGAGTTCCGGGCATACCAGAAAATATAGATGCCAAGTGTCAATATGGAAAACACAATTCCTTTCAGGTTGATGATGAAAAGGTCGAATCCATTTCCTTCGTAAGAAAACTTTACACTTCCAAACCTGAGATTTCCAATGATATACTTTCTCAGCGTGGTAATGAACCAGGAAGAATATATATTCAGGGTTATGATGGAAAGAAACAGGCCCACAAGGAAATCCTTAACCAGCGTGCCCCTGTCGCCCCTGTAACCCCAGTGGATGCCACGCCATGATGTACGTGAGGAACGATACCTGAGCATTCCGTGAATGGCAACCGGAACAAGAAACAGTATGGCCAGGTAAAAGAGAATTGCGATTGTAATCACAAGCGTGTTTTGCTGGGTGAAAGTTGCATAAAGCAGCGCAGCATATAAGGCGACAAAAACAAGGTAGGCTTTGATAAATCCGATAAACAGCTCTTTGCCTGTACCATGAAAAGCAAAACGGGTACCTGAAAATTCAGTATGAGAATAAATATATTTCAGCTTCTCCACTTTCGCCCAGGGATAATAAAGTCCCAGCGTAATAAATGTCAGTATGTAATTCAGGATCAGGATGCCGAACAGCTCTGACCCTTCTCCTTTAAAGGCAACTTGTGTATTATACGTTTTTGCCTGGTCTGTTTCAATAATTTCCATAGGGTTTGGGTTTATTTTCACGAAAGATAAAGAATCATTCTTTAATACCAAGAAAGCATGCTAATTTCCCTAATAACATGTTTGACAACTGTATAACTGCCATTTACCATACAGGAATCATCTGATAAATTTCGCTAATTTCGCAACTTCATTCAGAATGTCGGATAATCAGGAAAATCAATATCCCGGTGCATGGGTACCCCAATTTACAGCGCTTAAATGCTGTGTGATTATCCCTACCTTCAATAATGTATCAACACTTGAAAAAGTGATCCGGGATGTGCTCGTTTACACCCATGATATCATTGTAGTCAATGACGGATCAACGGACCGTACAGCAGAAATTATTTCGCAGATACCACAGCTTAAAGATGTTTCTTACCATCCCAACCAGGGCAAAGGACATGCATTAAGAAAGGGATTTGAAAAAGCTTTGGCGGATGGTTACGAGTATGCCATAACTATTGATTCTGACGGCCAGCATTTTGCAGACGACATTCCCTGGTTTATTGAAAAGATAAGCTCCGAACCGTGCTCCCTGATCATCGGCAACCGCAATATGGAGCAGGCCTCCGTTCCGGGCAAAAGCAGCATTGGGAACAAAATTTCAACTTTCTGGTTCCGATTTGAAACCGGCATTGACATTCCCGATACGCAATCGGGCTTCCGTCTTTACCCGCTTGGTCCCATGAAAGACATGACCTTTTATACTTCCGGTTATGAATTCGAAATAGAAGTGATCGTGAGGCTGGCCTGGAAAGAAGTGCATGTTACATCGGTTCCCATAAAAGTTTATTATGCCCCGAAGGAAACCAGGATCTCCCACTTCCGGCCGTTCCAGGATTTTACCCGGGTCGGCCTGCTCAATACGCTGCTGGTGATTATTGCCATATTTTACATAAAGCCCCGGAATTTTTTAAGGAGCCTCAAAAAAAAAAATTTAAGGGAAAGGCTACATTCCGAGCTGTTCAATCCGCAGGAAAGCAATTTTCGAAAAGCTTTTTCGGTTGGATTCGGCGTATTTATGGGGATCGCCCCTTTCTGGGGTTACCAGATGCTGCTTGCTTTGGCAATTTCCATTCCGCTTAAACTTAACAAAGTTCTCGTGATCGTTGCAGCCAACATCAGCCTCCCGCCACTGATACCTGTTATTATTTATCTCAGCTACTGGATGGGCGGCCTAGTGTTGAAGCAACCAGCCGGCATCACTTTCAGCAGGGCCATCGACCTTGACTGGATCAGGAATAATTTTTACCAGTACCTTGCAGGCAGCTTCGCGCTTGCCGTGGTTAGCGGCATTTGCTTCGGTGTGATAACATTTATATTTTTAAAGGCCTTTAGAAAACAGGAAGCCTAAAGGCGCACAGGTATGGCTTCATTATTTTTATTTTTATACGAACTTTTCAAAAGGCACCGTATCGCTTTTTTTTCAGCTGTAGTAGCGATAGCCCTGTTATGCGGGTATACCGCTTCGAGAATAAACCTTGAGGAAGACATTTCAAAGGCTATGCCTGCCGATGAAAAAACCGAAAAGCTGAACAGCGTTTTTCAGAATTCCCGGTTCCTTGACAAGCTTATCGTAAATATCTCCCTTGCCGACACCACCACCTCCGACCAGGACCAACTCATCACTTTTGCCGATTCGCTTATCGCCCATCTTTCTACCAATTACAGTCCGCAGTATATCCGTGAGATCACAGGGGTAACCAACGATGACCTGATGCACGAGGTTTATGATTCGCTTTATGAAAACCTGCCTGTTTATCTCGAAGAACCTGATTATGCTATTATTGAATCGATGCTTTCGGATTCGGCGGTTGACAGGACGCTGAGAAAAAATTATAAAATGCTGATCTCACCCACCAGCATGGTGATGAAGCAGACGCTGATGCGTGATCCGCTTAGCCTTACCCCGCTGGTGCTCAGGAAGCTTGTATCTTTCCAGTTCGACGAAAACTTCGAGGTAAGCAACGGCTACATCTTTACCAAAGACAGGAAACACCTTATTTTTTTCATTACACCTGCTGCATCATCGCGTGAGACATCACAGAACTCGCTGCTGATAGGGGCAATCGACAGGAGCATCCTGCAGATGGAGATTGCATTCGGTCAGTCAGTAAAAGCAGGATATTTCGGCACAGTGGCGGTTGCGGTAGCGAATGCTACGCGCATCAAAAAAGATATACAGCTTACCGTTACACTGTCGATGATATTGCTGATGCTGTACCTGGGATTTTATTTCAGGAAAGTAAGCATCATCTTCATCATATTCATACCGATGATATTCGGCGGGCTTGTGTCGCTGGCAGCCCTTGCACTCCTCAAAACCACCGTATCGGTCATTGCCCTGGGCATAGGCGGCATCCTGCTGGGGATCACGATCGACTATTCGCTGCATGTTCTTAATCATTTCCGGCATTCGGGCAATTCAAAGGCTGTTATCAGGGAGCTTGCGGTACCTTTGATGATGAGCTGCATGATTACCGCTGCGGATTTTCTTTGCCTGCTGTTTGTGAAAAGCGAGGCGCTGCAGGATCTCGGGCTTTTTGCAGCCATCAGTGTTTTCAATGCAGCGATCGCCGCCCTGGTCTTGCTTCCGCAGCTGCTTGGAAAAAAAAGCGCTCCGACGGAAAAAGAGCAAGGATCACTGAAGGGCCTGGAAAGGTTTTTTGTCTACCCGCTCGATAAAAATCGTATACTGATTGCCGTTATAGTCATCTTCTCGGTTTACAGCGCATTCATTCTCGACCAGGTCGGGTTTGAAGGCGACATGATGAAAATGAACTTCAGCGGCAAAGGACTGCAGGAAGCTGAAAATGAACTCAACAAGATCAGCAACCTTTCCCAGAAATCGGTTTTCCTGATCACCACCGGCAAAACGCTCGAAGAAGCTCTGAAGCGCAATGAAAGCATCCTGCCCGTTCTCGACAGCCTGAAAGAAATCAACCTGGTCAAAAAATATTCATCCGTGAGCACACTGCTCATGTCGGATTCCATGCAGCAATCCAGGATCAGCAGGTGGAGGGAATTCTGGACTCCCGACCGGAAAAATCTTCTCAGGCAAAACCTGGAAGCAACAGGAAGCAAGTACAAATTCAGGGAGGGCGCTTTTGCGGATTTCTATTCACTGCTTGACAAAGACATCAAGGTTGTTGATATTCACCGGCCCGGCAAAATAAAAGATGTTTTTCTGCATGACTACATCAGCGAAAGCGGGGATGAAAAGACCGTTGTAACCTTGCTGAAAGTTGATGATGCTGCAAAGCCTGTTATTTACAGTGAATTTGAAGGGAGGCCCGGTATGCTCATACTCGACAAGCAATATCTTACAGGCAGGTTTGTTGAAGTTCTGAAGAATGATTTTGCTCTCCTTGCGAACCTTTCGTTTTTCCTTGTGCTGTTCATCCTGATCCTGTCATACGGACGATGGGAGATCGGCCTGATCGCTTTTCTTCCCATGATACTGGCATGGGTGTGGATACTCGGCATCATGGTGCTTGCAGGGATTAAGTTCAACATCATCAATATCATTATCTCAACTTTTATATGTGGCCTTGGTATCGATTACAGCATTTTTATCATGAGTGGGCTGCTGCATGAATATAAGTTTGGTGTGGTCGTGCTCCCCTCCTACAAAAAATCAATTTTTCTTTCCGCTACCACCACCATTATCGGCGTGGGTGCACTGATGCTTGCAAAACATCCTGCTCTCCAGTCTATTGCCATATTATCAGTTATCGGCATGGTATGCGTAGTGCTGATGTCATATACCGTTGAACCGTTTTTTTTCAAGCCCCTTGCGCTCAACAGGAAAAAGAAAGGGAAAATTCCATGGACATTCGTCACGCTCCTGCTTTCGGTTTTTGCATTCACTTATTTTTTTGCAGGGTGTCTCCTGTTAACTGCACTTGGCCTTGTATTCCCATTCCTGCCGTTACCCATGAAGCATAAAAAATATCTTTTTCATGCGATTCTCGCTGCCTTTACAGGTTCGCTGATCTATATCATGGTGAATGTCAAAAAGAAAATAATAAACCCGCAACGTGAGAATTTCAGCAGGCCGGCGGTGGTGATCGCAAATCATCAGAGTTTTCTCGACATCCTGCTGCTTACGATGATCAACCCGAAAATGATCCTGCTTACAAACGACTGGGTTTACAACTCTCCGTTTTTCGGCAGGGTCGTTAAGTTTGCGGATTTTTATCCCGTGTCACGCGGATTTGAAAACAGCATTGAGTCTTTGCGTGAAAAGGTGAAGGAAGGATATTGCATTGTAGTTTTTCCCGAAGGCACACGCTCAAAAACCAACAGCATAGGCCGGTTTCACAAGGGAGCTTTTTTTATTGCACAGCAGCTTGGGATCGACATACTGCCTATCGTGCTGCACGGCACCGGTGATGCCATGACAAAGGGTGATGACATGATGCTTAAAAACGGAAGGCTCACCATGAAATACCTCGAAAGGATAACGCCAGGGGATATACGTTTTGGTACAGATTATGCTGAACGGACCAAGCTGATAAGCAGACATTTTAAAAATGAGTATGGCAAGCTGAGGCTGGAGCGGGAAACCCCTGAATATTTTAAAGACAAGCTGATCAAAAATTACATCTACAAAGGCCCTGTGCTCGAGTGGTACATGCGCATTAAGCTCAGGCTGGAAAATAACTACCGGCTCTTCAACGACCTTGTTCCCCGTAGCGGAAGGATCACAGATATAGGATGCGGATATGGCTTTATGAGCTACATGCTTGGATTTTTATCAGAGGACAGGTTGATCACGGGCATTGATTATGATGAAGATAAAATTGCAATAGCCAACAATTGCCCTTCAAAAACGGGACAATTTAATTTCATGCGTGGCGATATCACGAAAATGGATTTCGGGCAGGCAGATGCATTTATCATCTCTGATGTGCTTCATTATTTTCCTCCTGCCGAACAAAAAAACCTGCTGCATAAATGCGTCACCAGCTTATCTAATGGAGGTGTTGTCGTGATTCGCGATGGAAATGCCGCTCTTAAGAAAAGGCACAGGGGAACAAAGCTCAGCGAATTTTTTTCAACCAATTTCGGGTTTAACAAAACCGGTTTCCCACAGCTTTTCTTTTTTACGCTGGAAGAGCTCACTGAACATATAAAGGACCTGGATGTTACCTATGAAGTAATTGATAATACAAGATTCACATCAAACATCATTGTAGTGATACGCAAAAACCACAAGCAGCATTCTGTTCCCCATGCAGTATGACGTCATTATAGCGGGCAGCGGGCTTGGCGGCTTGCAATGTGCCTATATCCTTTCCAAAGAAGGCTACAACGTATGCGTGCTTGAAAAGAACAGGCAGTTTGGCGGCAACCTTCAGATATATGTGCGCGATAAATGCATTTTTGATACGGGCATCCATTACATAGGTGGACTTTCGGAAGGACAGAACCTTCACCAGTATTTCAAATTCCTTAACCTCATCGGCAAGCTAAACATGAAAAAGCTGGATGAGGATGCTTTTGACAAAATTTCTTTCGACAACGATCCTGTTGAATATAAATATGCCCAGGGCTATGACCGGTTCATTGACACGCTTGCAGGCTATTTTCCGAAAGAGAAAAAAGCGATCGTTCAATATTGCGATGTGATAAGAGAAACAGTTGACCATTTTCCGTTATACAGGATCAGGGAAGGCGACGAAAGTGAATTCTTTTCCAAAAGCCTCAGCATGGGAGTCAAGCCTTTTATTGAATCACTCACTTCCGATGAAAAGCTGCGGAACGTGCTTGCCGGAAACAACCTGCTGTATGCCGGTGTACCGGATAAAAGCCCGCTCTACATGCATGCACTTGTTCTGAATTCATATATTGAAAGTTCATGGAAAATGGTTGATGGCGGTGCGCAGATCGCCAAGCACCTGGTAAACGGGATTCGCGAGAACGGTGGTACCGTTTTAAATTATCAGGAGGTCAGCCACTTTTCATATGAAAACGACAAGCTTACCCATGTTGAGACAACTGAAGGTGAAAAATTCTTCGCCAAAAATTTCATATCGAACATCCATCCGCAGCAGACACTAAAGCTCATCGACCAGCAGAACCTAAGGAAAGTTTACCGCAACAGGATCAACAGCATGGAAAATACAGTGTCCGTTTTTATACTCAATCTGGTGTTTCATAAAGAAGCTTTTCCATACCTTAATTTCAACCACTATCATTACAAAAGGGTAGATGCATGGAACATCATAGAAACGCCCGATAGTGACTGGCCCGAAACCTATGCGCTTTTCACACCCGCCGGCAGCCGCAATCCCGATTACGCCGACTGCATGTCGGTGATGACCTATATGAAATATGACCGGGTTAAGGAATGGGATTCTTCCGTTAACCTGATCCCGAAACATCAGCATTCGCGGGGTAATGATTATGAGGAATTCAAACAGGTCATGTCGGAGAGGCTGCTTGTTGAGGTTGAAAAAAAATTCCCCGGGATACGTTCAAAGGTAAGATCCATGAATGCCTCTACCCCGCTTACTTTCCGCGATTACCTGGGAAATGGCGATGGCTCCCTTTACGGTGTGCTGAAAGATTACCAGGATCCGCTTAAAACATTCATCTCACCAAAAACCAAAATTCCAAATCTTTTTTTAACCGGTCAGAACCTGAACATGCACGGAGTTTTGGGTGTAACAATAGGGGCTGTAAAAACCTGCGCGGAGTTCCTGGGAATGAGCTACCTGCTCAAAAAAATTAACGACGCCTGAAAACCTATTCGGGCCAGGTGCCGAATTTACCGTGATGGTAATCGTGGTAAGCCTCTTCAATTTCTTCAATTGAATTCATTACAAAAGGACCTTGGGCAACCATCGGCTCCTGAAGTGGATTTGCATGACCGAACAACAGCAACGATTCCCCTGCAGAGGTGATGGAAAGCTCATCTCCGTCATGGTTGAATTCAGCGAGATGGTATGAAGGCACTTCCGTACCGTTTGCCTGGAGTGTTCCCCTGATCACATAAAAGAAAATGTTATGAGCGGAAGGTATCTTCATATTTAATTTTCCTCCCGGCTTGAAACTGATAAGCGACAGCCTTACACCTATGCCCGATTTAAACGGAGCCTTTGTTGATTCCCAGTCACCGGAAATAACCTGTATGGATACTTTATCATCATCGGTCATCAATACAGATATTGCATCCTTTTGCAAACCCCGGTAAGCGGGTTGCATCATTTTTGATTTTGCCGGCAGATTGATCCATAGCTGGAGGATCTCAAGCTTTCCTCCGTTCTTCTTAAAAGCATCGGAAGAAACCTCAGCATGTATAAGACCCTTTCCTGCAGTCATCCATTGCACCCCGCCTGCTGTCATTACACTTTCGCTTCCGCTGCTGTCTTTGTGCATGATGTCGCCATCGAGAATGAATGTAACGGTTTCCATTCCGCGATGCGGATGCGGACCGAAAGGAAGCCCGTTGTTGCCGGGTGGATATGACTGCGGGCCATGGTGATTTAAAAACAGGAACGGGTCCAGGTAGTCGATCGACTTTGTTGGCAATACTCTGTGCGTAACGAGGTCGCCGATGGGTGCATTTTCTGCTTTATGGTTTTTGATGATTGATCTCATTTTAGAAGTTTGGAAGGTGGCGAATGCAGGAGTACATTTTTACAAAGATAAATTCACTGAGCCATCCCGCAGAATTGCGGGATTTTTGAAGGTTTAGAGGATTTAGAATGTTTCGAGGATTTGAAATTTGGTGGTGTTGCAAATTTTAAAGTTAGATCCGAGGTGCTGCAAAGAATTCCAAATGTAAATAAAGTTTGGAAAACTGGATTTGTCAATGCAAATAATGCACAGATTGAATTGGGCCCTATTTTCTACGGGAAGCATGTCGTTGACGGAAATACAGCAAGTGACTGGCGGTTAGCCAGCCACAGTTATTATAGTGATATTCAGGAATTGCGGAAATATTATCTTTACAGGCGACAACAAGACGCGGTGAATTTACCGGAGAACATAAAAATAGCATTGCAGAGCATCCGCAGCCAGCTTTTGCGGACCACCCTTACTGCGCTTATCATTGCCATTGGCATCATGGCGCTGGTTGGCATACTCACTTCGATCGAAGCGATCAAAGGCACCATCAGCACAAATTTCTCCAGCATGGGTGCCAACAGCTTTACCATCCGCAATTCGGGAATGGGGATCCGTATCGGGGCAAAAGGCAAAAGGGCCAAACGCTTCAAAGCGATCAGCTGGCCCGAAGCGCAGCGGTTCAAGCAGGATTTCAGGTTCAATTCGCTTGTCTCCGTCGCCGCACTTGCAACGCCAATAGGAACA
>Ga0190272_10001442_pt1 | contig 11444 bp, 7 predicted proteins | sample Popmic504T_FD_133746 | JGI IMG/M metagenome (GOLD analysis project Ga0190272, IMG submission 133746) | Populus adjacent soil microbial communities from riparian zone of Shoshone River, Wyoming, USA - 504 T | ecosystem: Environmental > Terrestrial > Soil > Riparian zone | place: USA: Wyoming...
CACCGACGTTGTGGTAGGGTGTAATTTTTGTCCGTTTGCAGGTCGTGAATTAAAACAAAACAGGGTTCACTACCAGGTGGAATGGGCTACACAGCCGCGCATTTGCCTGGAATCATTTCTGCTGGAATGTATCCGGTTGGATAAAGAAAAAGAAATCGAAACCATATTGCTCGTTTTTCCTAATGCATTTCAATCTTTCGATGACTACCTGGCTCTTGTAGAACTGGCTGAAAAATTACTCAAAGAAAAAAACTATGAAGGCGTTTACCAGGTCGCGAGTTTTCATCCCTTATATCAATTTGTCGATTCGCCGGTGGATGATGCCGCCAATTATACCAATCGGTCGATATATCCCATGCTGCATTTACTAAGAGAAGAAAGTATAGAACGGGCATTGCAACGTTATCCTGAGCCTGAGGAAATTCCTGAGCGTAATATTCGGTTTGCCCGGGAAAAAGGGATAGCTTATATGAAAATGATCAGGGATGCCTGTTTATAAACCAGGATGAAGAAACCTTTACGGAAACAAGTACTGCAGTTATTATTCTTTAATAGGAATGGTGACCGTCAATGTACAACCTTTACCGGCCGATGCTTCTATATTGGCAATACCGTTATAAAACTGTGTACGCTCATGAATATTGGCTAAGCCAATTCCCTGCCTTGTTTGATGAGGGTCAAAACCTTTTCCATTGTCCTTGATCTCCAGCCTGGCGTTTTCTTCATTAGTTTGAATGCAGATTTGCGTTGTAGTTGCCTGGCTATGTTTGATTATATTTTTAAGCTGCTCCTGTACAATGCGGAACAAGGTTATTTTTTTTCCAGGTGAAAGCAATTGATCGTCTATGTCGTGTACAAAGGTGATTTTTAAAGCCCCTGTCATTTGTATATCCGCAATAATTGCCTTGATACTTTCGGCCAGCGTCTCTTTTTTTAATTGCGGTGTCACCAGCTCTTTTGATAATTTACGTATCTCATCTATGGCCATTTGCAGGTATTCAATGCTTTTATCCTTGAGCTGTTTTTGCTCCTGCCCGGCAGGTGTAATTCTGTCAAAAAACAGTTTGACTGTTGATAATATCTGGTTCACATTATCGTGTAATTCATACCCGATACGTGTTCTTTCTTTTTCCTGTACACGTATCACTGTCTCTGATATTTCTTTTTGCCGCTGTAGCCTTACATCTGCTAACTCATTTTCCAATTCTTTAATCTCAGATTTATCCTGTAGGGAGCCAATCATTTTTACAGGCAATCCATTTTCGTATACAACAAACCCTTTATCTTCTACATGTTTATAGCTGCCGTCTGCACATTTGAACCGATATTCATCCTGCCACGACTGCTGCATATTATCCGTCGCGTCTTTTATTTTATCTGCCAACCGATTGCGGTCTTCCGGATGAATGCGGCGAAGCCACCATGACAATCCTCTCGAATTATCCAATTGATACCCGATCATCTCCATCAACGTTTCATTACGGAATATTTGTCCTGATTGCATATCCCATTCCCAGATAGCATCTGACGTAGCGCGGCTGAGATTCAACATTCGCTCATGTGCATCTTTTAATTCTTTTTCCAGTCGACTTTTATCAGGCAAATTGATGGCCTGTCCACCGGCCATTTTTTTCCCTGAAACTGAATGAATGGGAAAAATATGGACATGTGAGATAGAGTGCGTTCCATCAGCCCATTTGATCTTTTCAGTAGTTTGAACCGGCAAACCTTCCTCAAAAACTTTTATATGCGTTTCATAAAGTGTGCGTGATACAGCGGCAGGTACGATGTCGGTAACTTTTTTGCCAACACATTCTTTTTTATTCAGGCCAAAATGCTGGTAAAAAGCATTGCTGGCAAAATGAAGATTAGCTTCCTCATCTATTACCCATGCAAGGGTTGGCGTTTGTTCAAAGAAAGCATTGATTAATGCTTTACCTTCTTTAAGTTCACGGGATAATTGACGCTCCGGAGTAATGTCCACAATATTAGATACAACAGAAAAATTTTTGCAGGCATGATTTTCAATAAGAGGCTGTGAACTAAAAAGTATCCATTTCTTTTCGCCGCTCCGAAGGCGTATAACAAGTGTTTGTGTATGCGATTCGCCGGTTTTTATTGCCTTGATAAATGGCGTTTCTTCAAAAGCAACGGGCTCACCATTTTCATTGGTAATGGACCATTCGCTTTTCCAAAGTTGCGCAATGTTTTTGAGGCTATATAAGGTTTCAAGTGTTGTTCCAAAAATGCTGGCCGCTTTTTGATTGGCCGCAATCAGTTCGCCATTTATATCATGATAAATAAGACCACTGATCCCTTCCACAATTAGTTGAAAGTTATTTTTCAACAATTCATTGAAACGATTTGTTCTCTCATCGTCTACCAATTTGTAACCTACGCATAAAAAAAATTTTTCTATCCCTGTTCCCTCTTCCAATAAATCTACCTGCCATTTCATGGGGTGGTAATATCCATTCTTAATGTATAATTCAACATTACCATGGTTGATATTGGTTGTTTGCGACAATGCATTTTTAAGATGGCCGAGGTGTGCGGGATGTACGAGGTCAAAAAAATTAACGGAAACAAGCCGGGGATCATTTAGTTCAAGGTCTTTTTTCATGCTTGCGTTTGCGCAGCTAATCAAGCCTTTTTCATTAATTACCGTCAGAAACAGATTTGTTTGTCGGCTGGTATTGCCAATGATCTGCTTCAATGTTGTCCAACTTGTTTTTTTCATTCAGGATACTTTTATGCATACGTTTTATCAACAAACCCGGCAGAATTTGTATGGATATAAAATCATATAAGTTCGCGCAAAAGTATAAAACAATAAATAAGTAAAAGCTAGATGAAACTAAGGATTCGATGTAGAACAACAACTACATGAAAACGCTTAGTATTGAAAAGAATTTGAATAATTTTTCGGAAGACCTGCTTATTATTCGGACGGCATTTGTGTACCTAGTATGCGACGTACAGATTTAATCAGCCCGGCAGGAAGGGAATCTTTGCTTACAAAGTCTTCGGCCCCTGCTTTTAAAACACGAGGTTCATACTGTTCTGCAGGATATGTACTGAGGATAACGACTGGTAATTTTTTCTTTGTGGCTTTAATTTTTTTAAGTGCGACAAAACCGCCGCCGCCGGGCATTGCAAGGTCGGAAATAACGAGATCCCAGGTTCCTCCTGCAACTTTTTCGAGAAGTGTCGCTGTATCTGTCGCTCCGTCAACATACACACCGGGAAACTCCTCTTGTATTATTCTTTGTAGTGCCTGCATGAGAACCGGATGGTCGTCTGCAATTAAAATCCTAAACATATGAGTAACAGGCGTGGATTACCAGCGAAAAAAACTATAACGCCACTTGCAAAATAGGTATTCACCGGGAAGATATTTGTAGCCTGAAGATTTTAAATAATGTAGAGTTTATACTACAAAAACCTGTTACCAATACTCTGTCAGATAAGCTTTTTCTCCAGCGCATACCGCGTCAGGTCTGCATTTGATTTAATCCCCATTTTCTCTAAAATCCGCGAACGATACGTGCTAACCGTAGTTGTACTAAGGGATAATTGGCCAGCTATATCAGAAACTGATTTACCCGAGGCGAGAAGTTTAAAAACATCAAATTCCCTGTCGGAAAGCAACTCATGGGGTTGTTTGTTACTGTTATTATGGAAAGCATCTGCCAGCTTTTCTGCAATGGAGGGGGTAATAAATTTTTTGCCGAGTTGTACTGTTTGTACTGCTTTTATTATATCATCGTGTATGCTCTCCTTTTGCAGGTACCCGGAAGCTCCTGCTTTTAAAACTCTCAATGCATATTGATCTTCTGGATACATGCTCATAATCAAAACAGGTAAATCCGGGGCTACCTGCTTTATATGTACCAAGGCTTCGAGGCCACTACGCCCCGGCATATTCATATCGCATATAACAATGTCCCAGCCGTTGCTTATCACTTGCTTTATTAATCCCTCCGTATCTGCTACTTCTCCGATATTAGCAGAAGGATATTCTTCAAGCAATAGTTGTTTTAAGCCCTTTCGGACTATGGCATGATCATCAGCAATAAGGATTTTTAACATGAGTCAAATTTGTTTTTACAGGTCGGTTTCAGGTAAAGGGACAATAACAGTTACTGTAGTTCCTTCTCCCCGGATGCCGGATATACTATATTGGCCTCCCATCATCTGGCTTCTTTCTTTCATTCCAAGTAAACCCAATGTTTTCTTAACGCTCTCTTTTTCTTCAAAACCCTTACCGTTATCTTTTATAGTTAAAATTAACTGTTTCTGATCTTGTATCAAACTAACAATCACTTTTGTAGCATCTGAATGCCTGGCAACATTCGTCAATGATTCCTGAAAAATACGGAATATCCCTATTTTAAGAGGATCGGGTAACAGAATTTCCGTTTCCGGAATATACAACTCTTTTGAAATACCTGAACGTTTTTCAAACTCTTCAAGGTGCCATTCTATTGCGGCCACCAATCCCAAATCATCAAGCAAGCTGGGTCTAAGCTCTGAAGCAATACGACGTACGGTTTTTACAGTTGTATCTATTACCGAAAGAATTTCATTTAATTTTTCTTTTGCAATTATATCATCTGGCTCCGTTCTCTTATTCAACCAGGATACATCCATTTTCAATATCGTGAGTAACTGTCCCAGCTCATCGTGAATTTCACGTGCCATATGCAATCGTTCTTCTTCCCGTACATTCTGGAGATACCCGGTCAACTTGCGTATAGCGTCATAAGATTCTTTTAGTTTTTCTTCAGCAATATGTTTCTCAGTTATATCATTAGCTAATACAAGTCGGGTTTGCTGCCCTTTATAATTAATATCATAAGTAACGATATCGACGTAAAGTATAGTTCCATCTTTTTTTATATGTCGCCATACACCTGCATGATGAATACCCCGAAAAGATGTATTGGTTGAAGCCTTAAACTTTTCTACATCTTCTATGGGTCTGAAATCAAGAACAGAAAGTTTCAAGAATTCTTCTCTTGTATATCCATATTGCAATAAAGCAGCATTATTTACATCACTAACATTATATTCAGGTAAATTCAGCATCCACATTGGTAGGGGATTACTTTCAAAAAGAAGCTTATATTTTTGTTCAGACGCAATTAATTCTGCTTCGGCCTTTTTCCGCTCTGTAATATCGATTCCATTTCCCAACAAACAGGGCTTGCCTTCAAAGTTGATCAGCACAGCTTTAAAGTAGTAGGGTATTTTTTCTGCTTTTTTCGTTAAAAAACTTGCTTCCGCATCATTTATCCCTTTTAGAAAAACGCCTTCGATCCTTCCGGCGATATAATCTTTCTCTTCGTCCGGGAAAAAATCAGTAGGATGCATTCCGGCAATTTCATCTGAAGGGTAACCAGTTGCACGTTCAAACTCTTTATTCCACCGGATGAACTTTCCATTCGCATCAAAAAAATAGAACACACCGGGAAGACTATCAATTAACTTATCAGCAAGGTCTTTTGCTTTATTGATCTCCGTTTCCGCTTTTTTCTGTTCTGAAATATCACGGATAAAAATAGATAATCCATTCGCTGACGGGTAAATAAAATTAGACTGCCACAGATCGAAAGGGGCATAATAGTCTGTATTATTGACAAACTCTTGCTCTGTCATGGCCTTATTAAAAGCATGATAGGTAGAAGAACCAATCGCCATGGGAAATTCATGCCATATGCTTTTGCCTATCAATGAGGCCGGATCACGGTGAGTAAGTTCACCAGCTTTTTTGTTTACATAAGTATAACGAAAGTCTTTGTCTAATGCAATGAAACCATCCGTAATGCGTTCAAAAATCCCTATAAGCTCGCTTGTTTTATCTTCTACCTGCTTTGAAAGCTCGTCATTAAAAGATTTTAATTTGTTTTCTATTTGCTTCCTGTCCGTGATATCCCTTATAAAGCAAACAAAAAATTGTTTTTGACCTAATACTACCGGGGATGTCTTTAAGGATACATCTACTTCTGACCTATCTTTTCTTTGAGCGCCGAGATCAACCGTACGTTCTGGGATATCAGCCCCTCGAACAGCAAGAAAATGATTTAATTTATTACTATTAGCCTCTCCGGAATGTTCCGGAATTATTAACTCACTCAATGACTGCCCGCTTACTTCTTTTTCTTTCCAACCGAAAATTCTTTCTGCTTCCGGGTTCCACTTAGCTATTATGCCATTGTTGTCTATAAGCATTACCGCATCAGGAGCATTATGAAAAATAGCCTGTATATGCTGTTCGCTATCCCGTAACGCATCTTCCGTTTGCTTTTTCAGTATATCCCTTTTGTTAAGTAACCATGCGTTATACCAGGTAATACCAGCAAAAATGATGATAATACTTAGTGCGTAAAGCGCAGTGCCAAATTCGTTGCTATAAATTCCGGACCAGTTTCCATGTAATCGTAAAAGGCCTAAGACCGATGGCACAATGAATGCCGCCGGAATTAATACCCGTGCCATTATACTACCACTATAAATGCTGGTAAATTCTTTCATTACCCCTTTAGCCGGACCTGAAAAAAGAATGATGATTGAAAAAAGAAAAAAACATAGCGCCGTAGATCCAGCCATGGAAATATTTATAAAAAACCCGAAAAAACTTTTCACCTGGTAGAGGTATCCGAGGAGAGAGAGTAAGCTCATTACAGCTATTACCAGCACTATGTAATGTGAGACCCAGTACCCGGATTTTTTTTCATATGGCGTGATCATACATGAAATACCCGCCAATACAAAACAAGCTGCGGTAACCGGCGCCATCTGGTTAGATATGATACCGGCGTTTTCCCTCAAGAGTTTTTCCGTATATAAAAAAGAGTCCGCATTTATATTGAATCCAAAAAAAAGATCGCCAAACCTGAGAAGGCCTATTGTTATTGCCAATATTGCCAGAACATAGGCTGTCTTTGTTGAAGCATTTGTTATTAAGAGCCATACTGAAAAACCTACCAGATTAAAGCAGATGGCCGTGAGGGGATTCATGGCTACCGGGGGCAGAAAAAATGTTTTCAACAAACTCATATCAAACTGCCAACCCAACAACACAACAAAAGCTATTGACACAAGACATACGACGAGATACCTGGACCATCTCTGCAATTTTTGATCTAATACTGAGTCAAGTGGTAACTGCATACAAAAAGACTTATACCTCTTCAGGAAATGTATTTCCGTGCATACATGATTTATAAATTATTTTGCTACAAACCCTTACAGCCTGTCATTGCGCTACCAGAAGTAAATCAAAGGTTTCCGGTTTGTTCAACGATTACAGGGGTATGGGAGCAAGCACGTAGAAAATTAATAATTTACAACTTAACTCATTTAATACAAATAAAATAAAGGCAGGCTGGATTTTTACATCAATTAAAAGAAAATCAGACTCGTATTTAAGCAAAAACACTTATTGATATTGTACTCAATAAAAAATAGAACATCCGGATATGATGAAGCAGGTTCTCTTTGTATTTAATACAAGTAGTACCATTTACGGCGATATTGGGATCAAAACAAATCCTTGCATTTGTTTCCTTTCTAGCAAACGAATATGAAAATGTTTTAAGGTTTCGCCCCAATTTAATTTCAGGACCAATACATCAGAGCTGTAAATTATAAAGCAACATCCTACTGCAATTCTCATTTCGTTTAAAAACACCCCTATTATTAATGCGATAGGATTCTGTGCCTTCCAGATTCCGCTGGCTCTTTTGCTTTCAAAAACGATGAACCAGGGCGCAACAGTTGCTTTTATTGCTTATCCCGGTTGCAGAAACGGCTATAGCCGTCGCCGCATAATATTGCATTTAAAAAAGAGATATGGCAACAGGTGAAAGTATAGCAGGAACAGTGTTATAGTTATCACCTGGCCTGCATTTCAATTAAATGATGAAAATAAGAAACAGATAACCAACGATGAGTTAGTATTTTTTCTTTGTTTAAAATCAATCACATACGTAAATGTTCCCTTTTTTTGGCGAAACAATACCTGATCGCTTTTAATTCTTGAATACCGATACTATTTTCGTGACCGATAGCGTTTGCTATTGTATAAAATCCGTACCCTGTCTTGAAAAGCTATTTAACAATATCTGGCTATTGTTTATTTTTTGCATTACTCAGCATCTCCTGGATACCGCTGCAGGAGCAAAAAGGTAAAAAATCACCCTATTACTATACGGTTCTATCACCTTCTGCTGTAAAAAAACCCTTACCTGTAGAAGATATTTCCTTATTGTACTCCATTTTGAAACTGGAGCAAAAAGGGTTATCAAAACAGGCTTTCGAATATGCATGTAAAGGCTATCGTCGTTTATTAAAAAAACAAATTATCAGCAAAGAAGGATACCTGGTCATCTGTGATTTTAGTCAATCATCCAATAATAAACGGCTATATCTTGTAGACATGGTTAATAATGAAGTTTTATTAAATACTTATGTTGCGCATGGACGCAACTCGGGGGGAGAATATGCTAAGAAGTTTTCAAACAAGTTGCAATCGCTGCAAAGCAGTCTTGGTTTTTACGTAACACAAAATACTTATTACGGAGAACACGGTTTATCACTTAGAATGAGGGGGCTGGAACCAGGATACAATGATAAAGCTGGCAGACGTCGTGTTGTAGTACATGGTGCTGATTATATTGGCGAACCATGGCTTGAAAAAAATAATTGTATGGGACGCAGTTATGGCTGCCCGGCCATTCCCGAAAACGAAAGCAACTTCCTTATCAATACTATTAAAAATGGAAGCTGCATTTTTATTTATCATCCTTCAAAAAGTTACCTGAAAGGATCAAAAATATTAAACGGCTGATGGACTCAGACAAGGATGGATGATAGCAAAAGCCCGCCGAACCTAATGGTTGGGCTTTTTTGCTTACCCTCCCGATCCCGCCTTTGGTCTACCGTACCCACTTCTTTTAATTACATAAAATTGGAACACGGATTGAACGGATTCTCACGGCTCTGGTATTTATGAGGTCATGAAAAACCGCGAACTCTTTATTAAAAGAATCAGAAAACACCAGGAAACTATCCTGTTTTTCCTGATTAGCAGAAATATATCCGTGTTTCTCCACCAATCTCCCGCTGTGGCGGGACAGTTTCTTCTTAAAGGGCGGCCACTAAAACACAATACTCGCCTTTTGAAATTTTCCTACCTATCCAATTGTTCCTTTGAGAAAAATTATAAACGAATTAATTAAATATTCCAATCACTTCTTCCTTAGCAGAAATCACATAAGCTTAGTTAGCGTCTCCTCAATAATAACGTATCCCATCCAGCTCATTACCAAAACAACTATCCAACCCGCCAGCTGCATCCACAATGGATGTTTATATCCTTTCATGATCCTGCTTTTTGTGGCAGCAATTAACATAATTGAAAGCGCTATCGGCAATATCAACCCATTGATGGCTCCTGCAAACAATAGCAATTCTCTTGGTTTGCCTATCAAAACAAACACGCAGGTGGTTAAAATAATAAAAACAGAAATACATAGTCTTTCATGTTTCCCCAATACTGGATGGAACGTTTTAAAAAATGAGACAGAAGTATAAGACGCCCCAACAACAGAGGAGATGGCAGCACTCCAAAGTACAACACCAAAAATCCTAAGACCAATTTCCCCTGCTGCAAAATGAAAAATAGTGGACGCCGGATTGTCTTTATTTAAAACAGCGCCTTGTGTTAATACGCCTACTGCCGCAAGAAATAATACAAACCGCATAATGGTAGAAATGATAATTCCCATTAAAGCGCTTCTATTTACTTGCTGTAAATTCTCTTTTCCTTTGATTCCGGCATCCAATAAACGATGCGCACCGGAAAATGTAAGATACCCGCCAACCGTACCTCCTACAATAGTTACAATTGCCACCAGGCTGATCTTTTCAGGGATAATAGTATTATGAATAGCTTTTATCAAAGGAGGATGCGCACTGAATGCAATGAATAAAGTAAGCAGGATCTTTATTGTTCCTAATGATTTTGTAAAACCATCCAGCATTTTACCGATCTCCTTTATCCAGAATAGGACTAAAGCGATCACGCCGCTTATGACTGCTCCTTGCTGAAACGATAATCCCGTTAAAACATTTACACCCAATCCGCAGCCGGCAATATTACCGATATTGAATGCAAAACCTCCAAGCACTACCAGTATCGATAAAAAATAACCTAACCCGGGCAGTAGCCGGTTGGAAATATCCTGCGCTCTTAGTTCACTTATAGCTAATATCCTCCATGTATTCAATTGTGCGCCAATATCAATCAAAACAGATACAAGAATTACAAAACCAAAACTTGTCATTAACTCTTGTGTAAACACAGTCGTCTGTGTAAGAAAGCCGGGGCCTATAGATGAGTTGGCCATAAGAAAAGCGGCCCCTAAACCAACGCCGCCAAATAACCTGAATTCAGAAAGCCTTGATTTCAATATTATTTACCCCCATCCCCTATCCTTCGACTCTTCGCCAAGCTCAGAGCTCAGGAGGGCTTTTAGTCGGTTATAACTTTTATTGTCATTACTTAATCGCATCATGAATTGCTTTTGCAAGCGCAACCGCATTTTTTCCGTCACCATGTATGCAGATCGTTTCAGCAGCAACAGAAATTATCTTCCCCGATACTGTTGTTACCGTTCCTTCTTTTATCATTTGCAAAACTTGTTGTACAGATTCGTCCTTATTTTCAATTAATGCGTTGGGTTGCGAACGCGGGGTCAAACTTCCATTATCCTGGTAGGTACGATCTGCAAAAACTTCATTAGTCGTTTTAAGTCCTATTGCCTTAGCCTCGCGAATTGAATAGCTGTCGTTCGGGCCAAACAATATAAGATCACTATCAAACTCTTTTACCGCTTTCGCAATTACGTTTGCTATGCCTGAATTTTTTGCGGACATATTATATAAAGCGCCGTGCGGTTTCACATGATTGATTTTTTGATTCATCAAATCGGTCAGCTCTTTGAAAAGGTAAAGTTGTTGTGTAATAAGATCATATAAGTCATTAGACGATATGTTCATTTCCGTCCTTCCAAAATTACTTTTATCCAAAAAAGAAGGATGAGCCCCGATAGATACCTTATGCTGAATACATAAGCCTATTGTGTGCTTCATGGTATTTACATCTCCGGCGTGATAGCCACAGGCAATATTTGCGGAACTGATATAGGGCATGATCAATTCATCATTCCCTATTCCCTCGCCCATATCACAGTTAATGTCGGTTTGCATTTATGTATTCTTGTAATCTGAATGTACAAGCATTTTGCAGTTGCAGCAAATGTTGCTTCTGTTTCACAAGAAATTCTTCTGCTGTTTGCAGATCCGTAAACCGGAAACGTATCTTATCTCCCGTTTTCATTTGTGCAAGCCGCGAGTGATGCGCCGAGATAACATGA
>Ga0190272_10001443_pt1 | contig 11439 bp, 7 predicted proteins | sample Popmic504T_FD_133746 | JGI IMG/M metagenome (GOLD analysis project Ga0190272, IMG submission 133746) | Populus adjacent soil microbial communities from riparian zone of Shoshone River, Wyoming, USA - 504 T | ecosystem: Environmental > Terrestrial > Soil > Riparian zone | place: USA: Wyoming...
AAGTATGTTAGTTTTCCCCAAATCAAACGCATACGACCCGATGGCGAAAAAAACCACCGTGCTGTGCCCTTACTCCTATAAGATTCGAGTTTTGTTCATATAAAATGCGTTATCCGTTCCGAATGGTGAGGCACGATCAAAAATTCCATTTTGGGGGTTGGCTGTCTATTTTGTGACAGGCGTGTTTTTTATGGGTCGATAATGGTCGCCGGATCAAAATTGCCAATTTCCTCTGTGGAGAATTAGGATGGAAAACAAACGTTCCCGAATTTTTATTTGTTACAAACGTGACCACTTGCCCGATGAAGAGGTTGCCCTGCAAGTGTTTGAGTCGTTAAGAGGAGATCATGATGTCTTTATTGATCAAATCATGGCGGTCGGCACCACCTGGGCTGAGCGAATTGAAAGTGAATTGAGGCAAATGGATTTCCTGATCCCTTTCCTTTCGGAAGCCTCGGCCGGCAGCGAGATGGTGCTGGGAGAAATTGAGACGGCCCACCGCCTGTCGAAGGAACAGGCCGGCTCTCCAAAAATTCTGCCCGTCCGCCTTGCCTTCAAAGAGCCCTTTCAATATCCCCTAAGCGCCTACCTTAACCCATCAATTGGGCCTATTGGGGAGATGAAAACGACACCGCACGATTGATCGAGGAACTAAATATCGCCATTTCGGGCGGTCAGCTCACAATTGGAAATGATAAGGGCGAAAGAGAGATGCTTGCAATTTCCATCGAAGATTCGATGCCGCCGCCGTTTTCATCGGCGCAGCCGATAAATCTTGAAATGCCCGAGGGAACAATGGATTCGCAGTCAAAATTCTACGAGGTTAGAGAAACCGATCCGATAGCGCTGGATGCCATTCAGCGGTCGGGCGGAGTTACGCTGACTATTAAGGCCCCGCGCCAAATGGGCAAAAGCTCGTTATTGATCCGAACAATGGAGGCGGCGTTCGCAAGCGGTAAGCAAGTAGCTTTCCTTGATTTTCAACTGATCGATAAAGCGGCGTTAACCGACGCGGAACTATTCTTCCAGCAGTTCTGCTATTGGGTGACCGATGCCCTGGACATCGAGGACAAGGTCAGTGAGTATTGGGCCAATCCTTTGGGACATGTACAGCGCTGTACGCGCTATATGGGCCGGCATGTTTTAACTTCGATCGATTCTCCGTTGGTTTTGGCAATGGATGAAGTGGACAGTATTTTTGAGACGGATTTTCGCTCCGACTTCTTCGGGATGTTAAGGAGTTGGCATAATAGCCGGGCGGGATTTAAGCCGATTTGGAAAAACCTGGATCTCGCCCTTGTCACATCCACGGAACCTTATCAATTGATAGAAAACCTGAATCAATCGCCTTTTAACGTCGGGGAGATCGTAGAGCTTTCGGATTTTTCACCCTCTGAAGTAGCAAATGTTAACCGAAAACACGGTTCCCCGCTGAGCGCGGGGGATGAGCCTCAGATTGTAGAGCTTTTAGGCGGTCATCCGTACCTCACCCGCCGCGCTTTTTATCTTCTCGCGAAGAATCGGATCGACCTGCAATCCCTCGCGGAAGGCGCTATCGACGACCGCGGGCCTTTCGGCGACCATCTGCGATATCACCTCTTCCGTCTGCAGGGAAAGGACGACCTGATAAAGGGGATGCGCGATGTTATTTCCAAGAATGAATGCCGCGACGACGCGATCTTTTTTAGGCTGAAAGGCGCGGGACTGGTGCGGCGCGAAGGCACAAAGGTAGTGCCGAGATGTCAACTTTACGCGAATTATTTTAGGGAGCGTTTGTAATGTCTAAAACGGAAGATCAAAAGATAGTTTACGTTTCCGGCGGTCCGGTACAGGCGATACCCGGCGGGCTGTATATTCCCCGGGAAGCCGATACAAAGCTGCTTGAATTGTGCGAGGCGGGCACCTTCACTTATATTCTTACCCCGCGTCAGATGGGCAAGTCGAGTCTGATGCTCGATACAGTCGACAAGCTCAAAGAAAGAGGCATTCAAACGGTAATAATAGACCTCCAGTCTATCGGGGTAAATGTCGCGCCTGAAGAATGGTTTTTAGGCATATTGGTGCTGCTAGAGGAACAACTCCCTCTTAAAACCGATGTAATTGAATGGTGGGGATCTCACGGTCATCTCGGCATAACCCAGCGCTTCACATTATTTTTCCGCACCGTATTATTGGCGGAAATCGACGCACAGATAGCCATTTTTGTCGATGAGATCGATACGACCCTAAGCCTCGATTTCAGCGACGATTTTTATACCGCGATCCGTTACCTTTACAATTCGCGCGCCCAAATACCCGAACTGCAGCGGCTTAGTTTTATTTTGATCGGGGTTGCCGCCCCGGGCGACCTGATCCAGGATAGGGACCGCACCCCGTTCAATATCGGGCAGCGGCTGGACCTGACCGATTTTACAACCACGGAAGCGCTGCCCTTGGCCGCCGGGCTGGCTCTCTCTGCAAATGACAATGATCAAATGCTCGGCTGGGTAATGAATTGGACCAGTGGGCATCCCTATCTTACCCAGCGTACCTTCCGTGAGCTTTCCTCAAGCAATATTTCCAATTGGAGCAAGGATAAGGTTGACGAGGTGGTAGCCGAAACCTTTTTCGGTGAAAAAAGCCGGGCGGACAATAACCTTGAATTTGTCCGCGATATGCTTACCCATTCCGACCGTGTGGCCGACCGGGAAGGTGTCTTGCACAAATACCGCGAAATATTACGGGAAGTCCGTCCCGTTTTTGATGATGAACAATCAGTGGTGATAAACCACCTGAAATTGTCGGGGGTCGTTTGCGCCCGCGAAGGTATTCTGAAGGTAAGAAATGAGATATACAGGCATGTTTTTGATGAAAACTGGATAAATAAACATGTGCCCGTAAATTGGAAACGGCGAATGACAAGGGCCGCGACGGCTGCAGGTATGATAATTTTACTTGGGTTGATCCCCATCAGCATCTTTGCTTTTTATTCCGCAAGTCAGGCAATATCAGCACAAAGGGAAGCCGAATATGCGCGGGAATCCGAGAAAGAGCAGCGTCAAATAGCTGAAACCGAGCGAGATCGCGCCTTGAAGGCGGAAGAACAAACCAGAGAAGCGCTTATAAGGGAAACAGAATCTAAAAATCTCGCGGAGGAAAAGCGTAAAGAGGCCGAAGAAGCAAAAGAAAATGAAACGGTCGCCAAAAATCAGGCTGAGGAAAGGCGGAAGCAGGCGGAACTGGCGACGGAAAATGAAAAAATTGCTAAATCGCAAGCGGAAGAAAGACGTAAAGAAGCTGAAAACCAAACTCTAAGAGCATCGGATGCCCTTAGAATGGGATACATCGAGAGCGGGAGGCAGGAATTAGATAACGACCGTCCTTTTCGAGCGGCCGTTTACCTAAACGCGGCATACCAGATACCTGTGGCGAGTGTAGATCAAGCCAAAATATCGAATCTTTTGTTTTTATTGGGACGTTCGATGACGTCGGTCGACTCGTTGCTCCTATCCTTCGAACATAAAGGCGCTGTCTATTCGGCGGAATTCTCACCGGATGGCATGAAGGTCGTGACCGCGGGTGATGACAGCACCGCTAAAGTATGGGATGTTAAAACAGGAAAGGCTCTAACCCGTCTGCAACATCAAGGCTTTGTCATTTCGGCGGAATTCTCACCGGATGGCACGAAGGTCGTGACCGCCAGTAGTGACAATACCGCCAACCTCTGGGATGTGGAAACAGGAAAACTACTAACGTCCCTGAACCATCAGGATCCCGTCCTTTCGGCGGAATTCTCGCCGGATGGCACGAAGGTTGTGACCGCCAGTGCTGACGGCAGCGCCAAACTCTGGGATGTGGAAACAGGAAGGCGTCTTGCCTCCCTGGAACATCAGGAGTCCGTCCGTTCGGCGGAATTCTCGCCGGATGGCAGTAAGATCGTGACCGCCAGTGCTGACGGCACTGCCAAAATCTGGGATGTTGAAACAGGAAAGGTTCTGGAACATCTAGCTCTTCTGGAACATCAGTATTCCGTAAATTCGGCGCAATTCTCACCGGATGGCAGGAGGGTGGTGACCGCCAATAGCGACAAAACCGCCAAACTCTGGAATGTGGAAACAGGAGAGCTTCTTGCCTCCCTGGAACATCAAGACTCTGTCCGTTCGGCGGAATTCTCACCGGATGGTGGGAAGTTCGTGACCGCCAGTGACGACAATACCGCGAAGGTCTGGGACGTCGAAACCGGAAAATTTCTGGAATCCCTGGAACATCAGGGCACCGTCAATTCGGCGGAATTCTCGCCGGACGGTAGGAAAGTCGTGACCGCCAGTGCTGACAAAACCGCCAAACTCTGGGATGTTGAAACAGGAAAGCCCTTCGCCTCACTGGAGCATCAGGGCAACGTCTATTCGGCGGAATTCTCACCGGATGGCACTAAGGTCATGACCGCCAGTGATGACGGCGCCGCCAAGGTCTGGGAGGTGGAAATCGGAAGGCCCTTTGCCTCGCTTGAACATCTAAGCGTTGTTTCATCGGCAGAATTCTCACCGGATGGGACGAAAATCGTGACCGCCAGTGATGACAATACCGCCAAACTCTGGGATGTTGAAACAGGAAAGCTTCTTTCCTCGCTCAGACATCTGCTCGTTACCCCTGTCAATTCGGCGGAATTCTCACCGGATGGCAGAAAGGTCGTGACCGCCAGTGGTGACAATTCCGCCCGGATCTGGGATGTGGAAACAGGAAGGCGCCTTGCCTCACTGGAGCATCAGGGCAACGTCTATTCGGCGGAATTCTCACCGGATGGCAGGAAGGTTGTGACCGCCAGTGCCGACAAAAGCGCCAAACTCTGGGATGTTGAAACAGGAAAGCTTCTTTCCTCGCTGGAACATCTAGACATTGTTTCATCGGCGGAATTCTCACCGAATGGCAGGGAGGTTGTGACCGCCAGTGCTGACAAAAGCGCCAAACTCTGGGATGTTGAAACAGGGAAGCTTCTCACGTCCCTGGAACATGAGGAGACCGTCTATTCGGCGGAATTCTCACCGGATGGCAGGAGGGTCGTGACCACCAATAACGACGGTACCGCTAAACTTTGGGATGTTGAAACAGGAGAGCTACTAAACTCTCTGGAGCATCAGTATTCCGTAAATTCGGCTGAATTCTCACCGGATGGCAGGAAGGTCGTGACCGCCAGTAACGACGGTACCGCTAAACTTTGGGATGTTGAAACAGGAGAGCTACTAAACTCTCTGGAACATCAGGGCACTGTCTACTCCGCGAAATTTTCACCGGATGGCCATAAGGTCGTGACTGCCAGTGGTGACAGGACCGCCAAGGTTTGGGATGCTAAAACAGGAAAGATCATCGGCTCCCTGAAACATGAAGACTTTGTCTATTCCGCGGGATTCTCACCGGATGGCCGGAAGGTCGTGACCGCCAGTGCTGACAAAAGGGCGCGGGTTTGGGATGTCGCGCCAGAAATACGTTCGCCTGGGGAAATTAACGCGATAGTAGAGAAAAACGTGCCGTTCCGGTTGGCAGACGGGGTACTGGTGCCGCGTTGAACTGATCACGATCCAAAATGCTATCTATAAACACCGAAATTGGAACCTTAAACACCAAAATTGGAACTATAAACACCGAAATTGGAACTATAAACACCGAAATTGGAACTATAGAAAAAGCTAACTTAGTGCAAATACATCACTTGCGCAAAAAAGGTTTTCAAATAAGCACTTTTGCTCCAACACACAAACAAAAGCTATTTATTATCCAGCGCGTCGACGCCGGGCAAAACGTCGCCGGCCAGGAATTCAAGGGTTGCGCCGCCGCCGGTCGAGATGTGCGAGATCTTGTCGGTCAGGCCGGTTTGGTTGACCGCAGCCACGCTGTCGCCGCCGCCGACGATCGAGGTCGCGCCTTTTTCGGTCGCCTCGGCAACCGCCTTGGCTATCGCAACCGTCCCCTCGTCGAAGGGTTTTTCCTCGAACATGCCCATCGGGCCGTTCCAGACGATCGTTTTCGCGCCCTCGAGCGCATGCTCGAATATCCCCACCGTCTCAATACCGATGTCGAGGCCGACAAGGCCGGTGTTGGTAAAGGCAATCGGGATGGTCTTGCGCGAGTTGAGCGGGTCGTAGGAATCGACGACCTGGTGGTCGGTCGGCAGGATAAGCTCGACGCCCGCCTCCTTCGCCTTTTGCTCAAGATCTAGCGCCATCGGCATCATATCGTCCTCTACCAGCGACTTCCCTACCGTAAAACCCTGCGCTTTGAAAAAGGTATAGGCCATGGCGCCGCCGATCAGCAGCTTGTCTACCCGGCGATCGATCAGCGATTTGATCACAGGTATCTTGTCGGAGACCTTTGCGCCGCCGAGGATCGCGACAAACGGGCGGTCGGGGTCGTTGAGCGCCTTGCCGAGAAAATTGAGCTCCTTCTCCATCAGGAAGCCGGCCACGGAATCGTCGACGAACTTGGTTATCCCGGCGGTCGAGGCGTGGGCGCGGTGGGCCGTGCCGAAAGCGTCGTTTACGTAAACATCGGCCAGCTCGGCGAGCTCCCGCGCAAAACCCTCGTCGTTTTTCTCTTCTTCCGCGTGGAGCCGGAGATTTTCGAGCAACAGAATTTCTCCCTCTTTTAACGCATCGGCCTTCGCTTTGACCGCTTCACCAATGCAATCGGCTGCAAAAAATACTCGATCGTTCTTCACCTCAGCGCGTCCCATAGGGGCCATCGCCGCCCCGTCGTCGCTCGTAAATACGGGTTCGTCGCCGCGGCCGGATACATCCTGCAATTCGGGGATGGCGCGCAGATTTTCATAGACCGGTTTCAGGCTGTATTTTGCAGCGTCATAGGGCATGCCCTTCTCCTCGGCCTTTTTCTTATCTTTGATCGGCCGGCCCAGGTGCGAAGCCAGGATGATCTTCGCGCCCTGCTCCATGGCGTACGTGATGGTCAGCAACGCGCCGCGGATGCGCGTATCGTCGGTTACGCGGCCGTCCTTGATAGGCACGTTGAAATCCACACGGATGAACACCCGTTTTCCCTTGATATCGATATCTTTAATGGTCTTCTTGTTCATATTAAATAAAAAAGCGTTTATCGCAAGCGGTTATCTTATCATCAGAAACCGCTCCAATAAAACGCTCTCGGAGCTAAAAATGCGGGGTCCTATTTATTTAACGCTGTTGGTATAAGTCGTTACCTTATCGTTCTTAAAGGTCATGATGATGTAGTTATATTTTTCGTCGGTCCATTTCATTACTACGAAAGTCAGCCCCCCGCCCTTGGTCGTCGACACAACCTCGCCTTCGCCAAGCAGCGCGATAACATCGGATTTGCTCATACCGGTCTTTATCTGGTCGGCTTTCTCCTTCGTCAGCAGCGCCACTTTACCGGGGGAAGACGGCGAAGTCCGTGGCGTCGGGGTCGAGCTTGCGGTGGTCGGAGAAGCGACCGGGGTGGGCGAAGACGAATTATCCTTATTGGCAAGTTCATTCAGCTTCGGACACGAGCAGCCTAAAACGGCCAGTATGAGCACAATAAAACCCAAATTTAACGAATTTTTCATTTTTCCCCTCTACGCTAGGTTTTGCAAATGAACATTACAATAGTTAGTTCGGCCTGTCAAAACAATTTAATTTCTTTTTGAAGTTGCTCTCGTCAATGGGGATATTCAGCTTAATTTCAGAGAACGTAATATCCATTACCCCTTCTCTTTTTACCAAAAACGGCAGCATCAGATCCTGGACCTCCTGATAATTGCCCAGGGAAAAGGTTACGACTTTCCCCGCATAGCCGACCAGCATTTTCGTTTCGACATCAAAGCCGAGAGCGACCGCCTCGCCGGTCGAACTGACAGCATTGATCAAATGGGTCTTGCGCCCTTCGCGGTCGAATATCCCTTCATATGTCAGGTTTTGGAAACTATTTTTATCGGCGAGGGTAAGGATCGGGAGGAGAATATCGCGTCTATCAGACATATCGACAGGCATTTCGGTGGTAAGCCCGAACCCCGTCTGCATGAAGTAATTGTCCTTTGTGAAAATCTCGCGGATCTCTCCGAGCGCATCGGTCTTCATAAACTCGGCGTAGCGGTCCGGCCTTTCGCGATAGATCTCCATGACGGCGCTGGATTCCATTCCCCGCATTCTGATCTCGGCCACGCCTTTCATCGAGTAAGACTTGACGCGATCGATAGCTTCCGCGCCTCCGACAAGTTTTATGAATTCCGCTATGAGAGCCAGTGATCTTGCATCCCGCACCGGCGCAGGAACAACTATACGATTGGCGGGCTTCACTGCTGTCCCGGTGGACGGGGCCGGCATTTTGGCCGGCGGAGGGGGCGGGGGCACCGGTCCTTTGAGCTCGGCAGGCGGGCCCAGAGGCGTGAGTTTGGAAAAGGCCTTGTCATCCTTTAGGGCCTTGAGTGCCGCTTCCATTTGAGCGTCGCGGCCTTCGAGAAGGACCTTGCGGTCGATAGATACCGGGATATCGGGTGTAACCCCCGCGCCCTCGATAAGGTTACCCTTCGCCGTCTTAAAGTTCGCGACCGGATAGATAAAGACCGCCCCGGTCGGGAGCTCGAGGGAGTAGGCCGGGAGGGCCTCGCCGGCCGTTTTTTCGCCCACGATCAGCGCGCGTCCGCTATCCTGCATGGCTGCCGCCATTATCTCGGCCGACGATATCGATACCTCATCTACAAGGAACACGATCCGCCCGCGGAAATTTTTCGCCCTGGAGGTGGAGAAGATCCGTTCGGTCCCGACCTTGTAAACTTGCGTCCCGAGATCGACGGTGTGGTCGGAGAGCATTCCGGTAACACCGATCAACGCCGAAAAGAGGCCGCCATGGTTGCCGCGGAGGTCCACGATCAGCGACTTCTTGTCTTTGAATTCGGTAAGCGCGGAGCAAAACTTTTCGACGATGGGCATCGCGAAAATATTGAACCTGATGTACCCGGTCTCGTCGTTTAGAGGCCTGGTTTCGAAGTTCAAATAAAGCTCGGGGTAATTTCGGCCGATCGAAACTTTCTCATCTCCAAGCTTTTCGCGGACGACCTTGATCTCTTTCACCTCATCCTTTTCGTTCAGGTAAGTAAGGCCGACCTCAGTATCTCTTTCGCCGTTGAGGATCCATTTGACGATCTCGGAAGCGAGAAGTTTTCTGACGCTTTTTGTTCTTGCGTAGCGCCCTTCGATCTTTTTCAAAAGCTCCTGCAGAGAAGCGCCGTTTATTTTCTCGATCACAAAACCGGTCCGGAGCCCCGCCTTCTGAGCGGCCGAAGCTTCATTGATCCGGGTGATTACGAACTGATTGTTCATCAGACGCATTTCGATGCCGATACCATAATTTGCATAGATATCGTCGGGAAAGGGCGATTCGTCGCCGGCCGCGTCTCCGGTTGCCGGATCACCGCCTTTTTCGGCGCGTCGCTGCCTTTCTTTGGCGCGGGCCGTGATCCTGGCAAATTCGATCGCCTGATAAATCTCCGGCGGGACGATCGAAAAATGAGATTTATCCAGGCGGTCTATCATTTCCTGCAGAAGATCGTGCAGCTGGCTGTCGGTCGTGGTTTTTGCGACGCGAGGCTCGTATTCGGTCCAGATCTTCCCCCAATCGAGGCCGTTAAAGGTCTGATCGAAATAGTTTTCGCGGATCGTTTGCCAGACTTTTTGAAAAGAGTCGTACCGCAGCTGCTGTTCGGGGGTACGCCGGGACGCGGCCGGGACGCTGGAAATATGGAACGGTTTGGCGGCGGCGGTTTTTGGCACACGGCGTTTCCTAGTTTGCGCTGGAACGCTGTTTACAAGTGCCAGGGCAAGAGCTATTAATATGAGGAGGGGGGTAATTCTTTTGAAAATCATAAGGATCGCGGGCGGACACCGGTTAACTTCGGCTCACAGGAAGTTTATACCTTTAGCCGCCGCGGGTAAACAAATTTTTACACTGATGCGGTCAGGGGATTTCGGATTTGGGATTGCGGATTTCGGGAAATAGTCGGGCTTTAGCCGGATAGTTCGGCTAAAGCCCGACCAAGAGAGGCTTCCTACCCGTCAGCTAAAGCTGACGGCAATTTAAAAGAATTATTCGAACTGTAACCGTTGGCTAAAGCCAACGGCAATTTTAAACACCTGATCCTATAAACCTTTTGAGGCAATGTATTTCACAAGATCGCGGACACGGCAGGAATATCCCCATTCGTTGTCGTACCAGGAAAGGATCTTGATAGCCGTCCCGCCGATCACCTTGGTATTTTCGGCGTCGACGATCGATGAATTGGGGTTGCCGCGGAAGTCGATCGAGACGAGCTGCTCTTCCGAAAATTGAAGAATGCCCTTCAACTCCCCGTTCGCCGCATCCTTCAAGACCTGGTTTACTTCCTCGGTCGAAGTTTCCTTTTCGACGTTGATTACGACATCGACTAGCGAGACGTTGGGCGTCGGCACGCGGACCGAGATACCGTCGAACTTTCCTTTTAATTCGGGGATGACGAGCGCGACCGCTTTTGCGGCGCCGGTCGAGGTCGGAATCATCGAGAGCCCGGCAGCGCGGGCGCGGCGCAGATCCTTGTGAGGAAGATCGAGAAGCTGCTGATCGTTGGTATAACTGTGGATCGTATTCATCAGCGCGTTTTTGATCCCGAATTTCTCGTGAATTACTTTGGCCACGGGAGCCAGACAGTTGGTTGTACACGAGGCGTTCGAGATGACGTGGTGATTCGCCGGGTCGTACATTCCCTCATTAACACCGAGCACGATGGTGATGTCCTCGCCCTTGGCCGGCGCCGAGATGATCACTTTTTTAACGCTGCCGCGCATATGCTTTACAGCATCTTCCGCTTTCGTAAATCTGCCGGTCGATTCGATCACGATCTCGGCCCCGACCTCGTCCCAGGGGATGAGAGCGGGGTCTTTTTCAGAGAAGACCTTGAACGAGTCGCCGTCGACCTTTATCGTATCGCCCTGGGCGGAAATATCGTTGTCGAGGTTGCCCATGATCGAATCGTATTTCAAAAGATGCGCGAGCGTCTTTGTGTCCGTCAGGTCGTTGACCGCGACGAAATCGATCTCATTATCACCCAGGCACGTCCGAAGAACATTACGCCCGATACGCCCAAAACCGTTAATACCTACTTTAATAGCCATTATTTAAAAATTTCCTCCAAAAAACATGTATTAAAATCTTGAAGATAACTCAATTTCAGCCAAAGTTCAAAAGCAGCGCGAAAAGCACGGCAACGGGTCTCTCATTTTACCCATTCCCGCAAATTGTTGAAACAAACGCAGATTTAATGACGTAGTAATCGATTGAGTTTTTAGCCGATTTATTTCGACTCGCTTATTAATCCGGAGCAACTTTTATAATGAAACTTTTGCGTAAGAGCTTATTTTTTGCATTCAATATATTCGCGTTTTGCCTTTTATTAAACGCCGGGACCACTTCTGCCCAGGACGG
>Ga0190272_10001444_pt1 | contig 11438 bp, 9 predicted proteins | sample Popmic504T_FD_133746 | JGI IMG/M metagenome (GOLD analysis project Ga0190272, IMG submission 133746) | Populus adjacent soil microbial communities from riparian zone of Shoshone River, Wyoming, USA - 504 T | ecosystem: Environmental > Terrestrial > Soil > Riparian zone | place: USA: Wyoming...
CTGGAGCACATCGGGTGAGCCGTACTCGCAGAAACGGACTGCTTTCATCGGAGTTGCCGGCGCAGCCGCCTGACGATCGCACTCGTTCGTCGATCTCCAGTAGGCAACGAACCCGACCAGGAACGCCAAGATTAGCGCGACCAAAATCGCGCGAATACTCCAGCGAATAGTCCATTTTATAACACGCTTTATTTTCATCGGCCTAACGAAACATGAGAGGAATCATCGCCTGTTACCAACAAGCCGGTAGTCACTGTAGGTGACTTCGGTGTGCACCTTTCCCTCCATACCCATCCCTGATCCGGCCAGGTCGGAAGTCTGCTCCATGAGAAGTGGTATTCCCTCAGGCCCGATCCGGTAACGCGAGCTGGAATCGAACCGGTCGAGCTTCATGATTAGCTTTAGTCGCATCGGCTTTACGGTGATGCGCACCTGCTCGGCGAACGGCACTCCGTTTGCCTCGCTGATAGAAGCCTCCGCCGTGGAATTGTGCGATACATCGGAGTCTAACGCCGTTACGCTCCCTTTTGGCAGAGCCGCAAAACGGAACAACGTTCGCCCCCGCGAGTCGGTGGAAGCTGTCGCAGGCGCGCCGAAATAGTTCGCGATCCGGTGGTAGCCGGGCACGACACGGCGTTTGGCCGCCTCCTTTCGAAAGCGGTTCAACACTTCAGCCGAAGGCGGCGCACCGTCCACCGAAACCAGCGTCCACCTTTCTCCGGCGGGTTTAGACGGGTCGAACTTCTCGACCCGGACCTTCTTCTCAGTCTTGCCGCCAAGGGATGTCTCGTCGCTTCGGACGGTTCGCGTGAAGGCATAGTCATCGGCGCTTGCACTTTGCGCTTGCGCCAGGACGCGCTGCTTCAGCTCGTCGTTGTTCTGTTGCGCGAATCCACTCGCCGCGGATACGAGAAACAGCAGGACGATGATCGTTGTCGTTTGTTTAGTGTTCATTGTTTTTACCTGTTCAACTACGGGTCTAATCGGCATGGAGCGCTTCAACCGGATTAATGCGGCCGGCGCGACGAGCAGGAAGCCACGAGGCGACCAGCCCGACCGTGATCAGAAGGAGGGTTGTGCCCGCGAGCACAAGCGGACGGTTGAGGTGCATGCTGGGATTTGTCGAGGCGAGGAATCGAGTAACTGCGAACGAGCCTAGCAATCCGATCACGGAACCGATGACGGCCATCTTTAATCCTGACAGCAAGACGATGTTGGTGATGTCCCTGACGCGTGCTCCCAAGGCGAAGCGAATCGCAAACTCGCCGCTGCGCTGGGTCATCGTGCGGGCGATGATTCCGTAGATGCCTAACGAGGCAAGGCAAAGGCCCAGGATTGCAAACGCGCTGAGGATGTCACGCAACATCTCGGTTTGATAGTTTGCGCGATCGATTGTTGTGTCGGCCGACTGGAGCTGGCGCACCGGCAGGTCAGGGTCCAGTTGCGCCATCACCTCCTTGACGCTCTGCACGAGCGTGGAAGGAGCAACGCCGGTGGTGCGCACCGCGATCTCATTATAAGGCCGCGGGTCCTGAGCCATGGGCTGATACAACTGGAGAATCACCGGGCCCGGATCCGGCAGCATGGATTTCACATCGGCTGCGATGCCGACGATCTCGCCCCATTGCGGATTGCCAATGCCGGTTTGTGCAATCCGGCGGCCGATCGGGTCTTCCTTACCGAATAGCGCCGTTGCAGTGGACTGGCCGATGATGAACACCTTCGGCGACGTGAGGATGTCACTCTCGTTGAAGGTGCGACCGGAGAGCAGACGCGTCTGGTAAACCTCGAAGTAGCGAGGGCTGATGCTATTGACGACGGCGGCAGGCTCCTGCCCGGGCTTCGGAAGCTCGCGTCCGGCAACGATGTACTTCCGGATGTCAGCCCAGTTAAAGAAGGGGGTAAAGGATGAGATGCTGGCGAACGCAACCCCGGGCAGCCCCTGTAGTCTTTCCAAGGTGAGACGATGAAAGCTGGCGATTTTCGCGGGGTCGCTGTAGGCAGCGGCGGGAAGCACGACTGTGCCGGTGACCACGTGCTCCGAGCGCCAGCCTTCGCGGCTGTTATTCAGGTCATTGAGTCCGCGGACGAACAGCGCGGCTCCCGTGAGCAGGATCATTGCGAGCGCAAACTGCGCGACGATGAGTGCCTGACGGAAGCGGCGATGGCCGCGACCTCCGGTCATGCCGCGTCTGGCGCTCTTCAGGGTTTCGTTGACGTTTAGCCCCAACGCGAACAGCGCCGGCGCCAAACCAAAGGCGACGGCAGTGATGAGCGCGGCGCCGAACGCCCACGCAAAGACAAGCCAATCAAAGACGAAGGTGATGCGTTCACCGCCGTCTCCAGCGCTTTTGAAGGAGAGCCAATCCGTGACCCAGCCGGCAACAATGATCGAGAAGGCGGCACCGGCGACGGCGAGCAGGAGAGATTCGGCGATCAAAGGACGCAGCAACTGCATGCGCGAGGCACCGAGGGCGGCACGGACCGCGAACTCCCGCGCCCGCGCCATGGTGCGAGCGAGGATGAGATTGGCGAGGTTCGAGCAGCCGATCAACAGGACGAACGCGGAAAGCCCGATGAGCATCGCGACCATCGCCCGGCCGCTCTTTCCCATGACAGTCTCATTCAGCGGAATCGTGCGCCACGTGCTGCCGGCGTTGACCTCCGGAAAGTCAGCCGCGAGACGCGCTCCGAAGTTGCCGATGAATCCCTCAGTCTGGGAGCGCGTGAGCTTCTCGGAGCGGCGGCCGATGAGTCGGAGATTGGTCGTCCGCCGATCGCCGGATTTCTGTTGATCAAGCGCGAGGGGGCGAAAGAAGTCGTAGGGGCCAAAGTGCCGCCAGTCATTAAACCAGGCCGGCAGCACACCCACGACTTCGTGCGGCTCGCCATCGATGCGCAAGGTGCGGCCGATCACGTCCGTTCTGCCACCGAAGCGATTCTGCCAGCAACGCTGACTGATGATCAACACGCGGTCGTTGCCCGCCAATTCTTCACGCGGCAGAAAATCGCGGCCGAGCTGAGGTTGAACCCGAAGCGTGGAAAAGAGATTCGCGGTGGCGCGAAGAGCGCGGACAACCTCGGCGGGCTGGCCAGGTTCCGACAGGCTCGTGTCGCCCAAGGTGTAGGCGGCGATCTCGCCATAGGCGTGCATCTCACGTTGCAGGTCGAGGAAATCGGCGGGCGACACACGCCCGACGGGGTTCTGCGCCGTCGCGCGATCGATGCGATCCAGCTGTTCGCTCTGCGGGTAAGGCAACGGTTTGAGCAGGATCGAATTCAGGATGCTGAACATCCCGGTGTTCGCGCCTATGCCGAGCCCGAGGGTGATAATGGCGAGCAGGGTGAAACCGGGCGACCGGATCAGTTGCCGCAGGGCGAGACGAAGATTCATCATTTTTGCCGGTCCTCTTTTTGCGCGTGATTATTTAGGTGCGCGATAGGTCAGAGCGTGGCGTTCTGGACCGCGAGGAGCGCACGCGACCCGCGTGCCGGGGACTCCGAAAGGATTCGCGAGCCTCAAACTTTTCTCCGACATCCGGCAATCTTTGGCAAAACCGATCTCGGGAACGCGGGTTGTTCGAACTTCGGTCGGCGAGGGCGCCGAAGCGGAGATCAGGCCGGTCTGCGCGACGACGGAGATGGCGACCAGGGTAAGGATGAAGAGAAGGCGAATTGAGGCTGTGATGGTGACTCTCATTTTGAGTGCGTGGGGTTGGATGTGATGCCGCTGATGGGATGGATCAATCAAACCGGTCCGCGGTAACGACGTAGCCGGACCGCGGCGAACAAGCAGGCTGCAGCGAAGATGAGCCCGAGCCAAAGACCAGGCGTGCTGAGAAATCTTCCAGGAGTAAGCACCGATAGCGGCTCCACCCCAGCGTCCTTTGACGGCGTCACCGCGGCGTGGAAGAACCAGCCGATAAGGCGATACTGGACAAATTTGGTGACGTAGGTGGTGCTGAACGCAACGCGCTCGAAGATACCGATCGCAACGAACGGCAAGACCGCCCAGAGAAAAGTCGCGCGCCGGGCCCATCCCGAGACGAGCAACAGCCACGCGTAGATCGGCGCATGCCAAAGCGCGACCGCGACCGATGAGTAAACCATCGCGATCCAGAGCTGAAAGAAATTCACGTGGGCAAACGTGGTTGCTGGACTCACCTCACCGATAGACAGCGCGATGGAACTCAGCAGCAGCCAGATGAGGTGAAGACAGATGCTGATCGGCATGCAAACCAAGGGCAGAACGACAAGCGGAATGGTCACCTTCGCGAGCACCGTGGTGAGGTCGGAGACCGGCAGTGATTTCCAGAACAAGATGCTGCGCTCGCGCCGCTCGCCGTAAAGCGCGTCCAGGCAGTAGAACGCTCCAATAATGAAAGCGGCGACCACTAACATTCCGATGGCAGCGTCGTACGGCATTTCGATGGCGTGCCTTGCTTTTACCGGGTCAAGCAGCAACGCCGCCCGCCTGCGTTCTGACAGGCCGCTCAGCTGGACGAGAAGACCGAGCAGGACAAACCCGGCGACGATCAGCGGTCCGAGGTAGAGCGAGCGGTTTTCCCACACCTCACGACGGACTGACCAGTAAAAGGGCCGCGTCGCCGGCACGACTGGCGCGATTGACGGCGAGACGATTGGCGATTCGGGCGAAGTGTTCGGTTCGGTATTCATCTCGCTGCTCCTGGGACGTCGCCGGCTTTGTTGCCCAGCACCGCGACGAATAAATCGGCAATGCTCGGCCTGCGCACCTCGCCGAGCGCGGCGAGTTGCTGGCGATCGGCCTGATCGAACAAGAGGACGCTGCGGCCGAAGACCGGCCGCTCGTTAATGGGGTTGAGCGCTCGCGCCGCCGCGAGCTGCTCGGGATTCACCATCACTTCGAGATAGCGCGCGTCGAATTCTTCCATGCTGCACTCGAGCGCGATACGGCCGCGGTCGATGAACATGAGATCGGTCAAAACGTCCTGGATCTCGTCGACCTGATGCGTCGTCACTACGATGGTGCGAGTGCGATCGAAGTAGTCGTTCAGGAGCGAGTCGTAGAACTGTTTGCGAAAGAGGATGTCGAGGCCAAGCGTCGGCTCATCCAGCACCAGCAATTTCGCGTCGATCGCCATGACCAGAGCGAGGTGGAGCTGGGCCACCATGCCTTTCGACAAGTGCCTGACTTTGCTGCTCCGCTTGATCGTGGTCTTTGCGAGAAATCCTTCCGCCTTCGCGCGATCGAATCGGGGATGCACACCGGCGACGTAGTTCACCATCTGCGAAACGCGCATCCAGCGCGGCAGCACCGCGACATCGGCAATAAAGCAGACATCGCGCATGAGTTGGTCGCGCTCGGTCCAGGGGTCGCGTCCGAGCACCCTCAGCTCACCCTGATAATCGGTGAGGCCGAGAATCGCGTTGAGCGCAGTCGTCTTCCCCGCACCGTTGGGACCGATGAGCCCGAGGATGCGGCCCTCTTCGACGCGCAAATTGACGCTGTCGAGCGCGATGGTGGTGTCGTAGGCCTTCCGCAGTCCGCGTGCTTCTATGCAAGCCATGGCTTTAACGCTCCTCCTTTTTGATTGGCGACGGCCCGCTGGTTGCGGCAGCCTCGAGCAGCTCTTTCGGGGTCAGGCCGAGCCGCTGAATGGTTGCGGCAATCCTCGGCCACTGTTCCGTGAGAAATTTCTGACGTTCCCCCAGCAGCAGCAGATTCCGGGAGCCAGGTTTGACGAACATACCGAGACCACGTTTCGCCTCGACCAGCTGCTCGCCGACCAATTCCTGATAAGCCTTGAGCACCGTGAGCGGGTTGACCCGCTCTTCGGCCGCGACGTGGCGCACCGAGGGGAGCGGATCGCCTTCGTTGAGGACGCCGTCGAGAATCATAGCCACCACCCGGTCCCGGAGTTGGCGGTAAATCGGCTGACCGTCGTTCCATTCACTATCCATCCTGGGTTTCAAAGCGACCATTGCGTGTCATTTACTGTTGTAGTTAACTACAACACACAAGCACATGCAAGCACTTTTCTTATTTTTTTTGCCAGGCTGCAAACCACCGCGGTTTGGTAGCTTGACAGCAGCATCACCCAACTTGAAAACTGGCCGCGATATGGCCGGTGAGAGGAATATCCTGATTGTGGGCGCGGGAGCTCAAGGCGCTCCCTGCGCAGCGATCCTCGCCCAGCAGCCGAGCGTAGGCCGCATTCTGCTTGGCACCCGGGACCTCGCCGATGCCACGTCGGTGCGCGACCGAATTGGCAGTCCCAAGGTCGTGGCTGCGGAATTCGAGGCGCGGAAGCCCGACACGATCGTCAGCGACGTCCGCGAATCGCTCGGGACGGTAGACGTGGTGATCGACCTCACACCTTCCTTCATCTCGATGCATGTCATGGAGGCCGCCCTGGCTTTGGGCGCGCACTACGTGAACACGGCGGCGTGCCCGGAGCACCTGGCCCAACTGATTAAGGGTCAGCCGCTCGACCTGGCTGATCGGTTTGCCGCGGCCGGACGCACAGCGCTGCTCGGGTGCGGCGCGAGTCCCGGAGTGTTGAACGTCATCTGCCGCCGTTACTGCGACGAATTCGATACCGTGGAGCGGATCGAGATCCGTTGCGGTTTCCACATCCCCGCTCAGAAAGAGATGGTCAAGACCTGGAACCCGTCGTGGTCTCCAGAGCAGCAGTATTTCGATTACTGCGATCCGCCCTGCCTATTCCACGATGGCCGGCATGAGCACATGCCCGTCTTTCATGAACCCGAGACTTACGACTTCGGGGGCAACCTCGGTGAGATCCAGCTCACCCACCACGCCCACGACGAACAATACAGCCTGCCGCTGACGATCGGGAAAGGGATTCAATATTGCTGCTACAAGTTCCCATTCGAGCCGGCGATCGCCACGCTTTTCGCCACCGGGTTTACCCAGGACCGGATGGTCGAAGTGGAAGGCGGCAAAGTGAAAGCGATCGATGTGCTGATGGCGTTGGTGCCGCGGCCCGCGGAGGTCGCGGTGCTCGATCCGCAGGTCCAGAAAAATTTCGTGCCCTACATCGCCGATACGAAGGCGCACATCCTGATAAAGGGGACCGCCGACGGGAAGGATAAGACCCTTCGCATTGTCACGGGCGTTTTCTTCGACGAAGCGGCCAAGGCGCTCGAGCTGTTCGGCACGGCCAATGTGTCGGTGGCCTACGCGGCCGCAGCAGGCGCGCTGCAGCTCACCGAGGGCAAGACGAAAGCGGGAGTAGTCTGGCCGGAGGAACTCGACGCGGACCGTTTCATCGCCCTGTCGAACACGCTCGGACTAACGTTGAATCTGAGCGTCAATTGAAAATCGCTTCGGATTTTTGATCGTAGTGCGTCACAGATCCTGATACGAAAATACGAAGCACGACATTCCAAATGGCTCAGTTCACCGTCAACCCACACCGGCACGATCCCTACAAGAACTTTAAGTTCAGGGTCAAGTGGGATAACAAATATGTCGCTGGGATTAGCCGAGTTAGCGCGCTCAAACGAAGCACCGAGGTCGTCACACATCGCGAAGGCGGTGACCCAAGCAGCAGCCGTAAGTCTCCCGGAAAAACGGAGTTTGAACCAATCACGCTGGAGCGAGGCGTAAGCCACGATCCCGAGTTTGAAAAGTGGGCTAATAAAGTCTGGGATTTCGGGGCTGGGCCCGGGGCCGAGGTCTCGCTCAAGGATTTCCGAAAGGATATCATTATCGAGATTTACAACGAGGCCGGTCAATTGGTTCTGGCCTACAAAGTCTTCCGTTGTTGGGTCTCGGAATTTCAAGCGCTCCCCGATCTCGATGCGAATGCGAACGCCACCCTCATCCAGCTGATCAAGCTCGAGAACGAGGGATTTGAGCGGGACGCTGAGATTCCGGAGCCTGCCGAACCCAAAATATAGTTAGGTCCAGTTGCCACTGGGTGGGCGGCCAGGCGCTGGCCGCCGCGCCCAAATTGCCATCCAATCGCTCGGCCGTGACGTTCGCGACCATTTGTCAGTTGAATCGCTGGATTGCAGGGAACAATCAGGCATGCCGTACACTTTCGGGTTAACCAGTCCGAAAGTGCACTCGCGGTTAAACCGAATCTAAAGAGGCGCGGGTAGCAGCTGGCGACACCTATTGCAAAGCATAGACCTCGACCAGCCCTACGCCATTGGTCAGGTCGTCATCGCGTAGAATCGCCGTGTAGTTCCCGGGGGTGAGGCTCGCGACGATTGCAGACTCGCGATCGTTCGCCGGCGCCAGCCCGGAATTTTGGATTTCAGTTCGCTGCGTGTCTTTCCAATTCCGGTTGATGGCCATGATCGATCCGTCGCCGTCATACAGCCAAAGCGCTGGATTCGTAATCGGGTTTGGCACGTTGGACTGCGCCAGGGATGGGCCGAGCCCGCGTATCAGGAATTTCGCGGGACCACCAACATTACCTCCGCGGCTGCTAACGATCACTCCCGCAATCATGACATTGTCGCCGCTCCCGACGATGGCGCGCGTGCTAATGTTAGCCAGTTGGGAGTTAGCGTTTGAATCCAGATCGTACAGTTCCACCAGACCAACGCCTGTCGTATCATTCCTTCCGCGCATGACGGCCGTGTAAGTCCCCGGGGAAAGGGTAGCCACTATAGCTGCCTCGCGGTCGTCGCCTGGCGCAAAGCCGGCTAGCTCGATCTCCGCTTGCTGTGAATCTTTCCAATTATCGACGGATGCCATGCCGGCACCGGTCGTATCATGCAAGGCCAAAGTCGGATCCTGCACCGCTCCCGCGACACCAGCGGCGGTCAGCGACGGCCCCATCGCTCGCAGGACCACTTTCTTGGGATCCGTCCCAGTAATAATGAATCCAGCTATCGTCACATTATCACCCGTCCCAACAAAAGCGCGGGTGCTGATGTTACCAAGGCGCGGGATTGTGGAAAGCGGTACCGATGTTCCCGCGACCAGGTCCAATATGCGGACAGAGGTGGGAGCGAACAGCGCCAGATAGCGGCCATCCTGGCTGGCCACCAGGGTGCCGGTGCCAAAATGGCTGTTCCCGAAGGGTTCTCCCGGATTCTCCGGTTCACGCGGAGTCGGAGTAACGTCCTCGCCAATAGCGACCCGAAACCTCTCCGCAAAGGTGTTCGTGTCGAAAGCGATAACCTGGTCGCTAGCGCTCCTGACCGCATACAAAATATCGTCGACTGCATCGAACGCGACCCCGCTATCGAAGTTCCCGGTCCAACGATGGACGAAATTAAAATCCGGAAGCGTGTCCATGACGCTGTCGGCATGATAGCGCAACACCATGAAGGATCCGTCGCGACTTACCGCGGTGTTAAGTAATTCGTTAAAGTTAAAGTTCTGGAAAGGCGGGCCGAATGTATTCGTGGTTGCGCTGTAACTAAAAATAGGGCCACTGGAATTATTAGGCTCCAGGAACAGAAACCGCGTCCGATCCGCGCTGCGATCGATCATCGTACTCCCCTCAATCCCTGCACTGCCAGAACCTGGCGCATCGGGGCGGGTCGTCACCGCATTGGTCGCCAGGTCGATCTGGCGCAAAGGCGTCCATCCAGAAGAGCCTGGTCCGCCAAAGCTGGTTGTCATCATGGCGATTCCATTGGCGCTAATCGCAACGTCCCAAATGCCGTTGTCATAGTCCCATCGATCTATCGGATAGGTGATATGGGTGACGGTGCGGGTATCCAAATCGAGCTTGTGGACGATGCCATGCCCAAGACCAGTGTGATTCTCCGCGAGCAGAAGGAACGAATCATCGGGGGCTATGTCTACCCCATTGAGCGAGCCACCGATATTGTAAGGAGTTTCAAGGCTGTTCGTCGAAAGGTTAAAGGGCCAGACGAACCCTGTAGAGGTGGTGATATAAAGATACGGCCTGGAACGGCCAAAAACCATGTCACGAGGCTTGCCAAAAATAGGCATTGGAGGTGGACCCGTCTCTGCGGGGATGGAGATGACTCGAAGGCCCGAGGGAGTTTCGAGCGCCAGATAGCGGCCGTCCTGACTCGCGACCAGCGTACCCGTGTCGAATTGCCCGGAGGTAAAGTTGTATGGATCGTTCGGAGGAATGTCTTCTCCGATCGCGAACCGAAGTCTCTCGAGAAAAGTATTCGTGTCGTAGGCAACGATCTGGTCGGTCGTGGTGTTCACGACGTAGACTAGGTCGCGCACCGGATCGAACGCGACGCCACTATCCAGGCCGTTGAAGCTATGCAGAAAGCTCAGGTCCGACGACCGGTCGAGCGTAGCGTAGGTGTCGCGCCGTGTTACCAGGAGAGAACCGTTGCGGTTGATCGCAACGCTGGAAGGAATATGAAACGTGCGGGGATACGCGGCCGGTCCGAAGGCATTGGTTACCGCATCGTAGATAAAATTCCCAGGGGAATTCCCCTCTACAATGTAGAAGCGCTTTGCGTCCAGGCTGCGAGTGATCTGAGTTCTGTTGGACACGCCGCTAAATCCGGAGGTCGGGGCGTCGGGACGCCTGATGACCGTGTTAGTCGCCAAATCGATTTCGCGCAGCGGTGTCCAACCGGTGCCGGGGTAGTTCGTTGTAAAAAATGCACGACCATGCGAGCCGATCGCGACGTCCCAGGCACCGTCCGCCTTATACAAGGAATAATTGATATTGGTGATCGCTCCGGTCAGGAGATTCAGCTTATGAATGGTCCCTTCGGCGCCCACGTTTTTTTGAGCGACCAGAAGAAATGAGTCGTCCGGAGCGATGTCCGCGCCGTTGAGCCAGCCGCCCAGGCTGTAGCCGGGTTCCAACTGACGCGTCAGAAGGTTGTAAGGGCGAACCCAGCCATCCGATGTCGTAATGTAGAGATACCTTCCCGAATGATCGAAGACCATGTCGCGGCGCGTGGTCAGTGGAATGAGCGTGCTTTGCGCATGCGCGCCGGCCTGCGTGATAACCGCGGCGACGAGGGAAACGCAGAGCGCGATGATTTTCGCGCCGGGAACGGAACGCATAAGGCGCGCATCTTGGACTACGCTTTTCCCGTCCGCAACAAAGAAACTGCCGCTCCAACAACGGGCGCGGCGGCGACCGCGGGGGGACTGCTCCTTGTCAATAATCCTTCAACAAGTTGTCACACCAACGTTACATTACGCGGGAGGATCAGCCTCATTTATGCAATTTCTCCTTACCAATGACGATGGGATTGACGCTCCGGGGCTCGAGGCGCTGGTTAATGCCGCCCGCACCCTGGGCGACCCAATCGTCGTCGCGCCCGCGGGTCCGCAATCCGGTGTCAGCCACGCCGTGACCTGGCACGAAGGCGTCCGGATCGAGCCGCGCGGCGAGCAGCGTTTCGCGATCCATGGCACGCCGGCCGATTGCACCCGCCTCGGATTGATGACGCTGGTGCCGGACGCGAAGTGGGTGCTCAGCGGCATCAATCACGGCGGAAATCTCGGGGCCGATGTC
>Ga0190272_10001445_pt1 | contig 11427 bp, 12 predicted proteins | sample Popmic504T_FD_133746 | JGI IMG/M metagenome (GOLD analysis project Ga0190272, IMG submission 133746) | Populus adjacent soil microbial communities from riparian zone of Shoshone River, Wyoming, USA - 504 T | ecosystem: Environmental > Terrestrial > Soil > Riparian zone | place: USA: Wyoming...
CGCTCTACGCGCTGCGTGAGCCGCTCTCGCCCCAGAAGGGCTTTGACCCGGTGGCGCTGCGCCGCCAGGTGCTCGAGGTCTCGGGCAACGTCGGGCTCTTGGCGGCTAGCTACGGGCGGTAGCGCCTCAGCGTTAGAAGACATTGCTCAGCAGAGCTTGACCGCTTGCTGGGTTGACGCGATCCTCAAGGGGAAGGCGTGGAGGACTGGCGGCTCCATGCAAGAGACCGCTAGACGTTGGGAGGAAATGACATGAGGGCAAAGCGAGGGCTCAGAGTCCTTGGCCTTTCCATGCTCGCCGCTCTGGGAGTGCTGGCCATCGGAGTGGGGAGTGCTCAGGGGCAGTTACCGGGGGAAAGCACGCTCGGGAAATTCACGATCAACGGTGGCGAAGCGTTATTAGCAACCGCCACAGGGGCTCAAGAGGGTTCCGGAAGGCTCTTAATCGCAGGCAGAAATCTGGACATCAAATGCGAAAAAGCGGATGTCACAGAAGGAAAAATCAATAGCAAAACAGAAGGCTTAGCTACAGTTCTGTACTTAGAATGCTCAGCCCTCGAACACAAAACCAACAATCCGATTGCGGGCTGCGTTATTCCTAAAGGCGAAATCGCAGCTAAAGCGAGACTGTTACCGATCTTACACAACAGTATTAAATACGTGTTAGCAGAGCCACATGTAACGGGTGGTAACTTTACCGTTCTTTCCTTCGAAAGCGGAAAAGGCTGCGTCTTGCCGCTTAATAATTCAATTAAAGGGGCGGTTAGCGGAGAAGTAATTCAAGCGGAAGCTGTTCAGCAGTTAGTGACACTTAGTCAAGCAATTCAGTTATTACTAGGCGACAAACTACTGTTCGGAACATTTCCCGCATACACCGTCGGCGCCGCGATAGGGGAACTGACAGGCGCACATGTAGGGCTTTCCTGGTAACCGGAGGCAGCTTGCGATTTCAGGGTATGGAGAGGCTGGCGGCTCCATGCAACTAGCGACTACGTAGGAGGAATTATGAGATATAAGAAGCGTAGGCTCAGCCGCGCCGGTTGCTTTTGATGTCGTCCGGCACTAGCGGCAGCAAGTTGGCTGGCCGAGAAGGAGCCGTCGCCTTATAGGCGGTAGATCGCCAGGCGTTAGAAGACATTGCTCAGCAGAGCTTGACCGCTTGTTTAAACTGCGCAATCCTCAGAAGAGCGTGCGAACGGCAACCCCAAAGATTCGAGTTCTCGCGGTGGTGCTGACCGCGGTTGGAGTGATGGCTATCGGGGCGGGAACTGCGCAGGCTCAGTTACCGGGGGAAAGCAAACTGGGGTCCTTCACTGTGGCTGGTTCTGGGGCGTTAGCTGAAAATCTTACTGCGACAGGAGCCGGGGAGGGGTCAGTATCTCTCTCGGTTCCCGGGAGAAACCTTAGGCTCGAATGCGATCCCTTCCATATCGCGGTGGCTAACATTTTCTTTAGATTTATCATCGTTCTCCCTATCTTTTTAAAATGCAAGGCCTATGCCCTCGCCGAAGGCGGCCTGATAGAAGGTTGTAACGTTACAAACGGCGGGGAAATTAAGGCTTCAGCCATTCTCTTACCGGTCTTACACGGCGGAAACGCTTATGTATTAGCGGAGCCACAGGAAGCAGGTGGCAACTTGGCAGTCGTCACCTTTGAAAGCGGTAAAGGCTGCGTACTTCCGCTGAACAACCCTGTCAAAGGATCCTTCGTCGGACAGGTAACCAGCGGTTTAGAATCAGTTAAACCATTAATTACCTTTAGCCAGGCTATTCAGGAATTAGGCGGGGACAAATTGCTATTCGGCACGTTCCCGGCATATCTCAACGCTAGTGTCACCATGGAACTGACCGGCTCACATACAGGGCTCAAACTCGGCGTTCATTAGGCCCGTCGCAGATGCCCTTCGTCGCCACTAGCTGGCCGGGGAGGCTCGGATCCCGGCTGTTGGCTACGAGCGGTAGCGCCCTAGCGTTAGAAGACATTGCTCAGCAGAGCTTGACCGCTCGCTAGGGCATCGCGATCCTCTATCCAGGGCGTGGAGGGCTGGCGGCTCCATGCGAGACCGCTAGAGGTTGGAGGAATGATGATAAATGCGAAGAGAGGACTCAGGGTCCTCCGGTTGGCGATGCTGACCACTCTGGGAGTGATGGCATTTGTTGCCGCTGGCGCACAGGCACAGTTACCTGGCGAAAGCAAAGCTGGGACCTTCACAATTAATTTAGGTGCTGCGTTATTAGCGACTCTTACCGGTCATCAAGAGAGAGCGGGCAAGCTTTTAGTTGCTGGGCGTAATCTCGATATCAACTGTAACGCTGCTGAGGTGTTGGAAGGGAAAATTAATAGCTCAACGGAAGCCTTAGTCGGCATTTTATTCTTAGAATGTACTGCACTGGAACATAACACAAACAATCCCCTAACAGGATGCAACATCATCGAACCGGTGAGTGGCTTGAAAGGGGCAATCAGGGCTCTGGGAAAGTTTTTACCAATCTTACACGGGGTAAATACTTATGTGTTAGCCGAGCCCGAGGAAATAGGCGGGAACCTTGCGGTGGTGACGTTTGAAAGCGGAAAAGGCTGTGTCCTCCCCTTGAGCAATCCAGTGAAAGGATCGGTGACAACTCAAGTGATCAGCGGCTTAGAAGGCTCCGAACCATTACTGACGTTTAGTCAAGCTATTCAAGAATTAACTGGAGACAAACTACTTTTTGGTACGTTTCCAGCATTTATGAATTCCAGTTTTGTGGTCAAACTAACTGGTAATCACATCAAACTCGGCATACACTAACTCTTAGAAGCGATGTCATCCGATGGTTTGTGGTCACTCTGGACCCAGGCCATCGGATGGCCTCAATTCAAGAGTTGGAAAACATTGGCTGGGAAAACTTGACCGCTGCAGACGTGGGCACGATGCTGGGGACTAAGAAGAACGGCTCTAGCTTCGCCAGCGGGGCCGTCTTTCTGCAAGGGAAGGGGCGGCAGACGGGGCTGCTCGCAGCTGTTGCACGGTGTTCTATGGGGCAGCTGGCCGGTCGCGAGAAGTCGCCATCTCAGGCCACCAATCAAAGGAGTGAGTAATTACCATGTCAAAGCAGCGAAAGAGGATGGGGGCGGTGTGCGTGGCAATGCTCGCCGCGCTGCTTACCGTCTTTGGGCTGGCTGGCAACGCTTCGGCGAAACTCACGGGTGAGTTCGTCAGGTTCCAGCATTGCCCCTACAAAAATCCAGAAGCCACGAGATGCGTCCATGCGGTCACCGAAGGCGGAGAAGCCATCCTGGGAAGCAAGAAAGTCCCGATCGTCAATCCGGTGACGCTGCAGGGTGGCTACAACGATCCGCTGGAAGAAGGCGAATTCTCTGACTTCTTTCCTGCGACGAACGGCGTGACGCTCTCGAAAGCTCCGCAGCCGGTCCCCGGAGGTCTGCTGGGCCTGGTACCGCCAGCAAGCTCTCCGCCGTTGATCAAAGCGCTGGTGGAACTTGCGGCAGAAAACGGTCTTACTGGTGTCAACTCGACACTGGAACTGGCTGGGAGTTCTAACGACGTCGAAATCAATGAACTCAACCTCGCTCTCGGCGAAGGCGTGACTCTGAGAATGAAGCTCAAAGCTCGCCTAGAAAACCCGCTGCTCGGCAACGAATGCTACGTCGGCTCGAGTAGCAACCCACTCCTTTGGGAACTGCGGGCCGATACGACCAACCCACCGCCCCCGAACAAACCGATCACCGGCAATGGCGGTACGGTCACGTTCCTCGAAAAAGCGCAAGTTTTGAGGCTTGACGATGCGGTGCTTGTTGACAATGCTTGGTCGGCGCCGGCTGCTAAAGGTTGTGGAGGGATTCTGTTGGCGCCACTCATCGATCCGGTGATCAATGTAGCTGCAGGACTTCCGTCCGCGGCTGGCAAAAACACCGCGATCCTGGAGAACACAATCCACACGACGACTACCTTCGCGCTGAACAAAAACGACGCGGAAAACCCATAAAGGTAATCATTTAAAACGCGAGCGCCGTGACTTTGGTCCCGGCGCTCGCGTTTTAGTTAGAGTTCAAACTTCACGAAATGGATTCTTGGCACTAGCAATAAAGAATGAGAGGAATACAAATGCGTAGTAGATTGGGAGTGCTCGGTGCAGCTATGATGGCTGCGTCGCTTATTGCACTCGTGCTAGCCGGAAGTGCTTCGGCTAAATTGACCGGTGAGTTCACGAGGTTCGCACAGTGCCCCTATACTAACCCGGAAGTCCATCGATGCCTGCACTCCGTGACCACGGGCGGGACGGTGAAACTCGGAAGCAAGACAGTCACGATCACTAACCCGGCTACGCTGCAGGGCGGTTATCAGGACGTTGAAGAAGGACAATTCTCGAAATTCTTTGCCGCCAAAAACGGCGAAACGCTTTCGAAAGCACCGCAGAAAGTCCCAGGCGGACTTGCTGGGCTTGTTAGTTGTCCGGGAATCAGCAACTTCATCCTGCGTGCTGCTTGTGAATGGACCTTCGAAAACGGTCTTACCGGCGTCAATTCCACCCTGGAACTCGCCGGGAGTTCGAACGACATCGAAATCAACGAACTCAACCTCGCCCTAGGCGAAGGTGTGACGCTGAAAATGAAGCTCAAAGTCCGTCTGGAGAACCCACTGCTGGGAAGCAGTTGCTACGTCGGCACGAGCAGCAAACCGATCCTCTGGGAACTGCGGTCGGACACGACCAACCCACCGCCTCCCAACAAACCGATCACCGGCAACCCCGGCACGATCACCTTCCTCGAAAAAGCGCGGGTTCTGCGCCTCAACGGGGTCGAACTGGTCGATAACGCCTGGGCTGCGCCTGCGACGAACGGTTGTGGAGGAATTTTCTCCTTCATACTCGATCCGATCGTGAGCGCGGCGTCCGGTCTGCCCTCGGCAGCAGGTAACAACACCGCGATCCTGAAAAACACGGTCCACACGACCACCAGCTTCGCGCTGAATCAGAACGACCAAGAAAATCCGTAAGCGCGATAAGTAAGTATTTGATCAAAGAGCGCCGGGAGAATTCCCGGCGCTCTTTTTTTTTGTTTGTAGTCGGCGTGCTAACTATCGAAAGGAGCAATAATGAGCAGAAGAAAATGGGGACCTAGAGCTTTCTTCTCTTGCCTTCTGGTGGTTCTAGCATTGACGATGCTAACCACAGCCTCAGCCAACGCAGAAGGAAATTGGAGAATCGAAGGAAAAAACATCAGCGAATCCACAACGATTACTGGGCAAGGCGAGGGGGTCTACGCGTTCTTAGTTCCTTCGCGGAATGTGGAGTTAGTTTTCCAAAGCTTTGCGATGGACGAAGGCTTCCTCTTACCCAACGGTACGAGCTACAAAGTGTTCTTATTCACCGAAGGCAAAGTCTACACACTGTCTCCTGCCTTAGAAGAAATCTCCAGCTGCAAAGTTGGAAACTTGACGTTCAAAGTCAAAGGCGAACTGGTCTTACATAACGGAATTACGTACGAGTTACTGAGTCCAGCCGAAGGGACGCTTTTGACAACGACCACGTACAGCAGTGGGACCGGATGTCCGCTTCCCAAAACAGTGCCGATTCCCGGTTCGCTGGTCTTGGAAGATCCAGGAGGCCTTCAGAGCGAAGCCGTGAGTCACTTAGTCGAACAGACCCCGGGGGGGTTATTCCCCGGTCACGGGATGCTCTTTGGAACGCACCCGATGGAACTGGACGGGAGCTTCTCGCTGGAACTCACGGGTGAACACAAAGGACAGAAATGGAGCGGCGTGGGATAAGCAGGTTGCTGGTCTGCCGCTAGCTAATGCCACGACGTGGGCCGCGCTTTGCGTGGCCCACGTCGTATATTCGGGCCAATCCTGGTCCCCTCGACGACACACCGCTAGATGGCGCAGCGCATCCCCAGAGACGAATCGCTGAGCCGCGTCCATGGCGTCGGGGCGCTGTTCTCGGCGGCCTATGGCAATGTCGGCTCCTCGATCTACTACGCGCTCGGCGTTACGGCGGCCTTCGCGCTCGGCCTGACGCCGGTCGCCTTTGTCATTGCCGGGCTGATCTTCGCCGCCACCGCGGCCACATACGCCGAGGCGACCGTGATGTACCCGGAGGCGGGCGGCTCCTCGAGCTTCGCCCGTCACGCCTTCAACGAGCTGGTCAGCTTCGTCGCGGCCTGGGGGCAGATGCTCAACTACGTGATCACGGTCGCGATCTCGGCCTACTTCGTGCCCCACTACCTGGCCGTCTTCTGGGAGCCGCTGGGGCACGGGCCGGGCGACATCGTCGCCGGCGCGGTGCTGATCGTCGCCCTCGCTGCGCTCAACATCCGTGGCTCGCAGGAGTCGGCCAAGCTCAACCTGATCCTCGCTGTGGCGGACCTCGCCACCCAGGTGGTCCTGGTCGCGATCGGCGTCTTCGTCGTCCTCAGCCCTGAGATCCTGGTCGACAATGTCGAGCTCGGCGTCGCCCCGACCTGGAGCGACTTCGCGCTCGGCATCGCGGTCGGGATGATCGCCTACACCGGGATCGAGACGATCTCCAACATGGCGGAGGAGGCGCGCGACGCGGCGCGCACGATCCCGCGCAGCGTCGGCCTCACTGTTGCCGCTGTCCTCGCCCTCTACCTGCTGATCCCGGTCGTGGCGCTCTCGGCGATGCCGGTCACCCAGGACGCCGCCGGCCAGTACACGACCGCGCTCGGCAGTGAGTTCGCCGGCGACCCGATCCTCGGCATCGTCGAGAACCTCGGTCTCGGTCATGGCCTGACCGAAATACTGCGCTTCTACGTCGGCATTCTGGCCGCGGTGATCCTTCTGATCGCCACCAACGCCGGCATGATCGGCGTCTCCCGCCTCACCTACTCGATGGGCCAGCACCGCCAGCTGCCTGAGGGCCTGCGTCAGGTCCACCCGCGCTACCGAACTCCCTACATCGCGATCCTCGTCTTCGCCGTGGTGGCGATCATCACGTTGCTGCCAGGGGAGACCGACTTCCTGGCGACGATGTATTCGTTCGGCGCGATGCTCTCGTTCACGATCGCCCACGTCTCGGTGATCTGGCTGCGCAAGCGCCGCGCTGAGGATGAGCGTCCCTGGAAGCCGCCTCTCAACTTCCGCCTTTTCGGCGTCGAGCTGCCGCTCTCCGCGGTGCTGGGCGGGGCGGGGACCTTCGCCGCCTGGATCGTGGTGATGGCGCTCAACCCGCGCACGCTGGCGGTGGGGCTCGGCTGGATGGCGTTCGGCATCGCCGTCTACGTGCTCTACCGGCGCAGCCAGCGGCTGCCGCTGACCGAAACGGTCAAGGTCCTGCTGCCGGAGCCGCTCGGCGTCGAGGAGATCGAGTACCGCAGCGTCCTGGTCGGCTTCGAGGATGACGAGCCGTTCTCCGAGGAGGTAGTGGCCACCGCGATCAAGCTCGCCTCGGGCCGGCGCCGCGGCATCCACATCCACTCGATGCTCACGGTGCCGACCAATCTGTCGCTCGACGCCAAGCTGCCCGAGCGGGAAGCCGAAGCGCAGGAAAAGGTCGAGCGGGCGAGGCTGATCGGCGGCCAGCGCGTCACCGGTCACGTCGAGCGGGTCAGGCCCGGCCAGGCCGGCTACTCGATCGCCGAGGAGGCGAAGACGATCGACGCCGCCGCGGTCGTCGTCAGCCTGCGCTACCGGAACGGCAAGCCGCTCTACGACAAGACCCTCCAGACCGTCCTCGGCGAGCGCCCCTGCCGCGTCATCGTCGTCTCCGACCCGCCTGTTCAGGTCGAGGTGACATCCAGCTTGGCGTGACGCTCGCTGTCAGAGCGGCGACGTAGCTAAAAGTTGCAACTTCGTTGCACTATTTTTACTTTCAGCGCGCCATGCGTGCGTCTGACCGTGGCAGCGTTCGGGTCGTGCTCGGATTTGCTCTCGCATTCTTTCTCGGGTCGATCTTCCCTCGCGTCGAGAACCCATGGCCGGAAACCATCGGGCTGGGACTGCCCTTTGCGCTCGCAGGAGCAGGTGCCATTTTGGGAGGCGTGTTGTCTTTCGATGCGCCTCCGACGCGGCGCGATAGTCAGATCGGCTGGTGTGGGCGCTTGGGTTTCTTCTTCGGAACGGCCTTCTACTTCATCTCGCTCGTCGTTGAGGTAGTCTTCAGGTGATGAGACATTTTGTCGGAGAAGAGCTGGTGCTGGGCGTGATCGGCGCCGTATTGACGCTTATCGTCGTGTTGCTGACGGGTGCGAGTGCGGGCGCTACCTACTTGATCGCTTTCGGCTTTCTAGTGATCCTGGCGGTAGTTCGCATGCGACCAGAGTTGGAAAAGACGCGGCGGGAAAAGCGCCAGCGGTCCGCCCGATAGCCGCCCTCTCATCCGCCTAGAATCGCCGCGATGGCCACTCCCGAGCGGATTTATCGCGGCTCCGTGCGCGCTCTCTCTGTCGCCTTCCTTCTCATCGGCCTGGCGATCCTCGGGACGACGCTGGTAAACGGCGGCGGACCGCTCTCGGTGGGAACACTTCTCGGCGTCGCCTTCATCGCTGTGGGGGCTGGACGCCTCTGGGTATCGGCTCGGATGAGCGGGTGAGCGCGCCCGAGCAGCGCCCGCGCTCGTTGGAGCAGCCGCGGCGTCCGCCCGCACGGCCCTCGCCGCTGCTGCAGCGCGGGCTTGGGGTGCCCTGGCTCTTCGCCGCCGTCTACTCCTCGGTCGGCTTCTCGATCTACTTCGCGCTCGGGGTGGTCGCCGACCGCGGGCTTGGGCTGACGCCGCTGATCTTCCTCGTCGCGGGGCTGCTCTTTGGGCTGACCGCTCTGTCCTACGTCGAGGGCGGGGCGATGATCCGCGAGCGCGGCGGCTCCTCCAGCTTCGCTCGCCACGCCTTCAACGAGCTGATCGCCTTCATCGCCGGCTGGGCGATCCTGATCGACTACCTGATCGTCCTCGCCCTGGCGGCGATCTCGGTCCCGCACTACCTGGACCCGGTCTCGAGCGACTTCTCCCGGCCGGGTTGGGAGATCGGGATCGCCGCCGCCGTGATCGTCACCGCCTGCGCCCTCAACGTCCTCAACATCACCGGTCGCGGGCGGCAGGCCTGGCTCGCCACGCTTGCCCTCGCCGACATCGTCCTACAGCTGGCGGTGATCGCGATCGGCCTGCTCGCCGTCTTTCACCCCGACCGCCTCACCGACCAGCTCGACCTCTTCACCGACCCCAACTTCACCGACGTCGTCTACGCGGCGGTGATCGCGATGCTCGCCTACGCCGGGATCGAGGCCGCCTCCGACCTCGCCCCCGACATCGAGGTCCGGCGGCGGGACCTGAGGCGGGTTGTCACCCTCGGTATCGTCGCCGTGCCGCTCGTCTACGCCGGGATGGCGGCGATCGCGCTGATGGCGGTGCCGGTGGTCGCCGGGCCCGACGGCCCGCAGACCGCGCTCGGCAACGAGTTCGTCGAGGCGCCCCTGCTGGGGGTGGTCTCCGCCTACGACCCGCCCTGGGTCGCGGACTCGATGCGCTGGCTCGTCGCCCTCGTCGCCACCCCGGTGCTGGTCTGGGCGGCGAGCACGGCGATGCTCGGCGTCTCTCGCCACATCTACACGCTGGCGATCAACCGCCAGATTCCCAGCTGGCTGGGCAAGCTCGGCAAGGATCATCCGACGCCGCACGTCGCGATCGCGATCTGCGGCCTGATCGCGCTCGGCCTCGTCATCCCCGGCGACGTCAAGCTGCTCGCCGGCCTCTACGCTTTCGGCGCCACCCTGGCGATCACGATCGCCCACCTCTCGATCGTCCGCCTGCGCGTCACCGAGCCCGACCGCCCGCGTCCCTTCCGGGTCGGCTGGAACTTCAACTGGCGCGGCGCCCAGCTGCCGGCGCCGGCGCTCTTCGCGGCACTCGTCAGCGGCCTCGCCTTCCTCAGCGTCCTCGCCTACCACGACACCGCCCGCTGGGTTGGCCTCGGCTGGATGGCCTTCGGCCTGCTCTTCTACGTCATCTACCGCAAGGTCTTCGAGGGCACGACGCTGACCAGACGAGTCAGCGTCAGCGAGCGGGCGCTGACCAAGCAGGTGCCCGACGTCGCCTTCCGCCGCATCCTCGTGCCCGTCTTCGGCACCGGGCTCGACGACGACATCGTCTCGACCGCCGGCCGGCTCGCCGCCGCCGAGCAGGAGAGCTCCGACGGCGAGGCCGGCGACGCCCGGCTCGACCTCGTCTACGTGATCGAGGTGCCGCTGAGCCAAGCGCTCGACGCCGAGCTGCCCCCCGAGCGCGAGCGGGAGGCGAGACGGGTGCTGAAGCGGGCCGAGGAGGTGGGGGGCGAGTACAAGGACGTCGCCGTCGACGCCGAGCTGATCCGCGCCCGCGACGTCGGCGCCGGCATCGTCGAGGCGGCGCGGCGCAAGGGCGCCGAAGCGATCGTCGTCGGCGCCGAGCCGCCGAGCAAGATCCGTGGCGGGGCCACCCTCGGCGGCATCGCCGAGAAGAAGCCGGCGGAGATCGGCGCCGCCACCGAGTACGTGCTGAAGAAGGCGCCCTGCCAGGTCCTGCTGACCGCGCCCCCGGACACGGAATCGGCCTAGTATCCGACGCATGTTCATCCTGATCGTCGGCTGCGGGCGGGTCGGCTCCTCGGTGGCGCGGGCGATGCTGCGTGAGGGCCACGAGGTCTCCTGCCTTGATGAGGACCCCGAGTCCCACGCCCGGCTCGAGGTCGGCCTCGAGAAGGGCTGGGAGGACCACGGTGGCCACTTCACGGTTGGCGCCGGGCTCGAGACCGACGCGCTCGTCGCCGCCGGGATCGAGAAGGCCGACGCCTTCATTGCCTCCACTGACGGCGACAACACGAACATCGTCATCGCCCAGATCGCCCAGCGTCGCTACGAGGTGCCGACGGTGATCGCGCGGATCCTCGACCCGCTGCGGGCCGAGTGGTACCAGCGCCAAGGCGTGCACACGATCTGCCCGACCCGGGTCGCGATCGACATGCTGGAGAGCGCCGTGCTCGAAGGCTCCCGGCGCGACGGCTCGGGCGGCGACGGCTCCAAGCGCGAGGCGGTCTGATGTACATCATCGTCGTCGGCGCGGGCAAGGTCGGGTGGAACCTGACCCGCGAGCTGCTCGAAAAGGGCCACGAGGTGACAGCGATCGAGAGCAACCGGCGCCGCTACCTGATGGTCGAGCAGGAGCTTGAGCACAACATCTCCTACGGCGACGCCTCCGAGCTCTGGGTGCTGGAGCGGGCCGGGATCCAGCGCGCCGACATGGTGATCGCGGTCACTGGCGACGACGAGGACAACATGCTGATCTGCCAGGTCGCCCGCGAGAAGTACGACGTCGGTCAGGTGATCGCCCGCGTCAACAACCCGCGCAACCGCGAGCACTTCGACCTGCTCGGGGTCAAACCGGTGGTCTCCGCCACCGACCTGATCTTGCGCCTGATCGAGCACGAGGTGCCCGAGTAC
>Ga0190272_10001446_pt1 | contig 11427 bp, 13 predicted proteins | sample Popmic504T_FD_133746 | JGI IMG/M metagenome (GOLD analysis project Ga0190272, IMG submission 133746) | Populus adjacent soil microbial communities from riparian zone of Shoshone River, Wyoming, USA - 504 T | ecosystem: Environmental > Terrestrial > Soil > Riparian zone | place: USA: Wyoming...
AGCGCCCGGATTGACGCCGGTGTTCCGTCGAGGTTGTTACCCCCGTGATTGGATACCGAGATCGCGCTGGCCCCGATGTCGACCGCGCGGCGGGCGTCGTCGGGGTGCATGATCCCCTTGATCGCGAACGGGCCACCCCACTGCTCGCGCAGCCAGGCGATGTCCTCCCAGGTCGGCGGAGGGGTGCCCATCCACTCGCCGTAGGCCGCGAAGAACGGTGGCCCGTCCTCTCCCCGAGCCGCCTGATTGGGCACCCGCAGGTTGGGCGGCCGCATGGTCTTGGCCCACTGCAGGAGCCAGCGCGGCCTGGTCAGAGCCTCGGGCATCATCCGCACCGCGGTGCGCAGGTCCATCTGCTCTGGGATCTTCGGGCTGCCCCAGTCGCGGCCGTGCGAGAAGCTCCAGTCGGTGGTGACGATCAGCCCGGCCGCGCCTGCCGCCCGTGCCCGGTCGACTCGGGCCGCGATCGCGTCCCGGCCGCCGAGCCAATACACCTGGAAGAAGAGCTTGGGGTTGGCGGCGATGACCTCTTCCATCGGCTTGCTGGCGAACGACGACAGCCCCATGGCGGTGCCGCGTGCGGCGGCCGCCCGTGCGACCGCGGTCTCGCCGTCAGGATGGACTGCCTGCACGCCCGTCGGCGATATCACCACGGGCAGCGAAATATCTTGCCCCATCACGGTTGTCGCCAAGTCGCGCTTCTCTGTCGCGCCGATGACGTGGGGAGCGAATCCGAGCTCCCCGAATGCGTCGACGTTGTCGGCGATGGTCACGCCGTTCTCGCTGGCACCCAGCAGCGCCGAGTACGCCGACTTGGGGAGCCGCTTCTTGGCCCGCTCCTGGGCGAAGGCGACGGTCTCGAACCAGGTATCCCGTGCCATGACTTACACCGGGCTTTCGTTGCACAGCCGAGCAGGCGGCTTGGTCAGCAGCTTGAGCATGACCGGCGCGCTGCGCGAGTGGTCGACGCTCGACTTGGGCTTGTCCCGTTCGCGGGCCAGCGCAGGCGCGCCGTAGCCTTCCACGCACTCGGGGTCCGGCCCGTCCAGCGGTAGGCCGGTGAAGAACTTCGCGGCCATGCACCCGCCACGGCAGCTGTCGTAGTGGCCGCAGCTACCGCAAGCACCGGCAGACTGCGGCTCACGCAGCTCGAGGAACAGCGGCGAGTTCTTCCACACGTTGTCAAAACCGCTATCGGACAGGATGTTTCCGGCAAGGAAGCGGTCATGGATGGCGAACGGGCACGCGTACACGTCACCAACCGGGTCAATGAGACAGACCACGCGACCGGCTCCGCACAAGTTCAGACCGGCCAGTGCGCCCGGCTCGCCAAGCCCGGAAAGGTGGAAGAAGGAGTCGCCGGTCAGAATGCGATCACCCTTGGCCACCAACCAGTCATACAGCTGCACCTGCTGCTCGGCGGTCGGATGCAGGTCGTCCCACACGTCGGCGCCACGACCGGATGGACGTAGCCGGGTGATCCTCAGGGTGGCGCCGTAACACGCTGCCAGAGCGGCGAATTCGTCAAGCTGGTCCACGTTGTGGCGAGTCACCACCACCGAGATCTTGGCGTCTTTGAAGCCGGCGTCGGCAAGGTTCTCCAGCGCACGGATCGCCATCGCGAAGGAGCCGTTGCCCCGTACCGCGTCGTTGACCTCAGCCGTCGCACCGTCAAGGGAGATCTGCACGTCCACGTAGTCGCTGGCGGCCAGTCGCGCCGCGACCTTGGGCGTGATGCGCACCCCGTTGGTGGAGAACTTCACCCCGACGTGGTGGGCGGTGGCGTAGTCCACTAACTCCCAAAAGTCCGGCCGCACAGTGGGTTCGCCACCGCCGATGTTGACGTAGAACACCTGCATGCGCTCGAGTTCGTCGATGATGTCCTTGCACTGTTGCGTCGTCAGTTCGCGCGGGTCGCGCTTGCCTGAGGACGAAAGACAGTGCACGCAAGCAAGATTGCACGCATAGGTGAGTTCCCACGTCAGGCAGATCGGGGCGTCGAGGCCATGCTCGAACTGTTCGACAAGGCGTGGGACTGGTTGGGTTGACGTCATTGCGGCACCAGCATCTTCGATTGAGCAAGCACACCCAGTGCATGCAGATACGGACCCTGCTGCGCGTCGTCGATACCGGCGGCGCGGCAGGCGGCTCGAGCATCGGGGTGGTCGCTCAATAAGTTGACCACCTCGACGATCGTCCGGTTCTTCAGGAACGACAACTTGCGCGTGCCGAAGTGATACAGCAGCGCACCGAACGGTTCGGGCCGGACGGCGACCTGACGGTGCAGCCGCCAGCTGACGTCCGGATCGAACACCACAGGCACCGACATGGGTCAGTAGACCCCGCACATCCCGTCGATCGACACCTCTTCGACCAGGGTCTCGGTGACGAGCTCGGTGCTGGATGTCGCCGCCGGAGCGGCTCCGGCCTCTGCCTCAACTACCTGATTCGGTGCCATGCGGTCCACCTTTCGCCAGACGGGGTCTCGACAACTGTGATCGAGATCGCAATAATATGGCATCGAGTGCCAGAATGGAAGCGGCAGTCGGAAGGAGCGCCAATGCGACCGGATTCCCCGCATCGCGTTGGCCGTCGGCGCTCCACGACGTGGGACCACATCAGCAACGTGGCCATCGATCTGTTCGCGGCCCGCGGCTTCGACGAGGTGAGCGTCGACGACGTCGCCGAGGCCGCAGGGATCGCCCGCCGCACCCTGTTTCGCTACTACCCGTCCAAGAACGCCTTGCCCTGGGGCGATTTCGACGCGCACCTGGCCCATATGCGGGATCTGCTGTCCGACCTGGACCCCGATGTGCCCGTCGGTGACGCGTTACGCACAGCGCTGTTGGCGTTCAACAGCTTCGACGAGCAGGAGACGGCCCGGCACCGGCAGCGGATGCGCGTCATCCTTCAGACCGCTGCGCTGCAGGCGTATTCGATGACGATGTATGCCGGCTGGCGGGCCGTCGTCGCCGCATTCGTCGCGCGGCGGTTGGACGCCAAGGCAGCCGACCTCGTCCCTCAGACCGTCGCATGGACGATGCTCGGCGTCGCGCTTTCGGCCTATGAACACTGGCTGGCCGATGAGTCCGTATCGCTGGCACAGGCGCTCGGCGACTCATTCGACACGGTCAGGCAGGGGCTGGACGCGTTGAATCGGGGCTGACCACCCGAATCACGTTGGTGGGCAGGCGGCGAGGAGTAGTTCGGCCAGCTTGGCGCTGGCCGGTGCGATGTTCGCAGGCCCCGCCGAGGCGAGGTAGATGGTCCACATCAGCGCAGGCCGCACCGCCACCGCACGGAGGTCGGGATAGTGGCTTGCTTCGCTGGCGGGCATGAAGATGGTGCCGAGGCCATGTCGCACCAAGTCGGCAGCGATCGAGTACGAGGCCGACACTTCATAGGGCGTGTGCGATGCGACGCCCGCCTCGGCGAACGCGTCCTCGACAAGTCTGCGCAATCCGAATTCGGCAGGGAACCCGATCAGGTCTTCCACGGCGAGGTCGATGAGGCCGACATGATCGCGCTGCGCTAGATGATGGTCGGGCCTGCAGACGTACATCATCGGCTCCTCGGCGAGCAGCCGCATCTCGATCCGGGCCGGAAACCGGTCCGGCGCCGACACCAACGCCAGGTCGAGCGAGCCGTCGGCAATCGCGGACAGGTACGCCATGGAGCCGGTTTGGCTCTGCCGCAGTCTGATTCGGACATATGGGTAGTTGCGGTGAAATTCTCCAAGCACCCGAGGTACATCGAGCGCGCCGAATGATATGAGAGACCCCAATTCAACGGTTCCTGACAGCTCGCCGCGGTAGTCGCTGATCGAATCCTTGGCCAGCCGCGCGGTGTGGATCACCCGGCGTGCGTGCTCACGAAAGAGCTCGCCGGCCGGGGTCATTCGGATTTGCTGCTTGGACCGGTCGAACAGTTCGACCCCCAGCTCCTTTTCCAGCTTGCTCACCGATGTCGAGAGGGCGGACTGCACAACGTGCACTCGCTGGGCGGCGCGCGAGAAGTTCATCTCGCTGGCGACGGCGATGAAGTATTCGAGCTGTCGGAATTCCATCTGCCCAGTCTATCTATTCTGTAGATGGAATCTATCAATAACATTCGTTGGACTTGATGATGCCTGGTTGCTGTGATGGAGGGACACCAACACAGAAAGGGCACTCCAATGAAGAAGATCGAACTAGCCGCCGCCGTGGCAGGTGGGTTGGCCGCGGCCATCCTCGGCCTCGGTACCCCCGCACATGCCGTCGCCGTGGGCGATGCACCCGCCGTCCCGTATGCGTCAGGAACCAAGGTCGGCATCGACCATCTGGACTGGCTCGATGACATCCGCCCCAAGGTGAACGTCCCGAACGTCGACACCAACATCAAGCACCGCGAGATCGTCCTCCCCCTACCTTCCTGAAAGGACCGGTGTAGAACATGTTGGCAGCAGGAAACGTAAAGGTGACGGATCTCCTATCCGCCACGCCGCCCTGGATTCCAGAAGGTGCGCATGCGATGACGCAACTTGTCGAACTACCTCCCGCGGACGCTGGTGTGGCGCCTCATCGCCACTCCGGTCCGGTCTTCGGCTATGTGCTGGAGGGCAGGATGCTCTTCGAACTCGAGGGCGAAGCACCCCGCGAAATCGTTGCGGGTCAAGCGTTCTGGGAGCCTGGCGGTGACGTGGTGCACTACCAGGCCGCGAATCTGGAGCAGAACGATTGGACCCGCTTTCTCGCGGTGTGCATCTGCGCTCCCGGCGTCGACATGATCACCATGCTCGATCCGGACGAGATCATCGCGCGCGACCATCTGCGCCACCTCAGTGTCCGACAGCATGCCGGCTGACCCGCACAACTAGAAACGAGGTTTTCCAAATGCAAGCGATCGTCGCGCGGGACCGCGCAGCAGGCATCTCGGGGCTTTCCCTCGAGGAGATGCCCTACCCGCACGCCGCGGAGAACGATGTCGTCGTCCGGGTCCATGCGGCAGGCTTCACCAAGGACGAACTCGAGTGGCCGGGAACGTGGGTGGACCGCGCGGGGCGTGACCGCACACCAACCATCCCCGGACACGAATTGTCCGGGGTGGTCGCCGAGTTAGGTTATGGCACAACGGGTCTGGAGGTCGGCCAAAGCGTGTTCGGCCTCACCGACTGGGCTCGCAACGGAACGCTCGCCGAATACGTCGCGGTCGAGGCCCGTAACCTTGCGCCGCTGTCGGCCGGCATCGATCACACGGTGGCCGCAGCGCTGCCGATGTCCGGACTGACCGCATGGCAGGGGTTGTTCGACCACGGAGCGCTGGTGGCCGGGCAGACTGTTCTGATTCATGGCGCCGCAGGAACGGTCGGTTCGATCGCCGTGCAACTGGCGCGCGAGGTGGGAGCGCGGGTGATCGGAAGCGGACGCACCGCACAGAAAGACACGGTGCTCGGCCTCGGGGCCGACACCTTCCTGGATTTGCAGCAGGATCGGCTGGAAGACATCGGCAAGGTCGACGTGGTGTTCGATGTGATCGGCGGCGAGATCCTCGATCGCTCGGCACAGCTGGTGCGTTCGGGCGGTGCCCTCGTCACGATCGCCGAACCCCCGCGGGTGCGGCCCGAAGGCGCGCGGGCGGTCTTCTTCGTCGTCGAACCCGGTCGCGCCGGCCTCGCCGCCCTCGAACTCCGGCTGCGGGACGGGCGGCTGCGTCCAGTCGTCGGAGCGGTGCGCCCGCTGGCAGAAGCGGCATCGGCATTCGCCGACCGTCCCACCCATGGCAAGACCATCATCCGGATCACCGAAGGCGGCTGAGACCAATTTCTGATTGGGGCGTCGGAGTTTGGGCGCCGAAGGCGACGATATAGGTGTGAGCGCCGAACCGGATGGCACCGACGCTCCGCGGCAGCTGCTAGCCGCCTACGACGAAGCACTACCGGTTGTCTATGGATACTTCGCCAGGCGCTGCGGTGACCGCGGAACCGCCGAGGATCTGACGTCGGAAACCTTTCTGGCGGCGATGGACGCCGCCCGCAAGCACGCTCCGCCGCCGATGACGGTGCCATGGCTGCTTGGCGTGGCACGCCACAAGCTCGCCGATCACTACCGCCGTCGGCACGACCGGTTCTCCATACCGGTGGCCGAGCTGCCCGAGCCCGTCGACCCGGCGGACGACTGGGACGTCGAGCTGGACCGCATCGTGGCCGAAAGCGTGATGGCCAAGCTGTCCGAGCAGCACCGCACCGTGCTGGCGCTGCGCTACATGGACGACTGCTCGGTGCCCGAGTGCGCCGAGCTGATCGGACGCACCGTGCACGCCACCGAGGCGCTGCTGGTGCGGGCCCGCCGGGCATTCAAACGGCAGTACCCGGAGCCGGAAGGAGGGACGTCATGAACAACAGTTACGACCCTTTGACTGTGTTGTATGGCGACGAGCTTCCGATAGCGCCCGATCCGGGTTTCGCGGCCCAGCTGCGCTCACGCCTGGAATCCGCACTGTCTCTTCCGAATCGAACCCAAGGAGTTGAAATGAGTGGCATCGACACCGCCATCGCAGACCTGACCGAGACGACCACCGTGGCATCGACTCCGCCGCGTCCTGCGGCGCTGCCGTACCTCTGCGTCGCGAACGCACGCGAGGCAATCGCCTGGTACACCGACACCTTCGGTGCGACCGTGGTCGGCGACCCGTACCAGATGGACGACGGCCGCATCGGCCACGCCGAGTTGGCGATCGGCGGCGGCATGCTCTACCTGGCCGACGAGTATCCCGAGCTGGGGCTGAAAGCACCTGACCCGCAACTGACTTCGGTGAGCCTGATGCTCTTTGTGCCTGACACCGACGCGACCCTGGAGCGGGCAAGGGACCGCGGCGCCCGAGTACTGCAAGAGTCCGGCGAGAACTACGATGCCCGCAACGCGACCATCGTCGACCCGTTCGGCCACCGGTGGATGCTCAGCGGACCCCCCACCGGCGCGGCGACGCCCATTCAGCACGGAGACGTCGGATACGTCTCGGTGTGGACGCCGGACGCCGACCGCGCCGCGGCTTTCTACGGCCACGTGTTGGGCTGGACGTACGACCCGGCGACCCACCAGGTCACCAACACCAAGCAGCACATCGGGATCTTCAGCGTCGCCATTGCCCAGGGAATGCTCTGCTGCTACGCGGTCACCGATCTGGCAGGCGCCAGGCAGTCGATCCTCAACGGCGGCGGACAGGTCGGCGAGGTACAGGAGTTCGACTTCGGCACGCTTCTGGACGCCACCGACCCTGCGGGCACTTCGTTCGCGGTGTTCGAGCCGACAGCCGGAACACCCCGCCCAGATCTCAATGGCGCTGGGCCTGGCGAGCTTTCGTACATCACGTACGAGGTCCCCGACTCCGCGCAGTTCAGGGCCTTCTACAGCAGGGTGCTGTTCTGGGCCTTCGAACCGGGCACCATCGGCGATGGCTGGCAGGTCAGCCGCACCCAGCCGATGGCAGGCATTGCGGGCGGCAGCGCCAAGGCGGTCACCGTCCCGATGTGGACAGTGGCCGACATCGACGCCGCGGTCGCCCTGGTGCGGGAGGCCGGTGGCACCGTCATCGAAGAACCGTCGCGGCAGTCGTACGGAAAAATGGCGCACTGCACGGACGACCAGGGCGGCCGCTTCTACCTCGGCGAGTTCTAACAGCGGTTTCGGCGCGCCTACGGTCGCTCAGCGGGCGTAGGCGCGCCGAAGTCGCTAGAGCACGTCGGCGATCGGCGCGCCCGCTGCGATCTTGGCGCGGGACTTCATCACCTTGCCTGGCATCCCGCCGCCGACCACGCCTGCCACCACGCCGTCGCGCTCGTAGTACGCCAGGAACTTGCGGCCGTCGTCCTCGACGATGTGCACGACGTCGCCGGCCTCCGGTTCGCCGAGGCACTGGATCTTGACGTCGTATTGGTCGCTCCAGAAGTACGGCACCGAGACGGCCGCGGGGGCGTCCTTGCCGAGCATCGCAGGCACAAGTGCCCGCGCCTGGTCGGCAACGTTGCTCCAATGCTCAACGCGCACTTGGTGTCCAAGGCTATGCCGCCACGATGCGACATCGCCGATGGCCCACACGTGGGGCGCACTGGAACGGCCGGAGGCATCGCACACGACGCCGTTGTCCACATCGATTCCTGTGCCGTCTAGCCACTCGGTGGCGGGGTGCGATCCGATACCAACGACGACGAGATCGGCGTCGAGTTCGGTGCCGTCGCCGAGCACCACTTTCTGCACCTTCTCGGTTCCCTGGACCTCGGCAACGCCGACGCCGCACCGAACGTCGACCCCTTCCGCGCGGTGCAGCCGTGCGACCAGCGCACCGATCTGCTCGCCGAGCACCGACGCCAGGGGCGATGGTTGCGGCTCGACCAAGACGACATCGACGCCGAGCCCGCGCAGGCTGGCGGCCACCTCGCAACCGATGAACCCCGCACCTACCACCACCGCGTTCCGCGCCGACGCGGCCTGCTCACGCAGCGCGAGGCTTTCGTCGAAAGAGCGCAGGACGTGGATGCCCTCGATGTTCGGGAACGACGGAATGCGCTTGGGCACCAAGCCCGTTGCGATGATCAACTCGTCGTAGCCCAGCTCGCTGCCGTCGGACAGCGTCACCGTCTGCGCGGCGACGTCGATGGACCGTGCCGCCTTACCGAGCGCCACGGTGATGTCGTTCTCGTCGTAGAACTCCGCAGGCTTGAGCGTGACGTCGTCTGTCTCACTGCGCAGGACTTCCTTGGACAGCGGCGGCCGGTCGTACGGCAAGTGGTCCTCGTCGCTGACGATGGTGATCGGACCGGTGTACTCCGCCCGGCGCAGTTGCTCAGCGGTGCGCGCCGCGGCCAGCCCGCCCCCGACGATCACGATTCCCCCACTGGTGGTCATGGGCAGTTTTTACACGATGCACATATTGATTTGTCCGCCACCCCGCTCAGCCGCGATCCCGGTCGATGATGTTCGTCAGCACCACGATGCTTTCGCTGCGCTCGACGTCCGCGGCCGAGCGGATCCGCTCCAGCGCCTCTTCCAGGTGGCGCATGTCCCTGGCCAGCACGTGCAGCATCGCGTCGGCGGTGCCGGTGACGGTGGCCGCGCTGATGACTTCCGGAATGTCGATCCACGCCGCGCGCAACTGATCTGGGGCGACGGTGCCGTGGCGGAACACCTGTACGTAAGCCTCGGTGGTCCAGCCAAGCGCACTGCGGTCGACGACGGTGGTGAAGCCACGGATCACACCGCTGTCCAGCAGGCGGTCCACCCGCCGCTTGACCGCAGGGGCCGACAGGTTCACGCGCTCCCCGATGTCGGCGTAGGTCGCTCGCGCATCGTTGACGAGTTCGGCCAGGATGCGCTCGTCGGTCCCGTCCAGACGGTCCATGATCACCTCCACGCAACGAATCGCTGCGATTCTACCTCTGACACAACGAACCATCGGTCAATACGCAACAAACGGCGATTGATTGCAAAATAGATCCCTAATATCGTTGTTTTATGCCGCGCATTCCTCGCCCCCGCCACTACGCGATGACGCCGCCGACCTTCTTCACCGTCGAATACGCCATCAACCCGTGGATGGACACCTCGATCCCCGTCGACACCCACGTCGCGTTGAACCAGTGGGAGACCCTGCGCCAGACCTACAAGGAACTCGGCCACACCGTCGAGTTGGTCGAGCCGGTCGCCGGGCTTCCTGACATGGTGTACGCCGCCAACGGCGGCCTGCTGGTGAACGGCAAGGCCGTCACCGCCCGGTTCGCCTACCCGCAGCGCACCGGTGAATCGGCCGCCTATGCGGAGTGGATGGCTCGCCACGGCTATGCGCCCGCCGATACCCGCTATCTCAATGAGGGCCAGGGCGACCTTCTGGTCGTCGGCTCAATCGTGTTGGCCGGCTACGGTTTCCGCACTGATCGTCAGGCACACGACGAAATCGCCACGATCGTGAGGATGCCGGTCGTCAGCCTCGAGCTGGTCGACCCGCGCTTCTATCACCTCGACACCGCGCTGGCGGTGCTCGACGACACCACGATCGCCTACTACCCGCCCGCGTTCAGCGCCGCGGCGCGCGCTCGCCTGCTCGAGCTGTTCCCCGACGCCATCGAGGTCGCAGCCTCCGACGCCGACGTGCTCGGCCTCAACGCCGTGTCCGACGGCCTCAATGTCGTCCTGCCCGCCGCCGCCACCGGATTCGCCGAGCAACTACGCGAGGCGGGCTTCAAACCCATCGGTGTCGATTTATCCGAGCTGCTCAAGGGCGGCGGATCCGTCAAATGCTGCACGTTGGAGGTACACCCGTGACCATTCTTGACGCTGTGACCGGAACCGACGCGGCAATCGCCCTCGACGATCGCTACGTGACGCACAACTACTCGCCGCTGCCGGTGGTCGCGGCCAGCGCCGAGGGCGCCTGGATCACCGACATCGAGGGGCGCCGCTACCTGGACTGCCTTGCGGCCTACTCGGCGGTCAACTTCGGGCATCGCAACCCGGAGATCACCGCGACTGCCCACGCGCAGCTGGACACCGTCACGCTGGTGAGCCGCGCGTTCCACTCCGACCGCCTTGCACCCTTCTGCGAAGCACTGGCCGAGCTTTGTGGCAAGGAGATGGTGCTGCCGATGAACAGCGGCGCCGAAGCCGTGGAGAGTGGCATCAAGGTCGCCCGCAAGTGGGGCACCGACATCAAGGGCGTGCCGGCAGGCCAGTCGAACATCGTGGTGGCGCACAACAACTTCCACGGCCGCACCACCACGATCATCAGCTTCTCCGACGACGAGACGGCACGCCGCGGGTTCGGGCCCTATACGCCGGGCTTCCGCTCGGTGCCGTTCGGTGACGCCGACGCGATGGCCGCCGCCATCGACGACGACACCGTCGCGGTCCTGATCGAGCCCATCCAGGGTGAGGCAGGCATCATCGTCCCGCCTGCCGACTACTTGCCGCGGGTGCGCGAACTGTGCACTGAGCGCAACGTGTTGATGATCGCCGACGAGATCCAATCCGGCCTTGCGCGTACCGGGCGCACCTTCGCGTGCGAGCACTGGGGCGTGGTGCCTGACATCTATCTCCTCGGCAAAGCCCTTGGCGGCGGCGTGGTTCCGCTGTCTGCCGTGGTGGCGAACCGGGACATCCTCGGGGTCCTGCACCCGGGCGAGCACGGCTCGACATTCGGCGGCAATCCGCTGGCCGCAGCTATCGGCACCACGGTCGTGGCGATGCTGCGTCGGGGCGAATTTCACGCTCGCTCAACCGAACTCGGCGAGCGCCTGCACACGGGTCTGCGTGCCCTCATGGGGCGCGGTGTCGTTGCGGTGCGCGGCATGGGGCTGTGGGCGGGTGTGGATATCGACCCGTCGCTGGGCACCGGAAAGCAGATCAGCGTGAAGCTGGCCGAGCGGGGCGTGCTCGTCAAGGACACCCAGGGCTCGACGCT
>Ga0190272_10001447_pt1 | contig 11422 bp, 10 predicted proteins | sample Popmic504T_FD_133746 | JGI IMG/M metagenome (GOLD analysis project Ga0190272, IMG submission 133746) | Populus adjacent soil microbial communities from riparian zone of Shoshone River, Wyoming, USA - 504 T | ecosystem: Environmental > Terrestrial > Soil > Riparian zone | place: USA: Wyoming...
GAACCTTATAGATCGATCATCGAACCTCCATATGACTTCACTCAAGATCAGTCGCATGATTGGCTAGCCACAACCTCCAATCGGGTCATTGAACTGACCGAACCCGACTCTCATGGCAAGGCGGCTTGTCCCTTATGTGGCGCTGTTTCTCAGTTTGCCGGTAGCGAGGGTTTCACCTACCCCGACGGATTGGATCGTCATTTAACCGGTTCGCACAACGCTCATCAATGCCCAGTAATGTATGCCGCGGATGGCCTGCGCAGGGTTCGACACCGTGAACAGTTTCCGAACGATTACGGGCCGTATGGATGCGATTGACCTCGCCCTAAATCTGAGCCAAGAAATCATTGGAACCGAGCACGGCGGTTCATGCGGTCTTCCGACCAGCAAGCCTCTCCAGCGATTCCCCGGCTTGTTCCCTTGATTGCTTCGTCGCGTGTGAGTAGTAGAGAACGAAGGCCTTGTCTGACCAGCCCATCCACTCCTGAACCGTCTTCGGGCTCACATTACTTTCAAGCAAATGAGTTGTGGCGGTGTGTCTGGCATCGTGAAGTACTAAGCCGTCGCGCGTGCCACGACCGTATGGAACTCCCGCGCGTTCACAAGCTTCTCGGAGAATCCGATAAAACTTTGGTGTGATGTTGCCGCTACGTGAGAACACCAGATCTGTTTTCGATGCATCGTAAAATTCGCGCAGAATTTCCATCGACGTTGGCCCAAGGGGACCGATGACTTTGTAGTTGTCGGTCTTGCCCTGTCTGATTCGCACTTGGCGAGCCTCCCAGTTAATGCCCGTTTTCGGTATGAGATTCATCTCGCTGTGCCGAACTCCATTCAGAAGACAGAACTGAACTTTTCGGCCGACTCGGTAGCGGGCAATGGCTGACTGAACTTGTTCATCCTCGCGCTTGGGTGCAAATAGCTCACCTAGCACCACTTTGATTTCATGTTCGCTCCACGTTCTTTCTCGACGTCCGTCGATAATCTTTGGTCTGGGAATTCGTGGCCGTCGCCATTGATCCAAGGCAGGGAAATAGTTCTCGGCTTGATTGAACATAGCCACAATGATGTTTAGTTCACGATCGATTGATTGCGGCTTCAGTTCATCCCGCAGTCTCTTGTCGATATATCTCTTGCAATCAGCCTTCGTTACCTCATCAACGCACAGACTAGGCGTGAGCAGTTTGCAGAAATCAGCAAGAACTCGCCTCGCCCTCGTTTGCTCGCGAGAATTCTGCATGTCGTCGGCATATCGGTCGGCCAGCTCGGACATCATCGGGCAATCTAATGCTACGGACAATCCAAAGCGTTGCGTTGTCGCGTCATGTTTGATCTTGTAGGCGACAGCCTCGGCGTCGGAACGCTTCAGAAAAAATCTCCGAAACCTGACGCCATGGGTAAGACGCGTATCAAGCCTGTAAACGTTTTTCTTGAGGCGACGTGAATAGACTTGTTTAATCATTGTGGCGATTCCTCTTTGAACTAGCTCGCCAGCCGAAGAATCTTCCGGCGATCCCTTTCGGCCGCATGCGCTTGGGCAATCTTCAACTCAACCAGGGCACTAACTTCTTCCCGAAGCAGCATCACTCGCCGCCCGAAGCCTGTAACGTGTGTAAGGTTCTCCGTGCCGGCCTTACGCTGGCGCAGAGCGTTTGGGTGCAGGCCTCCCAGCAACCGGCCGGCCTCTTCAAAGCTAATAAGAAGTGATTCATTCATCTTTCTGTCCTCATCTTTCTGGTTAATCTTGAAATTCGGATTTAACCAGCCGCCCTTTTTGTTGAGGAAAGGAAGAGAATATTACGGCCTCGTAAACATGGTATCGGCACTATCGCTAATTCTGAAGATGGGCTTAGGAATGAAAGGAAAGCAAAACGCTGTAACAGTCCGTCTTCACGGACTGCAATTTTTACAACTGGCCCGAGAGGTTGAATTCGTCACAGCCTTATTATGAAAAGCGTTGGGGATATTTGGGGCTCTCTTGGGGAAATTCAGATGCCCTTTTTGGAACATCGCTGGGGCGTTATGTGAAACAGGGTCGAGAATTCCAAGAGACCAGTAACGGGGCCCTCCGCTTGCAAGAACATCGTAGCGCCTCGATAGCAGGTCTATCGAACATCTAGGCGCCAAGTGGGGGCACCGTGGCAAGAGTTTAAGAGCGTTGCGACCGATCTAGAAGGTCGCCACGATCATCTCGTCTTTCTTTGCTCGTCTTTCGTTAACTGAGGGGAATTTGTTATGCGCATAAATGCTAGTCAAGAAATGTTTGGATACCCCCCTCTGGAGATTCGTCGGCTAATGCGGGCGGGCGCAGGGTGCCAGTGGGGAGTTGGTTTTGCAGCGGCAACCCTTAGGATTAAGACAAAGGCAGCGGCCGGACTAATAGAGGCACTGGCGGCGGACGGTCTAATTACTGAAATGGATCAGCGGGCAGATGGCTGTAATTACGAGCTAACAACCAAAGGTATGGGTTTGAGTATGGCCAGTGCTGCCAAGCCCATTAAGCGACGTACGGCAGAGCGGCTCGTTTCTGCGTTTCTACAACGGGTGGAAGAGGTAAACAACGATTCTGACCTACTCTTATTTGTCAATGAAGTCGTAGCCTTCGGCAGCTTGCTTACGGCCTCGCCTACCCTCAGTGACATTGATTTAGCCGTGATGTATACGCAGAAGTTCTGCGGAACGCATGGGACAGACCAATCGAGCCAGCGCGTAGCCATCGCCGAAGCCAACGGACGACACTTTAGGGGATTCATGGAAAGGCTATGGTGGCCCGAGAGGGAGATCGGGCTCAGGTTGCGCAAAGGCTCAAGAGCGCTCCATCTGCATGACCTCAGCAGGGAGGGCAAGTTCCTCGAGGCTATTCCGCATCAACGAATATATCTTCGCCAGCCTGTTGTTTGTCCCGCCTGTGACCACGTTATGGCGGTGTCCCTAAGTGCTCTCTGAACTCCCTGGGAACTCATCTTCAGACCTAGCTGTTTTCAGCTTTGCCTTTGTTTCTATCTGGCTGGTTAAGGCGTGTAGCCCATTAGTTCCCAGATGCACTGCGCTTCCTGGAGCGGTTTCTCTTCGAGGGTTGAGATCCATTTGAGAATGCTCAGTACCTCCAGTGAGATGTCTGCGAGGAGGGCGACATCTATTCCTTTGTACTTTCGCCAACTGAGAATTTTGGTGCTGGTTGAGAGCCTATGGGCCGCGATGTCCTGTTCCCTGGCTGCTATGAGTCGGGCGAGTTGCCGAGCGACAGCCGGATTTGTTTTATAGTCAGCGTCAAACGCAATTAGGGCGTTGTATTGGCGGGCGGCGCAGATGATCTCTGCGTGTGAGCAGCTAACGCCGCTGGTGGCTATAACGCGCGCTTTCGGTCTGAGACTTACAAGAGTGTCGGCTTTAAGGGCACCTTCGGTGATGATGACAGTTTGTCCCAGCGGCAAATCAGCCGGCTTGAAGGTGAAGTGGATTGGGGCTCCGGAACTCGCGCCCCGGAATAGAAACGGGCATGCGAGCCATCGGTATCTCTTTTCGCTGGTGCGAAGATCGTTCCGGTGAAGCCGGAGTTGACAGGCTTGGATTCGGCCCTGGTCGTCTCGGTAGGGGATGACGAGCAATGGCATGTTGTAGTCACGGAGGTTTCCATAAATGAACGTTGCCAGACTCGTCTTGCCAGAAGCCCGGAACGCCGACCACGCCCGCATCATTCTGGAGTGCGTACTCAGGAAACCTGACCCTAACAAACTTTTTCAGTGCCCGAGCCAGGCTGGCAAGTGCTTTACATTTGGGATCCAAACATCATTCGCTACTTTCTCGATCACGTTGCCGACTTCATTGCAGGCTCCCCATTTGCTGTTGCCTTCCGGGAAAAAATTCGAACCGCGCTTCGTCCGTGGCGGGAGTGTCGGCAGAAATATCCGAATCTTGCACTCCAAGACCAGGCCGATCGGGCGCTGCGGCATTTCTGCTTTGACGGAGATTTGAAGTGGGTGAGTTTGCTCATGTGGGCGGGTGCAGATCCTCGCTCCAGCGGACCAATGTTTGACTATGATGAGGATGACGCCGATGGGTATACAACGGCGCTTGATGCTGCGACCTATTGTGACAATGTTCAAATTCTGAAGCAGCTAAAGCCAGACGCGAAGAGAGACGATATCAACACGTTGCTTAGGAATGCCGCCGGCGGCGGCCGAGCGAGCCTGGTGGAGTATCTATCGGAGCTAGGAGGGAACCCAATGACAAGCCCAACGGTGGATCATCGGCGCTCGACGACTGCCTCAGAGGCTTCCGATATGAAGCCCCAATTAACTTTTACGAAACAGATTACGGAAGAAGGTCCAAGGCGTCGAAATATTCCGCTTCGATTTTTATGCGTCTGACGTCCAGTCAAAAGTGTTTCCGAATCAATTCCATCAACGCATTCAGTTGTAGTGCTGCGACGTAAAATATAGACACTGTAAAAATGAGAAGAATTATCAGCGGAAGTATTTGGAGAGGTTGCAACGGCGGGCGCTTCCAATCAATTCCCAGTTGTTTATAGACAGGACGTAATGCCACCTTAAAAGTCGGCACTCCCGGTGTCCAATAATTTTGTCTAAAATTAGGTGATTTAAGCGTCTGCAAGTGCGGCGTCCAGTCCGACTCGAAATAAAGAAGTCCCTCGGAGCTGATGTGACTTGTGGAGAAACGAAACCCTGGTAACTGAAATTCATGGTCAGGCAATTGACAGGGAAATACCTCATTCGCCCTTCGTCTGAATTCTTCGTACACGTTCTGATCCGCGGGCAACAAGAGCACCAATCTTTCGGGTCTCAAGACACTTATCGCAGTCGATATCTCCCACCAAAAACTTTTCGAATTGGCTATGCGTGCCACGACAAGCTGCGCATTTGACATTAAGTTTTCAATTTTGTCCTGCCACTGTTCCTCCTCGACGTACATACGTGCGGCCCCCGGATCGGGAGACTTCTCGCCCGGTTCTCCGAAGGCAATGAAAGGGCCGATCTCAAGCATAGTTACCGCTAGCTCTTGTTCTTCGGTCGATAAGTTCAATAAACGCGAGGTGGTCTCGTCGTCCTTGAAGGAACGAAGATAGAGGACATGAGGGCGTGTGTCGCCACCTAGCAAATCTTGCGCGCTCAGCAGAGTCTTCAGTTGGCGTTCGCGGTATCTATCACTCAGCCACGCAGTGAGCTTGTAAGTTATGGCGAAGTAACCCCAGAAAGCTGTCCAGAAGAGGGCGCTCGGACTGGTACCGCGGGTCATCCAGAAAAGGGTTACTGGGATCGCAGCAAAGGCAATCACCCAGGCAACGGCGATGAAAAACAGTTCCCAGGTGAAGCCGGCTACCGGTCGCCATCCTCCTGTCACTGTTCCGGTCGTGCTCTGTTCGGCTCTCTTTGTGCTTCGAGCATTGGTCATTCGTCTGATATTTGATTAAGGGTTCTCTTGATGGCTTCAACGAGCTCCTCCTGTTCTTGGGTGAGAGCTTGGAGCGATTGAGCCTGTTGAAATCTGCTCAGGCTCTGCTGGAGAACACGCCGTGCTTCGGCTTGTCCTTCTGCGGTCGAGGTGTCGAGTAGCAGAAGATACTCAGCGGCGACCTCAACATTGTCCAAAGCATTCTTGATATTCGCCGTATGATTCAGCTGCTCCACGATAGTCAGCAAGGTGCGAAGACGATTGATGTCGTAGTTCTTCGGGAAAGACAGCGCTTCGCCGGAAAGCTCTTTGACGCTCATGACCCTGGTCGGTCTCCATGCTCTAAGACGGCTCAACGCGACCGGAATCAGCATTGAGTCGGCCTTTTGGAATGCCTCCTGCGCCTCGGTCTTTCGGTTCCGATCAAGTAGCAGCCCAGCGAGCGTGCCGTAGAGCGCGCGAAGGGTGGTCAGACATTTCAGGTTCTCCGGGTCGTCTCGCCGAAGTATTTCCAGATATGTAATCGCTTTGTTGACGTGAATCTCTCTGGTTACCGGGTCGTTTGCGCCGAAGGCACCCCCTGTTTCCAGTCCGATTAACGGAAGGATCTCCGCGCTGGCATCAAGCGCGAGTTGTGCGTTCCGACTAGCTCTTTGCTGGGCGAAAAAAAGCCGGACGCTCAATGTTGTCAGGGTGAGCAAAAGAGCCAGCATGGCTATGCCTGCAGTCATCACGCGTTTGACAAAACGCTCGTGCTCTCTTTGCTTCAAATCGTCATACTCACAGTCGAGCATCGCCGCGAGCAGGCGAAGTTTTTCACGCTTCAGGAGGCGCAGCGATTTCGATACGGATGATGCGCGTATATCAGCAGCCAGCGGTTGCGTCAGCAATTCTTCCGGCGTGCTGCCGGTCTGTGTAGGAGATCTGTTGTCCGGCTTCGCCGTGAAGATTTCCTCAGGGAATGCCTCGGCAGGTTCTCCATCGATGAGAAGCGGCAGAATCTGTTCGCCTCTGCCCAGGTGGCGAAAGATGGCTATCTCCTGATTCATCCATTGTGATTGCCGCGCTCGCGGGGAACAGATGACGATTAGGAACCGCGAACGGCGCAGGGCTTCGGTCAAGCTATCACCGAGATTACTGCCGGCGCGGACCTCGTCCCGATCAAGGAAGATTTTTTTGAGCCGTCGCGAGAGGCGAGTGTGACCGGATGATCTCTTCAGGAGCGGACGGGGGACGCGGTAGGATTCGAGGGCCCTGTGCAGCCGCTCGGCTATCTTTCGATCGACTTGCGATGCATCCCCGATCTTGCGAAAGCCGCTGTAACTGATAAAAGCATCATAGATAAGATCATCCTGCTCCGTATCTACCGCAGAGGCGTCATCAGATTGCACAGCGTTAGGTGGGGGTACACCAATCATGGCTCAATACGCATTGTGGAAATGATCTTTTCCAACTCCCTGATTCGAGACCGGCTGCCGGTCAGGCTGATGAAGACAGTCGTTCTATCGCCAGTCAGGAATACGCTGTAACCCTCGCGCGGATCATCCGCGTCGTTCCTGTAGTAAGTTATATCCATACGTAACGCATCAAAACTAGCAAACCGCGTCGGGTAAATATTGCCCGTGCCTTCTACGCGCGCCTGGTCTTTCAGACCATCTATCCATCCTTGAAAGAACGGCTTGCTGCCCTCGACCAGCATGTGTGACCTCAGTTCAGCCGCAGTTTTTGGTAAAGCCCCGTTAATCGTCATGATTGAAAGGTTGGCGGCCCGATATTGGTCAGAACGAATCACAGTCATGACGGCTTCGTCCTTTTCATCTCGCTCAAGCCTCCAGCCGTCCGGTATTTTAATGGCAAAAGTGTTGTCCGGAGCGCGGTAATCTCTCGAACTCACCGCAGCGGAATTGACCGGCGCAGAGACACGTTCGTGCGGTGGATTGTTGGATGAAGTGCTGCTTCGAAGACCCCCTGCGCAACCACCCCCTCGGAGGATCACGACAAACAGCAGAAGAAGTAGGCTATTAGACCTGTTCGCTTTCATGTAATACCTGCTCTTCGACCTGTATCCAATCTTCAGGTTAGATCAGGGAAAGAGAGATACTTACGCATAGGCGCAATGGCATAGGATGATGGTCTAGCTTGAACGTTACCTTTGCGCCCTTGCGGGGGATCCTGTCCTGTTCATTTGATAGTAGGCAATTCTTCAAACTGAAACCACTACGTAGCCGTTAGAGTTTTGCCCCTTCCAACGTAGTTTTCCATGAATCGGTTCCTTGATGTCCCTCTGAATTAGGGAAGGCCCAAGTGGAGGATGATCTCGCTATCTCAGTTGACTATGCACCAACATCGCGAAACGTTACGCTAACTCATGGAGCTCCGGAAAAAGAACTTCGAGCGGGTGGAAGCTCAGTTTGGGGTTCGCGGCGACGGATCTTCTAATTCTTTATGTGAATAATCGTCAGGCCTCATCTTGAAATGAAGGTGACCGAAAGGGTATTAGCAAAGACGCCTGGGAAATGCTGGCGGAAACGCAGCCTCGTAACGTTTCTGAAAATGTGAACATAAGTTTTATGAGTTGGCGCGACTCACACTCACATGCAAGAGAAGGTCACAAGTGCGTGGCGCACCTGAGGAAGATTCAAATTTGAGAGCTAGAGCGTTTAGAACCTTGTATGCGCATCGGACTTGTCAATGTCACGAACCTCTCGACGGTGCAGCGGACCTTCAGGCCCGGATGGCGGATTTTCATCATTGTCACCTTCCTCCTGTCAGTGTGTCTATGGTGGATGGCAATCAATCAAACCCCGAGTTTGACGCAGCTAGTGACGGACGACCATCTCAGGCTACGGACATTGATATTGGCAGTCGTGCTTCTCCCCACCCTGACTGTTGCGTTGTTTCTCAAGAACGATTTTGCGCGTCTCATCTTCGCACTGGTTGCCCTCTTCACTGGGCTTTCAATACTTCCATTTCTTCTTCTAGCTGTTTACTCGATATTGACAACGCCACGATTCGATCGGGGCGACAGGATTTTTGCGCTCGTGGTTGTATTTGGCGTTTTCGTGATCTGTTCGGACGTTATGTTGCGTCGCAGCTATGTATTGTTCCTAAGCCTGATGCTGTTTAGTCGTCTGAGAGTGTATCGCCAGCAGGTGGTCTATAGCCTGCTTTTATCGTCCGGGCGGTGGAAAAACCGTGAAGCGGCTCAAGCGGTTGAAGGGGCCGAAAAACTGCGTGTCGCTTCTGGCGCTCGCTATCGCCTGGTTGTTGGAGGCATGTTGTTCATCCTTGGCAGTGCATGTCTGCCGCTCGCCGGCTTCGGTTTAATGAGTGAGCAGTTCCTGCCTGCTATTTACCATCTGGAATTCACAAAGGCTTGGTATATGGTTCGGCATTTTCAGGTCACGCCTCCCGCTTCTTCATGGGGAATGGTCGGACAACAGATGCTGAATGCAACGAGTTCGTTATTGGTTTTTCTTCTTGCCGGTATCTGCTTTTTTGTTTTTGGCTATCTTTGGACTCAATGGCAACGGGAAAATACGCTGGTCTTTCGAAAGCCTCTATTACAAGACTTAACCCCATCGGATTTACTGTTACTCCGCTCATTTCAAGACGATGGTAAGTCCGTTCCGAGGACCACAAATAATGTCTTGATGATGCCTTTTAGGATATATGCGTGGAGCTTTACCTTCGAGCAGTTGATCGTAGAACGTTTGAGCTATCTGGGGAAGGTAAGGTTATTAGACATAGAGCAGGAGAATAAGGAGTTGGTAGAAAAGTCGCAGCGGACAGTGCTTGCAAAAGTAGCGGACACATTGAAGAGATTGTTGATGACTATTTTCCCAGCGCTTTGGAGCAGGTTACCGCGAAGAGGCGGCATCAGATATTACGTAGACTCGCAGGGAGATAAGACGAAGTGGCGGGAAGAAATCGAAAAAGCCTTTCCCATCGCCCGGATGATTATCGTCGTGCTTGGCACGACAAATAGCCTCAAGTGGGAAATGGAACGGATCAAGGAGCTCGGGCTTTTAGAAAGGACCATATTCTTAATGCCGCCGCTTATCTTAAAGAAAAACTATCGCGTTCGATGGGAACAATTCACTAACTATGTGAATAAGAGTTTGGCCTATGACAAAGAGACACTGAAAGAAGTGAATCCGAAGCATGTTCTCGCAGTCTGTGTCCGTAAGCATGCTTTAGTAATCATAACCGGGAAAAGATCTTCTCAGTTGTTCTACGAGTCGGCGGTCGATGTTGCCACGCTCTTCACCGTTGTCGATTCAGCGCAATCCCGGAAGATGATTAATACATATCTCACATAAATGAGAGTCTTAGGTTCTTCACACACACTCAAACGGCAAACCATCTTTGGGTCTCAACAGAGCCCATCGCGCAGCGTGCGAGTGTTCATTTCCTCTACCTATCGCGATATGCACGCCGAACGTGAACAGTTAACCAAGTATGTCTTTCCACAGCTTCGGACCTTCTGTGAGCGTAGGCACGTAACCTTAAGGGAAGTGGATCTGCGTTGGGGTATTTCACAAGAGGACGTCGATGCGGGGAAGGTGCTGCCGACCTGCCTGGCTGAAGTGGCGAATTGTCATCCGTTTTTCATCTGTCTGCTTGGCGACCGCTACGGCACAATGCTAAACGAGATTCCTGACGGACTTCTTCAGAGCGAGCAATGGCTCAAAGATCACTCCAGGAAGAGTATTACCGAGTTAGAGGTCTTACACGGCGCGCTAAATCGCGAGCCCGCATCAACTAACGCCTTCTTCTACATACGCAGTTCAGCACAGGTTGGAACAACCTCGGATCCCGGCATCGATGCGGATGCTGAGATAAACGAAGCAGAGTCAAGAAGTAAACTGGAGGACCTCAAAAAGCGAATTCTCGGCAGTGGTTTTCCCGTGCGTGAATACACGACCCCTTCTCAAGTAGGAAATATCGTGCTTGATGATCTACAGGCAGTCTTCGAACGAATATTTCCTGAAGAGTTTCTGCCCAGCCGGCATGAGCAAGAGGCCGCCGCACATGATGCATACGCCGCGAACCGGAGCCGTATATATGTCGGGATGCAGCGGCACTTCGATCGACTTGATAAGTACGTTTCGAGTCGGCAGGCGCCGCTGATTCTTACGGGCGCCACTGGCGTTGGTAAGTCATCGTTGATGGCTAACTGGGCCCGGCGGCGATTGGGATATGAGACTGCGAACAAGCCTTCGGCGTCAATATCGGATCGCATACTAGGTCAAATTCGTGATTTCGCCGGATCGGTTTTGCCGGCGGAGGATGCGACTGAGTCTCATGTGATAGTTCATTTCAGCGGGGCTTCGCCTGAAAGTGCTAACGTGGCTGCCATGTTGCGCCGACTCATGGAAGAAATGCGCGAGCGGTTCAAGCTACAGCTGGACATTCCTCCGCGCGCGCAATCCCTTCCTGCTGCGTTTGCAAATTACCTTCAAGCTGTCGCGGCGCGAGGTACTGTGATTTTGATTCTGGACGGAATTGACCAGTTGTCAGACCATAAACAGATCTCCGAACTCTCCTGGTTGCCGGCAGTGGTTCCAAGAAAAATTCGTATGATACTGACCGCAAGAAATGGGGAAGTGGTTGATGAGTTTCGAAAGCGCCGCTGGCCTGTTATGGAGATCAAACCCTTAAGCTCGGCCCAGCGTGCGGTTTTCATCAGAGAGTATTTTGCACAATATAGAAAGCAGCTCGACCAGGAACCGTTGCAGCGGCTTACCTCCGCAGATAGCGCGGCCAACCCGTTATACCTGCGCACCGTGCTGGAGGAACTACGTCTCTTTGGCAGACATGGCGAGGAATTAGCGAGCCACGTCGATTATCTCCTCACAGCACCGAGCGCGGATGAACTCTTTGAAAGAATACTTGCGCGACTCGAAGAGGATTACTTTTCCCCGGACCCGTATCGCCCCGAAATGGTTCGCAACACGATGCGACTGATCTGGGCGGCACGGGAAGGGCTAAGCGAAAGTGAATTGGC
>Ga0190272_10001448_pt1 | contig 11421 bp, 7 predicted proteins | sample Popmic504T_FD_133746 | JGI IMG/M metagenome (GOLD analysis project Ga0190272, IMG submission 133746) | Populus adjacent soil microbial communities from riparian zone of Shoshone River, Wyoming, USA - 504 T | ecosystem: Environmental > Terrestrial > Soil > Riparian zone | place: USA: Wyoming...
GTTCCACTCGATGTCGGCGGTGGTTTCGGCGCCGAAGCTGAGTTTGTATTGGCCGGCGGTGGCGTCGACGGTGAGGCGCTGTTGCTCGTCGGCTTGTTCAGAGCCGGTGGCGACCACGTTCTTGCCGAAGGCGCGGATGAAGTTGCCCTCGCCGTCGAACTGCTGGATGCGGCGGTTGAGGCTGTCGCTGACGTAGAGGTCGCCAGAGGTCTGGTTGACGGCGAGGCCGGAGAGGGCGTTGCCGGAAGTGAAGTTGAAGGCGCCGCCGGTGCCACCGGCGATCCCCGCCTTGCAGACGTCTCCGCTGGCCGCTTTGCAGATCTCAAAGCCGGTGCCGTTGTTGCCGGGGCCGGTTTCGACCACGTCCTGGCCGAAGGCGCTGATGAAGGCGCCGTCTTCGTCGAAGCGCTGGACGCGGTTGTTGCCACGGTCGAGGACGTAGACGTCGCCTGGGTCGGCGGCGCCGTTGCCGGTGCTGTTGACCGCTACGGCGCTGATCCCGCCCCCGGCGGCGCCGAACTCGCCGGCTTTGCTCCCGGCTTTGCCGAAGCTGTCGTAGATGCCGGGGTCGGCGGAGGCCGCCGGGGCGGCGACCATGAAGGCGAGCACCGTGCACGCCATGAATACGAAGCCAAAGGTCCTGCACCAAATTCCATCGCTCGCCACCCGCTCTTCTCCTCGCCTCGCGACCGCATCGCATCCTGAAACTCATCTCGGCTTCCCTTCGCCGCAGAGCCCCTGCCGGTCCTCGTTTCGCTTTCCCTGTCGCCCGCTCCCAACTCGGGCCTTCAAGCAACATTAAGGAACCTAAACGTATCTGTCAAGGAATTGGCTTGGCCTTAGTGCAAAGAAAAAGAGAGCCGCCCGAAGGCGGCTCTCTTTCAATCCTGCGACTTAACTGGAGGCTATTTGAGTTCCAGTGTTGTGTCGCAGACTGTGCCCAGAATGTTGACGGTCAGTGTCGGCAACGGGGCATGGGTCTGCATAGCGTCGACGTGGTTTTCGAACGAGATGCATTTCGGGTTGGCCTCGACGGTCCCTGTCGCGGTCCCTGTCGCCATAATTGTCGTCACCGGGACCGGGCAGTCGCCGGGTTCGGCGGAGACGTAGTGATTTTCGAACTGGGCACCGGTGATTTCGACTCCTGTGGTTTCTGTCACTGTGATGCCTGTCAGGGTCCAGGGGAACGCTTGCAGTGTCGGTACGATCGTGCAGCCTTCCGTGTTGGTTTCACATGATGGCGAGATGTTGCCACCGGTGATCGAACCCGAGGCCATCCCGTTCACGTTCGAGGCGGTACCTTCGAATGTGACGGTGCAGGGGCCGCTGATCAAGGGAGAGCCCACTACATTCGACGAGAGGCTGCCGGTCACGTGGAGCGCTTGGGTGCCAGTGATCGGAGCTTCGCCACCGTGATACCACTGCGGAGCCATCGCCTGCGCGGCCGGCGCGGCGAAGGCCACTGCGGCCACCGCCATGCTGGCGAGCAGCATGATCTTCTTGAACGACATTAGTACCCTCCTGTGAGTACCTGCCGCCGGGCTTCGCGTGCTAAGAGCTGGCCCGAGCGGTCGTTTGTGTTGGAGCCTCGGTCGGACTTCTTGTTCGGCCGGGGTCCCAACTCGGTCGAGAGCACTCATATCCGATCCGGGCAAGATTGGTCAAGGGTTTTTGGAGTTTTTGTCCCGGAGTGAATAGGTGGAGAGGAGTCCGCATTCCGGAATCCCCCCGCAGATTGCAGGAAGTCGGGTTTGCGCGCGTGCCGAATCGCATTGAAGCCAATCCGTGCATGGGCCTGGATACCGAGGGCGTACCGTCAGTATCCGCGGGCGTACCGGATAAGTTCATCCGCGCATGGACTTGTCCGCGAAACCCGCTTCGCCGCCCCTGACGCTGCGTCGGCCGCGCCGGACGCTGGCGCTCGCCGCCGTCGCGATCGTCGTGCTGGGGGTGCTGGGGCTCGGGGTCGAGGAGCGGCTCTCCCCCACCTCGCTCGCCGTGCCAGGCACGCCGTCGGCCCGCGGCAGCGCCCTGCTCGAGGACCACTTCGGCGAGTCGGCCCCCTTCGCGATCCTCCTGCGCGGGCCGGAGCGGGCGCTCGAACGGCAGGGCCCCCGACTGGTCCGGGCACTGCGGGCGCAGTCCGGCGTCACCACCCTCTCCCCCTGGGACGGCTCCGGACTGGCCCAGCTGCGCCCCTCGCCCCGCCGGGCGCTGATCCTCGCCGACTTCCACACCGGGGTCCAGAAGGCGGTCCGTGACGTCGTCCCCACCCTGGAGGAGACGCTGGCGCGCGAGGTGCGACCGCCGGTGCGGGCCAGCCAAACCGGCTTCGCCTCGCTCTCGCGGGCGATCCAGGAGGAGTCGATCGCCTCGACCGAGCGCGCCGAGCTGATCGCAGTCCCCTTCCTGCTGCTCGTCCTGCTGCTCGTCTTCCGCTCGCCGGTGGCGGCGGCGATCCCCCTGCTCTTCGGGGCGATCACGGTCATCACCTCGCGCGGCGTCCTCTTTGCCGTCTCGCACTGGATCTCAATCGACGCCTTCGCGCTCACGGTCGCGACGATGATGGGGCTGGCGCTCGGGGTCGACTACGCACTGCTGATGGTCTCCCGCTTCCGCGAGGAGCTGGGTGAGGGGTCCGACCCGCTGCGGGCCGCCTGGCGTACCCGCCGCACCGCGGGGCGCACGACCCTGTTCGCCGGCACCACCCTGGTCGTCTCGATGCTGGTCTCGGTCTTCGTCCTGCCCGGATCGCTGCTGCTCTCCCTGGCCGGCACCGCGATTCTCGTCACCGCGATCAGCGTCGCCGTCTCCAACCTGCTGGCCCCGGCACTGCTCTGCCTGCTCGGGCCCGGCGTCGACCGCTGGCACCTCGGCCGCCGCGACGCCCGCGAGCGCCACACCCTGCTCGACCGCTCCCTCGCCGCCGCCCTGCGGCGCCCCGCCCCGATCGCCGTCCTGATCTCGGCCGGCCTGCTGCTGCTCGCCGCGCCGGCGTTGGCAATCAAGACCGGCCCGCCCAGCGTCGACCAGCTGCCCCCCTCCGACCCGACCCGCGAGGCCGCCGAATCGATCGACAAAGCGATGGGGCCGGGCTGGGACGCACCGTTCCTGGTCGTCGCCGCGACCGACCGCGGCCCGATCGCCTCGGCGGCCGGCCTGCGCCAACTCGCCAGGTTTCAGCGCCTGCTGGCGGCGCAGCCCGGGGTCAAGGTGGCGATCGGCCCGGCCGAGGCGGCCCGCCGCGCCGCCCCCCTCGTCCGCCAGGGCAACGAACTGCTGGGCCGCCCCGGCGCCCGGCGCCTCGCCCGCGCCGAGAGTCTCGGCGCCTCGCTGCGGCGCGCCGGCGACGGGGTCGGACGGCTGCGCGACGGGATCTCGGAAGCCGCCGCGGGCGCCGGACTGCTCGGCGAGGGCTCGGCGAGGGCCCAGGACGGCGCCTCGCAGCTCGCAGACGGACTCGAACGGGCCGCCGCCGGGGGCGAGCGGGCGACGAGCGAGATCGACCGGCTCGCCGGAGGGGCCGCTCGCCTCGCGGAAGGCCAGGAGAGCGCCCAGTCCGGCGCGCTCTCCCTCGCCCTCGGCCTGCACGACATCGTCCCGCAACTACGCGGCGGCGCCCTCGCCCGGGCCCGGCAGTTGCGGGCCGAACTGAGCCGGACCGCGCGGGCCGACCCCGCCCTGGCCAGCGCCGCCCGCCGCGCCGGCGCCCTCGTCACCCAGCTCGCCGGGACTCGCAACAACCTGCGCTCGCTTCGCTCCGAAGCGCAGCGGCTGAACCGGGGCATGGCCCGCCTCGCGGCCGGGAGCGAGAAGGTCGCGGCCGGGACCGAGCGCCTCGCCGACGGCGCCTCCCAACTGAACGGCGGGCTGGCCCGCCTCGCCGGTGGCGCCGCGGCGCTGAACGGCGGGCTCGAGAGCCTTACCGGCGGCACCGAGGCGCTCGCCGACGGCCTCACCGAGGGCCACGCCCGCTCGACCCCCCTGCAGAGCGGCCTGTCGCGGGCCGGCGTCCGGGTCAGCGCCTCGGCCGGCAAGCTGGCGACGCGGCGCGCGGCGCTGAAGCGCTCCACCCCGCACCTGTTCGACTCCGGCTACTTCGTCCTCTCCGCCCTCGACGGTGCCGGCGAGAAGAGCCGCTCCCAGGCGGCCCAGACGATCGACCTCGACTCCGGCGGGCAGGCGGCGGCGATGCTGGTCGTGCCGGCCCACGCCCTCAACACCCCGGGCTCCGAAGCGGTCGCCCGCCGCCTCGACCACCTCGCCGGCCGCTTCGCCGAGAAGACCGGCCTGCGCGTCGGGGTCGCCGGTGGCGCCGCCCAGCTAACCGACTACAACCAGGTCACCCGCGACCGGGTGCCGCTGGTGATCGTCGCGATGACCCTGGTCACCTTCCTCGCCCTCGTCGTGCTGCTGCGAGCCCTGATCCTCGCCGCCCTCGCTGTGCTTCTCAACCTCGCCACCGTCGGGGTCGCCTTTGGCGTGCTGGTCCTACTCTTCGAGGTGCCGGGGGGCTGGCCGCTCGGCGGCCACGACTACGTCGACACGATCGGGGCGGCGGCGATCTTCGGGATCGTCTTCGGGCTCTCGGTCGACTACGCAGTCTTCCTGCTGGCCCGGATGCGCGAGTGCTACGAGCAGACCGGGGACCACCGCGAGGCGATCTCCTTCGGCCTGCACCGCACCGCTCGGGTGATCACCGGCGCCGCCGCGATCATGATGGCGGTCTTCGTCTGCTTCGCGGCGGCGAAGATCTCCACCGTCAGCCAGCTCGGCATCGGCCTCGCGGTGGCGGTCCTGCTGGATGCCACGGTGGTGCGTATCGTGCTGTTGCCGGCGCTGATGCTGATGATCGGCGATCGAGTGTGGTGGCTGCCCCAGCCCCTGGCACGGGCTCTGCCGAAGATCGAGCTTCACCGCCCCTGACGGTGTTAGGGGCATGGGAGACAATCGCAATAGTGGGAATCGGGAGGAATTGGTGAGTCACAGCAGAGGCAGGAAAGCGGGGCGATCTTGGGTCGTGGCGGGAGCACTTGCGGTGCTGGCGCTGGTGGTACCGGTGGCGGTGGCGGTGGAAATCAGTCGCGATGAATTCGTCGAACGCGCCGAGCCGATCTGTAAGACCAACACCGAAGCGAACAAACGAATCTTCAAGGGCGTCAGGCAAGAGGTCAGCGCCGGCGAACTGAAAAAAGCCTCGACCCATTTCAGCCGGGCGGCGACCGCCTTCGAAAAGACGATCAGGCAACTGACGAGGCTGCCCCGGCCGGTGGCTGACGAGGCGAAGATCGAGAAGTGGATCGGCTACCTCGAAGCCGAGCAGCGCTACATCGCCCGGATCGGCAAGGCGCTCGCCCGCGAAGACAAGGGGAAAGCCCAGATGCTGTCTGTGCGGTTGCGACGCAACTCCAACCTCGCCAACAACACCGTGCTCGCCTTCGGCTTCGACTACTGCCGCATCGATCCCTCCAGGTTCAGCTGAAGTGCGAACCCGCTGCCTCACCCTGCTGTTCGCCGGCCTGCTGCTCTGCCCCACCCTGCCCGCTAACGCCGAGCTAACCCAGGCGGGCAAGCTGATCGTCGGCTTCGACGGCGGCCTCTCGCCGACCAAGCTGCCGCGGACCGACCCAGCGCCGGTCTCGGTCCGGGTCGCCGGCGACGTCAGGCACGCGAGCGGCGACCCGGACAGGCTGCCACAGCTACGCAGGATCTCAGTCGGGATCAACCGCGCCGGCCGCCTTTTCGACAAGGGAATGCCGAGCTGTGAGGTGGGGAAAATCCAGCCGGCGACCGAAGCGGAGGCACAGGCGCGCTGCGCGCGCTCGATCGTCGGCAGCGGCAACGTCGAACTGCAGGTGCGACTGCCCAACCAGGAGCCGTTCATGGTCAGGGCCACCCTGCTCGCCTTCAACGGCCCGCAGCACGGCGGACAGAAGACGATCCTGGCCCAGGTCTACGCGGAAGATCCGCCCGGGGCCTTCGTCCTCACCTTCAAGGTGAAACGGCGTGGCGGCGTCTTCGGCACCGTGCTGAGCACCACCCTGCCGAAGTCCGCCCAGCAGTGGGCCTACCTCACCCACTTCGAGATGACCCTGCACCGCATCTACCGCTACCGGGGTGAGCGGCACTCCTACATCTCGGCCGCCTGTGCCGCCCCGGCCGGTTTCCCCGGCGCCGTCTTCCCCTTCGCCAAGGCGACCTACGGTTTCGACAATGGCCAGAAGCTGACCACGACCGCATTCCGCAGCTGCCGGGTCAGATAACGGTCTCGGCGCCACCGAACAGCGCCAGGTGCAGACCGTTGACGAGGTCGGCGGCGAGCTGAGGCATGGAGCCGCCCAGGCGCAGGCTCTCCAGCCGCCCGTCGATTACGGCGTCGAGCCAGGTGCTTGGCGAGCCCAGCGCCCAGGTGGAGGCATCCTGCTGCACCTGAGGCACGCAGCGGACGACCACGCCGTCCTCGATGTCCACGGTGACGCCGGCGAAGCCGTCGCGCCCGTCACCGTTCTCGCTTTCGGCCCTGGCGGTGAGGGTGCAGGTACCGCTCGCCGACTCCGACAGCGGCACCAGCGGGATCGCCAGCAGGAAGGCCGCCTCCACCTCGACCGCGGTGATCGGGGCGCTCTCCTCCCTCATGTGGCGGCGCTCGCAGCGGCCGGCGGCGGAGAGGGGTGCGACCGAGTGACGCAGCCAGTCGGTCGCCTCGAAGGGCTGGCCGCGGCCGTTGACCGAAGAGGGCTCGACCTGGCGAGTCGCCCGCATCCGTTTCAGGCGCCGCTCCAGCGATGGGTAGCTGACCTCGGGGATCTGGCGGTCGAGTTCCGTCAGCGAGGCCGGTTCTGAGGCCAGCTCCCTGACCATCGTCGAGCTCCAACCGTCCGCCAAGGCTTTCACCGCTCCCTTGGCGGCGTCGCTATCGAGTTCGATCGGGCCCTGCGGCGCCCGCGCCAGCCAACGCTCGAGGACATCCGCGACGAAGAGCATCTCGCGGCCCGCTTCGGTCAGCTCGTTCGCCACCCCGTAGGGCATACGGCTGACCTCGTGGCGGGTTAGGACGCCGAAGCGACGCAGGTTGCCAACGGCGGCGCGCAGGGTGGTCTGGGCGGGCCACTCGGTGCGCTCGTGCAGCTCGGCGAGGCGGAGCGGCTGCTCGGCATGGGTACGAATGATGCGTACGTGGAGGGGATTGGCGAGCAGGGTGAGGACGCGCGCACCGGCACGTGGCTCCTCCTGCGTTGCGGCGCCGCCTTGCATGCCGAGGTGATGGCCCTCCACATTCCCGGGGTTCGAAAGCTCTCTCCACCGCGCATATTAACCGGAATGCTCGAAGCTTTCTGATAGGTTTAACAAACCTTGACGTTTATGCTCTCGCGCCTTCGCGCTCGCGCGCGGGCGGCTTCGGCTCCAAGCGAACCGGGGCGCCGGAGAGGGCCTGGACGCGGAGGTCGCTCCAGGTCAGTCCTTCGCGGACAAGGGAGGGCAGGCCGAGGGCGACCGCAGTAGCGATCTCAACGGCCTGGAGGATGACCCCGTAAGCGAGGGCATCCGCGGTGCCGATGCCGAAGCCGGTGTGCAGGACGCTGATCACGGCGAGCTGGAAGACGCCGATGTTGGACGGGGTCGCCGGCACCACGGCCGTCACGTTGACCGCGAACAGGACCGCGGCGGCCGCGCCGATCCCGACCCGGTCGTCGAGGCCGAGCGCCGCGAAGAGAGCCCAGCAGGCGGCCAGCTGGATCGCCCAGGCGGAGAGCTGCGCGACGGCGGCCGCGAAGCCGAGGCGGGGCCGGCGGAAGACGGTCAACCCGGCCCGCACCTGGATCAGCGCCGAGTGCAGGGTGGCGCCGAGGCGCGCCAAGCGGCCGTTGCCGTTGCGCCGCATCAGCACCGGGGCGAAAACCACGACGATCAGCAGCAGCAGCGGCACGAAGCTGAAGGCGAAGAGCTTCTGGGTGCTCGATGCGAACAGCGGCGTGCTGGAGACGATGATCACCCCGAGCAGGACCAGGGCGACGATGTTCAGCACCGTCTGTGAGACCAGGGTGCCAAGCAGGACCGGGAAGGTTTCCCGCATCCGGCCGGTGCGGCGGGCCAGCGACATCGCCCGGGCGGGCTCGCCGAGGCGAGCCGGCAGCGTCGCCGACATCAGCACGCCGATCATCGTCGCCGAGGTGACGTCGCGGCGGCGCACCGGGCGGTTGGGCAGTGCCGCGCGCACGATCCAGAACCAGGAGGCGGCGCGGAAGAAGAGCGAGAGCCCCATCAGCGCGCAGGAGATCAGCACCCAGGTCACGTCGGAGCCGGCGATGCTGGTGACGACGTTGTGGATGCCGATCTTCTGGGCGGCGAGGGCGGTCAGGCCGACACCGAACACGCCGGCCGACGCGAGGCCGATCCGCCGGGCCATCCGCCGCCGGCCGCCGCCGGCCTGGGCCGGAGCGGGGTCGAGCGAGGGCAGTCGCTGCGGCCCACGGCGGGGGCCGCCGTCGGCGGGGCGCCAGCCAGCCCAGTGGGCGGCGCGCTCGCCGGCGGTCCGCGGTCGCGGCGCCTCGATCGCCCGCTCGTAGACCTCGGTGACCCGGTCGGCGACATGGGGCCAGGCGTAGCGCTGGGCGCTGCGGCGGGCCGCCTCCCCCATCTTCCGCAGCCGTTCGGGCTCGTGATGGGCGCGCTGCAACTCCTCGGCGAGCCGCTGCGGATCGGCCGGCGGCACCAGCACGCCGTCGACCCCGTCGGTGACGACGTCTCTGTAGCCGGCGATCGCCGAAGCGATCACCGGGGTGCCGGCGGCGAAGGCCTCGGTCAGGACCATGCCGAAGCTCTCACCGGAGAGCGAGGGCGCGCAGAGCAGGTCGGCCTCGTGCAGCGTCTGCCAGAGCTGCGGGCCGGAAACCCGGCCCGGCAGGTCGATGAAGCGCAGCAGCTCGGGGTCGGCAAGGTAGCGCAGGACGTCCTCCCGTTCGGCCCCGATCACGGTCAGCCGGCAGGGCACATGCTCGACCAGGGCGCCGAAGGCGGCGAGCAGGACGGGCAGACCCTTGCGCTCCTCGGCGCGGCCGACGAAGGCGACCCGCAGCTCCTCGCTGGCCGGCTTCGGGCCGCCCGGGGCGGCCTCGAGGTCGACGCCGTTGGGGACGATCTCGTAACGGCCGCCGAACCAGCGCCGCCCGGTCCAGGCCGCGGCCTCTGAGACGGCGATGCGAGCCGAGAGGCGGTTGAAGAGGCGGCGGGCACCGAGCGCGTTGGCGAGGTAGTTGGGGGCCGCCTTGGTCGAGTAAGTATGGAAGGTGCCGACGACCGGCGCCGGCGAGCCCAACGTCGCGTTCCAGCCGACGAACGGGACCACCGGCTCGTGGACGTGGACGACATCGAAGTCACCCTCGCGCAGCTCGCGCCGCGGCGCGATTATTCCGCCCGCCGGGAAGGGCGAGGCATTGGTGACCGCACCGTTGGCGCCGACCCCGATCGTGCGCCCGAGCGAGGTGAAGTGCTCGGGCGGCGGCGGCGCTTCGGCGGGTGCCCGGTGCAGGGCACGGCTGAGCCGATCCGGCGGATCGAGGGGGGCGAAGACGCGCACATAGTGGCCCCGGCCGAGGAACTCCTCGGCAAGCGCCTCCACGTGCCGGTTTACGCCGCCCTGGTAGGACCAGGAATATGGCGAGACGAGAGCAATGCGCACGCAACCAAAAGGGTAGATGATCGGGCGGCAGCCGTGAGAGGGCCGAAGCGTCGCCGTTCAGGCTGACGACCGGCGAGCATAAACGGCGAAGTTCTCTATTGCTCAGGAGTTTCTAACGCAATCGTCTAAGCTCCCGGCGGAGGATGCAAGGAGGCGCCTCAACCCCGGTCGACGGTGCGCGTGCGGGTGCACGCGTACTCACCCTTCTTGCAAATCCGCTGCACGGCCGGATCCTCCGCGCCCACGCAGCGGGCCCGCTGCGTGCGGCCGAACTGAAGGAGATGGCGGGCTGGCCGGCCCAGACCACCCTGCGAGCCGCGATCGGCACCCTGCGCGACTACGGACTACTGGCAAGGCGCGAGGTCAGCGACATGCCCTACGGGGTGGCGACCGAGCTGACGCCGGCCGGGCACGAAGTCCTCTTCGTCGCCGAGGTCGTCGCACGCTGGCTCGGCAAAGCGCAGCCGCCGATCGCTCTCGACAGCACCAAAGCCAAGACCGCGGTCAAGTCGCTGGCCGGCGGCTGGAACACGAAGATGGTTAGGGAACTTGCCTTCGAACCGGCCTCGCTGACCGACCTCGACCGCCGCATCCCCGAGGTCAGCTACCCCTCGCTGGAGCGCCGCCTGACGCGAATGCGGGACACCCGCCAGGTCACGCCCTCGCCAGCCGAGGGGCGCGGCACACCCTTCGAGGTGACCGAGTGGCTGCGGCACTCGGTGCCGCCGATCTGCGCTGCGGTCCGCTGCGAGCGGCGCTACATGCCGGAACAGAGCGCCCTGGTCACCGCGGTGGAGATCGAGGCCTGCTTCCTGCTGGCGCTGCCGTTGATCCTGCTGCCGGAGTCGGCCGACGGCACCTGCACCCTCTCGGTGCTGCCCGAAGCCGGAGAGAACGGCGAGACCGAACCCGAGCCTGCCGGAGTCGACGTCACGGTCGAAGCGGGCGAGATCGTCGGTTGCGCCCCGGAGGTCGACCACCGCGCCCCGGCCTACGCCCTCGGCACGCCGATGACCTGGCTGAACGCCGTGATCGAAGGACACTTCGAGGGCCTGCGCTTCGGCGGCAAGAACCCCCAGCTGACCGCCGACCTGGTCAACGGCCTGCACCTGTCGCTGTTCGGCGAGTAACCGCGGCGGCTACAGCGGCTGTCTCGGACTCGGCCCAGGCGTAGCCGGTGAAGACGAGCAGGTAGGCGGTGCCGATCTCGAGCAGGAGGGCGCCGGAATCGTTGGCAAGGGTGCCGACGGCGGTGGCGACCAGGGCACCGAGCAGCCCGGCACGCATCGCGGGGCGACCTGCGACCCAGGCGCGGAGACGGTCGCGGCGCAGGTAGGCGAGTGCGGCGAGGGCCGCGACCAGGGGCAGGAAGGCGGCGAGGACCGGCCGCCCGAAGCTGTGGGCGGAGAGCTGGAGGCGGCGCTGGGCGACGTCGGCGAGATCGCCGAGGCCGCCGGCGTCGAGCACCGACCGGGTGAGGTGGGCGTTGGCGCCGGAGACGAGGTCGACGAGAGAGAGCAGGGCCAGGGCCGCGAACGGGATCGCGAGGATCGCCAGCACGCTGCGACGGCGGCGGGCGGCAATCGCGGTCGCGGCGACGGCGGCGCCGACCGGGAGCACGATCGCGGCGCCGACGTCGGCGCCGAAGCGACCGGCGGCGAAGACGAAGGCAGCCAGCAGGCCGGCCGTGAGGAAGGCGACCGCGCAGCCGCGTGGCGAGAGCCGCGGCGCGAAGCCGGCCA
>Ga0190272_10001449_pt1 | contig 11419 bp, 11 predicted proteins | sample Popmic504T_FD_133746 | JGI IMG/M metagenome (GOLD analysis project Ga0190272, IMG submission 133746) | Populus adjacent soil microbial communities from riparian zone of Shoshone River, Wyoming, USA - 504 T | ecosystem: Environmental > Terrestrial > Soil > Riparian zone | place: USA: Wyoming...
CGTGATGGCCAGCGCCGCCAAGCTCGCCGTCGCCGAGGTGCGCACCGTGACGGACGAGCCGCTGCCGCGCGAGCGCATCCAGCTGCCCGGCATCTATGTCGACCGCGTGGTGGCCGTATGAGCGCGCTCAATCGCCTGCAGATCACCTGGCGCGCCGCGCAGGACATCGAGGACCACCAGGTGGTCAATCTCGGCATCGGCCTGCCGGTGCACTGTTCGGACTACCTGCGGCCGGAGGTCGACGTAATCCTCCAGTCGGAGAATGGCGTGATCGGCGTCGGCCCGCTCGCCGCGCCCGAAAAAGCCGACACCGATCTGGTCGATGCCGGCTCGCGGCGCATCACGCTGCGGCCGGGCGCCTCGATCGTCGATTCCTCGTGGTCGTTCGCGATGATCCGCGGCGGGCATATCGACGTGACGATCCTCGGCGCATTCGAGGTGGCGGCGAACGGCGATCTCGCCAACTGGGACATGCGCGTGCCCAATCGCGGCCCGCTGGTCGGCGGCGCCATGGATCTGGCAGCCTGCGCACGCGAAACGCGCGTCATCATGGAGCATGTGACGCGCAAGGGTGCGCCGCGGCTGCTGGAGACGTGCGCGCTGCCGCTCACCGCCGTGCGCTGCGTTTCCCGCGTGTATACGGATTTGGCGGTGGTGGATGTGACGCCGCAAGGTTTTGTGGTGCGCGAGATGGTCGAGATTAGCCGCGACGAACTGCAGGCGAAAACCGGCGCGCCGCTGACATTCGCGCCGGACTGCAAGCCGCTGACAGCGCCGCCGATCGCATTGCCGGAGTCAAAATGAACTTCATCGAGGCGAACGGCGTCTCGCTGCGTTACGCCGTCGAAGGCGCCGGCAAGCCCGTCGTGCTGATCCACGAGATGGGCGGCACGATGGAAAGCTGGGGCTTGGTCGCGCCGCTGCTCGCGTCCAGGCGGCGCGTGGTGCGCTACGACACGCGCGGCGCGGGGTTCTCGGAAAAAATTCGTGGGGTCCTGACAATCGACACGATGACCGGCGACCTGATCGCGCTGCTCGATGGGTTGGGCATCACCGAGAAGGTCGCGCTCGCCGGTACGGCGGTCGGCGGCGCCATCGCGCTGCATACGGCGTTCAGGTTTCCCGAGCGCGTTTCGGCGATTGTCGTGACCAGCCCCGCGACATCGATCCCGCCAGCCAATCGAGAGGCGACGCTGGCGCGTGTGGCGAAATTCGAGGCGGAGGGCTTGCGCACGGTGTTCGACGGCACGGCGGCGAACGGCTATCCGGAGCAATTGCGAACCGACAAGGCGCGCTTCGCCGGCTTCCGCGCGCGCTGGCTCGCCAACGATCCGTCGAGTTTCGCCGCGATCTACCGCATGCTGACCGGCATGGACCTGGGGCCGGAGCTTGCCTCAATCAAATGCCCGGTGCTGGTGATCGGCGGCGAGTTCGACCGCGGGCGCCCGCCCGGCGTGGTCGAGCCGATTGCGAAGGCTATTCCTGGCGCAACATTCAAGGTGCTGCCCGCGGGGCACTACGCGGGATTGCAGACGCCGGAACTGATCGCCGACGAGATCGGGAATTTCCTCAATTCCGTTGGCGCGTAACTACAGCGTCGCCGCCGTCCCCAAAATCACGCTCGCCTGCGCCGAGAGCACGCCGCCATTGCCGTGCACCATCGCGACGTCGTGCTTTTTCACCTGCCGCGCGCCGCATTCGCCCCGCAGCTGCCGCACGCCCTCGATCAGGATCAGCAGGCCGTACATGCCCGGATGGCAATACGACAGCCCGCCGCCGTTGGTGTTCACCGGCAAACCACCACCCGGCGCGATGTTTCCGCCCGACACGAACGCACCGCCCTCGCCCTTCGGGCAGAAGCCGAGATCTTCGAGGAACAGGATCGTGTTGATGGTGAAGGCGTCGTAGAGCTGCACCATGTCGCAGTCCTTCGGGCCGAGGTTAGCCATCTTGTAGGCAGTCTCGCCCGAAGCCTTCGCGCCGGTGACGGTCAGGTCCGGCATCGAGGTGATATTCATGTGCGTGATGCCGTGGCCGCAGCCGAGCACATAGGCCGGCGCTTTTTTCAGCGACTTCGCGCGCGCAGCAGACGTCATGACGATCGCGCCGCCCCCGTCGGTGACGAGGCAGCAGTCGCGCACGGAAAGCGGATGCGAGATCATGCGCGCTTTCAGCACGTCCTCGACCGTGAGGGGCTTCTTCTCCCACGCGACGGGATTGAGCTGCGCCCATTTGCGCGCCGCGACCGCCACTTCGGCGAGTTGTTCGCGCGTGGTGCCGTACTGATGCATGTGGCGCGAGGCCGCGAGCGCGTAGGCGCTCGACGGAAAAAACGGATTGTACGGCGTCTCGTAAGGATTGAACTCGCGCGCCGAGGCCTGGCGGCGGCCGACGCTACGCTGCGTCGAGCCGTAGCCGATCACCGCGACATTGCAGAGGCCGGCTTCGATCGCGGCCGCGGCCTGCGCGACATGAAACTCGAACGACGAGCCGCCGGTCATCGACGAGCCGATGAACTTCGGTTGGATGCCGAGATACTCGATCATGCCGTTGATCGACATGCGCTGTTGCGTCATGGCGCAGAACAGGCCGTCGACATCCTTGAGCGTGAGCCCGCAATCAGCGAGTGCGCGCTGCGTGCCCTGCGCCACAAGGTCCATCGGGCTCAAGCCCTCGGCGACCTGCCCGAGATCGGATTCAGCGACACCGACGATCGCCGCTGCGCCGCGCTTCAAGCCGTCCATCACGGGGCCTCCGGGGTGAACACGGGGATCGGCGCTTCCTCGCCGCCAGGCTTGTGCACGCGGAACTTGACCCGCATGCCGATCTTCACCTGCTCGGGCGGGACCTCCTCGACGCGGCTCATCAGGCGGAAGCCTTCGTCGCAGTCGATCAGCGCGACGTTGAACGGCTGCCCTTCCGCCGGATGCACGATGGTGGTGGCGTAGACCGTGCCGCGCCCGGAGCTCACACGCCATTCGAGCCGGTCGCTGCCGGTGTATGGGCAGAGCACGCGCGGGAAGAATACCGCGCGGTTCGCCGCGGGACTGAATTGATAGGCAAGTTCGCCTTTTTCCAGGTGCGCGTTGTAGGTCGCGAGCGGCGACGTGGTCTCACTGGGCATCGTGTTTTTCTCCCCTGCCCACTCTGCCTTTGCGCGCCGCCCAGATCAACACGCAGCCCGAGCATGGTGCACATGCGCGGTTGTTCGGCTACGCTTCACGCGGGAGGAAACATGCGAACGATCCTGCCGCTTGCCGTTGGAGTGATCCTGATGACCGGCACCGCGCTCGCGCAGGAACGCACGCGCAGCCTCGTCACATACGACAATGTCGCGATCGACCTGATCGCCGAAGGGCGCGGCCCCCTGATCGTGCTGTTGCCCTCGCGCGGACGCGATTCGGAGGATTACGACGAGGTCGCGGCGGGTTTGGCGCGGGAAGGCTTTCGCGTGCTGCGTCCGCAGCCGCGCGGCATGCACGCCAGCAAGGGCCCGCTGAAGGACATCACGCTGCATGATCTGGCGCGCGACATTGCTGAAGTGATCGCGCGTGAGAATGCCGGGCCCGCCGTCATCGTCGGCCATGCCTACGGCAACTGGGTCGCGCGCATGACGGCGGTCGATCATCCCAAGCTCGTGCGCGGCGTGGTGCTGGCGGCTGCCGCCGCGAGGACATTTCCGCCGCGGCTGAGCCAGCTTGTGAGCAAGAGCGCCGACGCGTCCGTGCCGGAAGCGGAGCGCCTTGCCGCCATGCAGGAGATTTTCTTCGCCACCGGCAACGATCCGCGCATCTGGCTGAAAGGCTGGTGGGCGGAGGCGAGTGAGGCGCAGCAACGCGCCGCGCGTGCCGTGAAACAATCCGACTGGTGGGCGGCCGGCACCGTGCCGCTGTTCGACCTGCAGGCCGGCAATGACCCCTTCATGCCGGATGCCTCGCGCAACGACCTGAAGACCGAGTTTCCCGATCGCGTCACCGTCGCGGTGATCCCGAACTCAAGCCACGCGCTGTTGCCCGAGCAGCCGAAGGCCGTGGTGGAGGCGGTTGCGGAGTGGGCGCGCGGGCTGAAGTAGCTGTCATTCCGGGGCGCCGCGTAGCGGCGAGCCCGGAATCCATAACCACAGGCGGTGCGATATCGTGAGGATTGTGGTTATGGATCCCGGCTCTCGCTGCGCTCGGCCGGGATGAAGGCGGAGCTACTCCGCCATCACCTTGTTGCGTAGCACGCCGATCCCCGAAATCTCGATCTCGCACACATCGCCCGGCTTCATGTTCGACGGCACGCCGTCCGTGCCCATCCACATCACGTCGCCGGGCATGAGGGTGCAGTATCGGCTGACCTCGGAGATATAAGTCGACGCATCGAAGATCATGTTGTCGGTCTTGAACATCTCGGTCACCTGCCCGTTGAGCCGGATCGTGGTCTGCATCGCGTCGAGGTCCGCGCCGGTGACGATCCACGGTCCCATCGGCTTGAAAGTATCGCAGTTCTTCGCGCGCCACAGCGTGCGGTCGTTCGCCTGCCAGCCGCGCTCGCTCACGTCGTTGCCGATGGTCCAGCCGAACACGTAATCGAGCGCCTCCTCCTTCGACACATTGCGGCAGCGCTTGCCGAACACCGCCACAAGTTCGCCCTCGTATTGAAACTGCTCGCCGGCGTCGCGCGGTTTCACGATGTTTTCTTCATGCGCGATCAGCGCGTTGTTGGCGCGATAGCCGATGTCGGGGCGCGGCGGATAGGACGGCTTGGTGCCGCGCATCGCCGCCATGCGCTCGACGTGGTCGCGATAATTCACGCCGACGCAGAAGAAGGTGCTCGGGATCACGGGCAACTCGAGCTTCACGTTGGCGAACGGCACGATCTGTCCGGTCACCTTGTGATCGCCCCACGGCATGCCCTCGACCTTGACGACCGTCTCGTCCTGGATGATCCCAAACGACGTTTCGCCGCCTGCGGAAAATCGGCACCATTTCATATCAACCCTCTATGATTTTGTGTCGCGCAGCCGTTTCGCTGCGTCGAGCGCCGCCGCGACGATCGGCACATAGCCGGTGCAGCGGCAGATGTGACCACTGAGAAATTCGCGCAATTCTGCCTCGCTCGGATCGGGCGTGCGGCGAAAATACCAGTCGAGCGACATCAGGATGCCGGCCGTGCAGAAGCCGCATTGCAGCGCGTGATGGCGGCGGAACGCCTCCTGCAACACCGAGAGGCGGCCGGGCTCGGGCGCGAGGCCCTCGACGGTGCGGATGCAGGCACCATCCGCCTGCACGGCGAGCGTGAGACAGGCGCGCGCGGGCGCGCCGTCGAGCTGGATTGTGCAGGCACCGCACACACCGTGTTCGCAGCCGACATGTGTGCCGGTGAGGCCGAGCCTGTGGCGCAGGAAATCGGTCAGCAGCATACGCGGCTCGGCCTCGCCTTCGACCGCGCGGCCGTTGATTTCAAGCCGCACGGTGTGGCGCGTGTTGGCGCTCAGGCGCGGCATTTTTTTCGCGCCTCCTCGATGGTAGCGCGGCCAAGCTCGCGCACCAGCATGCGGCGGTAATCGGCGGTCGCGTGCAAGTCATCGCGCGCGTCGAGTTCGGACGCGAACGCCGCTAATGCGTCGTCAACCGCGTCATCGAAGTCACGCACGACCGGCCGGTCCGCCACGCCGCCGACCGCAAGCCGCACACTTTTCGCCGATGCGACCGCCGCACAGGCCACGATGGCAAAATCGCCGTGCCGCCGCGCGAACTCGCGGAAGGCAAAGCCCTCACCTTCGCCACGGCAGGGAAACGACACAGACTCGATCAGCTCATCGTCGTTGCGCGCCGTCGACATGATGCCTTGGAAGAAATCCACGGCTTGCACGCTCCGCCGCGCTCTTTTCGATGAAAGAGCGACCTCACCGCCGAGAGCGAGAAGGCACAGCGGCAACTCCGCACTCGGATCGGCGAGCGCGACCGAGCCGCACACCGTGCCCCGCGCGCGCGTTTGCCAGTGCCCTACCCAAGGGAGCGCCTGCGCCAGCAATGGCTGATGCTGCGCAAGGCCGGGCCACGTCAGTAGTTCGGCCTGCCGCACCGTCGCGCCGACGCGGATGCAATTGTCCTCAATGGAGATCCCGCCGAGTTCATCGACATGCATGATGTCCACGACCACGCCTGGCCGGGCCATCCGCATCGACAACAGAGGCACAAGCGACTGCCCACCCGCGATCACGGCGGCATCGCCGCCCTCGGCGGCGAGGACGTCATGCGCTTCCGCGAGCGACTCCGCGCGGACATAGTCGAACGGCGCGGGCTTCATGCCGCCTCAGCAATCTGCGCCGCAAGCTTTGCCGGCGTCAGCGGCAGGTCGATTTCGGCGACGCCCAGCGCGTCGGCGACCGCGTTCGCCAGACATACCGGCGTACTCATGCAATTGCCCTCGCCGACGCCTTTCGATCCAAGCGGCGTGAATGGCGACGGCGACTCGAAATGCAGGATCAGCGGCGCGGGGACTTCCATCGTTGTCGGCAGCAGATAATCCGCGAACGTGCTGCAAATGAATCCGCCATCATCCGAATAGACATATTCCTCGTACAGCGCCGCGCCGAGCGCATGCGCAAAACCGCCGGTAACTTGCCCGGCGACCATGCCGGGATGCAGCACGCGGCCGCAGTCGTGCATCGTGACGTACTTGTCGATGCGCACCGCGCCGGTGATGCGATCCACTTCCACGCCGCAGAAGTCGAAGATGAAGCCGTGGCAGAGCGAGGAGTTGATGCCGTCATCCTCGGTCGGGGCCGTGAGTTGCGGCGGCGTCCAGAACACGGTCTCGCGGATCGCCTGGTCGTCGTCAGCCAGCGTTCCGGGCGCCCAGTGCGCGGCGGCGGCCAGGCGGCCGAACGGCAGCGCATTGTCGGGATTGCCGCGCGCCCGCACGCGCCCTTGCGCGAACTCGATTTCGTCGGCCGGCACGTTGAGCTGCGCGGCGGCGGCGCGCGCGAGCTTTTGCCTGATGCGCTCCGCCGCAAGCTGCACGGCGCCGCCGACCGCCGGCGCGAAGCGGCTGGCGTAATTGCCAGACGCGATCGACCAGGCGTCGCGCGCGGTGTCCATGTCGGTGTTGACGCGAATGTCTGAAGGTTTGAGCCCGAGCGCATCGGCGACGATCTGCGAGACGACCGTGCGGTGCCCCTGCCCCTGCGGGACCGATGCGACGTGGACGGACACGGCGCCGCCTGGATCGAGCGAGATCGTGGCGGTTGCCTGCGCGCCGTTCTTCGGACCGGCCTTGCGGCGCTCCTCAGGAGTGAGCACCGTGGTGATGTAGCCCATGTTGGAGACGCTTGGCTCGACCACTGCGGTCATGCCGATGCCGTAGAGGCGGCCTTCAGCTTGCGCCGCCTTCTGCCGCACACGCAACTCGGCGAGCCCGCCCTCCTCCACCGCTTGCGCCACGCACACCGGATAATCGCCGGAGTCGAGCAGACCGCCGGTCGCGGTGCGAAACGGAAACACGCCACTCGGCACCAGATTGCGGCGGATCACATCGAGCGGATCGAGCTTCAATTCGACCGCGACGCGCTGCATCAGGCGTTCCAGCGCGTAATAGACCTGCGGTCCGCCGAAGCCGCGGTTCAACCCGGTCGGCGTCTTGTTGGTCATCACGACGCGATTGCGCACCGAGACATTCTTGATGTCGTAGGCGCCGGTGAGATTGCCGTGCATGCGATAGAGCGTGGCGGGCTCGGGCGCGCGAATGTGCGCGCCGACGTCCTCCACCTGATCCCACGCGAGCGCCGTGACGCGCCCATCCGCTTCGACCGCCGCTTCGAGCATGATCACCCGATTGGTCGCCGACACTGAGGCAGTGAGATGCTCCAACCGGTCCTCGATCCATTTCACCGGGCGGCCCGCGACACGCGCGGCGATCCCCATCAGGGCGATGTAGGGGAAAATCCCCTGCTTGACGCCGAAACTGCCGCCGGCGTCCGGCGGCATGCGCAGGCGCAGCCGGTTGCCCGGCACTTTCAGCGCGCGCGCCAGCACCGCGTGGATGCTGAACGGCCCCTGAAAGGTCGCCATCACGTCGTAGGCGTCCTCGCCCGGATCGTAGTCGGCGATCAGCCCGTAGGTTTCGATCGGCGTGCAGGAATTGCGCGGATAATTGACCTTCACCGACACACGGTGCGGCGCGGACGCAAATGCTCCTTCCGGATCGCCATAGCGGAACGAACGGTCGCTCGCGATGTTCGAGCCGAGGCCCTCGTGCAGCACCGCGCTGTCGGCTTTCAGCGCGTCGGCGGTGCGCAGCGTGATCGGCAACGGCTCGTACTCGACTTCGATCAGCTCCAGCGCGTCTTCGGCGAGATAGCGGTCATCCGCCACCACCACGGCCACAGGTTCGCCGACATAGCGCACGGTACCGACTGCACACGGCCAGCACTGGATGTTCGCTTTCACGCCGGCCAGCAGCGGCGCGCCGAGCTTCGTCACGTCCGCACCCGTCACGACGGCCGCCACTCCACGCGCGACCTTCGCGGCACTCACGTCGATCGAACGGATCGCCGCATGCGGATGGGGCGAGCGCAGCACGGCGGCATGCAACGTGCCCGGCGGCACCGGCATGTCGTCGATGTAGCGGCCGCGCCCGGTGAGCAGCGCCGCGTCCTCCACCCGTTCGATCGATTGCCCGACCCAGGATCTTGGCGTCGCCGCGCTAGGCATTTTTCGCCCGCACGATCGCTTCGGCGATCATCTTCTTCGCCTCCGCGGCGTCGCCCCAGCCGAGCACCTTCACCCATTTGCCCGGCTCGAGATCCTTGTAGTGCTCGAAGAAGTGGCGGATTTGCTGCGTCGTGATCTCCGGCAGGTCGGTGTAGTTCATCACATGGGCGTAGCGCTTGGTCAGCTTCGGCACCGGCACCGCGAGGATCTTTTCGTCGCCGCCCGCCTCATCCTGCATCTTGAGCACGCCGACGGGGCGCACGTTGATCACCGCCCCGGGGACGATCGGGCGCGTATTGGCGACCAGCACGTCGATCGGATCGCCGTCCTCGGACAGTGTGTGCGGAACAAAACCATAATTGCCCGGATAGCGCATCGGCGTGTGCAGAAAGCGGTCGACCACCAGCGTGCCGGCGGCCTTGTCCATCTCGTACTTGATCGGCTCGCCGCCGATCGGCACCTCGACGATGACGTTCACGTCCTCGGGAGGATTGTAGCCAATCGCGATGGCGTCGATGCGCATTGAGAAACCTGCTTTGCCTCAAACCCACTCTACCGTGTAAGCAGGCGGCGTGAAACCAATCCTCGAAGTCCTCTCCGGCCGCGCGCAAGCCATTCCGCCGGTCTGGTTCATGCGCCAGGCCGGCCGCTATCTGCCGGAGTACCGCGCGCTGCGCGAGAAGGCGGGCGGCTTCCTCACCTTGTGCTTCACGCCTGAACTGGCCGCCGAGGCGACGTTGCAGCCGATCCGCCGCTTCGGCTTCGACGCCGCGATCCTGTTTTCCGACATTCTGGTGGTGCCGCATGCGCTCGGGCGCGCCGTGACGTTCGAGGCGGGCGAAGGGCCGCGGCTTGAGCCGCTCGACGATGCCACGAAGCTCAACGCACTTGCGTCGACCGCCGACGATGCGGTGTTCGCGCCGGTCTACGAGGCGGTGCGGCAGGTGAAGCGCGACCTGCCCGCAAACGTCGCGCTGCTCGGTTTCTGCGGCGCGCCGTGGACGGTGGCGACCTACATGGTGGCGGGCCGCGGCACGCCGGATCAGGCCCCTGCCCGGCTGATGGCCTATCGCGAGCCGCAGGCGTTCGCCCGCATGATCGACATTCTGGTCTCGGTCTCGTCGCGCTATCTCGCCGCGCAGTTGCGCGCGGGCGCAGACGCGGTGCAGATCTTCGACACCTGGGCCGGGGTGTTGCCGCCGCGCGAATTCGCGCGCTGGTGTATCGAACCGGTGCGGCAAATCATCGCGAACGTGCGCGCCGAGTTACCGGACGCCAGGATCATCGGATTTCCGCGCGGCGCGGGTGCCTCCCTGGCGCGCTATCTGGATGAGGTTCCGGTGGATGCCGTGAGTATCGACTGGACCGCCGAGCCATCGTTCGTGCGCGAGCACGTGCAGAGCCGCGTCCCCGTGCAGGGCAATCTCGATCCGCTCGTGCTGCTGGCCGGCGGAGCCGCGCTCGACCGGGCGATCGACGGCATTCTGGAGAGCTTCGGCACCGGGCCGTTCGTCTTCAACCTCGGTCACGGCATCCTGCCCGAAACGCCGATCGCCCATGTGGAGCAGACGCTGCGCCGCATCCGGCAGCGATAGCCGCCACATGAGGTGTTTGCTCTTGCTCAATTTATGGGCAAGCTGTGCCCATGGCCTCGTCGGGAGTGGCCGATGGGGGGGGCTGGAGCAGCTGGCCAAACGCACGTTTGGCGCTGGCATGCTCCTTGAAGTGAAGTTTCGTTCCAACAGGGAGGCGGTCATGAAAAACTCAGGACTTTTGCGCCTTGCCGGCATACCGGTCGCGGCCGGAATGCTCGCGGCGGCAATCTCGGCGGCATCCGCCCAATCCGTGGTGCGGATCGGCATGACGGCAGCCGACATTCCAAAGACCGTCGGTCAGCCCGATCAGGGCTTCGAGGGGAACCGTTTCACCGGCAACACGATGTATGAGGGCCTCACCACGTGGGACCTCTCGTCCGCCGACAAGGCGAGCGTCGTGATCCCCGGACTTGCGACCGAATGGAGGGTCGACGAAGCCGACAAGCAGAAATGGATCTTCAAGCTGCGCCCCGGCGTGAAATTCCATGACGGCTCGGCCTTGGACGCCGATGCGGTCGTGTGGAACGTCGAGAAGGTGCTGAAGCAGGATGCGTTGCACTTCGACGTGAGTCAGGTCGGTGTCACGGCGACCCGCATGCCGAACCTGCGCAGCGCAAAAGCGACCGACAAGATGACGGTCGAGCTGACGACCGCCGCGCCCGACGCACTGCTGCCGATCAATCTCACCAACCTCTTCATGGCGTCGCCCGTGCAGTGGAAGAAGCTGTTCGACGCGGTGCCGGCGAGCGTGACCGACCCGAAGGAGCGCGCCAAGCAGGCGTGGGACGCGTTCTCGCGCAATGCCTCGGGCACCGGCCCCTGGAAGATGGACAAGTTCATCCCGCGCGAGCGGCTCGAACTCGTCAAGAACGCCGACTACTGGGATGCGAAGCGCACCCCCAAGGTCGACCGCCTTGTGCTCCTCCCGATGCCTGAGGCGAACGCGCGCACCGCCGCGCTGCTCTCCGGCCAGGTCGACTGGATCGAGAACCCGTCGCCGGATGCGCTGGCGCAGGTCAGGCAACGCGGCTTCATCGTCTACCAGAACGAACAGCCGCATGTTTGGCCGTGGCAGTTCAGCCGCATCGAGGGCTCGCCCTGGAACGACGTGCGCGTGCGCAAGGC
>Ga0190272_10001450_pt1 | contig 11418 bp, 10 predicted proteins | sample Popmic504T_FD_133746 | JGI IMG/M metagenome (GOLD analysis project Ga0190272, IMG submission 133746) | Populus adjacent soil microbial communities from riparian zone of Shoshone River, Wyoming, USA - 504 T | ecosystem: Environmental > Terrestrial > Soil > Riparian zone | place: USA: Wyoming...
TCATCTGCGATGGTTGGAGCCTTGGCATCATCATGGCTGACATCGGTCGCTTCTATTCCGCGTTCGTCACCGAGGCGGAACCCGCACTTCCCGAAGCCATCCCGTTCAGCGCGTATGCGCTTGCGCAGCTCGACTTCCAACGCAGCCCCGAGCATGCGGCCACGGAGAAATTCTGGCTGGATCAATTCAAAGGTCCGATCCCACGGTTGGAACTTCCGACGGACCGACCACGACCGAAGTACAAGACTTACAAAGGCGAACGCCTCGACATGGAGTTGCGTCAGGACCTGGTGCGCGGGCTCAAGGAAGTGGCCGTGCGCAATGGCAGCAGCTTCGTTACCACGCTCCTCACAGCCTTCGAGACGCTGCTTTACAAGCTCACCGGCGATGGCGATATCGTGTGTGGCCTGCCCGCTGCAGGTGAACGAGGAGCATGATGGGCACAAGTGAACCGATATGCAATGAAGGAGCTGTTGGATCGAAGCCTATATAGCCTGTAATTTTTTTCCCGGCCTGGTCGATCTTTTCCGCCTCGGGTGTGAGGTCATTGACCAGTCCCCGCCATTTCAGTTCCTCTATAAATTGCATAATTATTTCTGTTTCGCCCGACGCAAAAGTAATACAATGGATTCAATCACACCCAATGGCATAAAGATGTAATTTAGCGGCTCTTATCTATGACTGACCGGTTCAAGAACAACCTTCAAAACAGCCCTGCCATCCTATGAACCTGGTTACCGGAGCAAATGGCCTGCTTGGTTCCAGGCTGGTGTATGATCTGATCATGCAGGGAAACCAGGTTCGTGCCCTTAAACGACCGGGGGCTGATCTAAGCCTTGTTAAAAAATATTTTGCAGGCGTGCCCGGGCTTTTTAATAAAATTGAATGGGCAGAAGGAGATGTGCTTGATGTTTTTTCCATTGAGAAGGCACTCGAACAGGTATCGCATGTATACCATTGCGCAGCCATGGTTTCATTTGATTCTTCTGATTATGATGCGATGATGCTGGTAAATGTAACGGGCACAGCAAACGTTGTAAACCTCTGCCTCGAAAAAAAGATCACCAAGCTATGCCATGCAAGTTCCGTGGCTGCAATAGGCCGTGCCCTTGATAATGAGACCATTACCGAAGACACACAGTGGCAGACTTCCAGGCATAATTCAACCTATGCGATCAGTAAATACGGAGCTGAAAGGGAAGTGTGGCGGGGTGTTGCAGAAGGACTGGATGCCGTGATCGTAAACCCTACCATCATTCTCGGAAGGGGTTCGTGGGAGGAAGGAAGTTCATCGATGATCCGGAAGCTCCATGAGGGACTCAGATTTTATACCCGGGGGGTCAATGGTTTTGTTGATGTGAATGATGTAAGCAGCATTATGATAAGGCTGATGGAAAGCAATATAAAAAACGAGAGGTTTATCCTCCACTCGGAAAACCTGTCGTATTATGATTTTTTTTCAATGGCCGCCGGATTTCTGAACAAAACACCGCCGTCATACCTGGCAGGGCCCATGCTTAGCGGAATTGCATGGCGGCTGGAAAAGCTGAAAAGCATGTTTACCGGAAAAAAGCCACTGGTTACCAGGGAGACTGCCCGGACAGCCAATAACAGGTATTTTTACAACAGCTCGAGGATCAGGGAGAAACTGAATTTTTCATTTACACCGTTGGCTAAAACCGTGGAAAGAGTATGCCTTGAATATTTATCGGAAAAAACATAATTTTCTTTTGACGCCTGTGTTAATGCAACAGTGATCCCATGAACAAACGGCTAAAAAACCTGCTGACCTTTACCATTGTCACGGCAACGGTTCCTGTACTGCTGTTTTTAATCCTCAACAGCCTGTTTCCGCTTCAGATCAGGCTTTCGTATTCACAAACCGTTATCTCCGACAACGGATCAGTCCTCCATGCTTATCTGAATAAAGATGAAAAATGGCGTATGATGGCAGAGTTGCATGAAATAAGCCCGCAGCTAAAAAAGGCCTTTTTATTCAAGGAAGACAAGCTGTTTTATTACCATCCGGGAGTGAATCCGTTTTCCATCTGCAGGGCAGGTTATAACAACATTGTGAAAAGGCAGAAAACTTCCGGAGCCTCAACCATCACCATGCAGCTTGCCAGACTTCTTCACCCGGCACGCCGGACCTATGCAAATAAGACTGTTGAAATTTTCAGGGCTCTGCAGCTTGAATGGAACTATTCAAAAGAGGAAATACTTTGCATGTACCTGAATCTGGTTCCTTACGGAGGCAACATTGAAGGTGTAAAAGCTGCGTCTATGCTTTACTATGGAAGGAAGCCGGAAATGCTCAGCCTGGCACAGGTAGTTACCCTTACCATAATTCCCAACCGGCCTACATCGCTCAAGCCGGGTAAAAACAATCAACTGCTGCAGAAAGAAAGAGACAAATGGCTTGTCAGGCTGAAGGAAGGCGGCATTTTTACTGAAGAAGAGGCAGCAGGTGCAATCAGCGAACTCCTTACTACCAGGCGCATGGAGGCGCCAAGGGAAGCACCGCATTTTTCAAGGATGATGGCTGGCCGCAACCCGGGAACACCCATTATTAAAACCAGCCTCAATGAAAACCTTCAAAAGCGAACAGAAAATATTGCATCCAATTACCTCCAGCGGATCAGGCTCCTGAATATTCATAATGCCTCCGTTGTGGTTATAGATAACACGACCAGGCAGGTGAAGGCATATCTTGGTTCTACCGACTTCCATGATGAAACACATTCAGGCCAGGTTGACGGTGTGCAGGCAATGAGGTCTCCGGGCAGCACATTGAAACCGCTGGTGTATGCGATGGCATTTGAGAACGGGTTGCTTACACCTAAAATGATCATAAATGATGTGCCTGTAAATTTTGCGGGATACAAACCTGAAAATTTCAACAGCAGGTTCAACGGCAAAGTAACGGCAGAAAATGCACTGGCCTTTTCGCTCAATGTTCCTGCGGTTAAAGTACTCCAGCAGACAGGTCTTCCTGCATTTACAGACATGCTCAGGAGAGCAGGCTTTTCAAAAGCATCAGAAAGCGCGTCGCGTATGGGGCTCAGCATGGTCCTCGGCGGCTGCGGTGTAAGCCTGTTTGAACTGGCCGGGCTTTACGCTGCCATTGCAAACGGAGGTGTATATGAGAATCTTAAATGCAATGTTTCAGATACTTCCGGATCCCGCGTCAGGCTGCTATCGGAGAATGCTTCATACTTAATTTCTGAAATTCTCACCCAGCCGGTGAGGCCCGATCTGCCTAACCAGTATGAGAGCAGCCTGCATGTGCCAAGAGTTGCCTGGAAAACAGGAACCTCTTATGGAAGAAGGGATGCCTGGAGCATAGGCTATAATAAAAAATATACGATTGCAGTGTGGGTTGGAAATTTCGACGGAACGGGTGTTCCGGAACTCACCGGTGCCGACATTGCTACTCCCCTTCTTTTCAACCTGTTCAACAGCATCGATTACAACTCGTCGGCAGGATGGTTTGCACCGCCGGCCGGACTTGATTTCAGGCTTGTATGCAACGAATCAGGATTGCCTCCGGGGGAAGGTTGCACGGATATCATATCGGATTATTTTATACCAGGGGTTTCGGCATTCAGAAAATGCACCCACCTGAAAGAAGTTTTTGTATCCGCTTCCGGGCAGAACAGCTACTGTATGGCATGCCTGCCTGAAGCGGGATATAAGAAAATGAAATTTGCCAACCTTGAACCCGAACTCCTTGCATATTACCGCGGCGAACATATCGATTTCGCGTCAATGCCCCCGCATAATCCTTCCTGTACGAGGGTTTTTACAGACACCCCTCCCAGGATAACGTCACCCGTAAACGACAAAGAATACCTGGTCCAGAAAGACCAGGGGGAAGAGCTGGAGCTGAAGTGCCAGGTGCCCGATGATGTGTCACACGTATATTGGTACATCAACAATTTATTTTACAAAAAAGCGCTGCCAACTGAACAGGTTTTTTTCAAGCCTGAAAAAGGAAGCGTCAAGATCTCATGCAGTGACGACCAGGGCCGAAACGGCGATTGCCTGATAAGGGTATTGTATTACTGACCCGGGAGAATCTCTTCGCCCCATGATTTGCCTGTGCGGTAAACGATACCTTTGAAAAATGCGATTTTATCACCGTTCCCGCGGCTAACATCTATGTGGTAAACTGCTATTTTGTTTCCAAGGCTGGCTTCCCGGGCAACCGCCGTGATCTCCTCACCCTCTGTGACCTGCCCGGTATACGTCATGGATGCCTCCACTGAAACACTTTTCCGGCCGTGTGAATTTGATGCGAACGCAAGCGCGCTATCGGCCAGCGAAAAAGCAATTCCGCCGTGAAGGATTCCGAAGCCGTTAAGCATCTCCTTTCTTGCAATCATTTTCAGCGTGCAGCTACCGGCAGAAACGCTGATCCTCCTGATCCCGAGCCACTGGCTGAACCAGTCGGAATCGTACATCATGCTTACAATTTTTTTCGGATCACTGCTCATGGCCTGGATAATTTTTCATGAAAGGTAAAAATATCAATTTACCCTTCATATTAACAAACATTGGTTTATAAGTTTTGACCGGACCCTGGAATTCAGGATTGCAATACTGGTAAATTTATCACCGGAATATTCTTGGAACATCTCAATTTTTTATCATGAACCAGAAAACAAAAAACCCAGTATCTGAGACCACCGGTAATAAAGACCGGGCCATCCTTAAAAAAATAGGCGCTGACCTGTTTTCAGTCCGCATTAACAACCAGAGCATCAATGCAGGAATTGCAGAATTGAACAAAAGCAACACGAATGATCCTTCCGCTACCACACCTGATATAATAGATATGAAATCAAAAAACCTGATCAACCGGATCGGAACGGAAATTACAGGCCTCACCGCTGTAAATCCGCTGGAGGAGGGGGGCTTTGGCCTCGATCATCCTGCCGTCGACAACAAGGACGGATTAAAAAAAAAACTAAAAAAATCTGACAAGCCACCGTTTTCCGAAGATCCTGACCAGTATACTGCTTTGCTCAGCGATCTTCAGCTGGTTATGAGGAAGCTTGCCCCTGAACGGGAACAGGTTTTTACCGCTTCCTTTGCTAAGAATTAAACAGTACATTTGCATACCCGTCTTTGTTACCCTATAATTTACCTATTTATTTATGAGTTTACCTTCTACAGAAGAAAAAAGCAAACATGAACAGATCCTGGATATTGTCGACCAGGTACTTATTGCATCAAATGAACTGGGAATCACCCAGGTAACAACCGAAGACAGTGAATTTGACGGGCGGCATATCAGGATTAACGGCAAAGACCTGGTAAATTTCGGTTCCTGCAGCTATCTTGGCCTGGAGCTGGATCCTCGCCTTAAAGCTGGCGCTATTGAAGCAACTCAACGTTACGGCACCCAGTTTTCTTCTTCAAGGGCTTATGTTTCAGTCGGGCTTTACTCCGAACTTGAAAACATGTTCACTAAAATATTCAACCAGCCGGTGATCATGTGCCCTTCGGTTACACTGGCACACCTTTCCAACATACCTGTGCTGGTTGGCGACAATGATGCGGTGATCATGGATGCTCAGGTTCATGAATGCATCCAAACGGCAATACAGCTGCTTAAGCCCAGGGGTGTGACCATTGAAATGCTCAGGCATAACCGGATGGACCTGCTTGAGGAAAAAATCATTGCCCTGAAGGAAAAGCACCGCAAAATCTGGTATATGGCAGACGGCGTGTATTCGGTATACGGTGACCTGGCGCCGCTTGCCGAGCTTGAAAGCCTTTTAAACAAGCACGATCAGTTCCACCTTTACATTGATGATGCTCATGGTATGAGCTGGGCCGGCAAAAACGGTTCAGGCTATGTTCTCAGCCAGATTGATTTTCATCCAAAGATGTACCTGGTAACCAGCACCAACAAAAGTTTTGCAGCTGCCGGCGGGCTGCTGGTTTTCCCTGACAAGGAATCCAGGAGAAAGGTAAGGAACTGCGGCAAAACGCTCATATTTTCCGGTCCGATCCAGCCTCCGATGCTCGGCGCTGCCATAGCTTCAGCAAAGATCCACCTGAGCAATGAAATTTATACCCTGCAAAAACAGCTTCTGGAATCGATCAGGTTTTTTAATGCAACTGCTAAATTGTATGACCTTCCACTCGTGGCCGAGTGTAATTCGCCAATCAATTTTATTGGAGTAGGAAAGCCAGCCGTAGGATACAGCATGGTAAAAAGACTTATGAACCTGGGCTTTTATGTTAATCTTTCGGTGTATCCCAGCGTATCATACAATCATACCGGCCTGCGAATACCAGTTAATCTTCATCATACCAGGGAGGATATCGATGCAGTGCTGAAAGCCGTAGCGAGCCAGCTCCCGCTTGCACTGAAAGATGCGGATTCCACAATGAAGGATGTACACAGGGCTTTTAAAATGAATATGCCAGGCGGAAACAAAGTGGCAAAATAGCAAACTGGTCAGTCAGATTTTCTCATTTTCACTATCAACCCTCAAATGATTTTCAGGGCATTGCACAAACCTTCCAGTAATTATAGAGGGCTGCAAAAGTTGACACGTAATTTTCGAGGTTAACCGGCTTTAAGATATAGCCGGAAACATGGTATTTGTATGCTTCAGCACGGTCCTGTTCGTCGTTAGACGTTGTAAGCACCACTACTGTGATAACAGATAGCTCCTTGTCGCTTCTCAGCTCTTTTAAAAACTCAAGTCCGTTCATTTTTGGCATATTGATATCAAGGAGTATATACCGGGGCGTTGGTGTCAGCTTTTCTTTCCCATTGATGCCACGGAGCATGTCAAGGGCTTCTATGCCATCAACAGCATGCAGTAACGTGAAAGGAATGTTGTTTTTTTTAAAAGCTCTCTGTACCACCATTGAATCAACGCTGTCATCCTCTACATGAAGCACACTGATTGAATTTTCTGACATGAGACGAAAATTTGGGACTAAAGTAAAAATAAATACAATACTTGAATCATATAAATGGTACGAAAATAAATTACAGGGCAAATGCTTCGACTGTAACCTGATAGATAAAATCACCAGTTAAGGCATCACAATGTAACATTTAAATGCCGCATTGTGTATAACCTGCATGGCTTTAAGATTAAAAGTAATGAAAGTTTGGCTTGGCAGAATCTTTTCTAACGATTATTATCATAAGATACCATCAGATGATATTTTATCCAAGCAACGGTATAAGCTTTTTATCATATTTTCTGCTGCAGGTATGTTTATCAGCCTGGCTGTAGCCATCCAGACCCTCTTTCTTCTTAACCATGCCGGTATACTTCTTTTCACACTCTCCTCGGTTTTTGTTGTGTATGGTGTCAATTACCTAACACTGCAGCATCATGAACGTGTAAAAATATCATATGCGATAACCGTTTTGTCAACGATGATCGTGCTCCATGTGCTGACCTATTATTCAGGCGGCATTCAGAATTCGGGAACCTTTTATTTCGGTTCTGTTATTTTATGTGCCTTCATGCTGCTTGGAAACAAGGCCGGTAAATTTGTATTCCTGCTGTCGGCGCTAAACCTGGTTTACTTCTACATCATAACGGAACATACACCATGGATATCCAACATACTTGTTGGAGATGATGAATCGAAAATTGACCAGGATTTCCTCATAACCGGTATCCTGGCTTTGCTGTTTATTGCTGCTCAATGCAACTCACTGGAAGGCAATAAAAATATTGTGATCCGTAAAATAACGGAATCCCGGAATGAGCTTGCTGAGAAGAACAAGGAGCTGCGGAAGCTGTCAATTGTGGCAAGTAAAACGGAGAATGCAGTTACCATAACCGATCATACAGGAAAAACAGAATGGGTGAATGATGGCTTCACGAGGCTGACCGGCTACACCTTTGAAGAGGTGGTAGGCAGGAACCCGGGCGACCTGCTTTATGGAGAACATACCAATAAGATTACCATTGCGGAGATGAACCAGAAACTTGATGAGAAGCAATCATACTCCGGAGAACTTTTAAAATACCGCAAAGACGGAAGCACACTGTGGATGGGGCTGACCATCACACCTATTATCGAGGATAACGGGAAGATCTCCAAATTCATCTTCATAGAAAGTGATGTTACGGAACGCAAGGAGGCTGAGGAAAAAATGGCCGCTTACCTGTCGGACCTTGAAAAAACCAATAAGGAGCTTGACAAGTTTGCATGGGTGGTTTCACATGACCTCAAAGCCCCTCTCCGGGCAATCGGAAACCTCGCCGGGTGGATCGAAGAAGATGCAGGAGAACAGTTTACACCAGATGTAAGGCAGAATTTTAATATCATCAAAGGCCGTGTTTCAAGAATGGAGGACCTGATCAATGGACTGCTCGATTACTCAAAGGCCCACCGGAAAAGGGGCGACGATGTTGAAGTGAATGTGCGCGAGCTTATAAAAGATACCATTGATTTTATCGGTGCCCCAAGCAATACCGTAGTTGAAACCGGGAACAAAATGCCGGTGCTGTTTACCGACAAGATTAAAATTCAGCAGATATTTTCAAACCTTTTGAACAATGCGATCAAATACAACGACAAGGAACGCATTTTTATCCGCGTCGACATGCGGGAAACGGCTGACATGTGGGAATTTTCCATTGAAGATAACGGCCCCGGAATAGAACCCAAGTATCACGAAAAAGTATTCGTGATATTCCAGACCCTCAATTCGCGTGACAACTTTGAAAGCACAGGTGTAGGGCTTGCAATTGTAAAAAAGATCATCGAAGAGGAAGGTGGTAAAATATGGGTTGAATCAGACAAGGGAAGAGGTTCAAAGTTTGTATTTACGTGGCCCAAAAAGAAACAGGATACCCTGGAACCAATTCTCACGACCAGGCAATATTTTCAATAAAACAATCATTGCCCGAACCTTTTAAAAAAATCCTGCGTTCAAATCAATAAAAAATCAATATTTATGATCAACTCTTCAAAAGTAGAAAAGAGCTTTCAAAACATATATTCCCTGATGGAAAAAATGCCCGGTGAGGAGCGTGAAATTCTCACTGACAAGCTGCTTGCATTTCTTTTATTCCAGAACACCAGGGATACCACACCAGTTAAGCAGAAAGCAATGAAGAAAACATCCAAAAAGAAACAATCACCTATCTCGAAAAAAGACCAGGAACTGTTGAAAAAGATCGTGGATAAAACCGATGAGCTTTATAAAAAGCTGGGCGGCGACACGATTTAACTTAAATAAGAATTTTTTTACGGGTAAAATTTATTTTTACCTGCTGCCATTTTCTTCAGCATTATGCATGGCCTGTAACGGTCTTCACCGTAATCTTGCTGTAGCGTCTCCAGTGTTTCCAGAATAACCCCGCAACCCAGTTCGTCGGCCCATTTCAGCAGTCCTTTGGGATAATTCACTCCTTTTGTCATGGCAAGGTCTATGTCGTCCCGCGAGGCTATCTTCAGATATAACGCTTCAACAGCCTCGTTGACCAGCATGGCAAGCACCCGCATAAAAATTCCGGAGGCAAGAACTGTATCTTTAACAGGCTCCGGTTTAGCCGCAGACGGTGAATAGTTATAATAGCCGTTACCGGATTTACGACCGAACATACCGGCTTCAAACAACCTTTTCTGGGTAAGTGACGGCCTGTACCTCGGATCATAAAAAAATTGCTCCCAGACCGTTTCTGTCACCTTGAAATTAACGTCATTCCCGATAAAGTCCATAAGCTCGAAAGGCCCCATCCTGAAGCCACCCTGTTCTTTAAGCGCCCAATCGATCGTGGCCATGTCAGCTATGCCTTCCTCGAAGATACGGATGGACTCCCCGTAATAGGGTCTTGCAATCCGGTTTACGATAAACCCGGGAGTATCTTTTGCAATGACCGGTATTTTGCCCCAATTAACCATGAGCTCACACATGGGTGGGATAAATGAAATGTCTGTTGTAAGAGCCGGTACAATTTCAACCAAAGGCATCAAAGGAGCCGGATTGAAAAAATGCACTCCCAGGATCCTTCCCCTGACCTGGCAACCAGCCGCCACCGATGCAATTGACAATGAAGATGTGTTGCTTGCAAGCATACACGATTCGGATACAATGGATTCCAGGCCACTGAAAAGCTTTTGTTTTTCTTCAAGGTCTTCCATGATGGCCTCTAAAACAACACCGGCTTTTTCAAGTGAAGAAATATTCTCAACATAATTTATGGCTGAAAGCACAGAAGAAATTTTTTCCTGCGGTATTTTACCTTTCTCAGCAAGTGAATCCAAAGACCTCTGATGCATTTCGCGGGCGCGTGAAAGCATGGCCGGATTTGCATCGGTTAAAAAAACCTGGTGTCCGGCAATGGCCGCTACCTGCGCAATTCCGGCTCCCATGGTGCCTGCCCCTATTACACCTATAACTGTATCCTTGTCCATCCGGGTAAAATATTAATTCCTCTCATTATGCCGCAAAGTAAAAGAAAATTTTGAATGGCATCGTGCGATGATTTGACAACCTGCCTGTGCATGGCAGGGAAATTTATATGGTGATGATGCCGGAAACAAGAAATGATAGGTGCTTGCAATCAAAATCAGCAAGATTCATTTTGAATATCATGCTGTTTCCAGTATTTTCGTACAAAACTAATCCTACTATCCATGAGCAGATCATGCCTTTTTATTTCAGCACTGTTGCTGATGTATTTTTTTGCAACCGCAGGAGAAAAACCCGGCATTAAGCCCAGCCAGGTTATTTCCGTATATAAATTTCCGCCCGGGATCACAGCTGAGGATTATCTCGAGCGAACAGTTATCATCAGGATCAAACCCGAATTCAGGTCTGCATGCACAATGGTTCAGGTTGAAATACCATCGCTTACAAGTGTGCTTAACTCGCTGGGATTCGTTTCCATCACAAGGATGTTCCCGGCCGCAGTTCCACCTATTAAGGAACGTAATGAGCATGGATTTGCCTATGCCGACCTTTCACTCATTTATGTTTTTACTTTCTCCAAAGACCTTCCGCTTGAAAAAGCGATCAACAGCATTTTATCAACAGGTGCCGCGGTTTATGCCGAACCCAAGATTATCCCAAAAGTGGTATATACCCCAAATGATCCGGACATTGTGTTCCAGTATTTCCTGGGCAAGATTGAAGCCTTTAACGCCTGGAATTTTACCAAAGGTGACACCAACATTGTGATCGGCATAACAGACACCGGTACAGATCCCACTCATCCTGACCTGGCAGCCAACATCAAGCACAACTACGCAGACCCGGTAAACGGGGTGGATGATGATGGTGATACTTATGTTGACAATTTCAGCGGTTGGGACCTCGGAGAAAATGACAATGATCCTACCGTCGGCTCATGCCCCACCTGCGCTCATGGCTCCCACGTTTCAGGATGTGCGGCTGCTGTAACAGACAATGGAACGGGA
>Ga0190272_10001451_pt1 | contig 11417 bp, 8 predicted proteins | sample Popmic504T_FD_133746 | JGI IMG/M metagenome (GOLD analysis project Ga0190272, IMG submission 133746) | Populus adjacent soil microbial communities from riparian zone of Shoshone River, Wyoming, USA - 504 T | ecosystem: Environmental > Terrestrial > Soil > Riparian zone | place: USA: Wyoming...
ACGATCCGCCGGATGGAAAAGCCGGTCGTCGCGCTCGTCAAAGGTCGCGCCTTCGCCGGAGGAGCCGGTCTCGCATCTGCGTGCGATATCGTGCTGGCGCGCGACGATGCCCGTTTTGCGTATCCGGAAGTTGGAATCGGCTTCGTTCCGGCGATGGTCATGACAATGCTCAGAAGGTCGGTCGGAGAGAAGCACGCGTTCGACCTCGTGAGCACGGGCAGGGTCCTGACGGCGGAAGAAGCCGAGCGAATCGGTCTTGTCTCGCGGGTCATCTCTACGGCGGAATTCGATACGGCGGCGAATGACGTTCTGGAGCGGCTCGCTGCCGCATCACCTTCGGCCATGGCCGCGACAAAAACGCTTTTCTACAAGCTCGACAACCTGGGATTCCTGGATGGCATCTCCGCCGGAATCGTCGCTAACGCCGACGCACGAGCGACGGCCGATTTTCGCGACGGCGTGACCCGTTTCACTCGGCGGGATAAGAGCTGATGGGGCCGTACACGATCGTCAAGATCGCGCTCGCAGTGGTCGCGGCGGTCCTTTTCGGTTGGGGAATTCGAACCGATGACAGCACGCTCCGGTGGGCGGGCGTTGCGTTTCTCGTCGTCGCGCTGGCGCTACGGTTCGTCCAGCCAAAGGGGAAAATCTGACCGGGCCCCGCCCCACCACTATCGTTGACGCACCGCGGCTCTCGCGCAAGCTCGGGGTCGATTTAGTCCTGGCGAGCGAAACATTCCAGCACACCGGAAGCTTCAAGTTCCGCGCGGCCTACAACGTCGCGGCGCATGTCAGCGAAGACCACGTCATCACCGGTTCCTCGGGCAACTTCGGCCAGGCGATCGCGTACGCGTGCTCGCTGTTCGAGAAAAAATGCACCGTCGTGATGCCCCAGACCGCGCCCAAGGTCAAAGTCGATGCCGTGCGTGAATACGGGGCTACCGTCGAGCTCATCGACGTAAAGGTGAAGGGGCGGCTGGAACGAATAGGTGAGCTCGCACGCGAATTTCCCGCAGCCTACGTGGCAAGCCCTTACGACGATCCACTCGTCATCGAGGGAAACGCGGGACTCGGGCACGAGCTCCTGGCGCTGAATCTCGATCTGGACTTCATCATCGCCCCGATCGGTGGCGGCGGTCTCACTTCCGGTCTGGTCTCGGCGTTCAAGATGGCAAAATCCGAAACCACGGTACTCGCGGCTGAGCCACTCCTGGCGAACGATGCTGCGCAGTCTCTTCGCGCGGGGCATATAGTCGCGGCTACGAACGAGTCGTCCACGATCGCCGACGGCGCGCGCGTGCTCCGGCTGGGTGAGAACAACTGGGCAATCCTCAAGGACGGACTCGATGGAGTCGTCGAAGTCACCGAGGATCAGATCAAGGAAGGAGTCCGCCTGCTGTTCTCGCTGGCGAACCTCAAGGCCGAGCCGACGGGCGCGCTTGCGCTCGGTGCCGTGCTGGCCGAGCCCGATCGCTTCAAGCGGAAGCGCGTGTGCTGCATCGTCAGCGGAGGCAACGCCGATCCCGCAACCTACGCCGAGCTCGTCAAGGCAATCTGAGCGTCACGCAGTGCAACAATTATGAGCGAGTGCGCACAGCACTTCCGGCGCGGAGTTTTGGGTACCTTTCAGTGAATGGCCGGCCACACTAAGACGCTCGATGATGCGCGCAAACTACTGAAGAGCGCGTTCGGGTACGATCAATTTCGCCCGGGACAGGAAGCGGCGGTCTCGGCAGTGCTCGCCGGCCGCGACACCGTCGTCGTTCTTCCGACCGGGGGAGGAAAATCCCTCTGCTTCCAGGTACCGGCGCTGCTGATGCCCGGCCTGACCGTCGTGGTTTCACCGCTGATTTCTCTGATGAAGGATCAGGTGGATGCGCTGATCGCGCGCGGGCTTCCCGCCGCATTTATTAACAGCAGCCTGTCGGCCTCACAGGTATCGGACCGGTTGGCCAAGGTGGATCGGGGTGAGATCCGGCTGCTCTACGTCGCCCCCGAGCGATTCGATTACGGCCGCACTGCGGCGCGACTTAGGGCGGGCGGCGTCTCGCTCCTTGCGATCGACGAGGCGCACTGCATCAGCCAATGGGGACACGACTTCCGCCCCAGCTACCTCCGGGTCAAAGAGGTTCGCGCGGCACTCGGCTCACCAAGCACGATCGCACTTACCGCGACAGCGACGCCGGAAGTCCGGCGCGACATCGTTCGACAGCTCGGGCTCGTCGATCCGGAAACGATAATCACCGGCTTCGACCGGCCGAATCTCACGTACTACGTGATTCCCGTGAAGAACGATGCGGAAAAGGAAGAGAGTCTCGTCCAGACGCTCCGACGCTATGACGGGCTCGCGGTCATCTATGCGTCGACTCGCAAAGCCGTCGATCAGATCACGGGAGTGCTGACGCGCGCCAGAATCTCCGCAGCGGGATACCATGCCGGCCTGGACGACTCACGGCGGCGGGAAGTCCAGGAGGCGTTCATGACGGAGAAGATCCGCGCGATCGTCGCTACCAACGCTTTCGGAATGGGAATCGACAAGCCCAACGTGCGGCTGGTGATCCACTACGCGATGCCGGGAACGCTGGAGGCCTACTACCAGGAAGCCGGACGCGCTGGGCGCGACGGAAAACACTCGGACGTGTTCCTGCTTCACGCCTTTCCCGACCGGTTCACGCATGAGTTCTTCATCAAGGGGAATTATCCCGAGCGCGACATCGTGGAGCAGAGCTACGCCGCGTTGCGGAAAATGTCGGACGCGCGCGGCCTGGTGACGGCCGAGCCAGCGGAGCTTCTGCGCTCGATCAAGGCGAAAGCGTCGACCAGGGAGATCGAAGGGGCGATCCGCATTATGGAAAAGCACGGTGCGCTCACGCAAAGCGCCGGTGAGATGTCGCGCGTTCACGTGCGCCTTCTCGCGACACCTGAGCGAATCAAGCGCGAGCTGACGGGTGTCGCCAACCAGGAGCTCGGCTTGCTGCGCGCACTTTGGCGTGGCGTCGGCGCCAATCTCAAGCTGGGAGCGAACGTCGATCTCGACGGCCTGCCTCCCGGCCTTGGCGGTGCGGCGCGCTGCGTTCCGCTGCTCGAGGCTCTGGAGGAAAGACAGTTTCTCCATTGGGAGCGCCTGAACGCCGGGCTGCATCTCTCCGATCCCAATGCGCCACTGTCCAAGTTCAACATCGACTGGGCACTCATCGACCGCCGTCGCGCTGGTGACGTCTCGAAGCTTCAGGCAGTTCAGAAGTATGCCTATACGAAGGAGTGCAGGCGCGGGTTTGTGCTGCGCTACTTCGGTGATCCCGCGGCGCGCCGACGCTGCGATGGCTGTGACAATTGTCTGGGTGTAGCCGCCGTCGCATCGCCGCGTAGTGAGGCGCCGGCAAAGAGGAAGGGCAGGGCGCAGCCAGCATCCTCGGGTCGCGCTCCCGCCGTCGTGGCGTCGGACGACATCGCGCTCGATCCCGCGGGTGAGCGGGTCTTCGTTGCACTCAAGAGTGTGCGCACGGCAATCGCGCGGGAGGAACAAGTACCCGCTTATGTTGTATTCTCCGATCGCACCCTGGCCGAGCTGGCGGCGCGACGTCCTCAGTCGCTCAACGCGCTTCAGGATGTGCGCGGCGTCGGACCGATGAAACTCGAGCGATACGGCGCCCGGTTCCTGGCGGCGATAACACAATCCGACGAGACTGAAGCAGCATGAAGCTATTACTCCTCTGTGTTCTTGCGTTGGCATTCCCGGGGATCTCCACCGCGCAGAGTGCCGTTTCCCCAGCGGCTCCCGAACCATTGCCGTTTGACCCCGCCGTTACGGTTGGTACGCTCCCCAACGGTCTTCGCTATTACATCCGGGAAAACCGCAAGCCGGAGAAGCGCGCCGAGCTGCGTCTCGTAGTGAACGCCGGCTCTGTTCTGGAGGACGAGGATCAGCGCGGCCTCGCCCATATGGTCGAGCACATGGCGTTCCGGGGAACGCGGAAGTTTCGGGGGAACGAGATCTCGCACTATCTCGAATCGATCGGGATGCGCTACGGCCCGGACATCAACGCGTTCACGAGCTTCGACGAAACGGTCTACATGGTGACCATTCCGACCGACACCGCGGCCATCGTCGACAAGGGTTTTCAGATTCTTTCAGAGTGGGCGAGCAACGTCGAATTCGACACCGCGGCAATCGCGCGCGAGCGTCCAGTGGTGATCGAGGAATGGCGCCTCGGACAGGGCGCCGAGAACCGGATGCAGAACAAGTGGTTCCCGGTACTCTTTGCCGGCTCGCGCTATGCGACCCGCCTGCCGATAGGCGACAGGTCCGTGCTGGAGAGCTATACAGCCGCCACTCTTCGCCGGTACTATGACACCTGGTACAGACCGGATCTCATGTCCGTCGTCGCCGTCGGCGATTTCGACAAGAAAGAGATCGAATCCCTGATCAAGCGTTATCTCGGCCCGATTCGGAGGTCGTGGACTCCCAAGCCGAGGACACTCTTTCCAGTGCCGTCGCACGACAGCACGCTCGTGTCCATCACCACTGACAAGGAAGCAACGCGGTCGGTAATCCGGCTCGTGTACAAGCAGCCGAAGAGATTGACGACGACGCTTGCTGCTTACCGGCAGTCTCGCGTCGAGCAGCTTTTCAACTCGATCTTCAACGACCGGCTTTCAGAGATGACGACGAAGCCGAATCCGCCGTTCATCACTGCTTTCGCTGGCCAGGGTGAGCTGGTACGCTCGGCTGAATCCTTCTCGCTGACCGCGGTTGTCGTCGACAACGGCATACTGCGCGGACTCAATGCGCTGCTCACCGAAGTCGAGCGCGTGAGGCGATTCGGATTTCTCCAGGCCGAGCTGGATCGGGCGAAGAAAGACCTGGTACGCGCGCTGGAAAACGCACACGCCGAGCGCGACAGGACCAGCTCGGAAGTCTACGCCGGCGCGTACGTGAGCGCGTTTCTCCAGGGTGAGCCGGCGACCAGCATCGAGTACGCCCTCGCGACGACAAAGCAGCTCCTTCCAACGATCACGCTCGCCGAAGTCAACCGGCTGGCCGGAGAGTGGATGAGCGACAGGAACAGAGCGATCGCGACTACATCGCCGCAGAAGCCTGGGATCGTGGATCCAACGCGCGCCGAGCTGGTGGTTGCCCTCGATCGCGTGAAGGGCGCTGGTGTTCTTCCGTACGAGGAATCGGCGCTTGCCGGGCGGCTCGTCGACCAGCCGCCCAAGGGCGGCTCAGTGGCATCCGAGCGGAAGCACAACGAGATCGGCGTCACTGAGTGGAGACTGTCGAATGGAGTGCGGGTCCTGCTCAAGCCGACCGATTTCAAGGCGGATCAGATTCTTCTCGGCGCGTACAGTCCGGGCGGAGCTTCGCTTCTTTCGGATTCGACCTTCATCCCGGCAAGCGGCGCCGATCTCATTCCATCGATCAGCGGCGTAGGTCAATTCAGTCTCGTCGATCTCCAGAAGTTTTTAGCCGGAAAAAAAGCGACCGTCACGCCTTCGATCAGCGATCTTGGCGAAGGATTTTCAGGCGAAGCATCGCCCCGCGACCTCGAAACGATGCTGGAGCTCGTCTATCTCTATTTCACGGCGCCGCGACTCGACACGCCGGCGGTGACCGCTTTTCTGGAGCGCTACAAGGGCGTGCTCGCAAACCGGAATGCGAGCCCGGAGGTTGCTTTCTCGGACACGCTCCAGGTGACCATGGCGCAGCACTCGTTGCGGGCGCAGCCGATATCCTCGGCACTGGTCGACCGCATCAGCCTTTCGCAGTCCTTTGACTTCTACAAGGAAAGATTCGCAGACGCGAGTGACTTCACGTTCGTATTCGTCGGAAATCTCAACCCGGATTCAGTGAAGCCGCAGATCGCAAAATGGCTCGGCAGCCTTCCATCGATCGGCCGGAAGGAAACGTGGCGCGACACCCGTATTCGCCCTCCGACAGGAGTCGTCGAGCGCGTCGTGAGAAAGGGCGTCGAGCCCAAAGCGCGGACGGCACTGATTTTCACAGGCCCCTTCGAGTACAACCGGCAGACCCGCTATCACCTGAGCGCGCTCTCCGAGCTTCTCAACATCAAGCTGCGCGAGGCACTCCGCGAAAATCTCGGGGGCACTTATGGCGTCAGCGTTGGGGCCTCCGCTTCCAGAGAGCCGGTCCCCGCGTACAGTTTTTCGCTCGGCTTCGGCGCGTCGCCGGACCGTCTCGAGGCGTTGACCGCTGCCGCATTTGCCCAGATCGACAGCGTCAAACGCTTTGGTGTGTCCGCCGCTGACCTGACGAAGGTCAAGCAGTCCGCTCTCCGCAGCCGCGAGACCGGTATCAAACAGAACAACTATTGGATGAGTCAGATATCTTCATTCGACCAGAGTGGATGGCCGCTCGCGACGATTCCCGACGCAGACAAGCTGATCATGTCGCTGACTTCAGAGGACCTTCAGCGCGCGGCGACGAAGTATCTTCGCATTGACAACTACGTCCGGGTTTCACTCTACCCGGAGAGCACGCCCGCCGCGGCACCGCAGGGGACAACGCCTTAATGGACGACGGCCTTTACTTCTCCGAGCAGCACCTCGCGGTACGGGACATGGTGCGCGAGTTCGCTCGCGATGAAGTCGCGCCTGTAGCGGCGGAGCTCGACGCGAAGGCCGAATTCCCGTGGGCGAACATCAAGAAGATGGGCGAGCTCGGGCTCCTCGGCATTCCGTGGCCGGAGGAGCTGGGTGGTGCAGGGTTCGACACCCTCAGCTACATGATCGTGATCAACGAGATGGCGAAGGTGGATGCGTCCCATGCGATCACCATCTCCGCGCACACGACGCTCGGCACATCGCCGATCGTCAACTTCGGCACCGAGCAGCAGCGCCAGAAGTACGTGCCGCTGCTCGCGAGCGGTAAAGTGCTCGGCGGATTCGGGCTGACCGAGCCAAGCGCCGGGAGCGACGCGGCCGGCACCCGGACGACGGCGGTCAGAAAAAACTCCCACTACGTTCTCAACGGCTCGAAGATCTTCATAACCCACGGTGGCGTTGGCGAGATCTTCGTCATCACGGCCGTTACCGAGCCGGGGAAGGGTACGAAGGGCATCAGCTCCTTCGTCGTCACCAAGGAGACGTGCGACCTCGACGCGGCGCGGCAGCTGGGCATCGGTCACGATCCTTCTCTCTCGGCGTTGGGCGGATTTACCTCGGGAAGAAAGGAAGACAAGCTTGGGTGGCGCGCGTCGGATACACGCTCCCTGGTGTTCGAGGATGTGGAGGTGCCGGCCGAGAATCTTCTTGGAACCGAGGGGGAGGGATTCAACAACTTCATGAGGACTCTCGATTCGGGGCGCGTCGGCATCGCCGCTCTCTCGCTGGGGATCGCTGAAGGTGCATTCGAGCACGCCCTGCGCTACTCCACGCTAAGAAAGCAGTTTGGCCAGGCGATCGGCAATTTTCAGGGCATCCAGTTTCAGCTCGCTGACATGGCGACCGAGATCGAGGCGGGAAAGCATTTGATGTTTCACGCGGCCTGGCTCGCGCAGAACAAGCAGCCATTCGCCAAACAGGCAGCGATAGCCAAGCTTTACTGCTCGGAGGTGGCGATGCGAACGACGATCAAGGCCATCCAGATCCACGGCGGATATGGCTACACGAAGGAATATCCCGTCGAGCGAATGTTCCGCGATGCGAAGATCTGCGAGATCGGCGAAGGCACATCCGAGATTCAGCGGCTGGTCATCGCGAGGCACCTCCTGAAGGAGCTGGCCGATTGACCTATTCCGAGGTCGCCAAGAAACTCCGTTTACCGCTCGGCTTCCTCTTCGGGATCATCTACCTCGTGTTCGCCCAACCGACTTCGCTAACACTGGCGGTCGGTGGTGCGATTGCCCTGGTGGGCGTGCTCGTCCGCGGCTGGGCCTCGGGCCACATCTCGAAGAACGAGCGGCTCGCCACGTCGGGGCCATATGCGCATACGAGGAACCCCCTCTATTTCGGAAGCTTCCTGATCGCCGCGGGTTTCGCGATAGCGGCTCACTGGGGGCTGCTGCTTGTCGTGGTCGCGTTCTTCGTCCTGATCTATGCGCCAACCATGGAGCGCGAGCGGGCGAACATCGCCGGCCGGTTTCCGGACGCGTACACGATTTACTCCGCGAACGTGCCCGCCTTCGTGCCGCGGCCGACAGCCTGGCGCGCCGCGGGGGCCACCGCCGATGAAGCGGGCGAGAGCTTCAGTCTCGACCTCTATATGAAGCACGGCGAATGGAAAGCGGGGCTGACATATGTGCTCGTCATGGCGTTTCTGGTCTGGCGGGTAGTGACCGGTAACTGAGACACGCGTCACATAAGTGCCTTGCCGGAAGTGTTGACGTGTGACTTGGGCTCTGCTCCGTAAGTTGTTGTCATCATTGCGGAAACACGCGGGAAGGCTCTAGATTGTACGCACTGGCTGTTGCGCTTCATGCATGGGGTACCTGTGCGACTCGCGGGTCCCGGACACATGGATCGACGCGCGCTGAAAGTGATTTGCCCTGGAACTCATAACGCGGCCCTGTAGCACGACCGCGCAGACTTTTTTGGAACCGCCTCTCCTCCGGCCGCCGAGTCGCCGTCCGTGAGTGGAGGCGGAGAACAATGAAAAGAGAAATCCTCATCAACGCGGCTCCGCGCGAAACGCGGATCGCGATTCTGGAGGACGACAAGCTCGTTGAGCTGCTCGTCGATCGTCCGGACAACCGACGAATGGTCGGTGATATCTACCTCGGCCGGGTCGATGCAGTGCTCCCCGGCATTCAGGCTGCCTTCGTCGACATCGGCACCGAAAAGAGCGCCTTCCTCCACGCGTCGGATCTGGTCCGCCAGACCGCCGACGAAGCGGAAGACGACGACGAAGACGACGATGTCGACGACGAAATAGAAGAGCCGGTAGCCCGGAAAAACGGGCACGGCAACGGCGGCAATGGTTCCGGCAGGCGAGGGAAGGCCCCGCCGATCCAGGACGCTCTCAAGCGCGGCCAGGAAATCCTCGTTCAGATCTCGAAGGAGCCCATTTCCACCAAGGGTCCGCGAGTCACCGCCCAGATCTCCCTCGCCGGGAGATTTCTCGTCTATATCCCCGATTCGTCAAAGGTCGGGGTTAGCCGGAAGATCGGCTCCGGCCCGGAGCGCTCGCGGCTCAAGGAGCAGGTCCAGAGCTTCCTGCCGGAAAAATCAGGCGGCGTAATCGTCCGGACGGTGAGCGAAGACGTGACGCCGGAGATGCTCAAGCGCGAGCTCGAGAGCTTGATGGCGCAGTGGAAGAAGATCAACCGGAAGACCCATTTCCAGAAGGCTCCGTCGCTCGTTCATCGCGAGACCGGCCTGACACGCGGCCTCGTCCGAGATCTGTTCAGCGACAAGGTCGACAGCCTCACCGTCGACTCGAAGCAGGTCCACAACGAGGTTGTCGGATATCTCAAGGAGATCGCGCCCGATCTCATCTCTCGTGTGAAACTCCACGAATCGCAGGTCCCGCTCTTCGACACCGCTGAAATCGAATCGGAGATCAGGGATATCTTCAAGCGGCGCTGCGATCTGCCCTCGGGTGGATACCTGATCGTCGAGCCGACCGAAGCCCTCATCTCAATCGACGTGAACACGGGCCGCTACACTGGCAAGAAGGATCCGGAAAAGACCGTCTTCAAGACCAACATCGAGGCGGCCCAGGAAGTGGCGAGGCAGATGAGGCTTCGCGACGTCGGCGGGATCATCGTCTGCGATTTCATCGACATGGAGACGAAGGCCAATCGCGATCGCGTGCTGCAGGAGCTGAGGCAGCACCTGTCGCGCGACCGCGCCCGCACCAAGGCATTTGCGGTGAGCGATCTCGGATTGATCGAGATGACGCGCCAGCGCGTGCGGCAGAGCCACTACCAGAGCTCGACCGAGGCCTGTCAGATGTGCAACGGAACCGGCCGCGTGCTGACGCCCGAGACGATCGTGCGGCGGATGGAGAGATCGGTGAAGCGGATGGCGGTCGAGGGCCGGCGCGACAATCTGCTGGTCAAGCTGCATCCCGACGTCGCCATGTACGTGCTCGAGCAGGAGCGAGACCTCGCGCAGAAGCTGCAGAAGGCCGCGAATTTCTCCCTCGAGTTCCGGGACGATCCGCTACTCAAGCCGGACGAATTCAAGCTCGTCGTGAAATCGCAGGGCCGGGATGTGACGCAGCAGTACGCCCTCGCCTGACCTCCTTGGGTCCCCGTTGACCCGAGGCGAATCCTGGTTTAACTTTAAAGGCTGTACCGAACACTCTAAACGCAATCAGTATCATGGCTTACGCAATTATCCGCACCGGCGGGAAGCAGTTCCGCGCCGAGTCCGGCAAGACGATCAGGATTCCGAGCCTTCCCGGTGACGCCGGCGCCAAGGTCACGTTCGACGATGTCATCCTCGGCTCCGACGGCGACAAGACGCACGTTGGCGTTCCATCGCTCAAGGGCGCGAACGTCACTGGCGAGATCGTCAAGCAGGGGAAGGGCGACAAGATCGTCGTCTTCAAGATGAAGCGCCGGAAGAACTACGCGAAGAAGCAGGGGCACCGGCAGGGCTTCACCGAAGTCCGCATCAACGACATTTCGTTCGGCAAGAAGAGCGGGGGAGAGAAGTAATGGCACACAAGAAAGGCGTCGGCTCGTCGCGCAACGGCCGCGACAGCAATCCGCAGTACCGCGGTGTGAAGAAGTTTGGCGGCGAGAAGGTCGTTGCCGGCAACATCATCGTGCGGCAGTGCGGCACGAAATGGCATCCAGGCCGCAACGTCGGTCTCGGCACCGATTTCACGATCTACTCGCTGATCGATGGCGTCGTGAAGTTCGAGCACAAGAACCGCACGCGGTACAAGGTCAGCGTTTATCCAGACGTGAGCTCCGACACGAACGCCGCGTAGTCCTCTGCGTTGATAGATGCCCCCGGAAGCGGGGGCTTTTTTTTGCCCCGTTCCTTTTGCATTCGAGATCGTTGCGCGGGAAGGTGGGGAGTGAGTCCTCTTCGGCACGCTGCCCGCTAACGCGGGCTCCCGCGCTCGTTCGGGCGGAGCCGGGTACTACGCTCGCGCCGCTCCGCGGCACTCGCCCGTCTCCTTGTCGCTCGCTAAGGCCGCCTGCGAGAACTCACTCCCCACCTTCCCCCACTCACATCTTGGCAGCGAGGTGGTACAAAAAAAGGTCCCGTGGCGATGTCTTGTTACCGTGACGGGACGACACGTTGATAGCCGATCTTCGCCCGACCTCGTGGCACGCGCCGCCAACTTCATCGCGCGCCCTTGAGTCAATTCCGATCTTGCGTCTCTGGAGCGCGCAGGTTCGCATTCGCGCGAAATTAGGATTCAGAGATCTCCGTTGGGAGAGAGGGTGGGCGACCGCACAGGCGGCCTCAGCGAGCGACAAGGAGACGGGCGAGTG
>Ga0190272_10001452_pt1 | contig 11411 bp, 13 predicted proteins | sample Popmic504T_FD_133746 | JGI IMG/M metagenome (GOLD analysis project Ga0190272, IMG submission 133746) | Populus adjacent soil microbial communities from riparian zone of Shoshone River, Wyoming, USA - 504 T | ecosystem: Environmental > Terrestrial > Soil > Riparian zone | place: USA: Wyoming...
ATCGCCCAGGTCGGAAACCGCAAGCGGCCCGCCCTCCCCGTGAAACTCGTCCGCGCCGCGCTGCTGATCCTCCGCCTTGCGGAAGTAGGGCAGCACGTCGGCGTGGCTCCAGCCCGGATTGCCGAGCTGGCGCCAGCGGTCGTAGTCCTCGGCCTGCCCGCGCACATACATCAGCCCGTTGATCGACGACGAGCCGCCCATCACCTTGCCGCGCGGCCGAATGACTCGCCTGCCGTGGCACTCCGGCTCCGGCTCGGTCTCGTAGAGCCAGTTCACGTGTGGGTTGGTGAAGTGCTTTCCGTAACCGAGCGGAATGTGCAGCCAGATATTGCGGTCCTCGGGTCCGGCTTCGAGCAGCAGCACCTTGTGGCGGCCGTCGGCGGTGAGGCGATTGGCCAGCACGCAGCCGGCACTGCCGGCACCGACGATGAGGAAATCGAAATCGCTCATGCGGCTTTCGCGGCCGGCTTCGCGCCCGCGTCCGCCAGAACCATGTCGGAGGCTTTCTCGCCAATCATCACGCAGGCCGCATTGGTGTTGCCGGACACGACCGTCGGCATGATCGAGGCATCCGCCACACGCAAACCCGTAAAGCCGTGAACGCGCAGCCGCTCGTCCACGACCGCGTTGACATCCGAGCCCATGCGGCAGGTCGAGGTCGGGTGGAACACGGTCGTGCCCTTGGCCCGCGCGAAGTCGAGCAGCTCCGCGTCGCTCGCCACCTTCGGGCCCGGCGTCAGTTCTTCGTCGATGTAGCGGCGGATCGCCGGCTGGCCCATCACGCGGCGCAGCAGCTGCATGCCCGCCACCATGCATTCGCGATCGGCCTGCGCCGTCATGTAGCGCGGCTGAATCGCCGGTGCCTGCGCCGGATCGGCCGACTTGATGCGCACAAAACCGCGGCTCTCGGGGCGAAGCTGGCACACCGAGGCGAGGAATCCCGGCCAGGGATGCAGCTTCTGTCCGACCGCGTCGGCCGAGAACAGAATGAAATGGAGTTGCACGTCGGGCGTCGCCATCGAGGGATCGGTCTTGAAGAAACCGCCTGCATAGCCCGCGCCGATGGTGAGGAAACCCTTGCGCAGCAGCGCATAGCGCAGGCCCGCCGCGACGCGGGCCGTCAGGCTTCCCATCATGTCGTTGATGGTGTTGCGGGTGGTGCAGCGATAGTTGAAGCGCGCCTGATAGTGGTCCTGCAGGTCGGCGCCGACGCCTTTCATGTCGGCGATCACGTCGATCCCGTGCTGGCGCAGCAGATCGGCGGGTCCGACGCCGGACAACTGCAATAGCTGCGGCGAGTTGAACGCGCCGCCCGACACGATCACCTCGGCGTTGGCGCGCGCGGTGTGCGTCGCGCCATCCTTCTTGTACTCAACGCCCACCGCGCGGCGCCCCTCGAACAGGATGCGTGTCGTCAGGGCGTTGGAGACCACCGCTAGATTTTGCCGCTTGCGCGCCGGCTTGAGATAGCCGCGCGCCGTGGACCAGCGCCGCCCGTTGCGCGTCGTGAGCTGGAAATAGCCGGCGCCTTCCTGCGATTCCCCGTTGAAGTCGTCGGTGCGCGGCAATCCTGCCTGCTCGCACGCATCGATGAAGGCCTCGCACAGCGGATGGCCTTCGCTCACATCGCGCACCGAGAGCGGCCCGCCGATACCGTGGAGTTCGTCCTCGCCGCGCTGCTGATCCTCGGAGCGGCGGAAATACGGCAGCACGTCGTCGAAGCTCCAGCCCGCGTTGCCGAGCTGGCGCCAGTGGTTGAAGTCCTCCGCCTGCCCGCGGATGTAGAGAAGCCCGTTGATGGACGAGGAGCCGCCCAGCACCTTGCCGCGCGGCTGGATGATCTGGCGGCCGTTGAGTTCGGGCTCGGGCTCGGAATTATACAGCCAATTGTGCTTGGCGTTGGTGAACAGCTTGGCGTAACCGATCGGCACATGAATCCAGATATTGCGGTCCTCGCCGCCGGCTTCGAGCAGCAGCACGCGATGGCGACCGCTTGCGCTCAGCCGATTGGCCAGCACGCAACCCGCCGAACCCGCGCCAATAACGATGTAGTCGAATGAACCTTCCACGCGATCCTCCCGCAGACTTTCGAGAGGATGTTGGGGCCGGATCGTGCCGGTACGCAAGTGCGATCAGCGCGGGCTGACCTCGTCGCTTTCGCCGAACATGCGCTCGCTCAGTTCGGCGATTGCGCCCTCGACCGGCTTGAACTCGAAGCGCACCCTATGGCCCCCGGGTGTGACCTCAACGGCGCGGAACAGCACATTGGCGGTGAGAATGTCAGCCGGCTTGCCGTCGACGGTCGCCGTCCACCACGGATGCCAGACATCGTTGAGCACGACGTACCCGCCGCATACCGAATCCGCGTCGATCTCCACCACGGTGTTCTCGTAACGCGTCAGCCGTGCAAGCGTGCGCGGACATTGCGCCGCCGAGCGTGACGGCGGCGGTTCGGCGCCGGGCTCGGCCTCAAGCAGCACCGTGCGGCGCGGATCGAAATCGGGCCACTCGGCAAGCTCTATCAACCGATCGAAGTCCGCCTCCAGCCAGTTCGTGGCGAACAGCACGCGCGGGAGCGCACGCGGGTTCTCATACACGTAGCCATCGCGCGTGCGCGCCAGGAAGCGCAGGTCGCCGGGCTTGAGATTGGCGTCCACTTTGCCGACCGGCACGCTCGAGACGATGTAGCGCAGGCCCAGCATGTCGGCGAGCAACGAGCGGTACGACGGGAACAGCGGGCTGAAAACGCGTTGCTCCGGTCCCGCGATGTAGTCGCGCGCACCGGTCGCGTCCGATACGTCGGCCAGGCGCAGTGGATTATAGCCGAGGGTGTGATCGAAACCATGGATCATCGGCGCATTCGGCCACTCGAAGCCGACCCCGAGCAGTTCGATACGGTCGCGCCGGTCGGAGGGGAGCGGCTGCGCCAGCAGGCGCTTCAGCAGCAGGATCGTTTCGTTCTTGGTGTCCGGCTCCAGCATGTCGTAGCGCGCGGGGGAAACCGCGGTCGATTCGCTCGGCCCGTTGTTGAGCGCAAGATCGGCGGCCATCAGCGGCGCAACGACCAGCACGCTCAGCACCGATGCGCGCGCCGGAACGCGCCGCAATAGCAGGAGCACGACGATGGCGGCGCCGACCCATGCGGCGGCCTTGGCGAGCGGCATGACGGCGTCGTGAAAGTGTCCGGCCCACACCGCGACGCCGACTGCAGCGGCGAACCACGCGGCGACCAGCCCGAGCGCCACGCGCTTGTGCCAGCGCTGCAACGAGACCGTGCCGCTCGCGACGCGATGCACCAGATAGCCGCCGAGGATCGCCGCAGCGGCGCCGATCAGGAACGTCGCGTCGGCCGGGCGGCGGAACGCATTCACACCCGGCAGCAGATCGAAAGCGATATGGAATGCCGGCGTGTAGCGGCCGAGCGCGTAGAGGATCAGCACAATGAGAGCGAGGGAGAAGAAGCGGATTTCGCGCGTCCAGGCAAGCCCGCGCGCGAGGCCGAAAACGAGGATCGCCAGTATCGGCAGCGCGCCGTCATAAACCTGACCCATATTTGGCGACAGGAACAGGCGCTTGGGGTCCCACGCTTCGCTGTACGGGCCCCAATACGGCACGACGTAATCGGGACTGAACAGCCCCCCGACCAGCATGGTGAGCAGCGAGGCCGGATGCAGCGAGCCGCGCGTCGCATCCGCATATTGGAACGCCGCGCGGTCGGTCGACTCGGCGAACAGAACGGTGAGCAACACCGGCACTGCGATGATGAGCAGTCCGGCGATAGTCGCAACCGCCAGCGGCTTGATCGAGGCCCGCAGCGCGGCGCGCAGCGAGGATTGCCGGAGCCAATGATCCGCGACGAAGCCGGCCAGGAACAGCGCGCCGAGGAACGCGACCTGATCCGGCTGCACGATCATCAGGCCCGCCGCAACACCGGCGGCAAGTCCATAGCCGGGCGACGAGCGGTCGAGCGAGCGCGCGAGCAGCCAGAGCGCGATTGCGAGGAATACGAGGCTCTCGATCTGGCCGATATGCTGGATGCGCCACGCCGCGGAAGCGCCGAACACGAAGGCAAGCGCCGCCACGATGCCGCCCGCCGGATGCCAGCCGCGGTCGTGGAAGAACATCAGCACCGCAAGCCCCGCCTGCGCCAGCAGCAGCAGCACCGCAACATCGAGCGCATGGAAGCTCGGCTGCGGCACGAGCAGCGCAAGCAGAACCAGCGGCGAGAAGATCAGCGACTGCGGGTCGGCGATCTGCGGAATGCCGCCGAACACATTCGGCGACCAGAACGGCGACTGGCCCTGATGGATCGCGTTGGCGAGGAATTGCAGCTCGGCCTGGAACAGGGCCTTGGCGTCATAGGGGATCGTCATGACCCCGGACAGCCAGGGCCAGCTCAGCACAAGCCACGCCACGAGAAACAGCGCGACCGCCGCATGCGGCGGCACCCGACGATTCCCCACCCCGGACTCCCCCCCAAAGGAGCTTATTTTTTGGCAGTCTAGAAGGGAACCTCCACCGATGGAAAGCAGACTTTTTGGCCAAGGCGCGGCGCGCACGTTAGGTCATTCGACCTTCAAATTGAGCTTGCGGATCAGTGCGCCCCACTTCGCCTCTTCGCGGTCGATGTCGGCGGCGTATTCGTCGGGGCTGGAGCTGAGCGGATCGCCGCCTTCGAACTGGATGCGCTTCCTGACCTCCTCGTTGTCGGCGAGCTTGCGCAATTCCCTGTTCAGCTTGTCGATGATCGCCCTCGGCGTGCCGGCGGGCGCGAGCACGCCGTAGTGCAGGACCGACTCGAAGTCCGGCAATCCGGACTCCGCGAAGGTCGGCACACCGGGCAGCATGCTCGTGCGCTTCGGGCTCGCGACCGCGATGGCGCGCAGCGCGCCGGATTGCAGATTACCGAGCGCCGGCGGGATCACGCCGAACGCCATCGGCACATGCCCGCCGAGCAGATCGTTCATCACCGGCGCGGTGCCCTTGTAGGGAATGATCGCGGCATCGATGCCCGTCACCGACCTGAACAGCTCCGCCGACATGTAGCCGCCGGTGCCGACCGGCGACGTGCCGATATTGAGCTTGCCGGGATCTTTCTTCGCCAGCGCAATGACGTCGGCGATGGTCTTGGCGGGAAATGACGGATGCGCGATCAGCACCACCGGCATCGAGGCGATCAGGCCGATTGCGGCGAAATCCTTGCGGGGGTCGTAGCCGGCATTCGCGTAGAGGCTCGGGTTGATCGAGATCGTGCCGGTGTGGCCGAGGAGGAGCGTATAGCCGTCGGGCGCCGCCTTCGCCACGGCGCGCGTGCCGACAAGGCCGGAGCCGCCGCCGCGATTGTCGACCACCACCTGCTGGCCGAGCGCCGCCGACAGCTTGTCGGCGACGATGCGCGCCATCGCGTCCACGCCGCCGCCGGGCGGATAGGGCACGATCAGCGTGATGCTGCGGGTGGGGTAGTCCTGGGCGTGGGCGGGAATAGCCCACGCAAAACAGAGCAGCGCACTTGCAATGATAGATTTAACAAAGCTCCGCATTGTCACTCCACCTTCGCGCCGGACATCTTCACGATCGCCGACCATTTCGTTTCCTCAGCGTCGATGTCGGCGGCGTATTCGTCCGGCGTCGTCGGCAGCGGCTCGGCGCCGTCCGCGACGATGCGCGCGCGCACATCGGGTTCCGCCAGCGCGGCCCTCATCGCGGCGTTGAGCTTGTAGATAATCGGCTGCGGCGTGCCGGCCGGCGCCACGATGCCGTAATGCAGCACGGCCTCGTAGCCCGGCAACGCCGCCTCGGCGACCGTCGGCAGATCGGGAAAGACCGGCGAACGCGCCGGCCCGGTGACGGCGAGCGCGCGCACCTTGCCCTCGCGCACCAGCGCGATCGCGGGCGGCAGCGAGGAGAGATAAATCGCCACGTGGCCGCCGAGCAGGTCGGTGAGCGCCGGGCTCGATCCCTTGTAGGGAATGTGCGTGAGCTTGATGCCGGCCATCTGCGCGAGCAGTTCGGAGCCGAGATGAATGCCGCTGCCGGAGCCGGCCGACGCATAGTTCAGCCTGCCGGGCTCGCGCTTCGCCAGCGCGATCAGTTCCGCAATCGATTTCGCCTCTATGCCCGGATGCACCAGCACCACGAGTGCGCTGGTGGCGATCAGCCCGACCGGTGCGAAGTCCTTGCGCGGGTCGTAGCCGACATTCTGATAGAGCGTCGGATTGATCGCCAGCGTGCCGGTGCCGCCGAGGCCGAGCGTGTAACCGTCGGGCGCGGCCTTGGCGACTTGGCGCGTCGCGATCGAGCCGCCCGCGCCGCCCTTGTTCTCGATCACGATCTGCTGGCCGAGCGACTTGCTCATCTTCTCGGCGACGATGCGCGCCATCACGTCGTTGCCGCCGCCCGCCGAGTAAGGCACCACCAAGGTGATCGGCCGCGAGGGATAGTCCTGCGCGGCGGCAGCGCCCGAGAGCGCGAGACTCAGTGCTGCAACACTGCGGGCGATGCGCCTCACCATCTCCTCCGCGAAAATTTCGTCAGCTTAACCAAAAACGAAACCGCCGGCCTCATAATGAGAACCGGCGGATTTTTGGAAAAATGCAATCCTGTTCCGCGGCCGCGCCGCGGCGCCGATAATCGCCGAAGGCTTGGTGCCTACAAGACCTGGCGCCTAGTGTACGCTTGCGCTTTCGTGGTGCTTCAAGCGGGCGATTTCGTCCTTCACATGCAGCTTGCGGCGTTTCAGTTCCACGATCGTCGCGTCGTCGACCGAGGGATGCGCCAGGGCATCAGCGAGTTCTGTTTCGAGTGCCTGGTGCTTTTTTTCCAATTCCGCAAGATGAGCTTGCATGGACATCGAGGAAGCCTCCTTTGTGAGATTCCTGACATAAACATTTTGCCAGAAGCGCCATGGCAAGTCGACGCCCGTTTCGTTGTGCGATGCGTCAAATCCCCGCAATTCGCACGCCAATCCGGCGCCCTCCGCCTTGATGCCAAGCCGTTAACGCGCGATACTTGTTAAGGTTTCGGCGTTGCCGGTGCGCGCCGGGGCGGCTTCTTAACCGTTGCGGCACATGACCCCAGAGGAAGAACGCGAGTTCCGCGCGCAGCTGGCGCGCCTGCTACAGGAGCACCGTGACCTGGATGCCGCCATCGAAGCCCTCCAGGTGTCCCCGGGCTCCGATCTGTTGCAGGTCCAGCGGTTGAAAAAACGCAAATTGCACCTGCGCGACCGCATCACGTACATCGAGGACCAGCTCACTCCGGACATCATTGCGTGAGGGATCTTGTTTCATTACGCAGACTTGATTGGTAACATATACGGTACTATATAGTCGTGACATCGTCGAATATCTGGATGCCAAGGGGACCAGCATATTCGCCGGCTGGTTCGATGAGCTCGATGCGCAGGCCGCCGCCAAAGTGACCGTCGCGTTGCAACGGATCAGGCAGGGAAATCTTTCTAACGCGAAAGGCGTCGGCGCCGGAGTTTTCGAATACCGGATCGATTTCGGGCCGGGCTATCGAGTCTATTTTGGCAAAGACGGAGAACACATCGTCGTGCTGCTCGGAGGCGGGACCAAGCGACGGCAGGACCGTGACATCGGACTGGCGCAAGCACGATGGGCCGATTACCGGCGCCGCAAGAAAGGGACTTAGCAAGGTGCCCCTAACCAGAGATTTCAAAACAACCGTAAAGGCACGCGCCGAGCGCGATCCGGCCTTTCGCGAAGCATTGCTGACCGAGGCGGTTGAACTACTGCTGTCCGGCGAAGTCGAAACCGGAAAGGCGATCCTACGTGATTACATTAACGCCACGGTTGGCTTTGAACGGCTTGCGAAAGAGACCGGCACGCCCTCGAAGAGCCTGATGCGCATGCTGGGGCCGAAAGGGAATCCTCGCGCCAGCAATCTGCTGACCGTCATCAGCGCGCTGCAACAGGTCTCAGGCCTTCACCTCGAAGTCGCCGCTGCCCGATAACCCTTCCGCTCGGCCTTGCGCGCATACATCGCGTGATCGGCCTTGGCGGTGACGCCGGCAAGCTCGTCCGCCGGCCCGAGCATCGCAAAGCCGATCGAAGCGCCGACGCCCAGCGCCTGCCCTTCCCACTCGATCCCGGCTTCGCTGATGGCGGCTTCCAGCGCCCAAGCCTTGGCGGTCGCGTCGCCTTCGTTCAGATTCCACAGGATCAGGCCGAATTCGTCGCCGCCGAGCCGCGCGACGGTGTCGGATGCGCGCACGGAGCGCGTCAGCATGGCGGCGACCGCCCGAAGGACGGCGTCCCCCGCCGCATGGCCGTGCTGGTCGTTGACCGGCTTGAAGCCGTCGAGGTCGATGTAGAACAGCGCCGCGCGCGTGCCGTAGCGCTTCACGTAGGCAAGCGAGCGCCTGAGTTCGCGATCGAAGCCGCGCCGGTTGAAGATTTCGGTGACCGCGTCAATGTCGGCGGTCACCTCCAGCTCCTTCACCTTGGCACGGGCGGCGCTGAGTTCGCCCGCAAGGCGCTGCACTTCGCCGAGCAGCACGGCGAGCTCGGACGGGACGTTGCGCGCGGGTTGGGCGGTGCGCGGCTCGGCGTCTTCGCGAACAGGCCCGCCGGGCGTCACACGCGCCCGCGCGGGCGCGCGAACCACGCTGGCCTTGGCCGGACTCCCCTTCGCCATCGTCCCCAACCGCTGAAAATCCGCCGCACGATGAGCCGACAAGGTTAACGAGGCGTATCCGCTTGCCTCCCGCGAGCGCGTTCCCCTATATGGCGCCTTCGTTTCGGCCGGTGCCGATAGAGGGCGTGGATGGCGGCCAAACCCGTCGCGATCATCATGGGCAGCCAATCCGACTGGCCGACCATGCGGCACGCTGCCGAGACGCTCGAGGCGCTCGGCGTGCCATACGACAAGCGCATCGTTTCGGCGCACCGCACGCCCGACCGGCTCTATTCGTTTGCGCGCGGCGCGAAGGCTGCCGGTCACAAGGTCATCATCGCGGGCGCGGGCGGCGCCGCGCACCTGCCCGGCATGACCGCCGCGATGACGATACTCCCGGTGTTCGGCGTGCCGGTCGAATCGAAGGCGATGTCGGGCGTCGACTCGCTCTATTCTATCGTGCAGATGCCGCCCGGCGTGCCGGTCGGAACGCTCGCAATCGGCAAACCCGGCGCCATCAACGCGGCGCTGCTCGCCGCCAGTGTACTGGCGCTGAGCGATCCGAAGCTTTCGAAGCGGCTGGAAGCCTGGCGCAAGAAGCAGACCGAAGCCGTGGCGGAAACGCCCGAGGACAAGGCGTGATCCCGCAGCGTGGGCCGCTCGGTCCCGATGCCACCATCGGGATTCTCGGCGGCGGACAACTCGGCCGCATGCTGGCGCTCGCGGCGGCACGGCTCGGATTCAAATGTCACGTGCTATGCCCCGATCCGGGCTCGCCCGCGTTCGACGTCGTGCGCCGCGTGACCGAAGCCGATTACGCCGACATGGCGGCGCTCGATCGCTTCGCGGCGGATGTCGATGTCGTCACCTACGAGTTCGAGAATGTGCCGGCCGAGACCGCGACGTTTCTGTCGGCGCGCAAGCCCGTGCTGCCCGACCCGAAGGTGCTGGCGATCACGCAGGATCGGCTCACCGAGAAGGAATTCGTGAAGAGTCTCGGCATCGGCACCGCGAATTTCGCCGCGGTGGATTCGCCGGAGGGCCTCACAGCAGCGCTGAAAGCCGTCGGCCAGCCGGCCGTGTTGAAGACGCGGCGCTTTGGCTACGACGGCAAGGGCCAGTTGATGATCCGCAATGGCGGCGATCCGGCCGCGATGTTCAGCGATCTTGGCGGCCAGGCGCAAATCCTCGAAGCGTTCGTGCCGTTCGAGCGCGAGATTTCGGTGGTAGCGGCGCGCGGGCGCGACGGCCGCATCGCATGCTTCGACGTGATCGAGAACGAACACGCCGACCATATCCTGAAAACCTCGCGCGTTCCTGCGAATGTCACGCCGGCGGTCGCCGCCGAGGCACGGCAGATTGCCGAGACGATTGCGCAGGCGTTCGATTACGTCGGCGTGCTGGCGGTGGAGATGTTCGTCGTGCGCGACGGGGGCCGCCACACCGTACTGGTCAACGAGATCGCGCCGCGCGTGCACAATTCCGGTCACTGGACCATCGACGGCGCCTCGGTGTCGCAATTCGAACAGCACATCCGCGCGGTCGCGGGGCTGCCGCTTGGGCTGCCCATCCGCCGCGGCCGCATCGAGATGATCAATCTGCTCGGCGGCGAGGTCGAGGACGCGGCCAGATGGCTCGCGACGCCGGGCGCCGCGGTGCACCTCTACGGCAAGACCGCGGTGCGCCCCGGCCGCAAGATGGGGCACGTGACGCAGGTGTTTGCCGAGTAGTCGCGCATTCGCGGTTTCGTTAGATTTCCTGTATAAAATAGCCCCAGTCGGGAGTTCGCGTATGGCGCGGCGTGCGGGAATACTGCTGGTTCTGGCGGCCTTGAGCGTCACGCTGTCCGGCTGCGGGCCGTGCGGGTTCTTCTGGGACGACTGGCGTTCCAAGAGCTGCCGCAGCGAGCCCACCCCGAAATAGCAGGCCCGTGGACTTTCCCCCTCTGTTCTGCTAATGCCGCCCGGCCCGGCATGGATTCGTCCGCTCCGAGCGGTCAATCTGCCGGTACCCAATTCCAGGCCCGCCCTGTCCACGAGCTAGAAGGAATATTCGTTTGCAGGTTCTCGTCCGAGACAACAACGTCGACCAGGCCCTCAAGGCGCTCAAGAAGAAGATGCAGCGCGAGGGTATTTTCCGCGAAATGAAGCTTCGCGGCCATTACGAAAAACCCTCCGAGAAGAAGGCGCGTGAACGGGCGGAAGCGATCCGCCGCGCACGCAAGCTCGCGCGCAAGAAGATGCAGCGCGAGGGCCTGCTTCCCGGCAAGCCGAAGCCCGTAATGGGCGGTCCCGGCGGCCCGGGCGGCGCACGCGGACCGGGCGGTCCCGGCGGCGCGCGGCCCGGCGGATTTGGCGGTGGCGGTGGTGGCGGAGGCTTCAGCCGCGGTCCACGCTGAGCCAAGCAAGCCTCGATTTCCGCGGCGCGGGGTCACCCTCCGCGCCGTTTGCTTTTCGCGCTATCCTGCGGCGATGACCTGCCCGCACACACAGACGGTTTCGCGCGCCGCGCTCGTTGCCGCGGCCCTCGCGCTTGCGGGCTGCGGCGCGACCATCGGCAGCATCGACCTGACCGGATCGTCGCAGGAACAGGACACCCCGCAGGCAGCGACCCCGACCAATATCGCGTCGCTCACCGAGGTCGTGCAGCGCAATCCGAACGACGCGCAGGCCTACAACATGCGCGGCAGCGTGCTCGGCCGTGCCGGGCGCAATCAGGAGGCGCTCGCGGATTTCGATCGCGCCATCGCGCTCGACGCGAACTACGCACAGGCC
>Ga0190272_10001453_pt1 | contig 11410 bp, 7 predicted proteins | sample Popmic504T_FD_133746 | JGI IMG/M metagenome (GOLD analysis project Ga0190272, IMG submission 133746) | Populus adjacent soil microbial communities from riparian zone of Shoshone River, Wyoming, USA - 504 T | ecosystem: Environmental > Terrestrial > Soil > Riparian zone | place: USA: Wyoming...
TCGGGCTGGCCGAAGACGGCCGCCTCGGCGGCGATCCGCACGTCGCAGGCCATCGCCAGCTCGCAGCCGCCGCCGAAGGCGATCGAGTTGACCGCGGCGATCGTCGCCACGCGGCCCTGGCCGAGGTCGCGGAAGAGGGCGTGGGCGGTGTGGATCAGCTCCTCGCCTTTCCCTTCGTCCATCTGGGTGAAGGCCTTGATGTCGGCGCCGGCCGAGAAGACCAGCGGGATCGAGGAGGCGATCACCAGGGCGCCGATCTCCTCCGAGCCCTTGACCCGGTCCCAGACCGCGCCGAGGTCGCGGATCACGGCCGGGGAGATCGCGTTCATCGGCGCGTTGGCGAGCCAGGCGATCGCGACGTCGCCGCGGGTCTCCAGCTTCACCGTCTCCGCCTGCTCACCCTCGTCGGGCTGCGGGTAGGGGTAGAAGCCCTGGCCCGACTGCAGGCCGAGGCGTCCCTGGGAAACGAGGCGGCGCAGCAGGGGCGGCGCGGCGAAGCGCTCGCCGAACTTCTCCTCGAGCTGCTCGATCCGCTCCAGCACGCCGTCGAGGCCCTCCAGGTCCGCCTTCCAGAAGGGCGGGAAGAGGCCCTTGCGAGGGTCGAGGCCGGCCCCGGTCATCATCCCGACGTCGATGTCGCGGACCGAGCAGACCCCCTCTTCGACCAGGCTGCAGGCCTCGATCAGTGCGCGGCCGGTGAACATCGCGACCAGCTCCTCGGCGTCCGGCTCGGCCTCGCCCGGCACGTTGGGCTCGCCCTCCTTGAAGAAGCCCTCGCCCCCGGTCTTGGCGCCGAGCTTGCCATCGGCGACCAGCTGCTGCAGTCCCTTGTGGACGTAGAAGCCCTCGCCGTAGGAGGCGCTGAGGTGCTCGGCGACGTGCAGGACCGTGTCGAGGCCAAGCAGGTCGGTGAGGAAGAACGGCCCCATCGGGGCGACCTTGGCGGCGGCGATCGCCTCGTCGATCCCCTTCAGCGAGAGGCCCTGCTCTTCCTGGGCGCGCCAGATCTCGCCGATCGTCGCCATCAGGATCCGGTTGACGACGAAGCCGGGCACCTCGGCGCAAACGATCGGCTGCTTGCGGATCGCCTGGGCGAAGTTGTAGGAGGCGGTGGCCGTCTCCACCGTGGTGTCTTCGCCGACGATCACCTCGACCAGGGGCATCACCGAGGCCGGATAGAAGAAGTGGAAGCCGACGACCTTGTCGGGCCGCAGCGTCGCCTCGCCGATCTCGGTGATCGAGAGCGAGGAGGTGTTGGAGGCGAGGATCGCGTGGCCGGGCGTGGCGGCGTCGAGCTCGCGGAAGACCGCCTGCTTGATCGCCATCTTCTCCGGCACCGCCTCGACCACGAAGTCGACGTCGCCGAACTCCTCGTAGGAGGTGGTTCCGGTGACCCAGCCCATGACCTCGGCGAGGCGGGCATCGGCCTGCTCCTGGGTCAGCTTCTCCTTCTTGACCAGGCGGGCGAGCTGACCCTCGGTGACGGCGCGGGCCTTCTCGACCGCGGCGTCGACGAACTTCTGGTCGATGTCCTTGACTACGACGGGGATGTCGGCGGCGGCGATCGCCTGCGCGATCTCACCGCCCATCGTGCCGCCGCCGACGACGGCGGCCTTCGAGACGAACATGGGCTTGCAATTCCTCCAGTGTCGGGGACGGGCGCAAGGCTATAGAGATGCCGCACCCCTGCCGATAGAGGTCCTTCATGCGCAGGGGCGTGAACACCTTCGCGATCGCGTGCTGCCTTCTCGCCTCGACCCTGGGGGCGAGCGCAACCGGCGCCGCGGCCAAGGCTCCGGACGCGACGCTGCTGCCCGGCGGCCGTGCTGTGGCGCCTGCTTCGGCGCCGCCGGCGGTCAAGGCGATGATCGAAGCGGCCAACCGCATCCGCAACCGGCCCTATCGCTGGGGCGGCGGGCACCGGGGCTGGAACTCGCGCGGCTACGACTGCTCGGGCTCGGTCAGTTACGTGATGCATGCCGCCGATCTGCTCGACTCTCCGCTCGACTCGCGTGGCTTTATGCGCTGGGGCGGCGGCGGTCCGGGACAGTGGGTGCGGATCTACGCCAACGACGGCCACGTCTTCGCGGTGATCGCAGGCCTGCGCTGGGACACGTCGATGACGACCGAAGGCGACGGCCACGGTCCCGGCTGGAGCGAGGAGATGCGCTCCACCAACGGCTTTCGGCTGCGCCACCCGCTCGGCCTGCTGCGCGCCGGCTAACGGCTGGACAAGCACGCCGGGAGATCGTTGTACCGCGGTACAAAGGCATCTCGTGCGCCTTCCCATTAAATTGCTTTGGCTCTTCGACCAAGTGAGGGAATGACACAGCGATGACTCGTATCCGCCAGCAGAACGTGACCGCCGCGCAGTGGAGCTCGAACGGAGAGGCCCTCGGCGCGCTCGACCTGACCCAGCCCGAGAACAACCCGTTCGGCGCCAACGTCTTCTCGGTCGCCGTGCAGCGCGAACGGCTGCCTTCCGATGTCTTCGAGAAGCTGCAGGCGACGCTGGAAGGCGGCGAGGCGCTCGACCCCGCGCTCGCCGACGCCGTCGCTGAGGCAATGAAGGAGTGGGCGCTGGAGAACGGCGCCACCCACTTCACCCACATGTTCCAGCCGCTGACCGGCTCGACCGCGGAGAAGCACGACTCCTTCTTTGAGCCCTCCGGCAACGAAGGCGCCTCCCTCGCCGGCTTCTCCGGCAAGGAGCTGATCCAGGGCGAGCCCGACGCCTCCTCCTTCCCCACCGGCGGCGTCCGCGCCACCTTCGAGGCGCGCGGCTACACCGCCTGGGACCCGACCTCACCGGCCTTCATCCTCGAGAACCCGAACGGGGCGCTGCTCTGCATCCCGACCGCCTTCGCCTCCTGGACCGGCGAGGCCCTCGACGGCAAGATCCCACTGCTGCGCTCGATGGACGCACTCTCGCGCTCGGCGATCAAGGCGCTGCGCCTGCTCGGCGACTCCGAGAGCCAGCGCGTCTTCACCACGGTCGGGCCCGAGCAGGAGTACTTCCTGATCGACGAGCAGTACTTCTTCGAGCGCCCTGACCTGATCTCGACCGGCCGCACCCTCTTCGGCGCCAAGCCGCCGAAGGGCCACGAGCTCGACGACCACTACTTCGGCTCGATCCCGGAGCGGATCCTCGCCTGCATGCTGGAGGCGGAGCTGGAGGCGCGCAAGCTCGGCATCCCGGTCAAGACCCGCCACAACGAGGTGGCGCCGGCCCAGTACGAGATCGCGCCCATGTTCGAGAACTCGAACGTCGGCTCCGACCACCAGCAGCTGATGATGCAGGTGCTGGAGAGCGTCGCGCGGCGCTACGGCCTGGTCTGCCTGCTGCACGAGAAGCCCTTCGCCGGCGTCAACGGCTCGGGCAAGCACAACAACTGGTCGATGGGGACCGACACCGGCTCCAACCTGCTCGACCCCGGCGACACCCCGGCCGACAACGTCCACTTCCTCTTCTTCTGCGCCGCGGTGATCCAGGCGGTGAACAAGCACCAGGGCCTACTGCGCGCCTCGGTCGCGAACATCGGCCAGGACCACCGGCTCGGGGCCAACGAGGCGCCGCCGGCGATCATCTCGATCTTCCTCGGCGCCGAGTTGGAGAAGGTCTTCGACTCGATCGCCACCGGCGAGGGCGACCCGCACACGCCTGCCTCCTTCCTCGAGCTGGGCGCCACGGTGCTGCCGGCGCTGCCGATGCACGGCGGCGACCGCAACCGCACCTCGCCCTTCGCCTTCACCGGCAACAAGTTCGAGTTCCGGGCGCTGGGGTCGAGCATGTCGCTCGCCTTCCCCAACACTGTCCTGAACACGATCGCCGCCGAGGCGATCGACGAGCTCGCCGACAAGCTCGAGGCGAAGACCTCCAGCGGCATGGACGTCACCGAGGCCGTGATCGAGGTCGTCCGCGAGTCCTACTCGGCCAACAAGCCGGTGGTCTTCGGCGGCGACAACTACGACGAGGCCTGGCACGCCGAGGCCGAGCAGCGCGGGCTGAAGAACCTGAAGACGACGCCCGAGGCGCTGCCCGAGGTGCTCAGCGAGCAGACGGTACGCGCCTTCGAGGACTACAAGGTCCTCTCCAAGCGCGAGCTCGAGTCCCGCTACGAGGTCTGGGTCGAGCAGTACTGGATCCGGGCCAACATCGAGGCGGAGACCACCTTCTCGATCGCCAAGACGATGCTCCTGCCGGCGGCGCTGCGCCACCTGGCGCTGCTCGGCGAGGCGGGCGTCTCCGACCTCGAGGGCGAGATCCGCGGCCTGATCGAGGAGCTGAACGGCGCGCTAGGCGAGCTCGAGGCGGCGAACGCCGACCCCGGCCTCGAGGGCCTCGAGATGGCGATCCACGCCCGCGACAAGCAGCTCGCCTCGATGGAGAAGGTGCGAGCGGCCGCCGACAAGCTGGAGAAGGTCGTCGCCGACGACCTCTGGCCCCTCCCCAAGTACGAGGAGATGCTCTTCATCAAGTAGGCGGGTGTGGGGCGAGTCCGGTAGGGGTTGCGCTTAACTTCCTAGGCCGTGGCGGCGGGGCGGATGGGGTGGTGGAGGTGGAAGACGTCGTCGGGGTCGAACTCGGCCTTGACGGCAGCGAGGCGGTCGTAGTTCTCGCGTCCGTAGCCGGAGACGATCCGCTCCTCGCCCTCGTCGCCGACGAAGTTGAGGTAGGTGGCGCCGGTCGCGTAGGGCTGGACGTCGGCGCGCACGTCGCGCGTCCACTGGATTGCCCGCTCGTCGTCGGCCGGGTCCTCCCACATCGTCAGCGGGTGCACCACCCAGGGTGACTCGCGGGTCGCCATCGGCGAGGCCGCCGCGCCGCGGGCGACCGCCCCGCCCCAGGGGAAGATGATGTGCTGGGTCGGCGAGGGGATGATGATCCCGTCGGCGCGGGCGCAGAAGGCGTCGATCGCCGCGTCCGGCAGCTCGTTCAGGTACTCGGCCGACCAGTAGTTGCGGTAGCCGGGCGGGTCGTCGAGCATCGACTGCAGCTCGGCGTAGGGCATCTCGGCGATCATCTCGCCCTCGGGCTCCAGCGCCAGCAGCGGCGCCATCGCCTCACGCGCCTCGGCCTCGGGGCCGGTGTAGGTGACGAGAACGGCGAGCGCTAGTTGGTTGTGGAGATGCTCGGGGACGAACTCCTCCGGCGGGCCGGTGAGGTAGATCAGGCCGCCGCCGACCTCGTCGGGCGCCGCCTCGATGAACTCGCGGTAGGCGCGGGTCAGCTCGGGACCGGCAGCCGGCGACCAGATCAGCAGCGCCGCCGTGAAGGCCGGCATCTCGTGCAGGCGGAAGGTCAGCTCGGTGGCGATGCCGAAGTTGCCGCCGCCGCCCTGCAGGGCCCAGAACAGCTCCGGGTTCTCGTCTTCGGAGGCGCGCACGGTGCGGCCGTCGGCGGTGAGCAGCTCAACCGCGAGCAGGTTGTCGCAGGCAAGCCCGAACTTGCGCTCGACCCAGCCCGAGCCGCCGCCGAGCGTGAGCCCCGCGACGCCGGTGGTCGAGACCCGCCCGCCGGTGGCGGCGAGGCCGTGCGGCTGGCAGGCGCGGTCGAAGTCGCCCCAGGCGGCGCCGCCCTGGACGGTGATCGTGCGCTCCGCCGGATCGACGCTGGCGGCGTTCATCCGCCGCAGGTCGATGGTCAGGCCGCCGTCGGTGAGGCAGGCGCCGGCGACGCTGTGGCCGCCACCGCGCACAGCGACCTCGAGGCCGTTGCCGAGCGCGTAGGCGAGCGCCGCCCGCACGTCCTCGACGCCCTCGCACTGGGCGATCGCCGCCGGGCGCTTGGCGATCATCGAGTTGAAGATCGTGCGGGCATCCTCGTACGCGGCTTCGCCGTCGACGAGGACGTCGCCGGCGAAGCCCTCGCGCAGGGCGTCGATCGGAGTCACGCGGCGACCGTGACCGTGGTCAGCAGATACTCGGGCGCCAGCCGGATCGTGCCGTCGTCGGCCTCGTTGTAGCTGTCCTCCAGCTCCTGCAGCTCGGCGCGGACCGGCTCCCATCTGCCCTCTGGCTCGAGCGCGGCCTTGGCCATCACGACCGGCCCGAGGTTCTGCTCGACGTGCTCCATCCAGGCCTCGGAGGAGCTGAACTCGAACTTCGCCTTTCGCACCTCGCAGCTGACCTCGAGGCCGGAGGCGGAAAACAGATCTCTGACGTAGTCCTCCGTGCCGCACATCACCGGCGGTACGAACCCCTCCGGCGGCGGGGGCATGTGCTGGCCGAGCAGTTTGAACATCCGCCCGTTGAGACCGTCCGGAGTCCAGGCTGCGATCGCGATCGCAGCCCCGGGCCGCGCGACCCTGACCAGCTCGTCGGCCGCGACCTGATGGCGGGGGGCGAACATCACTCCGAAGATCGAGGTGATCCGGTCGAAGGAATCGTCGCCGAAGGGGAGGTTTTCGGCATCGCCGACGACGAACTCGGCGTCGAGGCCGGCGCTCTGGAAGCGGGCGCGGGCGGCGTCGATCAGCCCGGGGACGAGGTCGAGGCCGGTGACGCGGGCGCCCCGGCGCGCCGCGGCTTCGGCGCCGTTGCCGCTGCCGGTTGCGACGTCGAGGTAATCGTCGCCCTCGCCGACCCCGATCGACTCGGCCACCTCATCGGAGACGTCCTGGATGATCGGCGCGAAGCCGGGCCAGTCCCCGGCAGACCAGACCATCCTCTGTCTGGAGGTCAGCTGCTCGGCGGTGGCGTCATCCATGTTTCCTCCTCGGGCGGGTTCAGGGGGATCGACCGTACCTGCCGCGAAGCTCCGCGGCAAGCCGCAGCGACCCTGTGCGCTGCTCAGAAGTGAGGGCGGAAGTGGTGGTGCCTGGGGCGCTTTCCGGCCGGGGGATCGCGGAGCAGGAACGCGCAGGCGAGGCCGCCGAGCAGGACCACGCCGGCCTCCACCAGGAAGACGGCGGAGTAGGCGGAGGCGCCGGGGAACTCCGCGTCCCCGCCGGCGCTGCGCAGGACGACGCCGAGCGCCATCGTCCCCGCCGCGGCGCCGATCCAGCGCACGGTGAGGACGAGCGCGTTGGCGTCGCCGCGCTCCTCGGCCGCGACGGCGTTGCTGAGCCCGGTCAGCAGCGAGGTGAACATCGGCGAGAGCGAGACGCTGAGGATCGCCAGCGCCGGCAGCAGCAGCCAGTAGCTCGAGTCGTCGACAACGACTGCGATCCAGGCGAAGGCCACGGTCGTGGCGAAGAACCCGGCGAGCGCCGGCCGGCGCGGCCCGAAGCGGTCGGTCCAGCGTCCCGCCGCGAAGCAGAAGTAGGGGACGCCGATCACCGCCGGCAGCATCGCCACCGAGGCGAGCAGCGCCCCGTAGCCGAGCACGTGCTGGAAGTAGGTCGCGATGTAGACGATGAAGCCGTTGAGGATGAACTGCGCGGCGAACATCGAGGCGACGATGCCGACGATTGTGCGGCGGCGCAGCAGGCCGAGGTCGAGCAGCGGGTGCGGGTGGCGAAGCTCGAGGATCGCGAAGACGCCGAGTACACCGGCGCCGGTGAGGAAGAGGGCGACAGTCGCCGCCGAGTCCCACCCCCAGGCGAGCGCCTGCAGCATCGAGACCAGGAGCGCCGCGAGCCCTGCGATCAGGACGACGAGGCCGGTGACATCGAAGCGCTCCGGCTCCCCCACCTGCTGGCTCTCTACCCGACGCCACCCGATCGCCGCCACGGCGAGGCCGACCACCGCCTGCAGTCCGAACAACGCCCGCCAGTCGATCGCCTCGGTCAGCAGGCCTGCCGCCAGAGGGCCGATGGCGAAGACGGTGGCGCCGATCGCCGAGTAGCGGCCCAGGGCGTCGCCGCGACTCTCCGGCGGCACCCGGTTGGCGATCATCGCGGCGCTCGACGGGTAGAGGGTCGAGGCCCCCATGCCGGCGACGGCGATGCTCGCGATCAGCCAGATGAAGCCCTGGGAGATGGCGGCGGAGAGCGAGCCGATCGCGAAGATCGGCAGCGCCACCAGCAGCACCTGGCGATGACCGTAGTAGTCGCCGAGCCTGCCCCCGGAGCGGCGAACAGGGCCAGGGTCAGGAAGAAGGAGTTGACCACCCACTGCGCCTCGGAGTCGGAGAGGCCGAGGTCGCGCTCGATGGTCGGCTGGACCACCCCCAGCACGGTCTGGCCGAAATAACAGGCGAAGAAAGCGAGGCCACCGAACCAGAGCGCCCAGCGGCTGAGAGTGGGCGCCGGCGAGTCCCCCGTCACGCGCGGGACAGTACCCGCATCTCCAGACCGCCCCGCGGCGAAAGGGTCGGCATCTGACGCACGGTCATCGTCCGACCAGGCATCGCGTCGAGGCGCAGCCGCTGCAGCAGCATCGTCGCCACCAGCTTCACCTCGGTTTGGCCGAAGCGCTTGCCGATGCAGATCCGCCTGCCGCCACCGAAGGGGACGTAGGCGCCTCGCGGCAGCGCCGCCTTGCGCTCACGCGTGAAGCGCTCGGGGATGAATGCCTCGGGCTCGGGGAAGACCTCGGGGATGCGGTGGCTGGCCCAGGAGCAGTAGTTGACGTAGGCGCCGCGAGCAACCTTGTGGCCATTGAACTCGAAGTCGCGAACGGCGCGGCGCGGACCGATCCAGGCCGGCGGGTAGAGGCGCAGCACCTCATCGAGGACCATGTCGAGGTAGGGCATCTCCTTCTCGAGCCGGTCGATGTCGGGCGGATCGCCGCCCAACACACGGTCCTGCTCCTCCTGGAGCTTCTCGAGCATGTCCGGGTGGCGCGCGAGCTCGTGCATCATGAAGGTCAGGGTCGAGGTCGAGGTGTCGTGGCCGGCGAACATCAGGGTCATCACCTGGTCGCGGACCTCCTTGTCGGTGAACCCTTCCCCCGCCTCGTCCTGGACGCCGAGCAGGAGGCTGAGGATGTCCATCTTCTCCGGGTCGGGATTGGCCCGGCGCTGGGCGATCTCGCCGTAGACGATCTCGTCGAGCACGGCCCGCGAGCGCACCATCTTCGACCAGGGCGAGCCGGGCCCGCGCAGCAGCCGCAGGTGGAAGTCGATCCCGTAGAAGCCGAGCGCGCGCTCGAAGTGCTCGGCGGCGGCAGCCCCCTTGCCAGCTTCGTCGGGATCAAGGCCGAGCAGCGCCCGCATCGCGATCCGCATCGCCACCCCCCGCATCCACTCGTAGATATCGACGACTTGGCCCTGCCGCAGGCGCTCGATCGCCGGCGTCGTCTCGGCGATCATCGCCTCGACCGAGGCGCGCACCTGCTCGCGGTGGAAGGCGGGCATCATGATCTCGCGGGCGCGGTCGTGGTAGGCGTCGTCGATCGTCAGCAGGCCGTCGCCGAGCAGCGGGATCAGGTCACCGAAGCTCGACTCGCGCCAGTGGAAGTTCTCCGGGTGGGCGACGGTGATGAAGTGGTTCGCCTCGGGACCGAGCATGAAGATCACCGGGTGGTGCAATAGGCGGGCGCTGAAGATCGGCCCGTGCTCCTCATAGAGGGAGAGCAGCAACGGCAGCGGGTCGCGAGCCGCCTGCAGGGTGCGGCTGGCGCTGAAGCTCTGCGGTCCCGGCGGGTAGGTGCCGCGGCGGCGCACCCGGAACTCGGCGCGGACGTCGTCGGCGACGCGGACGACCGGGTTGTCGCTCAGCTGCTCGGGCGGGGGGACCCGGGCGGAGGGCTTGTCCTTGGCCTGGGCGGGCATCGATTTTCGATCCTAGCTGGCTGACCGGCCAAACGGCCCCGGTGACGCTCAGCTGCGATGGCTGAACAGCTCGAGCACGCGGTCGCCGGGGCGCAGCTCGGCGGCGCGGTCGTCGTCGAAGCGGATCACCTCGCCGTCGCGGACTATCGCCACCATGATCGCCTGGTGGGCGTGCCGCGGCACGGGACCCGCCTCGGCCTCGCTCACCAGTCGCTCGGCGAGGTCGAGGCCCTCGCCGACCGTCAGCAGGTCCTCCATAACCTCGGTCACCTGCGGAGTCTGAGTCGAGAGGCCGAGGAGGCGGCCGGCGGCCCCCGAAGACGTGATCGCGGCGTCGGCGCCGCTCTGGTGGAGGAGGTGGACGTTCTCCTCCTCCCGCACCGAGGCGACAATCGTCGCCTCGGCGTTGAGCTCACGGGCGGTCAGCGCGATCAGCACGGCGGTGTCGTCGCGGTCGGCGGCGACGACCAGCGCACTGGCCTCACGGATTCCCGCCTCGAGCAGGGCGGCCTGGGTGGCGGCGCTGTCGGCGACGACGGCGAGCCCGTCCGCGGTCGCCCGGGTACGAGCCTCCGCATCGGGCTCGATCACGACGATCTGGTCAGGCCCGATGCCCTTGCTGATCAGGGTCCGCACGGCGCTGCGCCCCTTGGCGCCATATCCGCAAACGATCGTGTGGTCCTTCAAGCGTCTCCTCCAGCGCGCCAATCGGTAGGCCTCGCGGCTGCGCTCCGCCAGTATCTCCAACGTGGTGCCGACGAGGAGGATGAGGAAGAGGACGCGGGCGGGAGTGACCAGGATGGTGGTCGCCAGCCGTGCTCCGTCTGAGACGGGCCGGATGTCGCCGTAGCCGGTGGTCGTGATCGAGACGGTCGAGTAGTAGAAGGCGTCGAGCAGGCTGATCTGGCCGTCCTCGGGGTCGAGGTAGCCGCCGCGGCCGGCATAGGTCACCGCGGCGACGAAGGCGATCAGGGTGAGGGCGATCGCCAGCCGGCCGAGGATCTTGCGCAGCGGCCCCCGCTCCTCACCGGGGAGGACGACCGGGATCCGTCCCTGGCGGTCTGACGCGGCCATCTACCCGGCAGCGGCCTTGGCCGCGAGCTGACCGCAGGCGGCGTCGATGTCGCGGCCGCGGGTGAGGCGGACGGTCGCGGCGAGGCGGTGCTCGGCGAGGATCGCGCGGAAGCGCTCGATCCGCTCCGGCGAGGAGCCGTCGTAGGCGCCGGTCGGGTTATAGGGGATCAGGTTGACCTTGTAGGCGCGGGAGTCGAGCAGCGCCGCCAGCTCGCGCGCGTGCTCGGGCAGGTCGTTGACGCCGTCCAGCATCACGTACTCGACGAAGACCTTGCGGCGGCGGAGCGCGCGGTAGCGCTCGCAGGCCGCCAGCACCTCGGCCAGCGGATAGCGGTCGTTGACCGGCATCAGCTGCGAGCGCAGGCCGTCGTTGGGCGCGTGCAGGGAGAGGGCCAGGGAGAGCGGCATCTCGCACTCGGCGAGGCGGTCGATCCCCGGTACCCAGCCGACGGTCGAGATCGCGGTGCGGCGGTGCGTCACGCCGAGGTCGGGCAGCCGCTCACAGGCCGCCAGCACGGCGTCGATGTTCATCGTCGGCTCCCCCATCCCCATGAAGACGACGTGATCGATCGGTTCGACCCGGCGGAAGTGGAGCGCCTGGTCGAGGATCTCGTCGGCGCTGAGGTTGCGGCCGAACTTCATCTGGCCGGTGGCGCAGAAGGTGCAGGTCAGCGGGCA
>Ga0190272_10001454_pt1 | contig 11410 bp, 10 predicted proteins | sample Popmic504T_FD_133746 | JGI IMG/M metagenome (GOLD analysis project Ga0190272, IMG submission 133746) | Populus adjacent soil microbial communities from riparian zone of Shoshone River, Wyoming, USA - 504 T | ecosystem: Environmental > Terrestrial > Soil > Riparian zone | place: USA: Wyoming...
AAAGTCGGCCTCGACACGATCGCCAAGCAGATGTCCGGCATCGTGCTCAACGGGGTCGTGACCGCAGCGACCGGTCAACCGGCGAAGGACGCAACGGCGCGCGCCAATAGCCGCACCGTGGCGGTGCCGAGCCGATCCCGGACGACAGCGCCGGCCAAGCGCCCGGCGCGTAAGAGCACTACCCGCTGACCGCACCTCGACGAGACATCGTCACCGTCGACGAGAAACCGAACAGAAGTGGGCCTGCCGGGTGGCGCGCATACCTGTGACGGTGCCGGTGGAAAAGCCGAACAAGGAAGCGTGCGGCGGGCGCTTCACGCGCTCGGCAGAGGGCCGCGTCGGGTCACAAATCTGGCCAACGGCGGTTTCCTATCGATGGCGGTCGACGTGAATTCGCGCGCTACCAGTAGCTGCGTGGGCGCTACCTCATAAAACTCCGCGCGTCATATCACGACTGTGACTGCGAACCGGTCGGTATGTATCGTGGACGAAAACGGGTTGAGAAACGCCGTCCACGAGGCGGGCAGCGATGCGCGCGCCCCGTGGCGACTTCTGTTGCGCGCGACTGCTGATTGACGCCGCCCCTCGAGGGGTACGTGCACCCCCAACTGGTGATCACCAAGTCGACATGCGTACCGGTCCAACTGAAGACCCACAGAGTTCACAAGAAGTCCGAACGGTACGGCTGAGCTGTCAACTGCACAGCAGGAAGCAGAGCGACACTGCGCATCTGAGGCAGCGTTACCGCTACCATTCTTCCATGACGGTTGCCGAACGATCTGGTACGAAATCGCGCAAGCGCGGCCCTTACGCGCCTGAGGTGACCCGCAAACAGATACTCAACGCGTCGCTGAATCTGTTCAGCGAGAAGGGCTTTCATGCGACCACGGTCGATGCGATCGTGGTTCGGGGCAACCTCACCAAGGGTGCCTTCTACCACCACTTCGAAAGCAAGGAGGACGTCCTCCGCCAGATCCACTCCGAGTACGCAAGCGAGATGCTCAGCGGAGCCCGCGAGGTCGACAGCGCGACCGACCTAGAACCGATCGACCAGTTGAGGTCTTTGATCGAGCGCGCCGTGGTGGTGCTCGGCCGCTATCACGACCACGTGGCCGTCTTCTACCAGGAGTTTCGGTTCCTGTCCGGCGACAACTATGCGGCGATTCGGCGTATGAACGACGAGCAGGAGGACATCTTGCTCCGTGTCGTGGCACGAGCGAAGGAGGCCGGTCAAATCGGCCCGGACGTGAACCCGAAACTACTCATGTTCTCGGTGTCGGGAATCACGGCGTGGACCTATCACTGGTATACGCCCGCCGGACCCATGCCGCTTGAGGAGATCGCGCGTCAGCTCGCCGACGTCATTCTCGTCGGTGTGGTCACCGACAGCGTCCGAGAAAATGCCGACGCGGCGAGACCGGCCCGCCCCCTGAAATCAGCCGGGGGACCGCGCGCTGCGCGCGGACGGCGACCCCGCTGACGATTTCACAGCCGGGGCCACTCCGTTGCGGCAGTACATACCGACTGGTCGGCCTGTGATACCGTCTCCGTCGTTCGTAGTAGTCACGGATCGCCGGGAGTTTTGTATGTCGTCTTCGCCAACGGTGCCCTCTGCAACGGCGGCGACCCAGCCGTTCGGCCGCGGCTCGGTCGCGCTCGGTCTGCACCCGCAGACCCATCTGAACGGGTATCAGCAGGCCGAGCTGCTCGTCGAACAGGGCATGGCGGCCGAGGAGGCTGGCTTCGACGGCGTGACCCTGAGTGAGCACCACGGCGGTTTTCCCAGCTATATGCCACAGCCGATGCTGCTGGCAAACTGGGTACTTGGTGAAACGCGGCGCCTTTGGGCCGGACCCGGTCCGCTTCTGATCACCCTCCGCAACCCGCGATTGGTCGCGGAGGAGGTCGCGTGGACGGCGGCCAAATTCCCGGGGCGCGTCGGCCTGGTTCTCGCGCCTGGATACGTGCAGTCCGACTTCGAAGCAATGGGCGAGCCATTCGCCCGGGTTCAGGGATTCGAAGCTGACGTCAGCTCGATGCTCGCGGCGTTGTCCATGGATGGCCCGCTGGCCGCTGATGCGGCCGTGGCGGCATGGGCCGAGGCAAAGCCGCCCGTGCTTCTCGCCGGCAGCAGTACCCCGTCGATCGAGCGGGCGGCGCGACTGGGCGTCGGCATCGTATTTCCCGGCGGCCAGAACCCGGACCGCCACGGTCGTCTTGCGCAGCGCTACCGCGAATCCGGAGGGCGCGGCCCTGTGTGTGGCATCCGGGTCATTTGGGTGGGCGAACCCCCGCGGACCGAGGAGGCGGCGAGACAGGACCGTGCCTACGAGGCCGCGGGGGCCAAGGTTGACCAGAGCGAGCGTCGCACGACGGGCACCGTAGCCGAGTTGGTCGACTTGCTTTCGGACTGGGCGACGCGGTCTGCAATTGATGCCGTCAACCTGCGGATACACGTCGCAGGCGCGAGCCGTTCCCAGATCGCCGATCAGATTGCCGAGGTGGGAGAGAGCCTCGTGCCACAGCTGCGTTCGATGCTCGTCGTCTCCTGATGAGGGCCAACCCCGGGATCTGGCCGAGACGACGTCAAATAATCAGTACCAACCAGTCGGTTTGAGTGTTAGGCTTACTGACACCTAGGCAGCAACTTGAACTCATTCGGAAATTCACCCCCGGAGTCCGGTCCACCAGTAGGAGTGCGACGGAGCGGCGGGTACGCGCAGGAGAGAAGAAAGAAGGAGCACAGCGGTGAAGATTGGCGCCATCCTGATGTCCCAGAACTCCGTCGACCACCAGCGGGGCGCGGACCAACCCGGAGGTCTCCACGACGGAAGCACGCGTTTCTACCAGGACGAAATCAGGGCCGGGGAATTCGCACTCTCGATGGGATTCGACAGCATCTGGTGTGTCGAACACCACTTCCGCTCGCACGGCGAATCACCCTCGCCCCTACAGCAACTCACCTACTTTGCCGGACGCGCACCTGAGGCGAATCTCGGCACGTGCGTCGTGGTGCTGCCGTGGAACGACCCCGTCCGTGTCGCCGAGCAGATCAGCATGCTCGACAACCTGATGTCGCCGGGCAGCAGTCTGACGATTGGGTTCGGCCGCGGGTCGGCCCAGAGTGAATACGACGCCTTCGAGATCCCACTCGGCGAGTCGACTGAGCGCTTCAAGGAGAACTGGGAGATCGTGAAACGTCTGCTCACCGAGCAGAACGTGACATACGAGGGTAAGTGGCGCAGCGTCAAGAACCTGACCACGCTGCCTCGTCCCAAGTCAAAGGACTTGTTGGAGCGTTGTTACTACTCGTGGGGATCGAAGACCTCGCTGGAGTACGCCGCATCGGCCGGGTTCATGCCAATCTTCGTTCCGAAGGGTTCGGCCGACGAATATGCGCGGGACATGGCGCGATTCAACGAGATCCGACACGAGAAAGGCTGGGGACCGGTCCAACCGATCGTCTCGCTGTGTGTCTTCGCCGACGAGGACGAGGATTACGCCATGGCCGAGGGAAAAAGGTACATGCGCGAGTTCTATTCGCATACCCTCGACCACTACGAGCGCCTCGACGCCAAGCACTTCGAAGCAGCCGGCAACTATCAGGAGCAGGCCGAGAAGGCCGCCAAGAACGCCGCTCGTGACCGCGACGAGTTGCTGGACGAAATGGTGAGCCTGCAGCTCTTCGGGACGCCGGATCAGATCCTCGACAAGTTACGGCAATGGCGCGACGTGACGTCACCGTCTCAGTTTCTTTTCGCAATGCGCTTCGGGGGCATGACATACGAAGTGGCCGAGCGAAACATACAAACTCTGGGAAAGACTGTTCTTCCCGAGATCGAGAAGTGGTGAACCACGTACGACGCGAAAGGCGGCCAGGCGCAGTCGATCTAACGCGACGCGCCGGCGGCCGCGCCCGTTGGGCTGCGCTAGCACAAGGAGTGGAACCCGCCATGCATCGCCTATTCGTTGGCACCGGTTACGGCACAACGGCTTCGCGGTGCGGCTGCGCAGCTCGGCGATGACCTGTCGCTGCTAGCAGGAATAACTGACAAGGAGAACCCGGTGTCGTTGACTGATCTGCCGCCATATCCGATGACCCGTGCCGCTGGCTGCCCCTTCGACCCACCGCCGGAATTGCCCGTGTGGCAGTCGCAGTCACGCCTTGTTCGCGTGCAGCTCTGGAACGGCACACTGGCCTGGGTCGTTACGCGCTACGACGACCAACGGGCATTACTCATCGACCCGCGGATCAGTGCCGACGCGACACATCCGTCCTTCCCGCATTCACTTCCGTCGACCAAGGTGATCAAGCAGGCCGGGCGGGTCATCGTCGGGTTGGACAATCCAGAGCACGACATGCTGCGTCGGATGTTGGTCAAGGACTTCACCATCAAACGGGTGGAGAGTAAGCGGAAACACGTCCAGCAGCTGGTCGATGGCATGATCGACGCGATGCTCTCCGGTGACAAGCCGGTCGACCTGGTCGGCGCGCTCGCCCTGCCGCTGCCCTCGTTGGTCATCTGTGATCTGCTCGGCGTTCCCCCGGAGGAGCAGGACTATTTTCAGGAGCAGAGCGACGTCCTGCTGTCGGCGGGAGTCACCGAGGAGCGCGCTGGTGAGGCCATGCGCGACTTGAAGTCCTACCTCGCAGGCCTCGCCGCGACGAGGACGAAGCAACCGACAGACGACCTCATCAGCCGCCTCGTGGGACACATGCAGGCCGGTGAACTCACGCACGACGATGTCGTGACGACCGGCGTCTTTCTGCTGGTAGCCGGTCACGAGACGACGGCGAACATGATCGCTCTAGGAACGCTGGCATTACTGCGCAATCCGGATCAGCTGGCGCGACTACGCGAAACGGAAGACCCCGCACTCGTGGCCAACACCGTCGAGGAGTTGCTGCGCTATCTGCACACTCCGCACTCGGGGCGCACGCGAGTCGCGATTGCCGACATTGAATTGGGGGAGCACACAATCCGAGCCGGCGACGCAGTGATCATGGCCGGCAACGTCGGTGATCGCGACCCCGGACCATTCCCGGGCAATCCCAATGAGCTCGACATCGACAGGCCATCAGCCCGTCACCACACTGCTTTCGGGTTCGGCGTGCACCAGTGCCTCGGCCAACCGCTCGCCCGCATGGAGCTGCAGGTCGTTTACAGCACGCTGTACCGCCGCATTCCGACGCTGAAACTTGCGGTGCCGTTCGAGGATCTGCGCTTCAAGATCGACCGCTTCGTGTATGGAGTCCACGAATTGCCGGTCGCTTGGTGAAGGACATAATCATTCGGCGCGGGAACAACTTCTGCGCGGCGGGGCTCTGACGGGCACGGCTGTCCGATCCGCGTGTCGACCATGCGGGCGACCATCTTGGTGGGATCCCGAAAACCTTCGTGGCGTCGGGTGCAATCATCGCCGATGCCACCCGATACTGCATTCCGACTAGATGGTATTGTTTCCGAATCCGGCGCGGCATCTCGGGTCGACGGCTGCGATTGTCGGCCGACGCCTGATGGCAGTCTGACCAGATGGAGCTGTTCGCGTGACGTTTCTCGACCGACCAGACGCGATGGTCACTCAGGAGCTCACCGCGGACGGTGTGTTGCTCGTGACGCTCAACCGCACCGCTCGGGCGAACTCGTGGTGTGAAGAGCTGGAGCTAGATTACTACGCGGCCTTCGACCGCGCGGTGATCGATCCGGCGGTGCGCTCGGTGCTGCTGTCTGGCAACGGACGGCATTTCTGCCCGGGCATGGATTCTGACCTGCTCCGAGAGATCACCGCTCAGGGGCGCGTCTACATGTCGGGGCGGCGACCCCAGACCTTCCTTCGCACTGTGCCCAAGCCCGTGGTGGCAGCGGTGTCCGGGGCATGTGCGGGGATCGGCTTTGTCCAAGCGATGATGGCAGATATTCGCTTCACGTCTGCGGATGCCCGCTGGTGCACGGCTTTCGGCCGGATCGGCCTTGTGGCCGAGGACGGCGTCGCCTGGCGGCTCCAACGGGTGTGTGGTGACGCAATTGCCAGTGATCTCCTGCTGTCGTCGCGAGTGGTCGACGGCGAGGAGGCCGCGCGACTCGGACTGGCAAACACAGTTCCTGATGGCGTGACGGTGTTCGAGCACGCGTTGGCCTACGCTACCGAGCTCACGCACTGCTCGCCGGCCTCGATGGCGCTGATCAAAGGCCAGCTGCTGCTAGACGCCGACGAGACGGCTGAACAGGCTCGCCTGCGGGCCAGGGCCTATCTGGCTCGCGCGAAGATGGGTCCGGACTACCCAGCCGCGATCGCAGCCCGCGACACGGGAACACAGCCAGCCTTTGCAGGTCTGTCGGCCCAGCACGGATACCTACCGAACGGGCTACCCACATGGGGTTGGACATTGTCGACTGACTAGGACGGCCGCGCAGCGGTGCGCGACCCACACCTCCTGTCGAGATTGACGACAGTTCCCTCACCGAACAGTGTCGGAGTGTGAGAGGCCCATGCGCTCAGGCGATTTGGTGCCGCCCTTCGCCCCGGACGGACGTTGCGCCACCCACACCTGTTGCTTACCATCAGGACGAGACGTTTCCCCAAAGAACTATTGACGGCCCCGGCGAAACTCGGATTGGCCCGGGGCGATCACTGTCAAGCGGGGTGACCGGTCGCCGAGCTGCATCTCCGCCACTGATGTGTCGATGCGCTCGGCCACCGACGCGGTGCACATGCGCGGCACGCATGAAAAGGTAGCGGGCTACCAGGTCTCCCAACCCTTTTGAGACTGAAAGTTCGCCAGTAGGTTGAGGGATTCCGCGATCTGCACCGCGACGTGATCGCCGAGATGGCACTCGCGCGACAGCCAGAATGCCGCACTGGCGGCGAGCAGATTACGGGACTCATGGAGCCCGCCCAACACGGCAATGACCCGATGACCTCGATCGCGCAGCGGTGAAAGCACCCGTGGGGGTGCTGCTCCATTCGGCCGAAGATCCGGGTTCGAGCAGTGAAGGCGCATAGAAGTGATTGCCGTCACGGCGAGTGACCGCTAATGTACAAACCAACTAGTACGAATGCACTGCTATGGGAGGATGCCGATGACGACGGTACTCGAGTCTCTGGACGACGGCTTTCTGGAGCTGATCTCGACCACTGTGAACGATCCGCGGCCGTTCTACGCGCGGCTACGGGAGCAGGCACCGGTGTTTCGCACATCGCTCGGATTCTGGTACGTGACGCGCTACGACCTCGCGCTGGCGATCGTGCGAAATCCGACGGGTTGGGTCAATCACCCGATCGACAGCGAACACGCGCATCCGGTGCGGAAGAGTTACGCTCTGGACCTCTGGCATCACGCCTTCCTGTACCTCGATGGTGCTGACCACAAGCACATGCGGGGGTTGGTGGGTGAATTGGCCACTCCCCGATTCGTGAAGGGCCTGCGCGATGCGGTGACATCGAGCGTTGCTGATCAGTTCGACGAACTCGCCGGGCGAACGGAATTCGACTTCAAGCACGACTTCGCCGACCTTCTGCCGACCAAGGTGATAATGCGGATCCTGGGATTGGATGAGAAGGAGCTGCCGCGTCTGCTCGGGGTGGCCCAATCGATCGCGAGCATGTTGGAGCCACTGGCAGACGAAGCGACGATTGCGAAGGGCGATGCGCTCTGGCGGGACGCCGCTGAGGTCGTACTCGCAACTGCGGACGATCGGCGCCACGAGCCCCGGGACGACATGCTGACGACGATGGTCCAGCGGGTCGACGCGGAAGATTTGGGTGAGAAAACCTTGCTCTCGCTGGTCTTCTTTCTAGCGGTGGCCGGCCATGAGACGACGGCGAACATGCTGTCGAACGGCCTGTTCCATCTGCTGTCCCGGCCGGAAGCGATGGCCGAACTGCGCGCGAACCCCTCGGTTCTGAACTCGGCAGTCGAGGAATTGCTCCGATACGAGGCGCCTGCGCGAAACTCGGTGGCGCGATACGCCGTAGCCGACATCGAGGTGGGCGGTCAGCTCATCCGGCGAGGCGAGTCGGTGTATGTCGGCTACCACGCGGTCGATCATGATCCGGCCGAATTTGCGGATCCGACGCGCCTGGATCTGCGGCGCTCACCGAATCGACACCTGGCTTTCGGTATCGGCGTGCATCACTGCCTTGGAGCAGCGTTGACAAGGATGGAGCTCCAGCTGAGCTTCGGGGCCCTGCTGGCCCGCTACTCGGATGTCTCGCTCCACTGCGAGCCTCAGTGGCTGCCCGGGTTCGTGATTCGCGGGCTAGACGGCCTGACAGTGCGGGTTACACCCGCCTGAGCGACCACTGATCCGCGACCACTACACGCTGCGGCGGAAATCTGAGCCGCGAGCTCGACGACGTCAGCGACCACCCGCAGTAGTGCATCGTGTGGTCTGGGCAACTATCCTCCGATCCGCTCCATCGACGTTGTCGTCATGAGACTTTTTGCTGGCCGGCGGGTGTCAGTACGACGTCTTATGGCGACGTCTGCGTCGAGCGAGGTCGTCCTTCTCGCTTCCGCCACCGCGTCTAGCTGTGGGAACCGACACCCCGGTCAGTCCGATCGCCTCACATGGCGTGGCGTGCGGCGGACGCTAGCTATTAACACCGACCAGTCGGTATGTTAGTGTCAAATCATCGTTCATCTTGAAGGAAGCCACATGAGTGTCGATACACGCTACGAGTCGGACCGCTTCCGGCATGTGCTTGGCCATTTCCCAACCGGGGTCGCCGCAGTGACCGCCATCGGCACCACCGGGGCGCCGACCGGTATGGCCGTCGGCTCGTTCACTTCTGTCTCACTGACTCCACCGCTGGTCGCGTTCTTGCCGGACAAGGCATCGACAACGTTCCCCCACATCCGCAGCGCCGGCAGTTTCTGTATCAATGTGCTCTCCGCTGGCCAAGAGGACGTGTGCCGGTCCTTCGCTGCAAAGGGCGGCGACAAGTTCGGATCGATCGGTTGGACGCCAGCGGCGTCGGGCGCACCGATCCTGGCCGGTGCGCTCGCCTGGATCGACTGCGAGATCGACGTCGTGCATGAAGCAGGTGACCACTACATCGTGGTCGGGAGGGTGCTTGGCCTGGACGTGGGCGATGTCGCCCCGCAAAGCCCGTTGCTGTTCTTTCGGGGTGGTTATGCCCGTGTGGGGGTGTCGTCCGTTGTCGATTTGGGGTGAGGCATTCGATGTTGTTGTTGGCCTGTGTTGGAAGGAGATAGAGCGTGAAGTTCGGTGTGATGAATCTGTTTTCGGTGCCGCGGGTGGCGGGTACGGATCAGTCGATCATTCATGAGCATTTGGAGGAGGTGCAGTTGGCTGATGAGTTGGGTTTTGACACGGTGTGGCTGGCTGAGCATCACTTCTCGCATTACGGGGTTGCGGGTTCGCCGTTGTTGATGGGTGCCGCGGTTGCCGAGCGTACGCAGCGGATCACGATTGGGACGGCGGTGTTGGTGTTGCCGTTCTACAACCCGCTGCGGTTGGCTGAGGAGATCGCGACGTTGGACGTGCTCAGTGGTGGTCGGGTGATCGTGGGGTGTGGCCGGGGGTATCAGCCGGTGGAGTTCGCGGGGTTCGGTATTGATCCGGCTGAGGCTCGGGATCGCTACAACGAGACGGTGGATGTGCTGGCGTTGGCGTTGTCGCAGGAGAACTTCTCCTATGAGGGCAAGTATCACCGGGTGGAGAATGTCACGACCTATCCGCGGCCGTTCACCGCTGGTGGTCCGCCGTTGGTGCATGCGGCGTTGAATCCGGAGAGTTTTGAGTATCTGGGTGCTCGGGGGCGTCGGGTGCTGACCTCTCCGACGTTTGCCCCGTTGTCGCGGATGCGGCGGTGTTTTAGTGGGTATCGGTCGGCGTTGGAGCAGGGCGGTTTTGATCCCGGGCAGTTCGGGTTTCCGTATATGCAGCAGGTGTGGCCGGGCCGCGATGGGCGGGAGCTGGATCGTGTGGGGCGCGCGGCGTTGGAGTGGTGGCGGATTTTGGGTGGGGTGGCGCCGGATTCGACGGAGGCCTTGGCTGCCGAGCGGCAGCGCTGGGAGAAGACCCAGCACAACATGGAGAAGTTGACCGTCGAGCAGTTGTTCACCCATGGGGGTGCGTTCGGGGAGCCCAGCAAGGTCGCCGAGATGATCCTGGAACTCAAGCGTGAGTTGGGCATCAACGAATACATCGGCTGGTTTCGGATCCCCACGTTGGATCGCGACATCTCCCTGCGCGCGATGCGCACCTTCGCCGAAGAAGTCATCCCCGCCGTCCGCGAAGCCGAAGCCGCCGAAACCGCAGTCACCACGAAGGTGGCCGCCGGCACCGCCTAACCACGCACCCTGCAGCGGCACAGGCATGGGTCGCGCCGCGGCTTCGATCCCGAGGCCGTCGCGGCGGTTCGGTGACCGCGCCGAGCCGCAGAGTTGTTGGCGAGGCGGGGGTTGAGTGCTTGACACCAGCCCAACCACTATTAAAGTCAAACCAGTCGGTATGTAATAGCGGAGTACTTGTGGAGGCCATGATGGAAATCAATCTCGAGAAGGACAAGTGCATCACGTCGGGTCAGTGCGTGATGGCGGCACCCGCCGTGTTCGACCAGGACGACGAGGGCATCGTCGTGCTGCTCGACGAGGACCCGCCCGAGTCGGAGCACGCGGCGGTACGCGAGGCCGCCACGGTATGCCCCGCCCAGCTCATCCGCATCGCCGAATGAGATCGGCCGACGGCGTCGTTGTCGTCGGTGCCTCCGCGGCCGGCCTGGCCGCGGCCGAGGCGTTGCGACGCAATGGATATGACGGCCGGGTCACTCTGGTGGGCGCGGAGGCGCACCGCCCCTACGACCGGCCGCCGCTGTCCAAGCAGGTGCTCTCCGGGGCGTGGGAGGTCGACCGAGTCGAGCTGCGAGCCGCGGACGCGTACGCCGCACTCGACATCGAGCTAGTGCTCGGCACGCCGGCTTCCGGCCTAGACGTGGACAAGCACCGTCTCCACCTGGGCGACCGGACGGAGCTACCGTACGACCGGCTGATCATCGCCACGGGCGTCGCGCCACGGAGGGTGCCGGGCGCTGCGGAGTGCTCCGGTGTGCACGTGCTAAAGACGATCGACGACGCACTGGCGTTGAAGGATGAGCTGGTCGGCCGGCCCCGCGTCGTGGTCGTCGGCGGCGGATTCCTCGGCACGGAGGTTGCGGCCACCGCCCGCGGCCTCGGGCTCGACGTGACGATCGTGTACCCAGCGTCGTACCCGCTGGAGCGCCAGTTCGGTGCAACCCTCGGCGCGCTCGCCGAGCGCATGCACCTCGACCACGGCGTCCGACTGCGGCCCCGGACACTGGTGTCGCGACTGATCACGTTGGGCGGCAAGGTTCACGGCGTCGAGAGCTCGGACGGCGAGGTGGTGCGCGCAGATGTCGTGGT
>Ga0190272_10001455_pt1 | contig 11406 bp, 11 predicted proteins | sample Popmic504T_FD_133746 | JGI IMG/M metagenome (GOLD analysis project Ga0190272, IMG submission 133746) | Populus adjacent soil microbial communities from riparian zone of Shoshone River, Wyoming, USA - 504 T | ecosystem: Environmental > Terrestrial > Soil > Riparian zone | place: USA: Wyoming...
CGACCGGATCCAGCGGCAGATACTCGGTGCCACGAGTGGGACCTGCCGCGAACGCTCCCAGCATCTCGCGCTGGCCCTGCACGACCACCCGGCCGAACGCCCTCACCAGATCAGCCGGGCTGGACGCCATCACGGCGGCCGCTCCGTCCTGCTTGCTCGCGCCGAGCTGTGCAGCGAACTTCTCGGCGTAGTCTGCCGCCACCTCGGGAGAGCGCACCATTCCTGCCGCTGTGCTCTCCGAAATTGCATGGGCGAAAAGGCCTTTGGCGGCCGGAACGGCGAGCAGCGTGGCAACCGCGTGCGCTCCCGCACTCTCACCGAAGATGGTCACATTGTCGGGGTCGCCGCCGAACACCGCGGCGTTGTCGCGGACCCACCGCAGCGCCATCACGAGGTCCCGCAGATACAGGTTGTCGTCGATGGTGATGTCCTGATTGGACAGCGTCGACAGGTCAAGGCACCCCAGCGCGCCAAGCCGGTAGTTCACCGACACGTACACGCACCCTTTGCGTGCCAGCGCTGCACCGTCATAGATGGGGGTGGCCGAGCTCCCCATGAAGTAGCCGCCGCCGTGGATGAAGACCATGACCGGCAATGGCTCTTCTGCGGGTCTCTTCGGCGTCGTGACGTTGAGCGTCAGGCAGTCCTCGCTCATCGGCTGATACTTGCCGGGGGCCAGGATCGTGTAAGCGCGCTGCTGCGGCGCGCAATAGCCGAATCCGTGGCAGTACCGAACACCCGGCCAGGGCTCCGCCGGTTGCGGAGCGCGCAACCGCAGTCGTCCCACGGGTGGGCGGGCGTACGGAATGGCGCGCCAGCGGTTCACACCGTCGCGCGTGAAGCCCTCGACCGTTCCGGAGGCGATGGTCGCGCGGACGGTGTGTTCGTGCATTGCTCGACGGTAGCGAATCAGCACTGGTCGCCGTGCCTCAGTGGGGAACGCGTGTCGGCCCGCTAGCCTGGCCGGTATGCGAAAGGTGGGGCTAGTCGCGGTATCTCTGCTGGTGGCGGGCTGTTCACAGGGGGACGGCGGCACTGCCGAGCGGATTCAGCCGGTGCCGTCGACGTCGGTATCGACCACGCCTGTTCGACCGTCGACCCCACCGACCTCGACGAAGCCTGCCCAGCCACCGCAGCCCGGCGCGCCCATCGGCGCTGTCGTTGCCTGGATCGAAGCCGGTAGCCCCGCCGATGCAGGCGCGTACCACTTTGCGGCCCGTGACGGGCAGACCACCGAGCTGGGCCAGGATGTCGCGTTCGTCTCGGGCACGACCAACTGCATGACCGACTCCCGCTCCGCCGACGGTGCCCTGGCGTGCCTTGTCGATCTCGCCGACCCACCGCCGCAGCCGGCCGACGCCTACGGCGAGTGGAAAGGCGGCTGGGTGGACTTCGAGGGGCCGACACTGGAAGTCGGCTCGGCACATGGCGATCCAGGCCGGTTCACCAGCGGCACAGGTGCAGAACTGGCATCCGGCGAATCGCTGGAGTTCGGCGACTACCGTTGCCGCGCCGATCCGGCCGGGCTGTTCTGCGTCAACTACGCGCACCAGTCCGCGGCCCGGTTCAGCGATGCCGGTATCGAAGCGTTCGGATGTTTGCAGAAGGTGACGCCACCTGCAGACATCGGCCTCAAGTTCAGCTGCTGACCTTGGAGGTCAGGCGACGCCCTGCGCTCTCGCCTTGTCCCTGGCGCGGTCGGGATAGATCTGGGTCATCCCGATCGCCCCGACGATCACCACGATCGGAATCACCGCCTTGGTCCAGTCGACGGTCTCCGGTGCCATCACCGCGACGTAGCCAAGGACCGCGATGAGCGCGAACACCAGCGCCCACATCAGGGTGAGCACCCGGTTGGTGCGCCGGAACGCGGCCTTCTCCCACTCCTGTCGAGGGGCCGATTGCGGCGCGTACTGCTCGGTGAACGGCACGAACGCCAGCGAGCCCAGCGCCATCGCGGCCAGCGCGCCCGCGGACAGGGTGGTCGCGTAGCTGTCCATCCAGTCGCGATCCTGCGCCCCGACGATCATGCCTGCGATGGTCACCGACACGAAGAACACGATGGTCACCACCTCGAGCAGCCGTGGACCGCCCCTGCCTGCCGACACCCCGAGGATCAGCGCGGCGACCACCGCGCAGATCGCGCCGAACATCCAGGTGCTCGGCCCGTCAGCGACCACCCAGTAGATGATCCACGGCACGAACCCGATGAACGGGCTGCGCTCGAACCAATCGTCCATACCTAAGTTCTATGCGCGAGCAGACGCAAAAGCACCCTTTTGGCGGCGCGTCGGGGGACTTTTGCGTCTGCTCGCGGTTGTTAGGCGACGCCCTTGTGCCTCAACAGCGGCAGCACGCCCTCGGCGAACCAGTACGCCTCTTCCAGATGCGGGTAGCCCGACAGGATGAATTCGTCGAAGCCCACCGAGTGGTACTCGTAGATCAGGTTCGCGACTTCCTCGTGGCTGCCGACGAGCGCGGTGCCCGCGCCACCCCTGACCAGCCCGACACCGGCCCACAGGTTCGGGTAGATCTCCAGGTTGTCCACCCGGCCGCCGTGCAACGCGGTCATTCGGCGCTGCCCCTCGGACTCCGAACTAGCATGCAGCTCAGTGGCTTTGGCGATCTGCTCAGTGGAAAGCTCGGCAAGCAGTTCGTCTGCGACGGCCCACGCCGCCGCCGAGGTGTCGCGGCTGATGGTGTGCAGTCGGATGCCGAACCGCACGTTGCGACCACGCGCTTCTGCGAGTTTACGGACCTGGGCGATCTTGGCCGCCGCGGCCTGCGGAGGTTCGCCCCAGGTCAGGTACACGTCGACGTATTCGGCGGCAATCGGCAGGGCAGCCGTCGACGAACCACCAAAGTAGATCTGCGGCAACGGATCCGGTGGCGACGACACCCTGGCGTCCTTGACCGTGTAGTACTGCCCTTCGAAGTCGAGCGAGTCCTGACGCCACAACGAGTTCACGATGTGCAGGAACTCCCCCGTGCGCCCGTAGCGTTCGTCGTGGCCGAGCCAGTCGCCGAACCGCTGCTGCTCGAGGTCGTCGCCGCCGCTGACGATGTTGAGCAGTACCCTGCCCTCCGAAAACCGCTGCAGCGTCGCGGTCTGCTGCGCCGCCAACGTCGGGGGCACCAGCCCCGGCCGAAACGCGACGAGGAACTTGAGCCGCTCGGTCTCGGCGAGCAGCGCCGACGCGGTCAACCATGCGTCCTCGCACCACGTCCCCGTCGGGGTGAGCACACCTTCGAAGCCGAGCCGGTCGGCGGCCCTTGCGACTTCTGCCAGATACCGGCGGGTCGGCGGGCGGTAGTTGGCGGGCAACGTGTGATGCGACGACGCGTGCGAAGCGCCGACGATGGACCTGCTGTCGCCGTTGGTGGGCAGGAACCAGAAAAATTTGGCGGGTCCGGACTGTGCAGTCATTTTTCGCTCCTAATTGCTGCTGATGAGCAGGGGCCGCAGCGCGTCGTTGTATCGCTTGTCGACGAAGTCGGCGAACTTCGGCGCCGCAGGAATCTGCTCGGACTCGGCGAACAGGTCGGCCAGCCGCTGTTCGGCGGCGACGACGTCGTCGTCGAGTTCTGTAGGCAACCGTAGGCTCCGGCCCTGTGAGACGGCTGCCACCTCCGGGCCGAGACCGACCGCGGCGGCATAACTGTCCGCCCACTGCTGCGGGTGATCCTTGGCCCAGCGGGCCGCCTTCTCGAACCGCACAAGCAGGTCCGACAACGCAGAGTTGCGTTTCGGGTCGGCGAGCGCGGCGTCGGAGGCGATACCGAACCAGTAGCCGTTGGTGACATCCCTGGCTTCGCCGATGCTGCGCACCGGCAACTGCTGTTCGGCCTGCGCGGTGTACGGATCCCAGATCGCCCACGCGTCGGCCTCCCGGTTGGTGAACGCCGAAAGCGCGTCGGCAGGCTGCAGGAACACCAGCGTCACGTCGGCGGGGGTCAGCCCGGCCTTCTGAAGCTGACCAAGGATGTGGCCGTGGGCCGAGCTGCCCTTGCCCACCGCCACGCGCTTACCGCGCAGATCGGCGATCGACTGGATCGGCGAGTCGGTGTGGACCAAGACCTGATCACCAACGCCCCCACCGTCATATGCCGACACCACCTTGATATTGGCGTTGGCGGCCGCACCGAATATGGGCGGGCTGTTGCCCGTGATCGCGAAGTCGATCTTGCCCGCGGTGGCGGCTTCGATTTGCGGCGGCCCTGAGGTGAAGGTGGAGAACGAGACTTGGTAGGGCAAGTCGTCCAGCGCGCCAGCGGCGCGCAGCAGCGACTCGGTGCCGCCCTTCTGGTCCCCGACGTTCAGCGTAACCCCCGACAACTCCGACAGCGGCACGGTGTCGGGCGCGCTTTGGGCGCCGGAGCTGTCCTCTCGAGACACGCAGCCGGCAAGCAGCAGGCTCAGCAGTGCGACGACGGCAACGACTCTGGACATGACAGTCCCCCTCTCTTGCTTAAGTATTGGCTTCAGATCTGGACGCCGAGCTTGGCGAGCAGCTCGGTGCGATAGTGCTCGGCAGGCACGGACTGGCGTGGGTCGTGGATGTCGAGCGTGTGGATGGCCTCGCCGGCCTCGAGGACCAGCACCCGGTCGGCCAGCGCGATAGCCTCGTCGACGTCGTGGGTCACGAGCAGTACGCCGAAGCCGTGCTCACGCCAGAGATCGAGCAACAGCGCGCGCATGCTCAGCCGGGTCAGCGCGTCGAGGGCACCGAACGGCTCGTCGAGCAAAAGCAGGTCCGGCTCGGCCACCAACGCACGGGCCAGCGAAACCCGTTGCGCCTGACCACCGGACAGCGTCAACGGCCACACCTCGGCGCGATCGGCGAGGCCTACGTCGGCCAGCGCACGGTCGGCCCGGGCCTGCTCCTCGGCCTTGGGCAGCTTGGTGCGGGTCAGCCCGTAGACCACATTGGTGCGCACGTCCCGCCACGGGAACAGCCGCGGCTCCTGAAACGCCAGCGCCGGGGCGCCAGACACCGCACGGTCGCCGGTGTGATCGCTGGACAGTCCGGCCAGCACCCGAAGCACCGTCGACTTGCCTGAACCACTGCGGCCGATCAGCGCGACGATTTCACCGCGGCTGACCCGCACCGAGACGTCGGTGAGCACGTGGTGGTCGCCGTACCACTTGTTCACATGCCGCAGTTCGCCTGCGATCTGCGTTTGGCGTTCGGGGGCGATGGTCATGAGCGGTACCTCAGGGCTCGGTGTTCTAGTGCGCGCACGATTGCATCGGTCCCGATGCCGAGCAGGGCGTACACGATCAGCCCGAAGATGATGATGTCGATGCGCAAGAAATCACGGGCGTTGTTGATCAGGAAGCCGATCCCCTTGTCGGCGTTGATCTGTTCAGCCACGATCAGGGTCAGCCAGGCGATGGCCAGCGACTGCCGCACGCCGACAAGGACCTGGGGCGCTGCGCTGGGCACGATGACCGTCCGGAACCGCTGCCAGAACGAAAAGCCAAGCACCTGAGCGGTTTCGAACAGCTTCGGGTCGACCTGGCGGATCGCCGAGAACGTGTTCAGATAGAGCGGAAAGCTCACACCGAGCGCGACCAACAACACCTTGGGCAGCTCACCGATGCCGAACCACAGAATGAACAACGGGATCAGGCCGAGGTGCGGCAGGGCGCGGATCATCTGCATCGGCGGGTCGACGGTCGCCTCGAACCACCGGGACAGCCCGACCGCGGTTCCAAGGGCGACCCCGATGAAGCCGCCGAGCAGCAGCCCTTCGACCACGCGGAGCCCGGATACCCGGAGCGCGTCGGCCAGCTGCCCGTTCTCGATCAGCTCGATGCCTGCCTGGAATATCAACGACGGCGCGGGCAGCACGTCCTGCGGGATGAGTCCGATGGCGCTGCCCAGCTGCCATATGGCGAGCAGCACGAACGGTGAGGCCAGCCGGATCAGGCCCCACTTGCGCTGGCTCCGCTTGCGATTCGCGGTGGGGGCTGTCGCCAAGGGCGCGGCCAACGCGGCGGGACTAGTCACGGTTCCCCGACCCTACGTACCCCCGTGGTGGCGGTGAAGGTTTTGACTCTGCGTGAGGTAAACGGCAGAAAACACGGCCCGCCGGAGACCGTCGAGACGATCAGCCGGCGGGCCGTTTCGGGGTTGGGTCAGCCGAGGCGGAATTTGCCGGTGACGAGCGTCGGGGTGACATTCCTGCCGTTGATCGAGGACCGCACGGTCTTGTTCTGCAGGAACTCGATCTGGTTGGCCTGCTGGAGGTTGCGCGTGTTGCGCACCTGCGAGCGGAACTGCTCGGCGTCGAGTTGCTGCAGGTCGGACTCCTCGAGTTTCTGACCGGTGACCGGGCTGAACTGAACGCCGATCGCCGAGGCGTCCTCGCGGACCACCCACGATGCCCGCACGCCGTCGGCGTCGGCGGTGTACATGCCCGCCACACCGGACACCGGCGCCGCAGTGAACTTGTAGCCGACGCCGTTCATGGTCAGATCGCCCGCGACGTCGGTGCCGTTGAACTCCGCCGTGAGCGTGTCGCGGAACCGCGACTTGATGTCGATCTTGCCGTCGGTCTGGTTACCGAAGAACCAGGCCTCGTCGTCGGTGCCGTTGCAGGCGTAGGCGGCGACTTCGGTGCCGTCGACGGAGATGCCGATGGTCATCGTCTTGCCGTCGGCCGCCGTCATGTCGGCGACATACCGGGCCGACTGCGGGAACCCGGATTCGGTTGCGGTGGTGGTGGCCGGGGCCGGTTCGGGGCTGGAGGTGGCTTCGGTGGATGTGCCGCCGGAGCAGGCGGACAGGGTGCCGAGGGCGACCAGCGCGCTGACACCCACAAGCAGGGTGCGAAGGTGCTTTTTCATGTGCCAAGCATGAATGGCCGACGGCCGCAGTACATGAAGAATGCATGGAGATTGCGTGGAGAACACAGGCACCGACCGGCAAATGCCGATCAGATGGCCAGGAACGCGTCGACCTCGTCGCAGAACATCCGCCACGCGGGTTCGGTGGCGGTCAGCAAATGGTTGTTGCTGGAGAGCGCGACCAGTCGGGAATTCGGGATCAGGGCGGCCAATTCTTCGCCGTAACGCATCGGCACCCGACGATCGTCGCGGGAATGCATGATCAGCGTCGGGCATGTCACTTCGCGTGCTTCATCTCGCACATCGATGCGGCTGAACTGCTCGAGAAACCGCACGGCGTTCTCCGGCGAGGTGGTGCGGCGTTGCAGCTGATCGAATGCCGCCCAATCGGCGCGTGTGCCGTCGGGCTGGAACTGTGACGCGAACACCTGACGGAACGCGGGGTCGTCGCGCCCCCATCCGACCCGCGCCAACTCGAGATCCAATGCCGCAGCACGCTTTTCGTCGTCACCGGTGGCCCGCACTGCGCGGCCACGCGCGTATGCGCTGCACAATACGAGCGCGCTGACCCGCTCGGGGTGGCGGGCGGCGTAGGCGACCGCGACGGCGCCGCCCTGCGATACGCCAAGCAACGGGAAGCGCTCGAGGCCAAGCGCCTCCACCACCGACTCGAGATCGGTCACCCAGTCGTCGAACGTGAAATCCGTTGCTTCCCAATCGGAAAGGCCGCAACCGCGCTCGTCATATCGAATGAACCGGTGATTCCGCGAAAGGTCGCGGACCCAGTGTTGCCACACGGGGCTTTCGACGTCGTAGCCAAGGTGGGTCATCCAGTTTGCGGCTCGCACCAGCGGCGGCCCGTCCCCTGCCACCGCATACGCCAGGCGGACGCCGTCGGCGGCGCGACAGAACGCGATGTGCTGGCGGGGCGGCTCTGGCTCCGGCTGCGGCTCGGCGGGAGTGCCGGACGGGTCGTCGACAAGGATCGTGCCGACGAACTGGTAGCCGCGGCCGCGCACTGTCCTGATGTAGCGCTGCGATTCGCCGTCATCGCCAAGGGCCCGTCGGGCGGCCTTGATCCGGCTCGTCAACGCCGCCTCGCCGACGAATCGCCCGCCCCACACCGAGTCGAACAGTTCCTCTTTGGTGACGCAGCGGTGGTGGTTGCGCACCAGTTGGGTCAGCACGTCGAACACCTGCGGTTCGACGCGGATCACCGCATCGCCGGAGCGAAGTTCGTAGCGCTGGGTATCAAGGACGAACCCGTCGAGGCGCCACACACCGTCCGCAGTTGCTGGCGTCGATTCTGGACTGGATATGGGCACCGGGTTCCCCACCTTGGCTTGTCGTTGGCAATCGTAAAACGGGCGACTGCCTCACGACGTTCAGCGCGGCGGGATTTTGGTCGGCTAACGCCAGCCGTCGGCCGCCTTGGCGGCGCGGATCAGCGCGACGCACAGTTCCCGCAACTCGGATCCTTCTGCTCCTTCGTCGACGGCCATCGCGACGTCCTCGGCGGCGCATCTGACTTGGTAGACGCGGTCGGACAGCTCGGCGGCCTCGTCGGCGGTCAGCACGACCGAATCGGGCGCCAGCGTGGTGCCCTTGACCATCGCTCGCTGTTCGTAGGCGCGCTGACGGCAGGACTGCCTGCAATACTGCCGACGTCGCCCCAAGCCCACGTCAGCGACTTCACGGCCACACCAGCGACAGGGTTGAGGACGAAGACGACGCACCACGAGAACAGACTGTAAACCGCCGGTGACCTATATCCCGGTATCATCATCGGTCGAGTCGGGAACTGCGTGCCGTGTTGCTGCGTTGATGATCCGGACAAATAGCAAATTGAGGAGTATTGACGATGGCTGATCGTGTCTTGAGAGGCAGCCGCCTCGGAGCTGTGAGCTACGAGACGGACCGCAACCATGACTTGGCGCCGCGTCAGGTCGCCAAATACCGCACCGAGAACGGCGAGGAGTTCGACGTCCCGTTCGCCGACGACGCCGAGATCCCCGGCACCTGGCTGTGCCGCAACGGCATGGAGGGCACCCTGATCGAGGGTGACGTACCTGAGCCCAAGAAGGTCAAGCCGCCGCGTACGCACTGGGACATGCTGCTGGAGCGCCGGTCCGTTGAGGAGCTCGAAGAGCTGCTCAAGGAGCGCCTCGACATCATCAAGACCCGCCGCCGCGGCTGATTCCACCTGCGCGAGCGACCACTTTTGTACGCAGATTTACGGCGTGTCGCGTGCAAACACGGTCGCTCGCGGGGAGAAGGACTAGTTAGCGCATGACGCCGCGGGCGCGGTCCATGCGCCCGCGGAAGCCCCATTCCGCGACCTTGAACAGGGCCTCTCGAATGTTGGATCCGCTCATCTTGGATTGACCGAACTCGCGTTCGGTGAAGGTGATCGGGACCTCGACGACGTCGAATCCGTTGTTGATGGTGCGCCATGTCAGGTCGATCTGGAAGCAGTAGCCCTTCGAGTCGACCGCGGCCAGGTCGATTTTCTCCAGCACTTCGCGCCGGTAGGCGCGATAGCCGGCGGTGATGTCGTGCACGTCGACGCCAAGCAGGATGCGCGAGTACCCGTTGGCGGTGCGCGATAGCACCATCCGCCGCCGCGGCCAGTTGCGCACCTCACCGCCTGCGACGTAGCGCGAGCCGATCGCCAGGTCGGCACCGCCGTCGACCGCATCGAGCAGCCGGTGCAAGTGTTCGGGCGGGTGGCTGCCGTCGGCGTCCATCTCCACCAGCACCGAGTATTCGCGGTTCAGTCCCCATGCGAAGCCCGCAAGGTACGCCGCGCCGAGGCCAGCCTTGGTGGCCCTGTGCATGACGTGCACGCGGTCCGGGTCGGCAAGGGCCAGTTCGTCGGCCAATTCGCCGGTGCCATCTGGGCTGCCGTCATCGATGATCAGAATGTGGACGTCCGGCTGCGCCTTGTGCACGCGTGCGACGATCAACGGCAGGTTCTCCCGCTCGTTGTACGTCGGGATGATGACCAGCGTGCGTTCACTCGGGCGTGGGATGCCAGGGACTGGACCTTCCCCCGGTCGCTGCGCTCCGCCCCCAGGGACGCTCATTTCGCTCCTTTGTGGCTACTGCCCCGGCGGAGCCGACGCACGAAACTCCCATTGTGCAGTATTGCGGCGATCACAGCGGCCAGACCGACGCTGACCAGCAGCGCCTGCACGATGGGGCCCCATCGGGTAGCGGGTGTGAGCTGCGTCTTCAGCCGCACCTGGGTATCGAGGTAGGCGGGCTCGAAGAACGCGGTCCTGGCCAGCTCGTGGCCGTTTGGCGCGATGACGGCGCTGATCCCCGTGGTGCCCGCAACCACGACGTAGCGGTCGTGTTCGACGGCCCGCAGCCTGCCGAAGGCCAGCTGTTGCTCGCTCATCGACTCGTCGAAGGTGGCGTTGTTCGTCGGCACGGCCAGCAGTTGGGCGCCGCTGAGCACGGATTCGCGGGCGGCGCGGTCGAAGATCACTTCCCAGCAGGTGGTGACGCCGACCGGCACACCGGCCGCTTGCACCACCCCGTTGCCGTCGCCGGGCACGAAGTAGCCGGCCCTTTCGGCGTACGGCGACAGCCTGGCGAAAAAGCTGCGCCACGGCAGGTACTCCCCGAAGGGCTGGACGATCTTCTTGTCGTGGTGATCCGCGGGACCGGTCTCGGGATTCCAGACGATCACGGTATTCGTCGACACCGGGTTGTCGCGGCGGTAACCCGGTGCCGCGACGACGCCCCCGACCAGGATGGGTGCGTCGATGGCCGCCGCGGCGGTGGAGATCTCCTGATTGGCGTCCCGGTTGGCCAGCGGATCGATATCCGAGGAGTTCTCCGGCCAGATGACGATCATCGGCTGCGGCGCCTTGCCTGCGCGCACGTCCTCCGCAAGGGCGACCGTCTCGCGGACGTGATTGTCGAGCACGGCGCGGCGCTGTGCGTTGAACTCCAGCCCCAGCCGTGGCACGTTGCCCTGTACGGCGGCCACCGTGATGGCCTGATCGTCGCCGGCGCCGACGCCGGACTGCCGCACGCTCGGCCACGCCAGCGCGGTCGCCAACAGCACCACGCTGATACATACCCCCGCCAGCACGACGGCGGGCGGTGCGTTGTTCTGGTTCGACTTGCCGCGCTGCCACCACTGCACCGTCTCGAAAGCGATTGCGGACAGGCTGAATCCGATCAGCACGACCGCGAACGACAGCAGCGGCGCACCGCCGAGTTGGGCGATCGGCAGCATCGGGCTGTCAGTTTGACTGAAACCGACTACGCCCCAAGGGAATCCGCCGAACGGCACCGTCGACTTGAGCCACTCCTGGGCCGCCCACAGCCCGGCGAACCACAGCGGCCAGCCGGGCACTCGCCGGACCGCGACGGCGACCAGGCCGAATAGAGCGGGGAACAGTGCCTCCATGATTGAAAGGGCGATCCACGGGAACGGCCCGACAAGGCCGCTGATCCACGGCAGCAGCGGGAGATAGAAGACCAGCCCGAACAGGAATCCGTACCCGAACCCGCCTGCAAGCGTGGTGGTTTCGCGC
>Ga0190272_10001456_pt1 | contig 11402 bp, 12 predicted proteins | sample Popmic504T_FD_133746 | JGI IMG/M metagenome (GOLD analysis project Ga0190272, IMG submission 133746) | Populus adjacent soil microbial communities from riparian zone of Shoshone River, Wyoming, USA - 504 T | ecosystem: Environmental > Terrestrial > Soil > Riparian zone | place: USA: Wyoming...
AGCACGGTGCCGTCGGCCGCGATGACATGGACCTTGCCCTGCTGCTGCCACAGCGCGAACGCCTCGCGCTCGGTGACGGTGATCTGCAGGCGGTCCGGATAGAGCTTGCGCACGGTCGCCTCGGCGATCCACGGGATCGCTTCCAGCCTGGCGCGCGCGTCCGCCACATCGAGGAACAGCAGCGAGGATCGGTCGGTCACGCCGGCGGCGGCGAAAATCGCCTCGCGGCTGACCTGGCGCTGGCCCGACAGCGACACCGTCGCGATGCGCATGCCGGCGGCGTTCGCGGCAGCGTCGGCGCCGTCCTTGATCGCCGCTTGAAGGGTGGCGACGTGGTCGCCCTTGACCATGCCGTAGGTGCTCACGCCGAGCAGGAACGCGAGCAGCGCCGCCGATCCGGCAAAGCGCGGCACGCGCACGCGTGCGAGCGGCAGCGTGACGCGGCGCAGCGTGCGGCTGATAAGCCCGCGGCTCGCGGCCGCGGGCCGGCGGCGTGGCCGTTGCGGGGTCGTGGATTCGTCGAGGGCTTGGTCCATGGCGGCTCGGCAGGCTGCCGCACCCGAGCAAATCGGGCGCGCGAAGCCTCAGCATCAGTCTTCGGGGGAGTTGGTAAACAAAGGGTAAAATCGGCGGGCGGAGTGCCGCGTTTCGCAGGATGGGTTGAGCCCTTGCGAAACCCGTCGCGCGGTCGGCCAACATGATGGGTTTCGCTTCGCTCAACCCATCCCAGGGGCTATGATGGGCGCTATGACCGCTTTGCCGCAAGCACGCATCACGGTGGACGAGTATCTCGACTGGGCGCGGGGGCAGCCCGGCCGCTACGAGCTCTATGACGGCACGGTCCATGCGATGTCGCCCGAGGGCGCCGGGCACGCCAAGGTGAAGTTCGCAGTGCAGACCGCGCTGGCGGCGGGAATTCGTGCGCGCGGTCTTCCATGCCACATGATGCCCGATGGCATGACGGTGCGGATCGACGCGCGCACAGCCTTCGAGCCGGATGCGCTGGTCTACTGCGGAACCGAGGTGGACTTGTCCTCGCTGGAAATTCCCAATCCCATCGTCATTGTCGAAGTGCTGTCTCCCTCCACACGCCGCATCGACGCATCGAAAAAACTCGCCGCGTACTTCCGCCTCCCAAGCGTCGAGCATTATCTGATTGTCGACCTCGATCAGCGGCTGATCCTGCACCACGCGCGCGCCGGCGGCGACACCATCCTCACCCGCATCGTGCGTGAGGGCGCGATCACGCTCGAACCGCCGGGGCTGCAGATGTCGCTCGCCGATGTGTTCGGCGGGATGTAGTGTGTAGGCCGCGATAGCGTAGCGAATTGCGCCGCTGTCGTGCGGAATGGCGGAATGCGCTGCGCTATTCCGCCCTACTAGCTACGAGCTTCATGAAGAAACCTCTTCGCGTACAGCAGCAACAGACGACTCAGGTCCATGAATCTGATCTGCGGGCACGCTGGTTCCGGATCAGATTGGAAGTCGACCCGAGACCGAATGTATCACCCGCCGCGCCCCAAGCGAATAGCGATCCCGTTTTCCTTGTGCCGAACCGTACCGAATTGGGTCCCGGCATTCCGGTCAAGGTGTATGCCCCGGTCGGCCGTTGCATCTATTGCGGCGCAACCGAGTTCATACTTGGCACCGGCAGAAAGCTGAGTGAAGAACACATTGTCTCCGAAGGACTTGGTGGAGTCATCGTGCTGCCCGAGGCGAGTTGTGAAGCCTGCGCAAAAACGACCACGAAAATCGAAGGGAACATCCTTCGGACTGTGCTTTGGACACCTCGTCGGCATCTCAAAATACGAGGCAAGAAACGCAAGCGCGATGAGCGGACGTTTCCCTTAACTGCTGTGGTCGAGGGCAAGGATGTTCCGCTTCATCTTCCGCTGAACGAACATCCGGCACTACTTTTTCTGCTGCGCTTGCAGGCTCCCGGCATTTTGCTTGGGAGACCCGAAGAGTTCTCTGGGATTGCGGGCCTTTGGATGCAAGAACTCATATCAGACAGCATCAATGAAATGCGTGACCGTGGATTGCCAAGCTTCGCTTCACCGAGCGTCGACACGGTGCGATTCTGTCAAATGCTGGCGAAGATCGCTCACGGGTTCGCTGTTGCCGAGCTTGGTCTAGATGGTTTCAAGCCGCTCTTGCTTGAACAGCTAATTTTTCGAGAGCTTGCACCCAAGGAGAATTGGTGTGGCTGCTATCATCTCGTCGGCGGCGATCCGGAAGACTATGCGCCCGACGACGCGCTTCACGTCATGGGATGGGGCGTTGATCAGAGGGGCGATAAGCACTTTCTGGTAGTCCCCCTTCGCCTATTCGCCAACCTTGGCGCGCCAGTATTTCACGTTATTGCCGGTGAGCTTGACCAAGCGCAGCTAGAACGTGCTCTCGCTCTAGCAAAACCTCGCGAACAACCGCCCGATAGAACTCCCGCAGAACCTCAGTGAGCGGGTTCCAGTCTTCCTCTGCATCGGACGGGTCAAATCGCCTCCATCGTTCTGTGCACCTCATCGCCCGAGCGAGGCGTCCTCGACCATCCAGGCCACCAGATCGGGAAACGAAATGCCGGCATGCGCCGCCATTTCGGGCACCAGCGAGGTCGGGGTCATGCCGGGCTGCGTGTTGACTTCGAGACAGGCGAGCCCCGCGATGCCCTGGCTGTCGTCCCAGCGGAAATCCGCGCGGGAGACGCCGCGGCAGCGCAGTGCCTGATGCGCCGCAAGCGTGAGGCGCTGCGTCTCCCGGTAGATGTCCGGTGGGACCGGCGCGGGCAGGAGGTGCTTCGAGCCGCCCGGCGCATACTTCGCCTCGTAGTCGTAGAAGCGCGCGGTCGGCACGACTTCGATCACGCCGAGCGCCTTGTCCCCCATCACCGCACAGGTGAGCTCCTTGCCGGCGATGAACGGCTCGGCCATCAGCGTGTCGCCGAATTCCCAGTCCGCCCGGGTGAGTTCCTGCGGGGGGTGTTCGTGCGCCTTGGTGACGATGAACACCCCGAGGCTGGAGCCTTCGCTAATGGGCTTGAGCACATAAGGCCGCTCCAGCACGTGCTCCTTCGCGGCAGCGTGGCGCGAGACGAGCATCCCGCCCGGCACCGGAATGCCGGCGGCGCGCATCACCACCTTGGCGAGGTCCTTCTGCATCGCCATTGAGGAGGCGAGCACGCCCGAATGGCTGTAAGGCACGCCGACGATCTCGAGAATGCCCTGCAGCGTGCCGTCCTCGCCGGGTGGGCCGTGCAGCAGGTTGAGCGCGACGTCGGGCTTCAGGGTTTGCAGCACGGTCGCGATATCGCGCCCGACGTCGATCTTGGTGACGCGATAGCCCTTGCTCTCCAGCGCCGCCGCGCAGGGCCTGCCCGAGTTCAGGCTCACCTCGCGCTCGGCCGACCAGCCTCCCATCAGGACAGCGACGTGCTTGGCCATGCGCCCCCTCACCCGCCGCGATTACCGGCGCCGAATACCCAGACTCACTTTGTGGACAGAATCTGATTTGCGGACGTTGCGCTAGCCACTTGTGCCGATGCGCTTGATCTCCCACTGCAACGCGACGCCGCTGTGGTCCTTGACGCGGCGGCGCACCTCTTCGCCCAAATTCTCGATATCGGCAGCCGTCGCATTGCCGCGGTTGATCAGGAAGTTGCAGTGCAGCTCGGACACCTGCGCGTCGCCGACCACGAGCCCGCGGCAGCCGGCCGCGTCGATCAGCTGCCAGGCCTTTTGGCCCGGGTTCTTGAAGGTCGAGCCGCCGGTACGGCTTTTCACCGGCTGCGTGGTTTCGCGTTTGCTCGTGATCTCGTCCATCTCGGCCGCGATCGCGGCGGGATCGCCGGGCGTGCCTTGAAACAGCGCCTCGGTGAAAATCACATCGTCGGGCACGCCGCAATGGCGGTAGCCAAAGCCCATCTCGGCATTCGTGTAAGTGCGGATGGTGCCTGCGCGATCGACGCCGCGCGCCTCGATCAACACGTCCTTGGTCTCGGCGCCGTAAGCGCCGCCGTTCATGCGCAGCGCGCCGCCGATCGCGCCCGGAATGCCGCGCAGGAACGCTAATCCCCCGATGCCGGCCTCCTGCGCGGCTTTCGCCACGCGCAGGTCGGGCGCGGCGGTGCCGGCGCGCACGCGATTGTCCTCGGCCGCAATGTCGTTGAAGCCGCGCCCGAGCCGGATCGTCACGCCGGCAACACCGCCGTCGCGCACGATCAGGTTCGAGCCGAGGCCGATCACGGTGGCGGGAATGTCGGCGGGCAGGTGCGCGAGCAGGTAGGCGAGATCGCTCTCGTCCTCGGGCATGAACAGCGCCTGCGCCGCCCCGCCGACGCGAAACCAGGTGAGCGGCGCGAGCGGCTCGTTCGCCAGCAGCCGGCCGCGCAGTTGCGGCAGTTTTGATTTGAGCGCGGGCAAGATGTCGGGAAAGGTCATTCGCGCGGAGAGTAAGCACCGGCGTTCGTAGGGCGCAATAAGCGCAGCGCATTGCGCCACACCATGCGAAAGGCGCAGTGCGCTTCGCTTACTGCGTCCTACAAATATTCCTATCAACTGTGACAATAATCTTGACAGCGAGTCGCTCGTCTGTCATGATCCCGGCACGCTCGACAGTTGCGCCCGGCCCCTGGCCGGAAGCCGCCGCGGAGCAGCCCCCACAATCCTGAAGCGATGGAGCGCCCCATGCCGCGCTATACGCCCGAACTCTGTGCCAGCGTGATCGACCAGTATCTCCACACCGGCAAGTCCACGGAACTGATCGCGCGCGATCATGCGATCAACGAACGCGACGTCACGCGGATACGCCATGCGGCGGGCGTCCCGGCGCGCGGCGCGCGCGTGCGCAGCCTGCCGCCCGCGATGACGGCGCTGGTTGAAGCAAGAGCGCTGCTGCGGGCCGCGAATACCGAGTCCGTAGGGCGGGCAAAGCTTGACTCCGCGCATGCGGAGACAAGCGTGCCCGCGACGGAGGAGCCGGATGACAACCGCGCGGGCACGGCACCGATGGTGCCTTTGCCCGCCCTACCCGCCATCGACCGCATCGAACGGCTGGTCGAGCAGGAGCTTGCCGCCGAGGAGGCCTCCCGCGCGCAGTTCGGCCTGCTGCCGCGCGCGCCGGGCGATGCGGAGCGCTGCGCGCGCACGCTCGCCATTCTCACCCGAACTCTTCATGCGCTGGCCCGCTTGCGCGGCGGCGCGACGACCCAAGGATTACGCCATGACGACGACATTCCCGCAGACATCGATGAGTTCCGTCGCGACTTTGCGCGCCGCATTGACGCGTTCGTCGCAGCTGAGACTCACGGACAAGATGCTCACAGCGATTCCGGAGCTGCGGCGCTGGACAAGGTTCGATAGGGACTTCGCGACCCTCGCACACCGCCATCAGCGGCCACCGGCTCACGCCAACAACGGCGGCCCGTGGACCACCTGGCTGGTGCTCGGCGGGCGCGGCGCCGGCAAAACGAGACTCGGCGCCGAATGGGTGCGCGCCGCGGCGCTGGGGACTTCGCCTTATGCGCAGCGCCGCCACCGCAGCATCGCGCTGGTCGGCGAGAGCGAGCACGACGTGCGCGAAGTGATGATCGAGGGCGTGTCCGGGCTGTTGCGCATCTCGCCGCGCGACGAGCGCCCGGTCTGGATGCCGTCGCGGCGGCGGCTGGAATGGCCGAACGGTGCGGTCGCGCAGGCGTTCTCGGCGGAAGACCCGGAGAGCTTGCGCGGGCCGCAGTTCGACGCCGCCTGGTGCGACGAACTCGCCAAATGGCGCAACGCGCAGGATGCCTTCGACATGCTGCAGTTCGGCCTTCGCCTCGGCGCGCATCCGCGCCAGCTCATCACCACGACGCCGCGTCCGATCGCGCTGATCAAGCGCCTCATCGCCGATCCGCGCAGCGCGGTCACGCGCGCCGCGACCCACGTCAACGCCGCGCATCTCTCGCCCGCGTTCCTCACTCAAGTGGTCGAGCGCTACGCCGGAACGCAGCTCGGCCGCCAGGAAATTCTCGGCGAGATCATCGAGGACCGGCCCGACGCGCTGTGGTCGCGCGCCGTGATCGAGGCGGCCCGCGTGCGCGAGGCGCCGCCGCTTCAGCGCATCGTGATCGGGATCGATCCGCCGGCCTCCTCGCGCAAGGGCGCGGATGCGTGCGGGATCGTGGCAGTGGGACGCGCCGAGGACGGCACCATCTACGTGCTGGAGGACGCGACCGCCGGGGGCCTTGCGCCGGCCACCTGGGCGGCAAAAGCGATCGCGCTCTATCGCAGGCTCGAAGCCGACACGCTGGTCGCCGAGGTGAACCAGGGCGGCGAGATGGTGCGCGCGGTCATCCGCGAGGTGGACGCGGCGGTGCCGCTGAAGACCGTGCATGCGACGCGCGGCAAGTGGCTGCGCGCCGAGCCGGTCGCCGCGATGTATGCGCAAGGCAAGGTGAAGCACGTCGATCCGCCGCTCGCCGCGCTGGAGGACCAGATGTGCGATTTCGGCGCCAACGGGCTCTCCTCTGGCCGCTCCCCCGACCGCCTCGATGCGCTCGTCTGGGCGGTGGCGGAGTTGACGCGCCCGCGCGCCGAGCCGCGCATCCGGAGCCTCGCACTGTCGCTCCCGCCGTGGAGCGTGATGCGGTGAGTTGGTGGGCGCAATAAGCATGCCCCCGCGAAAGCGGGGGCGACGCGAAGCGGTGCGCGCCACAGCAGTGCCGTAGGGCGCAATAAGCGACGCGCAGCGGAGCGCATTGCGCCGCATGCGGGGGCAATGGCGCAATGCGCTCCGCTTATTGCGCCCTACGCGATGCGCGCTATCGTACCCTCATGGAACGCAGCACGGAGAGAAAGGCACAGTTGCGCAAGGCCGCCGGCGACGCGATCGACCGCGCCATCGAAACCGGCGGCGATCCGTTCGAGCTGATGATCCAAGCGACCGGCGAGGGTGACAACATCTGCGTCCCTTACATCCAGCAGCATCCGTACTTTTCCGAAAGCGCCGCCTGTTCAAGACCTGGGAGGACCGCAAGCGCGACCGCGACGAGGCGGCGCTCGCGGCCGAGCCCGGGCCGATCGTGTGGGTTCGCCGCCAGTTCGACGACCATCGGCACGCCGCCTATCGGCTTGGGGAGTTAAGCGGCTGGCATTGGTCCAACATCAGCGGCGGCATCAACCACCTGGCCAACCGCTACTATCTGCACGCCTACGTGATGTGCGACGGCATGATCGCGGGCGAACTGGCGCATCGCTGCATCCACGGCCCGCCGCCGCATCGCATCAAGGTCTGCATCACCAAAAAGGGCAACGAAAAATTCTGGCGCGCGATCGAGGAGGCCGGACCCGCGAAGCCTGCTCCGGTTTACAAGCGAAGACGATACCGTAGGGCGCAATAAGCATGCCCCCCGCGAAGGCGGGGGCGACGCGCAGCGGAGCGCATGCGCCGTCCTCACCCGGCGGTGGCAATGGCGCAATGCGCTTTGCTTATTGCGCCCTACCCTCTGAAAGCCCGCGCAATCGGAGCCGCTCGACCACTTTGGCGTAAGCAACACTCGGCTCCGGATGCTCAGAGTATCGCTCAACCAGCATTTCCAGATCGGAAATTCTGGGTGCGCTGAATATCGGCAATTCGGCATCTGACAGGCTATCGAATATAGCCATCATCAAATCGAAGCGATCAGCCTCGCTCAGATTGAGAGCTTGATCGCGTAAGGCATCGTTCATCGGGTGCTCTCCTCTTCTTCACCACAAATGTAGCTCGTAGGGCGCAATAAGCGAAGCGCATTGCGCCGCACCGAGCGAAAATCCGGCGACTCGGGCCGGCGCAATGCGCTCCGCTCCGCGTCGCTTATTGCGCCCTACGCGATGCGCGCTATCGTAATCGCCATGCCGAATTATCGCCGCGCCTTCATGCCCGGCGGATGCTGGTTCTTCACCGTCAATCTGCTGGACCGGCGCCGCCGCCTGCTAACGGACCACATCGACGCGTTACGCGCGGCGACGCGGCTCACGCAGGCGCGCCACCCGTTCACCATCGACGCCATGGTGGTCCTGCCCGACCACATCCATGCGGTCTGGACGCTGCCGCCGGATGACGCCGATTTTTCGTTGCGCTGGCGGTTGATCAAGATCGCCTTCGCGCAGGCCGTTCCCAAGACCGAGCCGCGCAGCGCGGTCCGCATTGCGCGCGGCGAACGCGCCATCTGGCAGCGCCGGTTCTGGGAACACCTGATCCGCAACGATGAGGATTTCCGCCGCCACGTCGAGTATTGCTACATCAACCCGGTCAAGCACGGCCTGGTCGGCCGCGTCCGCGACTGGCCGCATTCGTCGTTCCACCGCGACGTGCGGGCGGGATTGTTTCCGGACGATTGGGCGGGGGATGTGTCGGCAGCGGGTGATTTCGGGGAGCGGGCGTAGGGCGCAATAAGCGACGCGGAGCGGAGCGCATTGCGCCAGCCGCTGCGGGCGGGATCGTAGGGCGCAATAAGCGCCGCGGAGCGGCGCGCATTGCGCCGCACCAATGCGGAAACCGCGTGATGACGGCGCAATTGCCCGCAGTCGGATTTCCCGCTCCGCTTTCTTCCTTGCTGATCGTGGATGGCGCAATGCGCTCTGCTTATTGCGCCCTACTACGGGCTACATCAATCCGCTCAAGCACGCTCTGGATTGTTTCCGGAGGATTGGGCGGGTGGCTTGTCGGCAGCGGGGTTTTTTTGGGAGCAGGTTTGAGAGGGAGTGGCGCAATGCGTTCGCTTAATGCGCCCTACGGCCTGAGAGTTTAGCGCCTTATCGACAGCGTTTCGACAGAACCGCTCGTGGGAGCTCGTTGGTTTAATTGATACATTTTTTGGTTGTCACGGTAACAAAATTAGAGAAACTACGGACAGTTGAACCTCAGAGGGGAGAAGGCCATGTCCTCGGCTATCGTGTTGGTTTCCGGTGGTATAGAATCTATCACTCTCATTGCCGACTTGATTTCAAAGAAAACCCACGTAACCGGACTTTTCTTTGATATCGGCGTGCCGTCCTCCAACAACCAATACTATTGCTCTGCGCAGCTATTGAAAGGGCCCGCGGGGCATTTGGAACGGATAGATATTACGGGCCTGCAGAGCCTGTTCTTGCAGTTTATGCCGTTTGAGATGCTTTCTGCCGAAGGCGACACCACTTGCCCGGATGTTGGATTTACTCCTCTATTCGCAGCGATATCTGTTTATTATGGTGAATCTGCTGGTACACGCGATGCCTACATCGGGCTGACCAAGGAGCAGATGAGAGACCACACTGACAAGTTCTTGAAGGCCATTGGCCCCACGTTTGCCGCTTACCAAGAAGGCGTTAAGGAGGTCTCGCTATCGGCTCCGTTCGCTGGCAAAACTAAGGCAGAGGTCATTCAGTTGGGACAGCAACTCGGCGTCGACTACCGAAAGACTTGGAGTTGCTTCCTTGGCGGGGCCCATCACTGTGGTGTTTGCCCTGCGTGCCAACAACGAAAAGCCGGGTTTTCCGCCGCAGGCGTTTCCGATCCGACTGAATACCAAAGATAGGCAATTCAGCCGTGTGTCGCTGATCATCTCAGATTTTCTTAAGCTTGCCGTGGGCTCCTCGTAGCCCGTAGCGCAATAACCGGAGCGCATTGCGCCGCCACCGGCGCGAAACCGCGTGACGGCGGTACGGTTACCCGCCGTCGGATTTCCTGCTCCGCCTTCTTCCTTGCTGATCGTTGGAGCGGCGCAATGCGCTTCGCTTATTGCGCCCTACGACTCCCCCGCCCCCTCACCCCATCCCCTTCAACTCCCCCGGCAACGCATACGCCCACTGCGTGATGTTCCCGGCGCCGAGGCACACCACGTAGTCGCCCGGGCGCGCGATGTCGCGCACCATGCCGGCCAGTTGCGCCGCATCGTCGAGCGTGGCCACCCGCCGATGCCCGCGCGCGCGCAGGCCCGCCACCAGCGTGTCGCGGTCGGCGCCCGGGATCGGCGCTTCGCCCGCCGCATAGACGTGCGCGATGATCACCGCGTCGGCGTCGTTGAAGCAGGTGCAGAACTGGTCGAACAGCGCGGCGAGCCGCGTGTAGCGGTGCGGCTGCATCACGGCGATCACCTTGCCGTTGGTCGACTCGCGCGCGGCTTTCAGCACGGCGGCGATCTCCACCGGATGATGGCCGTAGTCGTCGAAGATCGCGACGCCGTTCCACTCGCCGGTGCGGGTGAAGCGCCGCTTGACGCCGCCGAAGCCCGCGAGTCCCTTGCGGATCTGGTCGTCGGAAATCCCGAGTTCGCGCGCGACCGCGATCGCCGCGGTGGCATTGAGCGCGTTGTGACGCCCCGGCATCGGCAGCGCGAGGCCGGCGATCTCGTGCGTCGCGTGCCCGTCGCGCTCGCGGAACGCGACGGTGAACTGCGAGCCGCCGCCCTGCGGCGACAGATCGACGAGCCGCGCGTCGGCCTGCGGGTTCTCGCCGTAAGTGACGACGCGGCGGTCCTCGATGCGGCCCACTAACGTTTGCACCGCCGGATGATCGATGCACATCACGGCGAAACCGTAGAACGGCAGGTTGGTGACGAAGCTCTCGAACGCCGCCTCGATCGCCTCGAAGGTGCCGAAGTGGTCGAGATGCTCGGGATCGATGTTGGTGACGATCGCCACGTCCGCGGGAAGCTTGAGGAAGGTGCCGTCGGATTCGTCGGCCTCGACCACCATCCAGTCGCCGGCGCCGAGCCGGGCGTTGGTGCCGTAGGCGTTGATGATGCCGCCGTTGATCACGGTCGGATCGAAGCCGCCGGCATCGAGCAGGGTCGCGACCATCGAGGTGGTGGTCGTTTTGCCGTGCGTGCCAGCGATGGCGACGCAGCGCTTGAGCCGCATCAGCTCGGCCAGCATCTCGGCGCGGCGTACCACGGGGAGCCGGCGCGCACGCGCCGCCACGAGCTCCGGGTTGTCGCGCTTGATCGCGGTCGAGACCACCACCACTTCGGCAAAGCCGAGGTTTTCCGCCGCGTGGCCGACCGCGACGCTCGCGCCCTTGTCGCGCAGCCGCTTGACGTTGGCGGAGTCGCTCGCGTCCGAGCCCTGCACCGTGTAGCCGAGATTGATCAGCACCTCGGCGATGCCGCTCATGCCGATGCCGCCGATGCCGACGAAATGAATCGGTCCGATATCCGTCGGCAGTTTCATTCTTGATTCCTCGCAGAGAAGTTAGCGTGCTGCCGGTATCACATTCGCCACGCGCAATACCAGATCTGCGAGCCGGTCCGCGGCATCGAGCGTACCGGTGGAGTTGGCGGCGGCCGCCATGGCGGAAAGTCTGTCGGCATCGGCGGCATCGGCAAGATCGGCGATTTCGCCGGCAAGCCGTTCGGGCGTGAAATCGTCCTGCCGCAGCACGATCGCGCCGCCGGCCCTGGCCAGCACATTGGC
>Ga0190272_10001457_pt1 | contig 11396 bp, 9 predicted proteins | sample Popmic504T_FD_133746 | JGI IMG/M metagenome (GOLD analysis project Ga0190272, IMG submission 133746) | Populus adjacent soil microbial communities from riparian zone of Shoshone River, Wyoming, USA - 504 T | ecosystem: Environmental > Terrestrial > Soil > Riparian zone | place: USA: Wyoming...
AATTGGATCGGAGCGCCGGGCTCCACCATCGAGACAGCGCAGTTCGTCCCGCCGCCTCCGGACGAGCTACCGGAGCTGTTGGCCGACTGGGAGGCATTCGCTCACGAAGGTGGCGAACTACCGTTGCTCGTTCGAAACGCACTCCTCCACTACCAACTCGAGACGATCCATCCCTTTCTCGACGGGAACGGCCGCCTCGGTCGCCTGCTGATCGTCTTCATGTTGATCGCCGACAATCGCCTGCCCGCTCCGCTGCTGGACATCAGCTCGTACTTCGAGCGCGATCGTCACAGCTACTACGCCGCCTTGCGAAATGTGAGCGAGACCGGGAGCGCGGCAATCTGGATCGACCTGTTCCTAGCTGCTGTTCGAGCGCAGGCAACAGCCGCGACAGCGCGTGCGCAACGCCTGGTCGCGCTGCGTGAGGAGTACCGCCGTCGCGCCGCATCGCTTCCGTCGCGTCACGCGGTTTCCCTGGCAGACCTCATCTGCGCAACGCCGATCGTGAGCGCACGCCTGGTGACCGACCGCCTTGCCGTGACGCGCCCGACAGCCGGCAACCTGCTGCGACTACTGGCCGCAGAGGGTCTGCTCGTCCGCGCCGGTACGGGTGACCGCGGCCAACAGCGTTACGTCGCCAAGGAGATATTGGACGTCCTCGCCGGGGACGAGCGCGATTAGGTTGTGGTGTCCAGCGCGGGGCCGACTCCCAAGAGCCGGCCCCGTAGCGCGTCAGACGGGGTTGGCGACGGGGACCTCTGACTCGTTTCCGTCGGGAGCGGAGATCAGGATCGCGCCCTCGCCGGTGACGTAGGCCTCCTCGCCGTGCTGGACGATGTCCATGCCGAGCGCCTCCTCGTGCTCGGACGCGCGTAGCGGCATCACCGCGCCAATCACCTTCAGCAGGATGAAGGTCGCGACGAAGGCGTAGGCCGGAACCGCGGCCGCGGCGATCAGCTGCCAGAGGAACTGGTCGGCGTTGCCGTAGAGCAGGCCGTCGGAGACGCCATTCCAGGACTCCTGGGCGACGAGGCCGAGCAGCAGGATGCCGGTGAAGCCGGCGACGCCGTGGGCGGCGAGCACGTCGAGCGTCTCGTCGACGCGCGTGCGCGGTCGCCAGACGATCATCGCGTAGCAGGGCAGCGCCGCGAGAGCGCCCAGCGCCATCGCCCAGCCGGGGCTGACATAGCCGCCCGCGGGGGTGATCACGACGCAGCCGACGATGATCGCCGTGGCGGCGCCGATCGCCGTCACCTTGCGGCCGCGGATCAGGTCGAGCGCGAACCAGACGACCAGCGTGCAGGCCGGCGCCAGCAGCGTGTTGGTGAACGCGAGGATGCTCGCGTCGCCGACGCCGAAGCCGCTGCCGCCGTTGAAGCCGAACCAGCCGAACCAGAGCAGCCCGGCGCCGAGCACTACGTAGACCGCGTTGTGCGGCAGCAGCGCTTGGCGGCCGTAGTCCTTGCGTGCGCCGACGACCAGCGCGGCAGCCAGCGCCGAGAAGCCGGACGCCATCTCGACCGCGATGCCGCCGGCGAAGTCGAGCGTGCCGTTGGCCATCAGCCAACCGCCGCCGAATCCCCAGTGTGCGAGCACCGCATAGACGAGTACCGACCAGAGCGCGGCGAAGACGAGGTAGGCGCCGAAGCGCATCCGCTCGACGACCGCGCCGGAGACGAGCGCCACGGTGATGATGCAGAAGCTCGCCTGGAAGGCGAAGAAGACGAGGTGCGGGATCGTCGTGCCGTCGCGCGGCGTGAAGTCGACGCCCTGCAGGAAGGCGTGGTTGAAGCCGCCGATCAGCGAGCCGTCGCCGTCGAAGGCGAGCGAATAGCCGACGGCCGCCCAGGTGACGGTCGCCACGGCGAGCGCGGCGATCGACATCATGAAGGTGTTGAGCGTGTTCTTCGAGCGGACGAGCCCGGCGTAGAAGAGCCCGAGACCGACGGTCATCAACAGGACCAGCGCGGTCGCGGTCAGCATCCACGCGGTGTCGCCGGGGTCTACACCAGCCGCGGCGACGAGGTCGAGCGCACCCATCACTTGGCCACCGGCGTCACGGCGCCGTCGTCGGTCTCGCCGGTGCGGATCCGTACCGCCCGATCGAGCGGCATGACGAAGATCTTGCCGTCGCCGACCTCGCCGGTCCGGGCACCCGCGCAGAGCGCCTCGACCGCGGCGTCGACGAAGTCGTCGGAGACCGCGATCTCGAAGCGCAGCTTCTCGGCGAGCCCCATCTTCACCGTCGTGCCGCGGTAGGTCTCGACCCGGTCGAGCTCGCCGCCGTGTCCCTGCACGCGGCTGATCGTGACCCCACGCACTTCGGCGCGGTAGAGCGACTCCAGTACGTCGTTGGCCTTCTCAGGCCGGACGATGCCGATCACCAGCTTCATGGTCCCCGTTCCCTTGACGCGCGAGAGCTCCCCTCCCGCTGAGCGGGGCGAGCCTAACCGGACCGCCGGAAGCGAGGCAACTCGCCGCCCGCAAAATCCGCGATCAGCCGTGCCAGGCGGACCGGCTCCTGGGCCATGAAGGCGTGGCCGCCGTAGAAGAAGCGCTCGACACGAGCCACGTGCCAACGCGCGGCGAGCAGGTCGGAGTTGGCCGGTGGGATCACGACGTCCTCGCTGCCACAGGCGATGATCAGCGGCGGAGCGGAAGCTGGCGCCGGCTGCTCGGTCGCGTGCCAAGCATCCATCGCGACCTCCTGGGCGTCGAGCGTCCGCGGCGAAAGGCTCGCTCGCGCGTCAGCGACGAGCTCGCCGAACTGGCGGTCGATGTCGCGCGCCAGGCGGAGCGGGAAGAGCAGTGCGATCAGACGGGTCGCCTGCTCGCGTGGGGTGCCGGAGTAGTCGACGAGACGATCCCACACGTCTATCTCGGCAAAGACGGCAGACGGCCCACCGGGGTCGGTCGACAGCAGCCCGAGCGCCGACACACGCGCGGACGCCCGCAGCGCCAGCCGCTGTGCGACGAAGCCGCCCATCGACCAACCGACGACCACCGCCCGCTCCAGTCCGAGCGCGTCGAGCAGCGCCTCGAGATCGGCGGCCATCGAGTCGATCGTCAGCCCATCGGGGTCGCCGAGATCCGAGCCCCCCACTCCGCGGTTGTCCGGGCAGATCACCCCGAACGACTTCCCCAGCTCGGCGAGGAAGGTCGGGTCCCAGTCGGCCGCGGTCGCCGCGTAGCCGTTGACGAGCAACAGCGGCGGCCCGTCGCCGACCGCCGTCCAGGCCAGCCGCCGACCGTCGATCTCGATCGCCTCGCTAGGGGCCGCCCCTTCCACGACGCTCATTATCTCCTACTGCTCAAAGCCCATAGTGAGGAATACAATATAGCTTATTACAGATTTTAAGCGCTATAGTGATGGTTATATGCAGCATAATACTTCTAAGCTCAAGGCGACCAGGATCACTCGCCGTACGACGCCGCCGCCCGTACGACGTGCTCTCCGCGACATCGCCGGCAGCGCGGCTACCTGGCGGAAGCTGCGCGGCCTGACACAGGTTCAGCTAGCTGACAGAGCGGGCGTGTCGCGCGACACGGTGGTCCGCCTCGAGCGAGGCGATGGCGGCGTCAGCTTGGAGAACTTGCTGCGGATCCTGCGGGCGCTCGGCGCCCTCGACAGCCTCCCCCAGGCACTCGATCCGTACGAGACCGACGTCGGGCGGCTCCGCTCCGAGGAGCAGCTTCCGCAGCGCGTGCGCCCCCGCGACTTGACCGGCGGCGACGATGGCTGACTACCAAGTCGAGGTCGTCGTCCAGCTCGCGGGCGCCGACGTGCTGACCGGCCGCATGTGGTCGCACCGCGCCCGCGGCAACGAGTCGGCGACGTTCAGCTACGCGACCGACTATCTCGCCAGACGCGACGCCTACGAGCTCGACCCGCTGCTGCCACTTTCCGCCGGCCAGCAGCAGACCCCGGCCGAGCGGGCGACCTTCGGCGCGTTCTCGGACAGCGCACCAGATCGCTGGGGCCGACGGCTGATTCAGCGTGCCGAGCGTCGGCGGGCGCGGCACGACCATGAGACCGAGCGGCGCTTCGGCGAAATCGACTACCTGGTCGGGGTGCGCGACGACCTGCGCCAGGGAGCGCTGCGCTTCCGGGATCCCGAGACAGGCGGCTACCTGGCAGACGATCGCGCTGGCATCCCGCAGCTCGTCGCTCTTCCAAAGCTCCTCAGCGCGGCAGAGCGCGTCGAGCGCGACGAGGCCGATGACGCCGACATCGACGCGCTGCTGCACGGCGGAAGCTCCCTCGGTGGCGCGAGGCCGAAGGCTCACGTCCTCGACGCCACCGGCCGCTTCGCGATCGCGAAGTTCCCGAGCCCCGCCAACGACGACTGGGACGTCATGCGCTGGGAGGCCGTCGCGCTGACGCTGGCTAGACGAGCCGGGATCGTGGTCCCCGACTTCGCGCTGCACACGATCGAGGAGAAGGCCGTCCTGATCCGGCTTCCTGCGCATCAGCACAGCGGGTTGGTCGCTGTCGCCGGCGTTCGACATCAACCCGGACCCCCGGCCCGGCGAGAAGTACTTGAGCACGGCGATCGACTACGACTCCACCGCCGCCCGTATCGACACCTTGGTCGATGTGGCGGAGTTCTTTCGTCTCGCCCCCGGCGACACCCGCGCCGTCCTACGCGACGTCGTGGACTCAGTCGGTCAGTGGCAGACGATCGCTCGGAAGCTGGGGCTCGGCGGCTCAGCGCTCGAGCAGCTGGAGCCGGCGTTCGAGCACGAGCAGTTCGAGGCCGCCGTCAGGGAATCTCGACTTCCCTGACGGCGATCGGCTCGGTGCGCTCGGCGACGTAGCGGGGCATCAAGGCGAGCGCCTCGCTGGGGTCGGGGGCCTCGACGTGCCACCACATCTCGTGGCCGCCGGCCAGGCATGTGGAGGAGACGAAGCGGTGGCGGAGCGGACTGTCGAAGCCCTGCCAGGCGGCGAAGGCCGCGGCGCACTCGTCGGGGTCGTGGCGGTGATGCAAGAGGAATGTGGGCATTGGAAGCTCCGATGCGCCGCGAGCCCCGGCGCCCAGGAAAGGACGCCGGGGCGGCGTGCGCTGTCGTCGGGTTTACGCGGAGGCGGGCTGGGGAGCCTCGCCCTCGCGCTCGATCTGCGGCAGCCAGCCGAGCTTGCTCGGCAGGTACCAGTTCCAGTCGCCCAGGAGCTTCATCGTCGCGGGCAACAGGACGCCACGGATGATCGTCGCGTCGATCAGGACGGCGACCGCGAGGCCGATGCCCATCTGCTTGAAGTCGAGCAGCGACAGCGTCGCGAAGATCGAGAACACCCCGACCATCACGACCGCGGCGCTAGTCACGACTCCAGCGGTGCTCTTGATCCCGTGCGACACGGCGTCATCGGTGCTCATGCCGTTGTCGTAGGCCTCACGGATCCGGGTGAGGATGAACACGTGGTAGTCCATCGACAGCCCGAACAGGATCACGAACATGAACAGCGGTAGCCAGGGGACGATCGAGCCGCTCGAGTGGAAGTCGAGCAGACCCTCGGCCCAGCTGTTCTGGAACACCGCGACCAGCACTCCGTAGGCGGCGCCGACGGAGAGCAGGTTGAGCACGATCGCCTTGATCGGGATAACGATCGAACGGAACGTGACCAGCAGCAGCAGGAACGCCGCACCGAGCACGAACGCGAACACATATGGCAGGTGCGAGGTCATGCTGTCGACGAAGTCACGCGTCTGCGCGGCTCCACCCGTGACGTTGGCCTCGACGCCCGCGGTGCTGCCGAGCGTCGTGGGAACCAGGTCGTCGCGGAGCACGTCGAGCGCGTCGTTCGACAGCTCGTCGGAACCCTTGCCGGCCGTCGGGATCGACACCACGGCGACTGACTTGTCCGGGCTGACCTCGACGGCGAGATCGCCCTTGAACAGGTCCCGCTGCTGCGCCGTCTCGTCACCGAGGCGGTCGATCGCGGCGGTAACCGGGGCCGCCGTGACGTCGGCGGCCTCGACGACGACGTCGGCCGAGACGCCCTCGCTCGGGAACGCGTCCTTGACACGGTCGATCGTCTGGACGACCTCCATGTCACGCGGCAGCGACTCGTCGCCGGCCTCGGCCAGGTTGAGCCCGAACGCCGGGATCGCCAGCGCCACCAACAGCGCCGTCGAGAGCACGGCGGACAGCAGCGGGCGCTTCAGCACCCGGTCGACGATCCGCTCCCAGATCCGGATCTCGGCGACCTTCGCCTTGACCTTGCCGAGCAGTGGCGCCCGGCCCTTGTCGATCCGCGGGCCGACCTTCGACAGCAGTGCCGGGAGCACTGTGACCGATCCGATCATCGCCATCGCGACGACGACGATCGTGCCGGTGGCGTACGAGGCGAAGTCGGCGGCGCCGGCGAGGTACATGCCGCTCATCGCCGTCATCACCGTCACGCCCGAGATCAGGATCGCGCGGCCCGACGTCGCTGCGGCGGCCTCGAGCGATGCCTCCTCGCTACGTCCGGCGGCGCGCTCCTCGCGCTGACGACGGATGTAGAAGAGTGCGTAGTCGACGCCGACGGCGAGTCCGATCAACAGCACGACCGAGTTGATCGAGTCCGACACGGGTGAGAGGTGGCTGAGCGGACCCAGCAGCCCCATCGTCCCGACCACGGCCGAGATCGCGAGCAGCACCGGCAGGCCGGCCGCGACGAGCGTCCCGAACGTGATGAACAGGATCAGCAGGGTCAGCGGCAGCGAGATGAACTCCGCCTTGTGGAGGTCCTTGTTCAGGCTCTCCATGAACTCCTTTTCGGTGCTGGCGCTGCCGAACGCGTCGATCGCGAACTCGGGGTTCGCCTTGGCCGCGGCATCGATCGTCGCCAACGGCGCGTCGATCGACGCCTTCGTCGCGACAGCATCTCCGGGGAGCTCGTAGTCGACGAGCACGGAGTGGCGATCCGGTGAGATGCCAGCGCCGCTGTCGTCGTAGGGATCGATCAGGTGCTCGACGCCCTTGGTCGCGTCGAGCCGTTTGATCGTGTCGGCGACCGCCGCGTGAAACTGGGGGTCCCCGGCTTGGAGATCGTCGCTGTGGATGAGGACCGACTCGTCGGCTTTCTCAGGGAACGCCTCGTAGGCGGCGAGATCGGCGCGGCCGGACTCGCCGACGCCCGACTGCTGCTTGGTCAGCGTCTCGGTGGGGATCACCGACTGGCCGATCGCGAACGCGACGATGACAAAAGCCAGCCATCCGAAGATGGCCGTCTTGCGGTGCTTGGTGCTCCAGCGGGCCGCACGTGCTGCGATGTTGCGTGTGTTCTGAACGGTTTGCATCTGGTCTCCAGTCGTTGTGTTGGAACGTGAGACCAGCCTGCGCTCTTGGGCCGCCCGGATCATCGGGCGGACCCCCTGAAACGACCCCCTGAACTTTCGCGGCGGGGTACCCCTGAGATGCGGCGGTAGGCTCGCCCCGGTGGCTCTTGCCGCGACACAGACCGTTGGGCGCCAGGCCGAGCTGGAACGGCTCGAGGGAGCGCTCGACAGCCTCGACGGCGGGTCGCTGGCCTGCCTGACGGTCGAGGGCGAGCCGGGAATCGGCAAGACACGGCTGCTCGCCGAGCTGCGCGAGCGCGCCGAGGGCCGCGGCCACCTGGTGCTCGGCGGCTCGGCGGCGGAGTTCGAGCGCGACTTGCCGTTCGGTGTCTGGGTCGATGCGCTCGACGCCTACGTGGCGGCGCAGGACCCTCGCAGCGGCGACGAATGGGATGCCGCGCTGCTCAGCGAGCTGGCGGGGGTGCTGCCGTCGTTGCGCGACGGTGGCGGCAGGCCGGACTCCGCCCTCGCCGACGAGCGCTACCGCGCCCACCGCGCGATCCGCAGCCTGCTCGAGCAGCTCGCGCAGCCGGCGCCTCTGGTCGTAGTGCTCGACGATCTGCACTGGAGCGACGGCGCCTCGATCGAGCTGATCGGCGCCCTGCTGCGCCGCGGTCCCGACGCACCGGTCCTGCTCGCGCTCGCGTTCCGGCCCGGTCAGGCGCCCGAGCGGCTGTCCGCGACACTCGCGGCGCCGGGCGTCGGACGGCTGGCGCTCGACCAACTCGGCGAGGCCGCCGTCACCGAGCTGCTCGGCGACATCGATGCCGGCGCACTCGCCGACATCTACCGCCACGGCGGCGGCAACCCGTTCTACCTCGAGCAGCTCGCCCGCGCGCGCGAGCACGGCAGGCTGCCCGCCGCCTCGCTCGCCGACGAACCGATCGGCGGCACGCAGGCCAACGGCGGCGTGCCCGCGGCGGTGACGGCCTCGCTCGCCGAGGAGCTCGAATCGCTGTCGGCGACCACGCGGCTCCTGCTCGACGGCGCCGCGGTCGCCGGTGAGCCGTTCGAGCCCGACCTTGCGGCGGCAATCGCCGGCCTGCCCGCAGCCGACGGCCTCGCCGCGCTCGACGAGCTGCTCGCACGCGACCTCGTGCGCCCGACTCAGGTGCCGCGGCGCTTCGTCTTCCGTCACCCGCTGGTCCGCCGCGCCGTCTACGAGTCGACCGGCGGTGGCTGGCGGCTGGCGGCCCATGCACGCGCCGCCACGGCGCTCGCGGAGAGCGGCGCCGCCGCCGCGGAGCGCGCCCACCACGTCGAGCACTCGGCCGGCCAGGGCGACGAGAGCGCGATCGCACTGCTCGTCGAGGCGGGCGAGGCGACCGCCGCGCGAGCACCCGCCGCCGCCACGCGTTGGTTCGAGGCGGCGTTGCGGCTGCTGCCCGCTGCCGATCGCGAGCGTCAGTCAGAGCTGCGCGTCGCACTCGCCTCGGCGCAGCGCTCGCTCGGCGAGCTCGACCGTTGTCGGGCGACGCTGCTGGAGGCGATCGCGCTGCTGCCCGAGGACGCCGCCGCTCGCCGCGTCGAGCTGACCGCCTACTGCGCAGCCGTCGAGCACTGGCAGGGCCACCACGAGGACGCTCACCGTCGCCTTGCCCGCGCCTGGGCGGAGCTGCCCGATCCGCGCACGCTCGAGGCGGTGGCCTTGCAGATCGAGCTCGCCGTCGACGGGCTCTACGAGCTCGACTTCGATCAGACGCTGGAGATGGGACGGGCCGCCCTCGCCACTGCCCGCGAGCTCGGCGACCGACCGCTGCACGCGGCGGCCGCGGCGGCGTTGGCGCTCGGCGAGGCGTCGGCGGGTCAGATCGCCCCCGCACGCGAGCATCGCGAGGAGGCGCTGCTGGAGATCGATCGCCTGACCGACGCTGAGCTGGCGCCGCGGCTAGAGGCGCTCTACTACCTCGGCTGGGCCGAGAACTACCTCGAGCACTACGATGCGGCGATCGCCCACGTCGACCGCGGCATCGCAATCGCCCGCGCGACCGGCGAGGGCCGGCTGCTGCTGCCGATGATGCTGGTCAAGGGCTACCCGTTCGAGATCCAGGGGCAGATGGCGGCGGCGATCGAGCTCTGCGACGCCGCGGTCGAGGCCGCGCGCGTATCGGCCAACCCCCACTACCTCTTCTGGGCGCTGTTCGAGCTCGCCTGGGCGCGCTATTACTCGGGCGACCTCGAGGGCACGATCGCCGCCTGCGAGGAGAGCGCGAAGGTCGGCGGCCGGATGACCGGCGGGACGATGCCGTCGGCCGGTGGCGGGCCGGGCTGGGCGCTCGGCTGTGCCTGGTTCGGCCTCGGCGAGCACGAGCGCGGGCTGGAGATCATGCGCGCCGCCTGCGGCGACGAGCTCGAGCAGAAGATCCCCGTCGAGCGCTGCTTCGACTGGGAGATCTTCGCGCTCGCCGAGCTGGAGGCAGGACGGCCCGAGGCGGCGGACAAGTACACGCAGCGTTCCGAGCGCAACGCCGCCGAGCTGGGCCTGCGCCTGCCGGCGGCGATCGCGGGACGTACGCGCGCCGCGGTACTGCTCGCGACGGGCAACCCGCGCGACGCGGCAGCAGCAGCGGAGCGGTCCGTCGCCGACGCGCTCGCGATCGGCGGCCACCTCCAGGCCGCCTACTCACGCGCGTTGCTAGGCAGGGCGCTCGCCGACGCCGGTGACCGCCCCGGCGCGATCGACGCGCTGCGCGACGCCGAGCGCGCGTTCGACCGCTGCCGATCGGTGCGCGGTCGCGACGAGGCGCGCCGCGAGCTGCGCAAGCTCGGCGCGCGTTCCGAGCCGCGCGGTCCCGCGACCGGCGAGGACTCCGGCCTCGCCTCCCTCACCAAGCGCGAACGTCAGATCGCCGATCTGGTCACCGACCGCAAGACCAACCGCGAGATCGCCGAGCAGCTCTTCCTGAGCGGCAAGACGATCGAGTCCCACCTGCGCAACGTCTTCGTCAAGCTCGGCGCGTCTTCACGCGTCGAGGTGGCACGCACGGTCGAGCGCGACCGCCGCGAGGGCGACTAGGCTCCCGCGCGTGGATGTGATCGACGAGCTGCTCGCCAACAACCAGGCGTTCGCGGACTCGCTACCGACGCAGCACCTCGATGTCCGCCCGCGCCGCAAGCTGGCGGTCGTCACCTGCATGGACTCGCGGCTCGACGTCTTCGCCGCGCTCGGCCTCGGGCACGGCGAGGCGCACGTGCTGCGAAACGCAGGCGGCGTCATCACCGACGACGTGATCCGCTCGCTGGCGATCTCGCAGCGCAAGCTTGGGACGCGCGAGGTGATGCTGATCCACCACACCGACTGCGGCATGCAGACGCTGACCGACGACGGCTTCCGCGCCGAGCTCCAGGAGGCGACCGGCGTCGCGCCCGCGTTCGCGATCGAGTCGTTCGCCGATGCCGACGCCGACGTGCGCCAGTCGATCCTGCGCGTCCGACGCTCCGCCTTCGTCCCGCACCGCGACCTCGTGCGCGGCTTCGTCTACGACGTGGACAGCCACCGCCTGCACGAGGTTCGGGTCGACGAAGAGGGCTAGCAGCGGCGCTCAATCAAGTAGTTGCGGCGGCGGACTCTTCGTCCGGATCGATGACCGCCTCGACGCGGTCCTTCGGCAGCCAGAAGTGCGCGACGACGAAGGTGAAGACCATGATGCCGGCCATTACGTAGAAGATCGTCTGAGTCGCGTGGGCGAAGTCGTGCTGGACCGCCTCGAACGCACGCTGCGCCGCCCGGCCCGTCGTGTCGCTGAATGAGCCCGACCCGTCGGCTCCGGCGCCGCCGGACTGCGACAGCGCGTCGGCGATCTGATCGGCGTGTGCCTTCGGCACGCCGAGCTCCCCGAGCGAGCTCTCGATGTTCGACCGGTTCTGGTTGATCAGGATCGTGCCGAGGACGGCCAGGCCGATGCTCGCGCCGAAGTTGCGCAGCGTCTGGTTGATCCCGGTCGCCTCGCCGTAGCGGTTGCTGGCGACGCGGTTGAGCGCGTCGGTGCTCGCCGGGCCGAGCACGAAGCCGACGCCGGCGCCCGCCATCACGATGTAGATCCACTGGTCGCCGAGGCTGAAGTCGTCGAG
>Ga0190272_10001458_pt1 | contig 11395 bp, 8 predicted proteins | sample Popmic504T_FD_133746 | JGI IMG/M metagenome (GOLD analysis project Ga0190272, IMG submission 133746) | Populus adjacent soil microbial communities from riparian zone of Shoshone River, Wyoming, USA - 504 T | ecosystem: Environmental > Terrestrial > Soil > Riparian zone | place: USA: Wyoming...
ATCGAGAGATAGGGCCACAGCTGGGTGCTGGAGTCGCGCAGCCACATCGCGGGGATGTCTCCCGTGATGACAGCGACCTCGTCGCCGTCGGGGATGAGGCTGCGATGTACGGTGCGGGCGAGGCAGGCGCGGAACACGCGCGGGACGTCGGAGCCGGGCAGCGCGGCGCGAGCACGGTCGTACCACGTGTCGAGCACGTCGTCGGGAAGCAAGGATCGGCGCCACACGTCGGCCGAGCCGGAAAGATCGGATGTCTGCGATGTCGACGTCACGTCGCGTCACGCTACGGCACACCGACGCCGTTGTCGCCGTCGTCAGACGCGGGTCGCCCAGAACGCGACCGCCGACGCCGACGCGACGTTGAGCGAGTCGACGTCGCCGGCCATCGGGATGCGTACCACCAGGTCGGCGGCCTCGACCGCGCCCCGGCTCAGGCCGTCGCCCTCCGTGCCGAGCACGAGTGCGAGCTTCTCCGGCGGGTGCGCAACGAGGTCGTCGAGCGTGATCGAGTCGTCGGACAGAGCGAGCGCCGCGACGGTGAAGCCCTCGTCACGCAGGTCGTGCAGGCCGTCGGGCCACGCCTCGATCCGCGTCCACGGCACCTGGAACACCGTGCCCATCGACACGCGCACCGAGCGGCGGTACAGCGGGTCGGAGCAGCGCGGCGAGACGAACACCGCGTCCACGCCGAGGGCGGCCGCGCTGCGGAAGGCGGCACCCACGTTGTGGTTCCGTCCCCTCCGGCGTCAAGGCCCTGTGGGCCCTGCGGGGTGGCCTGCGGCCAGCCGTGACTCCGCCCGTGCCGTCACGGCCGGGCAGGGAGCGGCGGAATCCCTCGCCGTGCGGTGTCCCGTGGTCGTGAGGCCGGGGGTCTCGGCCGTGTCCGGTGAATCGTGGAGCCGGAGGACGATCGCGGCGTGCGTGAGCTTCGGCACCGGCTTCGTGTGGGTGTGCGCCGTCTCGGACCTGTGCGCGCACGGTCCTGTCGCGTAACAAGGTGCTGACGGAGGTGCTGGCGCGGACCGCGTCGTTGGACCTGCCGGGTGGTACCTGACGACGGGATGCCTGTTCCAGACCGTCCGGAACGTCGCCACGGGCCGACGCCGACCAACGGCATCGAGGATGACGACGTCTTCTACTGCGACGACGACCTGTCCTGGGAAGCAGAGGATGCCGTGATCAAGACCGGGCAAGAGGTCTTCGCCGACCTGCCCGCGGAGGTCGAGATCCGGAACGAGGCACGGGTCCACCTCTGGCGCCGACTACGAGGAGTAGTCGCCCTCGTCGTACTGGTCGAGGGCCAGCAGCTCGCGGATCGCGTCCGCTGCGACCTGGTCGTCGTGCTCCATCGCGGCCAGGACCGCCGCAACCAGGTCGTCCGGCGTCGTCGCCGCGGCGGCCGTCTCCCACGACGGGATCGCCTGCTCGCTCGCGGCGGCCAGGCTCAGGGCGTGCGGCTCGACGTCGGCCGGCCACCGCGTGCCGCGCAGCACGTCGACCTCCGCGCGCAGCGCTGCCACGGTCGACGCCGCCTGCTTCCGCTGGACCTCGACGGGCTGACCCGTGTTGATCGCCGCCTCCAGCGCCTCGAGCGCCTCGTTGTACGGGCGGACGACCTCCAGGTACCGGGTCGCAGCTTCCCCCACGGTGAGACGCGGCGCCTCCGACGGTGTCGAGGTCGCCGGGGCGGAGGCGGACTTCACCGGCGTCGAATCGGCCGAGCCCGGCGCGCCGTCGTCGACCGATGCACACCCGCTCACGAGCAGCAGGACGACGAATGTGGGGACCAGGCGACGCATCAGTCTCCCTCGATGAAGGCGCAGGCAGGACACCGAAAGATACCGCACGCCCGGACGACGACCCTGGTCAGGGCAACAGCCCGATCCGTGGGAATCTCCTTGACCTTCGTGGTCCCGGGGGCCGAGCATCGCGTCCGTGACCGACCGCCGCAGCCACTACCGTGCCCTTGCCGCCGAGGCGATCGACATCGTCCGGTCCGGCCGCTACCAGGCCGGAGGCCGGCGGGTCGATCTCACCGAGCAGGTTGCCGCCTCCATCAGGACGACAAGGCTGGTCCTGCCCGAGGCGCCGCTCCAGCCGGTAACCCAGGCGACGACAGCGACCATTGAGGTCCGCGAGGAGTCCAGCCTCGCCGCCTCGCGACAGCTCGGACCGGGGACGGCGTGCCTGGTCTTCGCCTCGGCCCGCAATCCGGGAGGCGGGTTCCTGAACGGTGCGCAGGCCCAGGAGGAGGCGATCGCCCGCAGCTCCGCCCTGTACGCCACACAGACCTCGGTCCCCGAGTTCTACGAGCACCACCGCCGCGAGAAGTCCTTGCTCTACAGCGATCGTGTGATCGTCTCGCCCGGCGTCCCGGTCTTCCGGTCCGACGACGGCGCCCTCCTGCCTGATCCGTTCACGACGACGTGCCTGACGGCAGCAGCGCCGTGCAGAGCCGCGATCGAACGTAACCAGCCCGAGGCCGTCCCGCAGATCCCGGCGACGCTCGCTCGTCGCGCCGGGCGCATGCTGGACGTGGCCGCCGCGCACGGTTGCCGCAGGATCGTCCTCGGCGCGTGGGGCTGCGGCGTCTTCGGCAACGACCCCGCCGGCGTCGCCACCGCTTTCCGCGACGCGCTCGCCACGCGACCGGCGTTCGAGCACGTCGCCTTCGCGATCCTCGACACCCGACCCGGCCAGCCCGTCCTTCGGGCCTTCACCGTGACCTTCGGATGACTCGCATCCCTACTTGTCCGTTGCGGTCGGTTTCGCAGGTGCTCGTGCGGATCGCACCCGACGGGCACACCGTTGTCACTCCGGCGCCGGAGTCGTCCAGCGCGGCCATCCACCGCGACTACGGGATCAACACCGCCGGGCACGTCGTCCTTGTCAACGGCGCCGTCCCCGAACCCGGAAGGCGAGAGGCCGAGGAGTTCCCGGGCACTGGACCCGCGCCGTCGTCGGACCCCGAACTGCTGGAGCGGGTGCTGCGGGAGCGGATGCCGGACGCCGTCGGCGCCACTGACGAGGAGCTCGCCGCGCTGGAGGCGCGTCTCGGGATACCTCTGCCTGCCGAGCTGCGCGCGGTGCTGAGCGTAACCGGGGCCAGGTACGGCGACTACGGCCCGTACGGGCAGGACGACCGGTACGACCGGTACGACCGGGACACCGAGGCATTGGGCGGCCTGGAACTGTTCGGGATCGACGAGATCGAGCGCGCCTCCGTAGCGGATGTTCGCAAGGGCATGCCGTTCGACATGCTGGCCAAGGTCGCCGTGGTCACACGCGACGACTCGGCGGTGCAGGGGCTGCTCGGCTCGTCGAAGTGGATAGTGGCCGACTCGCTCACGGATCTGGTCCTCGGCCGCACGCACCCGCATCCCGACGCCGACCCGGGCGAGGAACCGCCCGTCGTCGTGACGGTCAACGGCCGCGAGCACTGGACCGTCGAGGAGGCTGCGACCGACCAGCTCGAAGTGCTGCGGCTCATCCACGGGGCGACGGCGTCCGACCTGGGACCGCTTGCCGGCCTGCCTCGTCTGCGGACGCTGGAAGCAGAGCCGGGCCCGATCGCCGACCCACTGGCCATCGCCCGGCTGGAGCACCTGGAATACTTGTTGGTCGGTCTGGACGAGTGGAACGCGCTGCTCGCCGCCGACGCCGTGCCCGACTCCCTGCTCGCCGCCGGCATCTCCGGTTACGACCTGGACCGAGCCGAGGTCGACGCGGTCTACGACGGCCTGATCGGCAGCCGCGGCGGGCGAGGGCTGAGCACCGTCGCGATCGCAGGAGACCTCGGCCGACGCTACGGCAACGTCGAGTGGATCTCGGGATTCGATCCGGCTCAACTCGTCGAGTGACCCAAATCCAGGCGGCTCAGCTTTCGTCGTCCGGCACGCGCGTTGCCCATGCGGCGACCGCCACGGCCGAGGCGACGTTCAGGGAGTCCACTCCCCCGGACATCGGGATCCGGACTGTCATGTCGCACTCCGCGATCGTGCGGGGCTTCAAGCCGTCGCCCTCCGTACCGAGGACCAGCGCGAGCTTGTCGGGCGGGTCAGCCACCAGCTCGTCCAGCGTGATCGAGTCATCCTCCAGCGCGAGCGCCGCCACCTTGAAACCATGCTCGTGCAAGGTCTGGATACCACTGGGCCAGGGATCGATCCGCGTCCACGGGATCTGGAAGACGGTCCCCATCGAGACCCGGACGGCTCGCCGATACAGCGGATCCGCGCAGCTCGGAGTGAGCAGCACAGCATCGACCCCGAGAGCCGCACACGCTCGCATCGCCGCGCCAATATTTGTGTGGTCCACGATGTCCTCGAGGATCACCACCCGTCGCGCCTCGGTTGCGGCGCTGACCCGCGGTTCCGGCGCTGGTGTTTTGGAACCACTCACGTTCGTGTGGTCCACGACATCCTCCAGCACCGCCACACGGCGGGCCCCCGCTCCGCCGCGGGCGCCCGCGAGCAGCTCGTGCACGCCGGGCAGCGGCGGCCGGTGCATGGCGGCCAGGGCGCCGCGGTGCAGGTGGAAGCCCGTGATCTCCTTCAGCAGCGGCTCCTCGGCGACGTAGACCGGTGCGCCGGTCTCGGCGATCAGGTCGGTCATCGAGTCCAGCCACCTGGGCGCCATGAGGAACGACCGCGGCCGGTGGCCCGCGCCGAGCGCCCGCCGGATCACCGTCGAGCTCTCGGCGATGTAGAGCCCCTTGGCCGGCTCGTGCTTGGAGCGCAGGACGACGTCGGTGAGGCTGTTGTAGTCGGCGAGGCGCTCGTCGGCGGGGTCGTCGATGCGGACGACGTCGAGGGTGGTCACCGCACCATTCTCCCCGCCCGTTCGAGGAGTCGCTGACGGGCCGGTCAGATCCGCCCGCGGACGGGCGTGCGCTCTTTCGCGTCGCCGCCGTCGGGCATCACCATCTCGGCGCGCACGCCGAGCAGGCGCACCTCGCGGCCCGGCTCCATGCCCGCCGCGAGGGCGAGGACGGCGGCGGTCATCTCCCCGAGCGACCGCGTCGGCGCCGGGAGCTTCTTCGAGTAGTTCTGGGTGAAGAAGGGCGCGTAGCGCACCTTGACGCCCATCCGGAAGACCGGCCGGTCCTCCGCCTCGGTGTCGGCGTGCACCTGCGCGACCAGGTCCCGCAGGGCCGCCTCCACCTGCTCGGGCGTGGTGAGGTTCTGCTGGAAGGTGGTCTCGCGGCTGTGCCCGCGCGCGATCCAGGGCGCGTCGTCGACGACGGCGGAGCCGTGCCCCCGGCCCAGGTCGCCGTACCAGAGGCCCATGCGCGGCCCGAACTCACCGACCAGCGCGTCGCCGTCGGCCGCGGCGAGCTGCGCGACGGTGCTGATGCCGTGCGCGGCGAGGCGCTTGGACACCTTGGAGCCGACGCCCCACAGGTCGATCGTGGGCCGCTCCCCCAGCACCGCGAACCAGTTCTCCTCGGTGAGACGGAAGACGCCGGCGGGCTTGCCGAACCCGGTGGCGATCTTCGCGCGGATCTTGTTGTCGCCGATGCCGACGGAGCAGTGCAGCTCGGTGGCGGCGAGGACCGCCTCCTGGACCCGGCGGGCCACCGCCTCCGGGTCGCCGGCGTCGCAGCCCAGGAACGCCTCGTCCCAGCCGAGCACCTCCACCACCATGCCGAGCCCGCGGAGGGTGTCCATCACGTGCCCGGAGGCCTCGAGGTAGACCTCGTGGTCGACGGGCAGGATGATCGCGTCCGGGACCTTGCGGGCCGCGATCCGCAGCGGCATGCCTGAGCCGACGCCGAACTTCCGCGCCTCGTACGACGCGGTCGAGACCACCGTCCGCTCGGCCGGGTCGCCGCGCCCGCCCACGATCACCGGCTTCCCGGCTAGCTCCGGGCGCCGCAGGATCTCGACCGCGACCAGGAACTGGTCGAGGTCGACGTGCAACACCCAGCGGAAGGCGCGCGGGCCCATGGCACGAGTCTCCCGGGACGGGCCGGTGCTGTCATGTGGTTGGAACCCGTGTTCCACGCCCAGCCGCACTGGGACGCCGTTATCGTCCCGTTATCTCTGAGAGCGAAATCCTTCCCCCTTCCCTCGGAGCACCAAGACTCCATATTCTCCGGGCAAGGAAAGTTCGTCCCGCTCGTGAGGAGAGTTGTGATGAGAACTACCCGAACTCCCCGGTCGTCCCGCGCCCGCCGCAGCAAGGAACCCACCCCGCACCCTGCGTTGCCCCAGTCCTACGCTGCAATGATCGAGCGCACGCCGTCGCTGGACGACGCGCAGCTCGAGTCTCTCCTCGAGCGGGCAGTCGCCGGTGTGGACGCCGCACGGACGCTCGACTCCACCGCGGTCTCCCCCAGCTTCCGCATACAGCTCGAAGCACGGGTCAAGGACGGGCAATACGCGAAGGAGCGTCTCGTCCTCGCCCACCTCCGCCTCGTACCGGCGATCGCGACCATCTACTCGGGGCGCCTGCCGTTCATGGACCTCGTGCAGGAGGGCAACGTCGGCCTGGTCCGCGCCGCCGACTCCTACGACCCCGCGCACGGCACGTTCGCCGCCTACGCCCACCGCTGGGTGCGCCGCTCCATCGTCCGCGCGGTCGCCGCCGCCGAGCACTCCGAGCAGGCGAGCCAGAACGGCCCGACCCCCGAGCAGACCATGCTGCGCCGCCGCGTCCGGCAGGCCCTGCGGCACCTCGACGCCGTGGAGGCCCGCGTCCTGGAGATGCGCTTCGGACTCCTGGACGGCACCACGCGCACCCTCGACGAGATCGGCCGCCGCCTTGGCGTGACCAAGGAGCGCGTTGCCCAGATCCTCGAGAGCGCGCTCGCCCGGCTGCGCGACGTCGTCAGCCCGGCTCCCCTCGCCGCGTGACCGCCGGCTGGGCGCCCCTCACGGCCCAGCCGGCGTCAGCCGAGCGATCACCTCGTCCAGCGCCGCGTGGTACGCCCACGACGACTGGTAGCCCGAGTGGGTCGCCACGGCGAAGAGATAGGCCGACCGGTCCATCTCCTCCGCCCCGCGATCTATCTCGTTCAAGCCGTAACCCACCACCGGGAAGCCCAGGAAGTCGGTGCGCCGCCACAGGTTCACCCACGCGGGCTTCGCACCGCAGGTCAGCAGTGACATCAGCGTGACCTGTTCCCCCGAGCCGGGCTCGGGGCGCTCCGGCGTCAACGGCGCCGCCGGGGCAGCCCCGGGTCCGGAACCCACCGTCTCCTGGCTCCCCGCTGCTGCCGTACCCCGCCCCTGCCCGCCCCACGGGTCCGCCGACCAGGCCGGACCGGTGCACGGTGGCGTGCCGGTCGTCGTCGGGCCGAGGAGGTCCGGGAAGAACCGCCCGAAGAACGGGCGGAGCTGCGCACCGTAGGTCAGCAGGCCGACGCGGCCGTCCGTGGTGTCGGGCAGGGGGTTGCCCGCCCGGATCAGGATCACCGCCGCGGCCAGCACGCCGCCCATCGAGTGCGCGGACAGCACCACGCGCCGCGTCGGTGCTACCCGCTCGCGCTCCGCGTCGTCGGCGATGTCGGCGCCGGTGAGCCAGGCGTCGACGCGGGAGCGCACCTCGGGCACCGCCCGCTCGGCGTAGCTCGGCGGACCGAACGGGTGGGCACTGCGCGGCAGGAAGCACAGGAGGTCCCACAGCAGCCCCCACGGGCGTGCCGGGCCGCCCGCACCGGCCGCCATGGCGCTCACCACCAGGGTCGTCGCGAGCACCCCGAGGGCCGGCACGGCCAGGCCGGACAGCCACGTGGGCACCTGGACGGTGCCGGTGTCGTCGTGCTGGGCGATCAGCGGGATGTGGGCCACCAGGGCCGCGACGTAGGCCGCTGCGGCGAGGGCGCCGGCGGCGAGCTCCGCCCGGTGCGACATCGCCGCGACCTGCCGGCCGCGCAGCACGCGCTCCAGCACGGGGTTCGGGCCGCCGTCGGGGTCCGGGGCGTCCGCCACCGCCCGCCAGGCGGGCACCGCCGGGCCGTACGGCGGCCCGAAGGTACGCGGCGCGCCCGGGATCCACAGCGTCCGGGAGCGGACGGTGTCCATCACGTACGGCCCGGCCAGCGCCACGACGACCAGCGCCAGGAACACGAGCGCGATCACCACGGACGCCGTGCCGAACTCGGTGTACACGGGCGGGACCCGCACGAGCTCGGCGTCGGCCACGCCGCGGGGAATGCCGACCAGGCCGTTCCCGAGGGGTTCCGGCGCCGCGTGCTCACCCTCGCGCAGGAACCACTGCACGCCGAGCACGAGCAGGCTCGAGTACACGGCGGCCGCCGCCGCGGACACCAGCAGGAACACGCCCGGTCCCGCGCCGTTCCAGCCCTCCTGGGCACGACGCCGCAGCAGGATCGCCGTCAGCACCACCGCGACCGGGCTCAGGACCGCGAGCACCGCGACGGCGACCAGCAGGTGGCGCAGCGGTGCGCCCGGCCCGGTCACCAACACCACCGCCAGGCAGAAGGTGGCGATCACCGGTACTGCGGTCCAGGCGGCGACGGCGCCGGTGCTGCGCGTGGTGCGCCAGGCCAGGCCGGTCGCCGCGATGCCGAACAGGCCGACGCCGAGCAGCGCGGGCACGAGGTCCAGGCCGATCAGGGCGGGCATGACCGTCGGCTGCGGCCCCGCGAGACAGGCGATGAAGGCCACGAGCCAGACGACCAGCCCGGCCGCGAACACCCCGAGGCCGGACCGGCCCTTCCAGCGGGAGGTGACGGCCTGGACGCCATCGTCGTCCGTGCGCAGGGCGACGAAAGCGCACGCGCCGAGGATCACCACGAGGCCCACGAGGGGCAGGCCGGGCATCGGCAGGCCGACGTCGGCGTACCGGGTCCAGGTGAGGAACTGTCCGGTCAGCGCGAGGGCCGCGCCGAGGTGCGCCCACAGCAGGCCCGAGCCGGAGCGCTGCGTCCAGAAGCCGGCCCGGTACAGCGGCGGGCCCGACGGCGGCACCGTGCCCCCGGCGCGCATCACGGAGAACTTCGACTCGAACCGGACCTGGCCGCTGTGCGCCACCGCCACCAGCACCGCGACCAGCAGCACCGGCGCGAGGGACAGCAGCGCCAGGCGGTCGCCGACGTCCATCCGGGCCAGGCCGTACAGCATCGTGGGGAGGCGCGCGCAGACGGGGACCACGGCGTCGGGCCCCGCCGTCGCCAGGCCCATGCAGCGCGTGCCGATCAGCGACAGCGCGACCGTCGCGACGGCCGACACGAACAGGAGCGTCAGCCCGAGCGCGAACACCCGGGTCAGCGCGGCGGTCGCCTCGGGGCGCAGACCGCCCGAGCGGCCGGGCGCCCCGTGCGCGCCGGGCTCGGGGGCCGGGATGCGGCGCGCCCAGTACGCAGCGTTCACCAGGCCGAACGGGACCATCGCCGCCCACAGGAGACGCGCCGCGAGCCTGGCCACGACGCCCAGCAGGCCGCCGAACGGGATGCCGACGAGCCGCGCCATCGCGCCCCACGAGTAGGCCTCGCGGCGCACGTCGGGCCGGATCGCGTGGACGTGCCCCGCCGGGAGGGCCTTGTCCCGCGCCTCGGCGGCCCGGGTCGGGATCCAGAAGCTGCCCAGGCTGTCGCCGTCGGACTGGGTCACCTCGCCGCGTGACAGGTCGAGCGCGCCGTAGGGCAGCTCGTTCGCGATGCCGTGGATCCGCAGCTCCAGGATGCTGGGCTCGGGGCCGGGCCGACCGGTTGTGGGGACGGATTCCGGGTCGGGCGGCGGGCCGGGTCGCTGTGGGCTGGTCGGAGTGCCGGACGGCGCGCTTTCCATAGCGCACAAAAGTAGGGGCAGCGGGCGTCCCCGCGCACCCCGCCACGCACGGTCCGGCCACATCGTGCGGGAATCCCGCAGGGCCGTGCGTAGCGGCCGGCAGGTGCTCCGCGCTCTTGACCCCGTGCGGGCGAAACGCGAGAATTGCGCCGATGTTGACGTTAATAGTTGGATGTCGGCGTCATCCGCAGTTCAGGTCCCGCTACGTGCAACGGCGCACGAGATAGGTCGACACCATGAACGCAAGTCATCGCTCCGCTCCGCCGACCCGCCGGCCGCTCTTCCGGAGAGTGGTCAGCATGCTGGCCGCCCTGGTCCTGCTGCCGATCACCGCACTGTCCCTCGCCGCCCCTGCCACGGCCGCCACCAGCCAGTTCCGCGGCATGAACTGGGCGGTGCTGGGCGACAACTTCAGCACCGGGCCCCTCGTCCTCGACGGGCTGAACAGCTCTGACAGCTACGCCACCGTGCAGGCCAAGGCCAACGCCGTCTACGACGACATGGCGGACACCCTGGGCGTCAACACCGTGCGCCTGCCGGTCAACACGCACACGGTCGGCACCGCCTGGTGGAACAACTACCGCGGCGCGATCGACGCGGCGACCGCGCGGGGGTTCAAGGTCATCCTGGCCTACTGGGAGGACGGCGCCGCCTCCGGCGGCCGGGTCACCAACTACGCCGCGTGGAACACGATGTGGTCGACCGTGACGTCCCAGTACGGGTCGAACGGCCTCGTGTACTTCGAGCCGATGAACGAGCCGCACGGCTACAGCTCGGCGGAGTGGCGCGACGTCGCCGCGAACTGGCTCAGCTACCACTACTCGGCGGTTCCGGCCCGTACCCTGATCGGCGGCACCGGCTACAGCCAGGACCTGCGGGATGTGTGCAACGACAGCCGCTTCAACGGGACGCTGCTGTCCTTCCACCACTACGCGTTCTTCTACGGCGAGAACACGTACGACGGCTGGCGCAGCCACGTCAGCACCCGCCTCGGCAACTGCGCCTCGCGCGCCGTCGTCACGGAGTTCGGCGGCGCGATGAACGAGGGCCTCAACTACGGCGATCCCAACAGCACCAACAATTTCGTGCGCCACATCCGCGCCGTCACGCAGGTCATGCGCGACAACCAGATGGGTGGCACCTACTGGCCGGGGATCGGCGGCAAGACCGGCAGCATCGGGTACGACGGCTACTCGATGTACATCAAGAGCGGCAGCGGCACCAACCTCTCGCTGTCCATCCGCAGCGCTTCCGGCGCGAACCGGCTGCGCTGGGCGTGGGGCGACAACGTCGACCCGAACGCGGGCAACGCCGGCGGCGCCACGGTCACCGACATCGTGAACCAGAACTCCGGCAAGTGCGTCGACGTGGTCAGCGCCTCGACGGCGAACGCGGCCGAGGTCGTCCAGTACACCTGCGGCAGCGGGGCCAACCAGCAGTGGGCCCTGCAGGACCTCGGCAACGGCTATCACAACCTCGTCGCGCAGCACTCCGGCAAGTGCCTGGACGTCAACAACGCCTCGACGGCCGACGGCGCCGCGGTGGTCCAGTACACCTGCGGCAGCGGCACCAACCAGCAGTGGCAGCTACGCAGCGTGAGCGGCGGCTACGTCGAGATCGTGGCGCGGCACTCGGGCAAGTGC
>Ga0190272_10001459_pt1 | contig 11389 bp, 10 predicted proteins | sample Popmic504T_FD_133746 | JGI IMG/M metagenome (GOLD analysis project Ga0190272, IMG submission 133746) | Populus adjacent soil microbial communities from riparian zone of Shoshone River, Wyoming, USA - 504 T | ecosystem: Environmental > Terrestrial > Soil > Riparian zone | place: USA: Wyoming...
CATGTAATTTTGTCCCTACCATCCGGCTTCCGCCACTGACCGGCAACCGCGGGTTCGAACTTCACCAGACGCTTTTGTTGACAAGCATCAATTCTCTGAACCACTCCCGATCTAATTCCAGGAAACACTCTCGCTGACTTCCACTATTCAGTTATCAGGGAAACAAGAATTAAATCGCTGGGAGCTGTGGCGAAAGAGTCCCCCGCGCAAGTTTTTTGCCCCGCCCTTTGTCCTCTTTAATCCCGCAGTTCTTATCCCCAACGCATAACGGTCACTGTCAATGAAGCTCAGCTGAACGAACCACATTATTGCGAAACAACGACAATGTGTAGGCGGCACAGGGTTTGCCAAAGTATCCGTGTAGTACCGCGCGACGTTGATGTCCGCTCGTTCTGATCTTGTCACAAAGTATTCCAGTCTTAACTTCAGGATCAGACCCGATCCGGGCTTGACTCTCTTTCGCCGCAGCAAGCAAACCCGGCAATCAGCAACTCCCATTCAGTGAGCGCGACAGTGTGCGCCAGACGACGGTGAGGATCCCCCGCTTCTTCAGATCTTCCTGAACCGTAGACCTGGTTTCAATCAGCAAACTTCTCATGCGCAGCAACCTTCCATCGCAATTGCATTCTGCCTGGCGGCTCCTCGTAGTTCCCGCGCTCGCATTTGCAGTGCTCGCACTGATGCCTTTCATGACCGGGCTGCAGGGAGTCTTCCCTTCCAGCCTCGCTGCCGCCGGGGTCGCGATTTCAGAAAGTGACGCCTCACTGAGAGCCAGGCCATCAACCTCGCCTTACAAGTGGAATCTCAGCGATGACGGTCTACCGTTGATCAGTTTCCCTGACCACATCGGGGGAGGCGTCGACCTCTCATTGACCTATTCGATGGATCAATTTCAGTTTCCTCTCTTCCAGTCGCTCTACTATAACCAGCGAGCTGGGAAATACATCCTGATGGTGATGACCGAGCAGGGTAGCGCCGAGTTTGCTGACCTCTCGGCAAAGGAAGGCGTTGGCCACTTTCAATTCAGGAACAACTCGAAGCTGCTCTGGTCAGTGACCGGCAATTCCAGGTTAATCAGCACGAGCGACGGAACCGTTTACGCTTTTGTGAAATTTGGTGATGGCGAACTTCACTGTAGCCAAATTAAAGACCGCACCGGCCGCGCTATCGATCTCAAATACACCGACGCCGCCTCGCTGGCGAGAATTTCCGACCCCTCAGGCAGGACCGTTGACTTTGGTTACACGGGGCAGTACCTCAGTTCTATCACTCAGACCTGGGGACCTAAGAACGCGCAGCGGAAGAAGACCTGGGCTATCGACAACGACGCCGTGGTTAACGTTCCGGCGGTAAAGTTTGCACACGCCAGACCGGCCTTTGCGCATGCCGGACCGGTCACGGCCAAACGCATTCCTACCAATGCGACTAAACCAACCTACACCCGCGCCATGGCTGCTTCTGATTCCACATTGGCCTCCCTCTTCGGCGGCTCAGGCGCCATGGCCGCTGCGAATGGATACGAACCGGTTGGATTGGGTAGCCAATACCCACTCTACCGAGGAGATTTTGTCGGCGACGATGGCGTCGTTCGGCGCGGCCACCTTTCCTACGCAATGCACTTATACGGCAGCCCTGATGGCAGGGGCGAAATGGGAGTGTACGTTCCTCATGGTTTCATCTCACATAGCAGCGAACCGACCCCCACGGACGCTGCTGTCTCCTTCTACTATCCTCGCCTGGGCAATTTAACTGACGTTACCCTCGTCGTCTTTCACGTCGCCAACTTCCAACTTACTCGCCAGGGCAACCGGGTTCGAATTGGTGACATCGGCGGCCGTGGGGGTTCAATAGCTTCCTACAAACACGCGCACCTCGAATTCTATCGAGGTAACACCGGCCTTCCCCCAAATGCGGCCCGGTCAAGATTGCGAATCGATCCCGCCACCGTTTTCGGATCGCCGCCGACCGCCGCCCGCTAAACGAAACACCGCTACTCGTTCTTTGTTACTCCCCCTTCTTGTCACCGACCGAACCTGGAATCGAGAACTCATCATGAACCCAGCAACGCACACGAAGCTCAAAACAATTTTTCTGGCATCCCTCCTCTTCGCACTCATTGCCACTCCGTCGTCGCTTACCGCGGTTGCGGCCAAACCATCTCCAGCCAAGGCCAAAGCGAAACCGCAAGCCAAGAAGCCTCAAGCCCAACTTCATTCAAAGTTGAAGCCTAAGACCGACGTCAAAGCCGGACGAAACGAAAAGGTCGCGACGCTTCGTGACGTCCGAAACAGTGCTCAGTCATCAGGTTCGAAAAGACAGCTGCGAGCAGCCGCACAACGGGCAGCCGAAGCGCGTCGTCAGGAAGCCAGGCGCCAGGCAGAAGCCAATCGCCAGGCGGCGATCGCGCGTCAACGCGCCGCCGATGCAGAGATGCGCAACGAAGCGCAGGGAATGATTGCGAGAGACAACACCGAAGGCGAAGACCTGGAAGTCAGGGCGGTTGCGGTTAAGGCGCTGGGAAATCATGCCGGCACTGTAGTAGTGATGGATCCAAAGACCGGCCGCGTCTATTCAATGGTAAATCAGGAATGGGCGGTGCGCCGCGGGTTTAAGCCCTGCTCAACGATCAAACTGGTCACCGGACTCGCCGGGCTGAACGAAGGCGTAATCGACCAGAGCAATGTCATCAATGCTTCTGGCAGCGATCACATCAACCTCACCAAAGCGCTGGCCTACTCCAAAAACGGATACTTCCAACAGGTCGGTGGCCGCGTGGGCTTTGACAAGATGATCTCTTATTCCCGCCAGCTGGGACTCGGTGAGAAGACCGGCATCAATTCGCCAAATGAATTCAAGGGCCAGGTCCCGTCGCCGCGGTCAGGGTCAGCTGATCGAATCTATTCACATGGTGACGATTTCAAAGTCACTCCGCTCCAACTCGCGACGCTGGTGTCGGCGATGGCTAACGGTGGCAAGTTGCTTACGCCACGCATTCCGACCAGCGCGCAGGAAGAAGCGGCGCTCAAACCTAGAGTTCGCCGCGTTGTAAACATCAACGCCGATACCTTTGCTTCTATGATTCCGGGAATGGTAGGAGCTGTCGACTACGGCTCAGGCAGGAAAGCGCATCATTCGGGTTCATCGGTTGCCGGGAAAACCGGCACTTGCATCGAACAAGGAACCTGGATTGGTCTGTTTGCTTCCTACGCGCCTTTAGCTAACCCTCGTCTGGCGGTGGTGGTCATCGCGCGTGGGCCCGACGCTCGGGGGCATTTTCCCGCAGCGGTCGCGGGTCGCATCTATCGAGATCTAAATAGTCGCTTCGGCACGCCTACCTACCTTCCAGTCGCTTCTAATCCAGCACGAAGCACAGTTGACGAAGAAGAAGGCATGGATACCGGCGATGAACGGGTGCCCACTCAAACTCGAGCGACTGAAAGTGTAGAAACCTTCGACACGCGTTCCAGTAACACCAACCTTCCCAGGAACACAGTCAGACGCGTGCTGATGACGATTCCAAAAGTAACGGAAGAGCCCGTCAAACCTGCGCCAACCAGGGTCCCAAATTCGTTAACCAGACCCCGCCGCGTCAGCCAGTTGTAATCGAAACCTGAACCGCAGAATCGCGAGCGGGCTCTTACGTGGTTAGTTTCTGCCGGAAATGGTCGCGCCAGCTCGCAGGCAGAGCCTCGAGCGCAATGGCTCGACGCATCATTTCAACATCGCTATTGTCGTGCCCGTAAAGACGAGTGATGTCGGCTACGGTGACATTATTCTCATCGCGCTCAATCAAAGTAATCTCATCTCCCGCTTCTACCTCGCTCTCGCGCTGAACGGAAAAGTAAAAACCAGTTCGACCACTGGCAAGAAATGTCCTGAGAATATCCGGACGTCCAAACTTAATTCCGAGTTTATAGCAGGGCATGCGAGGCTCAGTGACCGTAACTTCCGCTGAACCGAGACGGAAACGGTCGCCGATGTTGACCTTCGATTCTTCCAGCCCTTCGACTGTGAAGTTCTCGCCAAACATTCCCCACGGCAGTTCCATTTCTGGAAATTGTTCCCGCCAGTAGCTGTAATGCTCCCCCGGGTAGGCATACGCCGCCTTGGTCGGACCGCCATGCACATTCAGATCCGCCTGCCGATCGCCGTCGAGGTTTAGTGTGCGCAGCATCACGGGGCCTGCAACCGGTGTTTTGTAAATTCCAGTTGAGACGGTACGGCCGTTTGAAACTACGAGGCGTGGCCGCCCGACATTTACGGAAATGATCTTCATAGGTTGTAGTGACACAGGCGTACCGCCCGTGAATCGCACAAGATGCTGCGCTAAAACAGCCTCAGATTCTCCGGCTCCTCGATTAGCTCCACCGGCTCAACCAGAGACGGCTCATCAATCTTTGCATGGTTCACCTGCTGGCTAACTGGAAAACTCTTCATCTCACCTGTGGGAAACGGAACCAGCAATTCCATCAACCGCTCCGGCGGGGCGTCGCTCAGCCACCGTCTTTGAGCCTCAGGCTTAAGCATCACGGGCATGCGGTCGTGAATCCCGGCTAACAGTTCATTTGGCGCCGTCGTGATGATCGAGCAGGAGGTTATCGTGACACCGTTCCTTTGCCACCGATCCCAAATGCCGGCGAAGGCAAATTGTGATTCGTCCAGCAACTGAAAATAGTGCGGTTGTTTTGATTTGCCTTTGCGCTTCCATTCGTAGAACCCGTCGGCCGGAATCAAGCACCGGCGTCTGTCGAACGACTCGCTGAAGCTCGGTTTCAGTTCCAGAGTTTCAGATCTGGCATTAATGAATCCTTTGGGCTCGTTGCTCCAGGACGGAATGAGGCCCCAGACAAACACCGACAACTGGCGCTCGTTTTCCAATTCCGTGATGGCGAGGATCTCCTGGCTCGGAGCGATGTTGTAGCGCGGTAACAAAGTGGGCGGAGGCAGATGTGCATCGCCGGTCGCCCAGGAACCTAACCGGCGCGGAGATTTCAGTGTAAAGCGACCACACATTTTCGTTATTCGCTACCTCGTATTAAGTCGAGAATCTTATGTCGGCCTATGCTGCCACATCCTCGAGCTCTTGACCCGCCACACAAAGCGGGCACATCTCCGGCAGCCACAGGTCGTAGTCCTCGCGAGCCATCGCTTCAACCGCCACGCCTTCTTTCGCAAAGAAGCTCAGACCAGTTGAACCAAGCACGAGCAGGGCTCCGGCAACGACGGGCATGGCCCCATGCGTTAAAAGCTCCGAATAAGTGCCCCTGAGGGCCGAACCCGCACTCATCACATCGTCAACAATCGCTACTCGCTTTCCAACGATGCCGGCGGCGAACGCCTGAGGAAGAACGTAACGCACAGGGTAGAGCCCAGAACCCTGGAAAGGTTCGGCCGGCATTACCCGCTCGGTAAAGCAAAATTCCACTTCCAGTGCGTGGGCCACCAGTTGAGCGAGGAATGCCCCTCCGAGGAGTGGCCCGCAGACGGCTGAGATGTTGAATGGACGAAGTGAATCGGCGAGCGAAGCGACAAAGGGCGAAATGCCGCGAGGCTCTGCGAAGAGTGCATCGAGGTCCAGCCACAGCGCGCTGTGGTGGCCCGACTCGAGTTTGAAGTGACCACGGCGACCCGCCACCAAGTCCATAAATGCTGCCGCATTAACTTCGCCCATCTCCGTCATTGCGCAGCTTTTAGCACAACTACAGGTAATCCAGAAGTGCGCGAAGGACAGGCATAGTTGGCGGAAGCTTTGCCTCATTTGCTGGGACCGCGGGCGTCCCAGTAGTGGTTTTATTGAGTCGGGGCTGCCGAGCTTGGAATGGTCACGCGGGCTTGGAGGTGCCGGACTTTTCGTTGCAAGGCCTTCAGCCTCTCAACCGGTACGGCGAAATTTAGAGCGTCAACACTATTGAAGTACATTGCGGCGATGCCGATGACTTCGCCGCGCGAGTTGAGCACCGGACCACCGCTGCTTCCCGGAGAAATAGTCGCACTGACTTGTAAGCGCTCACCCAGGCCTTGGAATTCCCAGAGCAGACCAATCGATCCGCTAGTGACTTTCCATTGTGACCCCTGGGGATTGCTGATGACGGTAACTGATTCTCCCTCAGCGGACGCTGTCAGCTTCAATGGCAAAACTGTGGATTGCGGTGAGGGCGAATCCACCCGCAACAACGCCAGGTCGCTCTTTTCATCACTCGCGAGAATCGACTCTACAGTTGAAATGGTCCGGTCAAACGTCTCCACCCGAATTTGACTGGCATTCTTGATTACATGGAAGTTGGTCACTATCTCTCGCGAGTCGATAAAGAACCCACTCCCCTGGAGAAGAGGCTTTCCGGCATCGTCATAGGTGGTCACTATAACGACCGCCCTCTTAAGCCTGTTGATTTGCTCTGCCTGAGACTCCTTTGCGCTCGTGAGCGGGACGCAAGCCAGAAACGCCGCAGCGAGGAAAACGGAAGACAGTATTCGAGTTCTATGGCGATTAATCAACGATTATCCCTCCAGCGCACTTCTTTGCGCTGAGCTCTCCACGTGCTTATCTTTAGGGATATGAGACGTTGATTAGCCGCTGGCTTCCAACTTTGCAGGAAGCAAAACCGCAAAAAGGTGACTAAAACAAAACCGGGGTGCTAGAAGTGGTTCGTTAAATCGCTGATTGATTCGATAAAGATATCAGGCTCCAGACTTTGCAGCCTCCAACTCGTCGGATAGGCGCTGAGAACTCCCACAGTCAAAACCCCGGCGACCTTGCCCATTTCAATATCCTCGGGCGTATCGCCTACATAACCCGACTCTGTCGGCGAACAACCGAGCAAGCGCATCGCCGTCAGCAAACCCTCGGGATGAGGCTTTCGGTTGCTGACTTGTTCGTGGCAGATAACTACCTCAAAGAATCCGACAAGTCCCAGTTCGTCAATCTCACGGTTGACACGCCGATCATTACCACTACTTACAACACCCAGCCGGTAGCCCTTCCGACGAAGCTCGGCGATCGTTTCGCCTGCATGCTCAATCAATCCGGCGCTTTGCTGGCCGTAGTGATGCGTCCAGAGTTCATCGGCCCGCTGCCACTGCTCTTTCGGCAACCCGAGGCCTTCGTAAACTGAAAGCCAGTTCGGAGAATAGACTGCCCGATAGGTTTCGTGATCAAACGGGATCCCCAACTCCGCGAACGACTTTTCGTAAGCGGTCAGACCGAGTTGGGCGGAATCAACCACAGTTCCATCCCAATCGAAAAGTAGAGTGGTGATTGAGCGCGTGGGTTCGTGATAAGCAGAAGTCATCGGATTCTAAAGAGGCTCGGATTCGTGCGGGGCGCGAGGACGGACTGGGCAAGTTTCAGCCCGGCCATCAGACGCAACTCGGGCCGCTCGAATTGACTGGCCAAACTCACCGAGCGATCAAAATCCATCGACGCAAAGTAGCCCGCATTCTCGGATAGGCCATTAAGAATGTCGCCGACAGCGCCGTCGCGAGACATATTCCACTCACCATCCCGGAGGTAATTGTTCTCGAAGCCGTCGAGAGCTGCGGCAGCGGTCACCAGGGCATTGAGCTTGGGAATCATCGTCTCCATGATTGAGAAACCGCGATCACTCTTCAAAGAGCAATACAGCATCGCCAACATGACCTGTCCTCCCAGTTGGGTGGTGCCAAACCTGCTGGAATCAAGGATCTGGCTGGCCTGGTTGAGCAGGCTCAATGCTGCCTTCCGATCGTTTACCCCAATTCGATGTGCGCGATCCAGGAGAAAGTCGACCCGATCCTCATTGGTCCGCAAACGACTGAGTTCCTGTTGAATTGCAGCCAGTTTCTCCGCACTTACGGTCTTCCACACCTGGTTGCGCTCAATTTGCGCCAGCATGTAGCGACGCTGCTCTTCGTCGGGCACGTCGGCCGCGATCTGGCGTGCCCTGGCAACATCTCCAGAAGCCTCCGCTTTCATCATGGCCTTCCAGTAAACCTGTTGGCGTAGCTCGGGGTGTTTCGGCGCCAAGGCCAGGATCTCATCCACCGATCCATTCTCGATGACGCCGGTGACTTGTGCCGATATCGGAGGGCTGAAAAAGTGTTGTCCTACCTCCGCGTAGCGCTTCAACGGGGCAACACGCGAACCGTAGTAAAACTCCATCCTCGAAAAAAACAACCCGACCTGGATACAAAGATAATGCGGAGCATTCTGCTGCGGAGGATTCCCACAGCCATTGTCTAAGGCACTCGTCAAAAGGATCCCCAACAACTCTCGGTAAACCTGCTCATTAGCTCCGGATGGCGGAAACGATTGCGCGAGGCCCGTAGCCGTTTCGGCGGCCGCAGAATCTTGCGCGAGGTTGGCAGCCTTCAGCTTATCGACGATTTCTTTGTAGAAGGCCAGCCACCCGTCGTTGTCCTTCCCCTGTAATTGAGCGAGTACCGATAAGATATCTGTAGAGAAGCCCTTACTCAGTGATTCGCGACCCAGCTTTAGTGCCAGCCGGGGATCCCTGGTGGCAATCTGTCCGGCAAGGCGTAACTCCATAAACTCCTCGCCCTGGCGTAGCTGATGGGGAAACTGCTCGATTGACGCAGGCCGGGTTGCACGCAGGAAACTCAGAGCCAGAGCGGGATCGTGTCGGGCAATCCGGCCAATGGTGTCACTTCGCAATAGCATAAAGACCGCCAGCGTGTGGGAGCGCGTCGCAGGATCGGGATCGGAGTCGTTGAGCCCGGCCTTGATGTCTTCTTCCACTGCGGCGAACAGCCCGCGGGCACGTTTCTCATCATGCTTCCAGAGCAAGTCGGCCGCGTTGGATCTAATACGAGCTCGATTTTCACCCGAACGTAAAATATCTACCTGGCCCACCACCGACTCCAGCAGGTCGATGGCCTTCTTACGGAGCTCTGCAGCCGCACTCTCATCCTGTCCCTCCAAAGGAACGGGCTCTTGCGCGCGCGCTGAACAGGTGCATAGAAAAACCAACACCATGACGCTGAGGGAAAGTGATCGATGAAACATAGATGATTTTAGCGGCAACTTAATTTACGGGTGTTTAGAGTGCCGACTTTAGTCGGGTTCTTCGTACCGCCTTAAAGCCCGACTAAAGTCGGTACTCTAAACGTCTGTTCCCCAATTAAGTCCTGAGGGTGGCGAGTCAGTCGGCAATGGCTACGCTTAATTCGCCGAGCGGCGTGGATTGCGACGTATCACCGGCCCACGACTCGTCGCGGTTGACCCATTCGTAGAGGATGTCTCGCTGCTGAGGGATAAAACCTGCTTCGCGGATCAAGTAGCGCAACATTTTCTCGTCAGCACGGTTGTGGGCACCGGCCGCCGAGACCACATTCTCTTCAATCATGATCGAGCCCATATCGTTGGCTCCAAAGCGCAGGGCCACCTGTCCCAGTTTTAGTCCCTGGGTCAACCATGACGATTGGAAGTTTTCGAGGTTGTCGAGAAACAACCTTGAGACCGCGAGCATCTTCAAGTAGTCAACGCCGGTGGGCTCGTCTTTGATTCGCCGCCCGAGCGCGGTGTTCTCGCGCTGAAACGTCCAGGGTATGAATGCGGTGAAGCCGCCGGTTTCGTCCTGCAAATCTCGCACGCGTTGCAGGTGACTAACGCGATGCCCAAGGTTATCCCCAATTCCAAACATCATGGTCGCGGTGGAACGTAAACCTACGCGATGAACGGCACGCATCACGGCCAACCACTCATCCGTCGTGCATTTTGTTGAAACACGGCGGCGCACTTCGTCGTCAAGTATCTCGCCACCGCCACCAGGCAAACTGTACAGTCCGGCATCTTTCAACCGGCTCATGATCGTTTCGTAGTCAAGCCCGGAGATTAATTGAATGTTGTGAATCTCGGGCGGCGAGAAACAATGGAGTTGGAAACTGGGGTACTTAGCGTGCAACGTGCGCAATAAATCTTCGTACCATTCGATGCCGAAGTCGGGATGAAGTCCTCCCTGCATCAGCACTCCCGTACCGCCCAGTGAGATAGTTTCATCGATCTTGGCGCAAATCTCCTCGACGGTCCGCACGTAAGTGTCAGGCGCGCCGGGCCGGCGATAGAAGGCACAGAAGGTGCACACCACATTGCAGACGTTGGTATAGTTGATGTTGCGGTCGATGATGTAGGTGACGACGTTGTCCGGGTGTCTGCGCTGACGGATAAGGTCCGCCGCGGCGCCAAGAGCCGCGATGTCGTGCGACTCGAGGAGTAGCGTACAGTCTTCACTTGAGAGCCTTTGGCCCTCCAGAGCGCGTTCCAGGATTGGTCGAATGTCAGTCATTTAAGTTAGTGGTAAACCAGTCAGAATACTATAGGCTCGCCTCACAAATTCAAAGGCTTCAGCGCAGGAATCAGGCCGTGCTTGTGGGCGAGTTCGTAATAGAGCTCCAACCCGGCGCGCAACTCGGCATCCAGGGAAAAGCTAATGTTTTGATACAAATAAGTGTGCAGTTCTGCTCGCGGAAGACCCAACAGAGGCTGGTAACGGTCGATGATCTCTTCCCTCCGCGCCAGACCTTCTTCACAGGCCGCCACAAAATCTATCGTTTCGGATGGGGCAGTAGCATCGGCGCCAACCATCCACATCGCGAAGACGAACCCGAGGCCCGTGTGTCTTCGCCAGAGGCCTGCGAGATCGAAGACATTCAGCCCCTGGCGCTGAAACGTCATACCCGGGTCGCCAATCAACAAGGCTGCATCGTTCTCTGCAAGCATCTGCTTCAGGTTCGGCGTCGAGGAAACCCACCGCGGCTCAAAACCAAGAAACTCGCGAAAGATTATCTTTACCAGAGTCGCCGAGGTGCGCGACGACTCGTCAAGCGCCACCGAGCGAACATCCTTTAGGTCATTAAACTCAGTGGCGAGCACCACGCTTCGCACGGTTTCGCGAGCGCCGACGCAAACATCCGGTACCAGTCGCACACCTGCAATGCGTTGATACTCAATGACCGGCACCAGCGCAAAGTCGGCGCTGCTCTCAGCCAGGAGTTCAGCGCAGCCGGCTGGTACGGCGTCGACATATGCGACTTCGTTCTTGTGGGAGCCCTGGGTAAAACTCCAAATAAGTGGAGCGCTGTTTAGGTAGCTTGAAGCAGCCAGCCGCGGCTTTTCGGTTTTGGTAGTAGTAATAGATTCCTCACCTAAGGATGATTGGACGTTCCGCGATGCTAGCGAAATCCCTGGTAAGACCGCAACCTGTCATTTGTTTTCCTTAACTCTCAAAGGAGGCCGCCCTTTGGAGTGCGCCGGCAAAGCGAAGCGGCGATGGCGCTTTGGATTAAGTGACTCGCCCTCCAAAGCGGCCGTTGACAGTGTTGGAGAGCGACAATTACTATGCGCCCGATTCAATCACGCCAACGGTTGACGGCCTGTAGCCGAAAAAACGAGACC
>Ga0190272_10001460_pt1 | contig 11380 bp, 12 predicted proteins | sample Popmic504T_FD_133746 | JGI IMG/M metagenome (GOLD analysis project Ga0190272, IMG submission 133746) | Populus adjacent soil microbial communities from riparian zone of Shoshone River, Wyoming, USA - 504 T | ecosystem: Environmental > Terrestrial > Soil > Riparian zone | place: USA: Wyoming...
GCAAGAAGCAAAATCTCGTGACAGGCCTCCGACATCGCTGCATGATGGTGGTTATGCGACTGCCGTCCGCTCTTTCCTTCCTGGTCGACAAGGCGATCGACGTGCCGGACGGCGACGCCTTCCTGACAGTGCTCGCCGCACGGATCGTCGCCGACGGTGTGCCGCTGACCGGTGGCGCGCTCACCCAAGCGGCGCCGCACCCGGTGATTGAGCGGCGCACTTGGCTGTGGCGCGCCGATACAGGAAGAGTGATAGAGGCGCTGAACTTGGCCACGCCTGCCGATCCCGAGCATACCCATGTCGCTCGCAGCTGGCTGGCTGGCCTCAGCACCGGCGTCGTGCAGGAGGATTTCGCCGGCGGCTCAAGTGATGGTCCCGTGCTTAGCTGGACGGCGAGCCGGCCGTTCAGTGGGGCCGAAACGGAGCTGCTGCGTGAGGTTGCGCGGTTTGCCGCCGCGCCGCTCGCCCTCTTGGCCGCTCGCTCAACGATGAATGCGCTGTTAACGACCTACCTCGGTCGGCGCAGCGCGGCGCAGGTGCTGGCCGGCCGTTTGCGGCGCGAGCCCGGTGAGACCATCCGGGCGGCCCTGCTTTTTGCCGACCTGCGCGGATTCACCGAGTTGTCAGAGTCGACGGAGGCAAGGAAGGTGATCGCCGCACTCGACGCCTGGTTCGATCGGATCGCCGGTGCCATCCATGCCTTCGGCGGCGAGGTACTAAAATTCATTGGCGACGGTGTACTGGCGATCTTCCCGATCGGAGAGCGCGACGCTGCCGCCGCATGCGATGCAGCGCTGCGCGCGGTCGCCGCCGCACGCGCCGGGATGGACCATCTTAATCGCACCCGCGCCGCGCAAGCCGTGCCGCCTCTGTCATTCGGCACGGCGCTGCATCTCGGCGAGATGCTGTGGGGCAATATTGGCACTGCCGACCGGCTGGATTTCACCGCAATCGGCCCCGCGGTCAATCTGGTGAGCCGACTGGAGGGCTTGTGCCGACCGCTCGGCCGCACAGTGTTGTTCTCGGGCGCCTTCGCGGCGGAAACGACGCAGCTATTGATCCCGCTCGGTGAGCACAGGCTGCGCGGCATCGCAGAGCCGTGCGCGGTGTTTGCGCTGCAGGAGTGAACGGCAGCGTTCGAGCACCGTCGGGCTCAGCCTCTCGCGGCCGATTCGAGGCTGGCGATGTCGAACTTCACCATCGTGAGCATTGCTTCTGCGACGCGCTTGGCCTTGCCACGGTCGGGATCACCCATGAGCTCGCCGAGCCGCTTGGGCGTGATCTGCCAAGAGAGGCCCCAGCGGTCCCTCAGCCAGCCGCAGTGCTCCGTCGAGCCGCCCTCTTTCAGAGCATTCCAGAGACGGTCGATCTCCGCCTGGGTTTCGCATTCAACGATGATCGAGAAGCTGTGGTTGAATGGATCGAGGGGACCGGCCTCGATGGCCATGTAGCGTTGGTCGCCGAGCGTGAAGGATGCGATCTTGACACTGCCCGCAGGTCCGCTCGGGCTATCGGCGGGCAGGCCTGAGATCCAGTGGACCGACGAGCCAGGAATCAGGGATGCGTAGAAGCCGATGGCGGTCTCCATGTCCTTATCGAACCAGAGATGCTGAGTGACCTTCATCATGGTATTCCTTCTCTAAATCACGTTGCGCCAAGCGGCCGTCCGTTCATCGAACGGCGCCCCGACCGGGGTATGCGACCCAAGGACGAACGAGGTGGTCAGCTCCCGACATGCGGAGCGTTGGTTTTCCGAGCCAAACAAACTGCGCGCAGCCGGATGATCATCCGCTTGGGCTTGGAAAGAGATCAATCTCCTTCCGACAAAATGAGAGCTGGCGGGCAACGTTTCGAGAGCTATAACTATTCTGGAATTGAGCACCTGCCCATCCTTTACGGGTAGAGCGGGATCCGCGGAAGAGTAAACCGATGGCAGGAGAAGAGTCGCAAATTCAACCGGCGGCAACGCCATGGGCAGCACTTGCAGGCGTCATCGCGACGGTTTCAGTCTTCGCCATTGCGCAAGGGCTCAGCTACCCGCTGCTCAGCTTTATCCTGCAGCGGCAGGGCATGTCATCCAGTCTGATCGGCCTGTCGGCGGCGATGACGCCCCTCGGTTTCATCCTGTCGGCGCCGCTCATCCCGTGGCTGTCGCGACGCTTCGGGGCAGGGCGAACAGCGCTGTCCTGTGCCGGCTTGTCGGCTCTGCTGCTTGCCCTCATCGGCTGGCAGCAGAACGTCTTCCTGTGGTTTCCGCTGCGCTTCCTGCTAGGCTTTTCGGTCAATCCGCTCTACGTGATCAGCGAGACCTGGATGATCATGCTGACGCCGCCGGCAAAGCGCGGCCGCATTATGGGCGTCTATACGTCGGTTATTTCCGCCGGCTTTGCGCTGGGGCCGTTCACCCTTGCCCTCGTCGGAACGCAGGGTTGGCCGCCTTTCATAGTGGGCATCTCGGCTTTCATGTTGTGCGGCCTTTGTCTGTCCAGGGTGCTGCCGAAAATACCTGAACTTGATATTGATCATGAGGAGCGGGCTTCTGTCGGACTTTTCATGCCACAGGCGATGCTGCTTCTGTTCGCAGTGTTCGCCGCGGCGGTGTTCGAGCAGGTAACGCTGACGCTGATGTCGGTCTATGGCCAAGGCCACGGCGGTCCGGAAGCAAGGATCTCGGCGCTGCTCGCCATCTTCGTCGCGGGCAACATCGCGCTGCAGATTCCACTTGGCATGCTCGCGGAAAGACACGGCTCGCACCGGGCTCTAATGTTCTGCGCGTTGACGGCGGCGTTTGGTTGCCTGCTGTTGTCGTGGTCATTCAACTCAGTGTTTGTCTGGCCGATCGCCTTCATTTGGGGCGCTGTGTCGTTCGGCATCTACACAATGGCGCTGATCGAACTTGGCGAACGCTTTTCTGGCTCGATGCTGATGGCGGGCAATGCGGCTTTCGCAATGGTCTGGGGTGCCGGCGGCATCACGGGACCGCCGGTCACCGGCGCAGTCATGGACCTGGTCGGCGTCCAAGGCTTTCCGCTGACGCTCGGCATGCTTTGCCTTGCGCTCGCGGCAGCGCAAGCGATTTGGCGCAGGCGATAGCTGGAGCCTGTCAGCAGAGTCTTTTTCCTCTCGTCACAATGATCGCAATCCTTGCGGATTCACTGATTGTACCCCTCACAACCAATGGCATGGGGATTATTTCTAAGTTTTGCAGCACCAGGCGCTTCTCCTCTTGCAAATTACCGTACAAATATTTACGGTTTTAACGTCAAAAAGGGGTAAGGACGGTGATGACGCCGGCGCGGACTGCACGACGGGAACGGATCGAGGAGGCCGCTTATGCGGTGCTAAAGGAAGCCGGCTATAAGAGTACCTCAGTGCTCGCCATTGCCCGACGGGCGTCTGCTTCCAACGAAACCCTTTATAATTGGTACGGCAGCAAACAAGCCCTGTTCTGCGCGCTTGTTGAAGCCAATGCGCGCCGGGCGAGGGAGCTTCTGGAGGATGCGCTCCGGCAAGGCGATAATCCGCTCGAAACTCTGGCCGCGCTGGGGCCCGTTCTTCTTGCGCTGGTAACCGGCGACAGGGCCGTCACGCTCAACCGTGCTGCCGCCGGTGATGTCAGCGATACCGGCACACTCGGCCAGACGATCGCCAGGGCCGGACGCGACACCATCGCGCCGCTTGTCCGCGATCTTCTTGAGAGCGCTCAGCGGGCCGGCCTGATACTGTGCGACGACCCGGCGGAAGCGGCGGAAATCTATATCAGCCTGCTGATCGGCGATCTCCAGATTCGGCGGGTGATCGGGGTCATTGACGAACTGTCGATACGGGAAGCAGCCCGCAGGTCGCATCGCGCATTTGATCTGTTCATAAGGCTCCACGCGCCTGGCGCACGCCCACCCACGCCAGACAAGGACACTTCATCATGATTGCGTTGCTGTATGCGTTCGCCTTCCTGTCGCTCATCTTGAGCGGTGCGATTTTCGGCTTCTTCTATGCCTGGATCTGTTCGACAATGTGGGGACTGGACGCTGCTGATCCCGTGATCGCGATCAAGGCGATGCAGGCGATGAACGCTTCTGTGCGCAATGCTGTGTTCGCACCGGCATTCTTCGGCACGCCGTTCGCCCTGTTCGTAACCGCCGCACTGGCCTTCGCCTCACGGCTGAAGGTAGCTGCGGCAGCGTTCAGTGCGGCCGGTCTCCTCTATCTGTTCGGTGGCATGATCCTGACCATGGCCATCAACGTGCCGATGAACGAGGCGCTAGCAATGATCGATGTGCCCGAGCAAGCTGACCAGGCATGGCGCATCTGGCAGGACTATTCCGTACCCTGGCAATTCTGGAACACCGTCCGGGCGATAGTGAGCGCCGCTACCCTGGTGCTGACCGGGATTGCGATTGTCGCGATGAATAAGAAGCGCCCTGACCGTTCATCCGGCCCAATAGTGCCAGCGTAGTTTGAAGCGCTTCTTGGCGGCTGCAAAGGGCCGGGATAATGACCGGGAAGGCGATGGTTTCCTGCGACGCGACCTGCTCGGCATGGCGCCTGAAGCCGAACGAATGATTCTAAGCTGGAGATGCTCTAGGTGAGGGCGATCATCACGACTTTCTGGTAGGCAGGGCGCTCTTTCAAGCGTTTGTACCAGGCTTCAAGATGAGGATGATGTGGCCGCTCGATCGGCATTTCGAACCACGCATAAGCGATGCAGCCGAGAGGGATGTCGCCCACGCCGAATTTCGCGCCGGACAGATAAGGCTGCGAGGCGAGTGTAGCGTCGACAATGGCAAACAGCTCGCTGCAAGCCTGAAGCCCCCTTTCCACTGCGGCATGGTCCCGCTTGTCAGGAGTCTGGCGGACGAGATTCCAGAACACATCACGGAACGGAGCCGCAAGCGTGGACGTTGCCCAGTCCATCCACCGTTCCGCCTTGGCCCTTGTCGCAGCATCTTCGAAATAGAGCGTCGACTGACCATACTGCGCGGCAAGATAACGAACGATCGTGTTGCTTTCCCAAAGCACCAGATCCTTGTCTTCCAGCGTTGGAACCAACCCGTTGGGGTTCATGGTACGATAGGCAGGATCGGACACGATGCCATAGGCGCCGCCAGCAGGAATGTTCTCGTACGCAACGCCAACTTCCTCGGCGGCCCAAAGCGCCTTCTTGACGTTGGTCGAATTTGTCCGGCCCCAGATTTTCAGCATGGTGGATTCTCTTCGATGGGTTTGTTCTCAACGTATGAGATGGCGCGTGATGCGACGCTCCAACCAATCCCAGATATGCCGGAGAATTTCCACTAAAATCAGATAAATGATCGCAGCCCAGAGATAGGCCTGGAAATCAAAGGTCCGCGAATAGGCAAGCCTTGTGTAGCCCATGAGATCGTAGACGGTGATCAAAGCCACAATTGCCGAACCCTTGATCATCAGAATGATCTCGTTGCCGTAGGGCCGCAAAGCGACGATCAAAGCTTGCGGCAGGATCACCTTCCAGAACGTAACGAATTTGGAAACGCCAAGCGATGCCGCTCCCTCCCATTGTCCAAGCGGAACGCTGCGGATGGCACCGCGCAATATTTCGGCCTGATAAGCCGCCGTGTTCAGGGCAAACGCCAACAGGGCGCAATACCAGGCTTCGCGGAAGAATACCCACAACCCGACAGATTCAAGCTGGGGCTTGAACGAACCGAGACCGTAATAGAACAAAAAAACCTGTGCGATCAGAGGTGTTCCACGGAAAAAATAAACATAGGCATAGGCAATGGATGCAGCGATGGGGTTCTTGCTCATCCTGCCGAGGGCAACCGGTATCGAAATCAGCGCACCGAGAACGATCGAGGAGCCGACGAGACCGATCGTGGTCTTGAGGCCCTCGAGATATGTAGGGCCGTACTTCTGAATGAGTTCGATGTTCCAGGCACTGTAGAGATAGACGAGCAGTCCGATGAGAAGGGCAGTCCAAAGACCCACAAGCAGATGGCCTATGACCCGGCCCCTGGTCCATTTTTTGGGCGGCGCAGGCGGGCGCATAACCGTTGCGGGCCGTGCATTAATGAAGCTTTCCGTCATCGCTTTACCCCGCTCTTGGCTGATGAGCGTTCGATCGCGTCGATAACAAAGGATGAAAGAATGGCGAGCACGAGATAGATCATGCACGCTGTCCCAAAGAACAAAAAGGCGTGCTTTGTGACCCGGGCCGCAACCCCGGTCTGGCGCAATATATCGGCAAGTCCAATGGCGGAAACGAGAGCCGTATCCTTGAGCAGGATCATCCAAAGATTGGCAAGTCCCGGGAGCGCGATGCGAATCAATTGCGGCAGGATGACCATGCGCATCGTCTGACCGTTGGAAAGACCAATGGCATAGCCGCCCTCATACTGACCTTTTGGTATTGCGCGAAAGGCCGAAAGGAACACTTCGCTGGCATAGGATGAAAATACGACCCCCAGCGCAAACATCCCGGCGATAAATGAATTGATCTCGAGCGTGCCTCCGTAGCCAAGCAGTTGACCCAGCTTCTGAATGCCGATCTGCGCGCCAAAATAGACCACGAACAAGGTGAGCAGTTCAGGCAAGCCGCGAAAAATCGTCGTATACATGTTTGCAGCAAGCTTGACGGAAGGTTCGAGCGATTGCTTGCCAAGGGCGATGAAGAAGCCGATCACCAGCCCGATGGGTAGCGTGGCGAGCGCCAGACTGACCGTTACAAGAACGCCACTTGCAATGCTCGGACCCCAACCGCCCTCACCAAAACCCAGTAGTGCTATTGAGCCTTCCATAGGCAGCTTTCATATTTGCGGGCTGTTCCCCAATGGCTCTTCTACGAGCCTGCCCGTCATTTTTGTAACCAAAGCGGTGGATGGCGGTTGAACCGCCATCCACATTTCTTATCAAGTCAGTGCGTCGGGCTCAATCCTCGCCGCCATAAACGTCGATCTTGAAGTACTTATCGTTGATTTCCTTATACTTTCCGTTCGCGCGGATCGCTGCAATGGCTGTGGTGAACTTGTCCGCCAGAGCGGTATTGCCCTTCTTCACTGTCACGCCGGCACCTGGACCATGGATCGCGGGGTCAGGCGTAATCGTGCCAAGGAGCTTGCAGCATGAGCCGGCGTCGCTATCGAGCCACTGGCCGAGAACGACGACATCGTCCATGACTGCATCGATACGGCCATTGGCAATATCGAGTTTGTACTCGTCGGATGTCGGGTACATCTTGATTTCCGAACCGCTATACTTGGCTTGGGCATAGTTCGAATGACTGGTCGACCCTTGCACGCCGAGCGTTTTGCCTTTCAAAGAGTCCGGCGTGATGTCCTTGACGTCGGAATCTTTCGGCACGGCAATCGCGGGGGGCGTATTGTAGTACTTCTTGGAGAAGTCGACCTTTTCCAGACGTTCGGGTGTGATCGACATGGACGCGATGATCGCATCGAACTTGCCAGCCTGCAGTGCCGGAATCATGCCGTCCCAATCCTGTGATACCCAGGTGCACTCGGCCTTCATTTCTGCACAAAGCGCATTGCCGATATCGATGTCGAAGCCTTCCAGCTTGCCGTCGGGGGTCAGATTGTTGAAGGGCGGATAGGCCCCTTCGGAAGCGATTGTCAGTTTCAGTGCGTCCTCTGCGTGCGCTGCGCCCATGGATAAGGCCAGAGCTGCAGCGGAAATCGCGAGTGCGAGACGCTTAATGATACGCATTTATTTGAACCTCTCTTTTACGACCCGGCTGTTCCCCTATTCTTTTTGGACAGCCTTCCGGGCAAGGTCGCAGTTTATGTCACTGCTCCTGACATGGATATTCCCACTAGTTTTCTACCAATTGCAACCGGGAATCTTGCTTCAACAAACGAATTTGACCGGCAAAATTACATGAGCAATCTGGCCCTTATACTTTTATTGCGCGCGCGGTGGTTGAAATTACGTTTTATGACGCGCTTACCGGGAAAGTTCCGTTTCGCGTTCGATCAAATCGGCCAAGGCGGAGATGTCATCAAGTTTATAGACGGGTATTTTTTCGTCCTGGATTACGTAATCGCTGGCGATTGCAACGATAGTTGAATCGCCTGTCGCTAATCGCTCACCTGACCTGCCTTCTGTGCGGCGCGTTTCGATCTTCTTGTGGTTTTCACGCTTGTAGCCTTCGACCAGAACAAGGTCACAGGGCGCGAAACGCGCAATAATATCAGCGAGGGGCGGCTCACTTTCATTGGCCAGTTCATGCATAAGCGCCCAGCGGCGATCCGAAACGATCGCCACTTCGCCAGCGCCTGCCTTGCGGTGGCGGTATGAGTCGGTCCCTTCCTTGTCGATGTCAAAATCGTGATGAGCGTGCTTCACGGTGGCAACTTTCCAGCCCCGGCTTGTCAATTCGCTGATGAGTTTGACAGTAAGCGTAGTCTTTCCCGAGTTCTTCCAGCCGGTTATCCCGAATATGCGATGCGTCATGGTATGGCGTTCCATCTTTGCCGTGCCTCGGCAATATCCTCGGGCGTATTGATGTTGAAAAACGGGTCGAAGGATGCGCCGGATTGCGTCGTCACAATAGGAAATTCCGCAATCTTGTGCGGATGTCCCTGGATCCAGGCAATAACGCGGCGATTGTTCTCATCGCTCAGCCAGCGGCGAAGATCATTCTTGAGAAAAACCGGCCAGAGGCCGAAAACCGGATGCAGCCTGTTTCCCGAAGCCGCGACTCCGATATGTCCCGGAGTATCGGCGACAGCGTGGCGAAGTGTATGAACCAGATCGTCAGGAAAGAATGGCGTGTCTGTCGCCACGGTCACAATATGGGTAAACGGCAGCGCCTGATTGTTCGCCCATTCCATTGCTGCCAGAACGCCGGCGAGGGGACCGGCAAACCCGTCAATATCGTCGGGGATCACGGGAACTGGCAAATCCGAAAAGAGTACAGGCTCGTTATTGCTGTTCAGCGCCACTGGCGTGATCTGACGTGACAGGCGCTCATGGACATGGTCGATCACGCGCCGGTCGCCAAATGGCAGCAGGGCCTTGTCCACCCCATCCATCCTTCGCGATTGTCCGCCAGCCAGTATTATTCCCGCAATTCGCACGCCTATACTCCATCAGGTGACGTCGCCGCCGCCGTTGTGGTTGCGACCGGCTTCAATCGGCCGACGATGCGCTCACGGTAAAGCGTATAAAGTCCGCTGCCAATCACGATGATGGAACCGACGATCATCGGAACATCCGGAAGATCGCCAAAAAACAAAAAGCCGAGCAGGATTGCCCAGATCAGGCTGGTGTAGCGAAACGGAGCAACGAAGGCGATTTCGCCTTCTCGCATGGCCAGAATGATGAAGTGATACGCAACCATGACGCAACAGGCCGCAAGCGTCAGAAGCAGCGTATTTGTCAGTGACATCGGCGTCCATCCGCCAAGCGGCCCGATCATTCCTATCCCGGCAAGACCTACACCTATGGAGGTCAGGGCGGATATCATGAGCACTGGGATCGTCCTTGGGACTTTGCGCGTCGCGAGATCACGCATTGAAGCAAAAATCACTGTGACCACGATCAGCAGAATATATGGACTGACACCGTTATGGCTCGGCCGGACGATTATGAGCACGCCGATGAAGCCGACAATGATTGCAATCCAGCGCCGCCAGCCAACCGGTTCACCGAAGAACAATGCTGCGCCAAGGGTCACCACCAGCGGCAGGGCCTGCAGAATAGCCGAGGTCAAGGCGAGTGGCACGTGAACCAGAGCGACAAGAAAACTGACGGTGCCGACCACTTCACCGATCACCCGCAAGATGGTCATCTTATGCAGGGCTTCACGCAGCGGTACCAGCATGCCCTTGTGCCAGGCGAGCGCGAGGATCAGTACCGTCGAAATCGAACTGCGTACCAGCATGACCTGGCCCATATTCATGTCTTCGGCGACGAATTTGACCGTCGCATCATTGAAAGTGAAGCTTGCCATGCCGATGGCCATAAAAAGACTGCCACGCAAATTGGGAGATAGCGCCAAGATTGTCATTTCCGAATGAGGACGCGATTCTCCTCCAGAATCGCTTCAGTCGATATATCAACCTGCGCTTCTCGGTGCATCCGGAATGTTTGGAGAGGCTTAGCCGCCTGTGACGCTCATATGGCGGGAGACTGCCGGGCGATTGTGACGACGGTCTATGATAAAGTCGTGGCCCTTCGGCTTGCGGCCGATTGCTTCATCAATGGCATTGTTCAGAAGTTCATTGCCCTCCGACGCGCGCAACGGTTCGCGCAGATCAGCCGCGTCTTCCTGACCCAGGCACATGTAAAGCGTGCCGGTGCAAGTCAGACGTACCCGGTTGCAACTCTCGCAGAAATTATGGGTCATCGGCGTGATGAAGCCAACGCGCCCGCCGGTTTCCTTGATCTCGACATAGCGGGCAGGGCCGCCGGTCTTGTAGGCAATGTCGTTCAAAGTGAATTGTTCGCTGAGCTTGGCCCGAAGCAGTGACAACGGCAGATACTGGTCCGTACGGTCGAGATCTATTTCACCCATCGGCATGGTTTCGATCAGGGTCAGATCCATACCGCGCCCATGAGCCCAGCGGATCATCTCCGGAATCTCGTGATCATTGAAGCCTTTGAGGGCCACCGCGTTCAACTTGACCTTGATGCCGGCTTCTTGAGCGGCGTCAATGCCTTCCATAACCCGGTTAAAGTCACCCCAGCGGGTAATGGCGCGGAATTTGTCAGAATCGAGCGTATCGAGCGATACATTGATGCGCTTGACGCCATGGCCAGCCAGTTCGGGCGCAAAGCGTGCGAGCTGCGATCCGTTCGTGGTAAGCGTCAACTCTTCCAGTGCACCGGACTGCAGATGACGCGAAAGTTCGCCGATCAGATGCATGATATTCTTGCGAACCAGCGGCTCGCCGCCGGTAAGGCGAAGTTTTTTCACGCCTTTTTCGATGAAAGCCGTGCAAAGCCGATCCAGTTCTTCAAGGGTCAGGAGATCCTTTTTCGGCAGGAACGTCATATGTTCCGACATGCAATAGGTGCAGCGGAAATCGCACCGATCCGTCACGGATACGCGCAAATAACTGATCGTTCGCCCGAAAGGGTCGATCATGGGTGCCTGATGTGCCGCTGTGTCGAGCAATACTGCGTGGTCCAAGAGCTTCCTCCTACCAAAGAGATAGGATGCCGGCCGCCAATTGTCCAGTCGTGGTCAGGTACCTTTTCAAGACAACCGCGTACGCCTTTGCGCGCAGTTTTATTCAACCCTGCGTTCGTTGCCGACAGTATCCAACACTGAGCCAGCCGGTGCATTGGAGAAGATGGGCCACTTCAACCGCGGTAGCGGGCCTTGCTTTCGAAACTTGGAGGTGAACTATGCGGTATCTGCCGTTTAGTATCGCCCTGGAAA
>Ga0190272_10001461_pt1 | contig 11378 bp, 11 predicted proteins | sample Popmic504T_FD_133746 | JGI IMG/M metagenome (GOLD analysis project Ga0190272, IMG submission 133746) | Populus adjacent soil microbial communities from riparian zone of Shoshone River, Wyoming, USA - 504 T | ecosystem: Environmental > Terrestrial > Soil > Riparian zone | place: USA: Wyoming...
CCTTCCAACGGTGAAAGGCACGCACATGCGGGTTACGAAGAAGTTGCTCCTGGGCTCCGTGGTCGCCACGGCAGCGCTCGTCCTGGCGGCCTGCGCGCCGCAGACCGCAGCACCCGGCGGCGACGCGTCCGAGACGCCGAGCGGTCCTGCCGAGGTCACGGTCGGCATCGTCACGAGTGAGACCGGACCGCTGGCCAGTTACGGCAAGCAGTACCTCGACGGGTTCAAGGCCGGTCTCGACTACGCGACCGAGGGCACGAGCGAGATCGACGGCACGAAGATCACCGTCGAGTACAAGGACGACGCGGGTGACCCCGACAAGGCCGTCACCGCCGTCAAGGAGCTCATCGGAGCAGGGGTGAACATCATCGGAGGCAGTGCGTCATCCGGTGTCGCCCTGGCCGTGGCCGAGCAGGCGGCGCAGAACCAGGTGCTGTTCGTCTCCGGCCCGGCTGCTGCCGACGCCATCACGGGTATCAACGAGTACACATTCCGCTCCGGCCGCCAGAGCGCGCAGGATGTCGCGACCGCGGGAACCTTCCTCGACGACGTCGAGGGCAAGACCATCACGGTCTTCGCGCAGAACAGCGCATTCGGCCAGGGCAATGAGGCCGCCGTCAAGGCGATCCTCGGGGCCAAGGGCGCCACGGTCAACTCTGTGCTCGTCGCCGAGGACGTCACGGAGTTCACGCCCTTCGCCCAGCAGGTGCTGGCAGGCAGCCCCGACCTCGTCTTCGTCGCATGGGCCGGAGCCACGTCCGGAGCGATGTGGCAGGCGATGAGCCAGCAGGGCGTGCTCGATGAGATCCCGGTCGTGACCGGTCTGGGCGACTCCGCGACGTTCGCGGCGTACGGCGAGGCTTCCGAGAAGATCAGCTTCCTCAACCACTACTTCCCGGGTGCGAATGAGAACGACGTGAACACGACGATGGTCGAGCTGGTCGAAGAGGCCGGCGGCACGCCCGACCTGTTCAGCCCCGACGGCTTCAACGCGGCGATCATGATCGTCCACGCGATCCAGGAGGGCGAGGGAGAGGTCGACGCGATGATCGCCGCCCTCGAAGGCTTCGAGTTCGACGGCCCCAAGGGCGCGATGACGGTGCGCGCGGAAGACCACGCCCTCATCCAGGAGATGTACCAGGCGAAGCTCGTCGCCGACGGCGACACGTTCATCCCCGAACTGGTCGACACGGCAGCGGCCGACGAGGTCGCACCGCCGGCCGCCGCGAAGTAGCACCGGATATATGAGCACCCCCGTCCCGTCCGCGCTCCGCATCGAGGGCCTTGGCCTTCAGATCGGCGGCGCGACGATCCTCACGGATGTCGAACTCGATGTCGCCGCCGGCTCGCTGGTCGGCGTCATCGGGCCCAACGGGGCCGGAAAGACCACGCTGTTCAACGTGATCTCCGGCCTCATGAAGCCCACAGCAGGACGCGTCCTGATGAACGGCGACGACGTCACGAAGGCGTCCGTGCCCGCCAGGGCGCGGGCGGGACTGGGGCGCACCTTTCAGACCTCGAGCCTCTTTCCGAGGCTGAGCGTTCTCGAGAACGTGCGACTCGCCGCGCAGGTCGCCCTCGGGGGCGACTACTCCCTCCTGCGATTCCCGCGCCGAACGGATGCCGCCACCGCGCTGGCCCTCTCGAAACTCGAGGCCGTCGGACTCAGGCACAAGCTCGACACCCCGGCGGGCGACATCTCGCACGGCGACAAGCGCAAGCTCGAGATCGCCGTGCTCCTGGTGACGAACGCGAGCATCGTGCTGCTGGACGAGCCGATGGCGGGCGTCGGGTCGGGCGACGTCGCCGGGCTCGTCGACAACATCCGCGACATGCAGAGAGAGAACGGCTGCACCGTGCTGATGGTCGAACACCACATCGACGTCCTCATGGGCTTGGTCGATAAGGTCGCCGTCATGTACTTCGGCAGCATCATCGCCTACGACACGCCGCAGAGCATCATGGCCAACCCGCTCGTCCAAAGCGCCTACCTGGGGACGACCGCCGCATGAGCACCGATATCGGCGCCGCCATCCTGGAGGTCCGCGGCCTGCGCTGCTCGATCGCCGGCCAGCAGGTCGTGGAGGACGTGACATTCTCCGTGCCTGCCACCGGCATCACCGCGGTCCTCGGCCGCAACGGCGTCGGCAAGACCTCGACGCTCCGCGGCATCCTGGGTCTGATCTCCCGCCGCGGCGAGGTCACCCTCGCCGGCCAGCGCATCGATGGCCTCCCCACCCATCGCATCGTTCAGCGAGGCGTGGGCTACGTGCCCGAAGATCGGGAGGTCTTCGCCAAGCTCACGGTCGCGGAGAACCTCGCCCTCGCAGAGCGGCAGAAGAATCCGCGCCGTGAGTTCGTCGATGCGCTGTTTCCCGACCTCGTGCAGCGCCGCGCGCAGATGGCCGGCACGCTCTCGGGCGGGCAGCATCAGATGGTGTCGGTCGCCCGGGCGCTGCTCAACGACAACAAGCTCCTGCTCGTCGACGAACCCACGAAGGGCCTCGCGCCGAAGATCGTCGCCGAAGTGACCGCAGCGCTTCTGGAGGCCTCCAAGATCGTCCCCATCCTGCTCGTCGAGCAGAATCTCGACGTCGTCCGCCGGCTCGCCGACGGCGCGATCGTGATCGGCGGCGGACGCGTGGTGCACACCGGCGTCGCGAGCGAGATCCTCGACGACGACGACCTGACACGCAGGCTGCTCGGCGTGCATGCGGAGGTGGGCGCAGCGTGAGCATGCTCGTCCTCACCCTCATCACCGGCGTCGGACTCGGCGCCCTCTACTTCCTCGTCGCCTCCGGGCTCAGCCTCATCTACGGGCTCATGCACGTGCTGAACTTCGCGCACGGAGCCTTCCTCACGCTGAGCGCCTTCATCGGCTGGCTCGTCGCACAGGCGCTGGGGACGGCATCCTGGGGATCGTTCCTCCTGTCGATCCTGGTGGGCGCGCTCGTCGGCGCGGCCTTCGCGACGCTCACCGAGCTCGTCCTCATCCGCCCTCTGTACGAACGGCACATCGAGCAGGTCCTCGTCACGGTCGGCCTCTCGTTCGCCGCCGTCGCGCTGTTCGAAGGCATCTGGGGCACCGACCCGATCAACATCGCCGGCCCGCCGTGGCTGAAGCAGACCACCGAGGTCCTGGGCGCCCGCATCCCGAACACGTACTGGGTGCTCATGATCGCCGCCGTGCTCGTCCTCGCCGCGCTCGTGATCTTCCTGCAGAAGACCCGTTACGGCATGATCATCCGCGCCGGCGTCGAGAACCGCTCGATGGTGACGGCGCTCGGCATCGACGTGCGCAGATCGTTCACGCTCGTCTTCGCGATCGGCGGCGCGGCGGCGGGCATCGGGGGAGTGCTCGCGATGCACTACACGACCTTCGTCTCGGCCCACCTCGGGTCGACGCTGCTCATCTTCGCGTTCATCGTCACGGTCATCGGCGGTCTCGGCTCGCTGACCGGCGCGGCGATCGCGTCGGTGCTGGTCGCCGTGCTGCAGCAGTTCGCGAACTCGTACTTGAGCGGCACGGGCGACTTCATCGTCGTGATCCTTCTCGCGCTCGTGCTGCTGGTCCGGCCCTCCGGCATCCTGGGGAGGAAGGCATGACCCTTCAACGAGCTCAGGGACCGAGGCGCGGGTTCAGCTGGATCCCGGTTGTCGTCGGCGCCGCACTCGTGCTGCTGATGGCGATCCTCCCGCTCCTGAACATCTCGATCCCCGGCATCCTGCCCACTCCGACCTACATGCCGGGCACGCTCGCCCTTCTGTCGCTGTGCATGGTGTTCGCCGCGCTGGCGCTGTCGTACAACCTGCTGCTGGGATCGGCCGGAATGCTGTCCTTCGGCCACGCGCTCTACTTCGGCGCCGGCGCGTACGGGCTGGGGATCGCGCTCGAGCACCTCGGCGTGCCGCTGTGGCCCGGAATCTTCATCGCGCTCATCGGCGGCATGATCATCGCATTCGCGACGGGAGCCGTCGCCATGCGCGTCTCGGGGATCCCGTTCGCCATGGTGACACTTGCGTTCGCGCAGGCCGGCTCCGTGCTCGTGCGCCGCAACTCCGGCGTCACCGGGGGCGAAGAGGGGCTGAGCCTCACCACCGAGCTGGTTCCCGACTTCCTGATCGGCGTCATCAACACCCGCAACCTGTACTGGTTCACGCTGGTGGTGCTCGTGATCGTCTACCTCGTGGTGCTCTGGGTCGACACCTCGCGCCTCGGCCACCTGGCGCGCGCGACGCGCGAGAACGAGCAGCGCGTGCGCGTGCTCGGTCTGCGCCCGTACCGCGCGAAGCTCATCGTGTTCGTGATCGCCGCGGTGCTGGCGAGCCTCGCCGGTGTCGCCTACATGCTGCTCCAGTCGGGCACCGTGCCCAGGGCGGTCTCGGCCGACCTGACGATCACGATCCTCGTGATGGTCGTGCTCGGTGGCGTCGGCTTCCGCTGGGGTGCCATCGTGGGGGGCGTGCTGTACACCCTTCTCGATCAGCGTCTCACCGTCATCGCCGGCTCCGAGGTCGTGGCGGGGCTCCCCGACGTTCTGCGCATCCCCCTGTCCGAGCCGCTGTTCCTGCTCGGCGTGCTGTTCATCCTCGTCGTCATGTTCCTGCCCGGAGGCATCGCCGGCACGATCGACGCGTGGTGGCGCCGACGCCGCGGCGAGAAGGTGCGCCTGTCGCTGCGCAGCATGGACGACGCGGATGCCGAGGCCGAAGCGCCGGTCGAGGTGCGCGTATGAGCTGGGGTCTGGAAGACGGCTCGCACACGGTCGGCCGATGGCTCGCCGATCGCGCCGCGCAGTCGCCGCGGCGGACCGCGATCGACGACCGCGGCGTGACGATCGACTATGCACGGCTCGCGATGCGGGCGAGCGACCTCGCCGACGCTCTGCGCAGTGGCGGCTACGGCCCGGGGCATCGCATCGCGACGATATCGGGCAACTCCACCGATCACGTCGTGGCCTTCTTCGCCTGCGCCCTCACCGGAGTAGCCTTCGTCCCGCTGTCATGGCGCAACACCCCCCGCGAGCTCGCCGACGTGCTGCAGCGCTCGGACCCCGCGCTCGTGCTGATCGACGACGAGTACGCCTCACTGGCCGGCGAGGCTCTGAACGCGCTGGAGGTCGTACCGCCCACGGCGGCACTCGGCTCGACCGAGGTGGAGGCATCCGTCCCGCGCGGTCGCGCGCCGATGCCCGCGCGACCCGTCCGCGACGACGATCCGCTGCTGGTGATCTTCACCTCGGGCAGCGAGGCCTCGCCCAAGGGTGTGGTGCTGACCCACGCCAACTGCTTCTGGAACAACCTCGCTCTCGCGCATGCGTTGCCACTGACCTCCGACGACGTCGTGCTCGCGATGCTCCCGCAGTTCCACGTGGCGGCATGGAACTGCCAGCCGCTGCTCGCATGGTGGGCGGGTGCGACGGTCGTGCTCGAGCGCTCGTTCCAGCCCGCGCGTGCGCTGCAGCTGATCCGCGAACGACGCGTCACGGCGATGATGGGCGTGCCGACCCAGTACGCGATGCTCGCCGACGACCGCGACTGGGCCGCGACCGACGTCTCGTCGCTGCGACTCGCGCTCGTCGGCGGGGCGACCATGCCCCCCGCGCTGCACGCACGGTGGGCGGAGCGCGGTGTCGCGCTGACACAGGGCTACGGCCTCACCGAAGCCGCACCGAACGTCCTGCACCTGGCGCCCGCGGACGCCGCGACCCACGTCGGCGCCGTCGGACGCCCTTACCCGCACGTCTCCGTGCGAGTCGCCGACCCCGACACGCTGCTGCCGCTCGAGGGAGCGGCGACGGGTGAGCTGTGGGTGCGCGGGCCGAGCGTGTTCGCCGGGTACCTGGGCGACGACGCGGCGACGGCGAAGGCGATGGCCGGGGAGTGGCTGCGCACCGGAGACATCGTGCACCGCGACGACGACGGGGTGTACCGCGTGGTCGATCGACTCAAGGACATCTACATCTCCGGCGGCGAGAACGTCGCACCCGCCGAGGTCGAGTATGCGCTGGGGCTGCATCCGCTCATCGAGGCGTCAGCTGTCGTCGGCGTGCCCGACCCCGTGTGGGGGGAGCGCGGCGTCGCGTTCGTTGTGCCGGTCGCCGGGTCTCTGCTGTCGGCGGACGAGGTGCTCGCGCACGCGCGCCGCAACCTCGCCGCCTTCAAGGTGCCCGTGCACGTGCAGTTCGTCGAGTCGCTGCCGCGCTCGACGATCGAGAAGCTCGCGCGCTCCCGCCTCAGGGATCGCGCGCGGCGAATAGTGGAAGGTGCGGCCCATGACCATTCCCGATGAGCTGATCGAGGCCGAGCCCGGGCTCGTTTCGCCCGCGACCGGACGCCCGCTCACCAAGCGCGGCGAGGCGACCCGTCGGCGCCTGCTCGAGGCCGCCGAGGTCGTCTTCGCCGAGCAGGGTTACCACGAGGCGTCGATCGTGAAGATCACCGAGCGCGCGGGCATCGGCTTGGGCACCTTCTACCTCTACTTCGACAGCAAGCAGTCGATCTTCGAAGCGCTCGTGATCGACCTCAATCGCCGCGTCCGCCATTCGATGTCGGAGGCGATGGCGGGGGCGTCCTCGCGTCTGGAGGCCGAGCGCGCGGGCTTCACCGGGTTCTTCCGCTTCACCGCCGAGCATCCCGCCCTGTACCGGGTGGTCCGCGAGGCCGAGTTCGTCTCGCCCGAGACGCTGCGGCTGCACTACACGCGCATCGTCGAGGGCTACGAGGCCGGCCTCCGCGCCGCCCAGGACGCCGGCGATGTCGACCGCGCGCTCGACCCCGAGGTCACCGCGTGGGCCCTCATGGGCATGGGCGAGCTGATCGGCATGCGCTTCCTGCTGTGGGAGCGCGACGGCGACGGCGCGGCACCCACCGTGCTCGAGCCGAAGGTGTTCGACGACATGATGCGCTTCATCGACAACGCGCTGGCGCCGCGGATCACCGACACACGTAAGGCAGCGCAATGACCGATCAGGACCTCGCGGGCAAGCGCGCCCTCGTCACCGGCGGCGCGAGCGGCATCGGACTCGCGTGCGCGCAGGAGTTCGCCGCCCGCGGCGCGCACGTCATCATCGCCGACCTCAATCGCGACGCGGCGGATGCCGCCGCATCCGCAGTGGACGGCGAGGCCTGGGTCGCCGACCTGTCCGACACGGCGGCGCTCGACGATCTGACGCTCGACGTCGACATCCTCGTGAACAACGCCGGCATCCAGCGCGTCAGCCCGATCGCCGAGTTCGACCCCGAAGCGTTCCGACTGCTGATCCGCCTCATGCTCGAGTCGCCGTTCCTGCTGATCCGCGCCGCACTGCCGGGCATGTATGCGAAGGGCTGGGGCCGGATCGTGAACATCTCGAGCGCGCACGGCCTCCGCGCGAGCGCGTTCAAGTCGGCCTATGTGTCGGCGAAGCACGGCTTGGAGGGCCTCTCGAAGGTGACCGCGCTCGAGGGCGGACCGCACGGCGTCACGAGCAACTGCATCAACCCCGCGTACGTGCGCACACCCCTGGTCGAGAAGCAGATCGTCGACCAGGCGAAGGTTCACGGCATCCCGGAGAGCCAAGTGGTGGAGAAGATCATGCTCACCGAGACCGCGATCAAGCGCCTCGTCGAGGCCGACGAGGTCGCGTCCCTCGCCGGCTGGCTCGTCTCCGACAAGGCCGGCATGGTCACGGGAGCCTCCTACACGATGGACGGCGGGTGGACGGCTCGATGAGTTCCGCCGTGAGCCGCTATCGCACGGTCGACGTCGCCGTCGACGGGGGAGAGATGCGTGTCGGGCTCTGGGAGCCCTCGACGGACGGCGAAGAGTCGGATGCCGCACCCGCGGTGCTGCTGATCCACGGGGTCACCGCATCCCACCTCTCCTGGCCCCTCGTCGCGGAGCGACTGCCGCACGCGCGCGTGATCGCGCCCGACCTGCGCGGGCGCGGACGCAGCAACGATCTGGAGGGTCCGGCGGGCCTCGATGCGCACGCCCGCGATCTGATCGCCGTGCTCGACGCGCTCGGCGTGGAGCGCGCCGTCGTCGTCGGGCACTCGATGGGTGCGTTCGTCGCGCTCGTGCTGGGCGATCTGCACCCGGAGCGCGTCTCGCGCCTCGTGCTCGTGGACGGCGGCCTGCCGCTCGATCTGCCCGCGGGAATGTCCGTCGACGAGGTCATCAAGCTCGTGCTCGGCCCGACCGCCGAGCGTCTCGCGATGCGCTTCGCGACCGTCGACGCCTATCTCGACTTCTGGCGCGCGCACCCCGCGTTCCGGCGGGACTGGACGCGCGAGCTGGAGGAGTACCTCGCATACGACCTGGTGGGAGACGAGCCCGAGCTTCGGCCCTCGACGAGCTACGCGACGCTCGAAGAGGACACGGTCGACCAGAACACCGGCACCGCGATCGCCGACGCGCTGGCCCACCTGCGGCATCCGACCGTGCTGCTCACGGCTGAGCGGGGACTGCTCGACCAGTTTCCCGCGCTGTATGCCGCCGAGCGGCTGCCGGGCCTGCTCGCCGCCTATCCCGCCCTCGACCACGTCGCGATCCCCGATGTCAACCACTACACGATCGCCCTTTCCGAGCGGGGCGGGGATGCCGTGGCGGCGGTGGTGCGGCAGCAGCTCGGCGCGGTGACGCGCTGAGGTCAGCGTCCGCTGGCGGCGACCCGAGTGGTCAGCTGGTGGGCGTGGGCCAGCAGCGTGCGGCCCAGGTCTGCGAGCCGATCCGGGCCGAAGCGGAATTCGACGCCCGTGAGGCTCAGCGCCCACTGCGGATGCCCCTCGCGCGTGAACACCGCCGCGCCGAGTCCGAAGCTGCCCTCGACGATGAGTCCGGAGTTGAGGGCGTACCCGCGCGACTGCGTCTCACGAAGCCGGGCCCGCAGCCGCTGCTCTCCGTGCGCCGCGCCCCACTCGGTCGACAGCTCGGGATGCCGCTCGAAGTATGCGTCCACATCGTGGGACGGGAGGAAGGCGAGGATCGCCAGGCCGGCCGACGCGACGCCGAGCGGAAATCGCACGCCCTCCGACAGCACGAACGACCGGATCGGAAAGCTCCCCTCCTCGCGCAGGAGGCACACCGTCTCGTCACCGCGGCGCACCGAGAGGAACGCGCTCTCCTCGGTGCGCACCGCGAGGGAGCGCACGATGTCGCGCGCGATTGCGGTGATGTCGTACCGGGATGCCGCGACCGTGCCCATCAGATACAGCTCGGGCCCCGGCATGCACCGTCCCGTCCGCTCGTCCTGGTCGACGAGTCCCTCGTGTCGGAGGGCTGCGAGCAGTCGGTGAGCCGTCGGCCGCGTGAGCTCCGCCCGCCGGGCGAGCTCGGCGACGGCGAGGCCCTCATCGCCCGCGCCGGTCACAAGCCGCAGCAGGCGTGCCGCCCGAGCCACCGACTGTGCGCCGGGTACCGACCGTTCTCGAGGTGCGTCCACGATATGGACACTAGACCGCCTATCATCCACATGGCAACGGCATCCGTGACCCGGCACAGGCGCAAGACGCAGGATGGGATGGACAGATCCCCCAGACACAGGAGTCGCCCGTGATCGACAAGACCTCCCCGTCCGCCGCCGAAGCCGTCTCCGACATCCCGGACGGCGCGTCGCTCGCCGTCGGCGGGTTCGGCCTCTCGGGCAACCCGATCGCGCTGATCGAGGCGCTGCTCGCGCAGGGCACCACCGACCTCAGCATCGTCAGCAACAACTGCGGGGTCGACGACTGGGGTCTCGGCATCCTGTTGAACGCCCATCGCATCCGGAAGATGACGTCGTCGTACGTCGGAGAGAACAAGGAATTCGAGCGGCAGTTCCTCTCCGGCGAGCTCGAGCTCGAGCTCACCCCCCAGGGCACGCTCGCCGAGAAGCTGCGGGCGGGGGGATCCGGGATCGGCGCCTTCTTCACGCAGACCGGAGTGGGCACGCAGGTGGCCGAGGGCGGACTTCCCCGTCGCTACGACGGCTCGGGCGGCATTGCGGTGGCCTCTCCCGTCAAGGACGTGCGCACCTTCGACGTCTCGGGCGTCGACCGCGAGTATGTGCTCGAGGAGGCGATCGTGACCGATTACTCGCTCGTGCACGCGGTGCAGGGCGACCGGTTCGGAAATCTCGTCTTCAACAAGGCGGCCCGCAACTTCAACCCGCTGGCGGCGATGGCCGGCCGGGTCTGCATCGCTCAGGTCGAGGAGCTCGTGGAGCCGGGCGAACTGGACCCGGACTGCATCCACCTGCCCGGCATCTACGTCCACCGTATCGTCGAGGTCGGCAGCGACATCGAGAAGCGCATCGAACGGCGCACCGTTTCGGTCGCTGAAGCGCTGTCGCGCGACATCCCCGAAGGAGCATGACCATGGCCCTGACCCGCAATGAGATGGCCGCCCGCGCGGCCGCCGAGCTCTCCGACGGTTCGTACGTCAACCTCGGCATCGGCCTGCCCACCCTGGTGCCCAACTACGTGCCCGAGGGGATGACCGTCGTGCTGCAGTCCGAGAACGGCATCCTCGGCGTCGGTCCGTACCCGATCGAGGAGAACGTCGACCCCGACCTCATCAACGCCGGCAAGGAGACGGTCACGACCCTGCCCGGTGCGGCCTTCTTCGACTCGGCGACGAGCTTCGGCATGATCCGCGGCGGCAAGATCGACGCCGCGATCCTCGGTGCGATGCAGGTCTCGGCGTCCGGTGATCTCGCGAACTGGATGATCCCCGGAAAGATGGTGAAGGGACCGGGCGGCGCGATGGACCTGGTCCACGGCGCGGCGAAGGTCATCGTGCTCATGGAGCATGTCGCCAAGGACGGCTCGGCCAAGATCGTGAACGACTGCTCGCTGCCGCTGACCGGCCGGGGAGTCGTCGACCGCATCATCACCGACCTCGCCGTGATCGACGTGACCGATGCCGGACTCGTGCTGATCGAGACGGCGCCGGGGGTGAGCGTCGACGAGGTCGTCGCCGCCACCGAGCCGTCGCTGACCGTTTCGGACGCGCTTAAGGTGGCTTCATGAATACCGACGACGTGGTCATCGTTGCCGCCGCGCGCACCCCGCAGGGCCGGCTCAAGGGTCAGCTCGCAACCCTCACCGCGGTGCAGCTCGGAAGCATCGCCATCCGTGGAGCGCTCGAGCAGGGCGGCATCGCCCCCGACTCGGTCGACGCGGTGCTCGTGGGCCAGGTGCTGCGCGCCGGCTCGGGGCAGAATCCCGCACGCCAGGCTGCTGTGGGCGCGGGCATCCCCTGGGATGTGCACTCCGGATCCGTCAACAAAGTGTGCCTGTCGGGTCTGACCGCGATCATCGACGGAGCGCGCATGATCGCGGTCGGCGACGCCACCGTGGTCGTCGCCGCCGGAATGGAGTCGATGACCCGCGCCCCGCACCTGCTCATGAACTCG
>Ga0190272_10001462_pt1 | contig 11377 bp, 5 predicted proteins | sample Popmic504T_FD_133746 | JGI IMG/M metagenome (GOLD analysis project Ga0190272, IMG submission 133746) | Populus adjacent soil microbial communities from riparian zone of Shoshone River, Wyoming, USA - 504 T | ecosystem: Environmental > Terrestrial > Soil > Riparian zone | place: USA: Wyoming...
CGATGCGTAAAGTCGCCGGCGAAAATATCGTCGACGCGTTCGTGATGGAGACCGAAAAGCTTCTGGGCGAGCTGGCGGCGAAAAGAGCCGTTGTCGAGCCTGAGCCCGATCTGGTCACGATCAAATAACACCCCTCCTACTTCAATCTGCATTTGGTTTTGCGGGTGTCTCTCGCCACATGAAAGGCGAGTAGAATTAATCCGGTTCGCGAAGCGGTATCAGAGACTAAAACGATCCACTAAATCACACGAAACATCACGAAAGAGAGCTCTCTACTTCGTGTTTGTTCGTGCACCTTCGTGGATACTGAACTTGCAGGATTGCTGGTTCAAATAGCCAAATCACCACCGGTTAAACTCGAGATGCTTCTTGCTCTGGCGACAAATCATGTATTTGAAATTCTGCTGACCCTATTCGTCATAATGGCGGCGGCGAAAGTGATGGCGGAGATCTTTGAACGTCTTCGCCAACCCGCTGTAGTCGGTGAAATCCTCGCCGGCGTTTTGATCGGACCGAGCGTATTGGGATGGATCCGCCCTTCCGAGCTAACCAATACACTCGCCGAGATTGGCATAATCTTCCTTCTCTTCGCAGTCGGGCTAGCGACTAAACCCAGGGACATTCTTAACGTTGGAAAAACGGCAGCGATTGTTGCGGCGCTTGGAGTAGTGACGCCGTTCGTGGCCGGCTACTTCGTCATGAAGGCCTGGGGCGGCAATAACGTACAGGCACTCTTCATTGGCGCTGCGCTGGTTGCCACTTCGGTAGGCATTACTGCCCGTGTACTGGCGAGCATGGGACTTCTGAGTCTCGCCACCAGCCGCATCATTCTTGCGGCGGCAGTCATCGACGACATTCTGGGGCTACTCATCCTCGCGGTTGTCTCGAGCGTAGCCGCTGGCCAGATTGATTACCTGGAAATCGCGATTACTGCAGCACTTGCTATTGGCTTTACGATATTCGTCTCTTTGGTCGGTCCGCCGGTGCTGAATCGAATGACGCCGCGCGTCGAAAATCTCAGGGTAAACGAATCCTTATTCGCTTTCGCTTTGTTGCTCTGTCTGGGCTTATCAGTGGCGGCAAGCTACATCGGAGTTGCCGCGATCATCGGCGCCTTCCTCGCGGGAATGGCGCTGGCCGAAGCGACCGAGGGTAATGAAGCCATGCATCGACAAATGAATGGCGTCACTGAGTTTTTGGTGCCGTTTTTCCTCGTCAACATCGGCATGCAGGTCCAGCTAAGCGTCTTTCGCGATCCGTCTACGATTCTTCTGACAGTGGTCATCACACTTCTGGCCGTGGTTACGAAACTTGTGGGCGGTGGTGCGGGCGCACTTCACCTTGGTTGGCGACGTGCAGCACAGGTCGGCGTCGGCATGGTCCCACGCGGAGAGGTCGGAATCGTGGTCGCGCAGATTGGTTTAGGGCTGGCGGTTATAAGTGATTCGTTGTTCGCGGTTGTATTGTTCATGGCCGTTGCGACGACTTTGATTGCCCCACCATTCCTCAAACTGTTGTTTGAGGGAGAGTCGGAGGCAGGGGAGTGAAAGACTGTTGAGCTGGGGGAGCAAACCGATCTCGGAACTGGAAGCTGAACCGGCGGATCCTCTTTCAAAGGACCTTTGCCAAGCTGTAACCAAACCAAACAAGTAACAGGCACAAGACGTTTGAGACGATTATGTTCAGCAGCGCGAGGGACATTTCACCGTCTCTCAGGAGCGCGAACGTCTGCATGCCATATGCGGAGAAAGTGGTGAATCCACCGAGCACGCCAATGAAAATTATACTTTGGGAAGTAGGACTGGTGGGAAAACGGTCGAACAGAAAATAGAAGAGGAGCCCAGCCAAAAAACACCCGATTGCATTTACCGCCAAAGTGCCTAGTGGAAACTGCTCGCCGTAGCGCCTGGCAATAAAGTCTGACAACAAGTACCGGATTACCGTTCCAACAAATCCCCCCAAACCAACAAGAAGTAATCTTGGCATGGGCATCATCTTAACAAACTTCGGAGGTGAGCTACATGAGGAGAGTGATCGCGCTGTTAACGATAACCGTTTCGTCTATGGCCGGTCAGGATTACTCTCTCCACAGATCTGTCCGTAAAGCCAGGCTCGTGCAAAGTCCCAGTCGCGTTTCAGAGTAGCAATCGAAATCCCGAGCACTTCCGCCGTCTCTTTTTCGGTGAGGCCGCCAAAGAAACGCAATTCGACAGCGCGGCTCGCTCGCGGATATAGCGCTTCGAGGCGCTCCAATGCTTCGTCGAGCGCGATCAGATCCTCATCACGTTCCTCGGCGACCCCGGTCAGCGCTTCCAGTGACAATTTAAGTTTTCCGCCGTAGCGTTTCTCTGCCCTGGCCGCGCGCGCGTGGTCTACCAGCAAGTGGCGCATCTGTTGCGCCGCGACATTGAAGAAATGGGCTCGATCCCGCCAGTCGCAAACACCGTCACCGAACAATTGCATATAGGTTTCATGCACGAGCGCGGTTGCTTGCAGCGTGTGGTCCGGCCGTTCTTGCTTGAGATAATACTGGGCCAGCCGGCGTAGCTCCTGATAAACGACGCCCACCAATTGTCTGCCCGCTTCTTGATTCCCGTTGCGATACTCGATTAGCAGGGCTGTGAAGTCATTAGAACTGGACGACATAAGGTAGGGACGTCCCTTAGTGAGCACCCCTCGCGTGGAGGAGCGCTCGAAGTTTAAAGGCTGTGCTGATAACGATGCGTAAAAGCTGTCCTGATGGTGACAAAACCGTGGGCATCCCTCTTACCTCGTGAGGACGCACCCAGAGCCCGCGGCTACAAGTGTTTACTTCCTTTCCTGCGCGCTCACGTCGTCTTTGCTTGCTGCGCGCCAAAAGCGCACAGTGGCATCAGAGCTGCCGCTTATCAGTGTCAGGCCATCAGGCGAAAACGCAACCGACTTGACCTCATCGGTGTGTCCCCGTAGGGCGATCAGTTCCTGCCGCGTCCCAACGTCCCACAACCTTACAAGGCCTTCACCGCCGCCCGTGGCTAGCCTTTTCCCATCCGGCGAGAACGCAACCGACCAGACCTTGCCAGCATGGCCTTTGAACATGGCCACTTCCATCCCGGTGCTGACTTGCCACAACTTCACCGAGTTATCCGCGCTGCCAGTGGCCAATGTTCGCCCGTCCGGCGAGAAGGCGATTGAGTCAACCGCTTTGATGTGGCCGCTGAGTGTAGCGAGTTCGCGACCCGTCGCCGCATCCCACAACTTCGCCGTGTTGTCATAACTCCCCGTAGCCACTGTTCTGCCGTCCGGCGAGAACGCACCCGCAAAGACCCTGGCCGTGTGCCCAAGGAGAGTGGTGAGTTCCTGCCCTGTTCCTGCGTCCCATAATTTCGCAGTTTGATCAGCACTACAGGTGACAAGGCGTTGGGCATCCGGAGAAAACTTCACCGAATGAACTGTGTCCGAGTGTCCCTTGAGCGTTATTAGTTCCTGGCCAGTGGCCGCATCCCATAACTTCACGGTGCGATCCTGGCTGGCGGTGGCGATCCTTTTTCCGTCAGGAGAAAATGTCACCGACTCTGTAGGGCGAGTATGCCCGTCAAGAATCGCGAGTTCCTCTCCAGTGATCGCATTCCATAACTTGGCGCCCCTCCCGCCTACCGCCGCAAGCTTTCGGCCATCAGGCGAAAACCCCACAGCGAAAACCCTAAAATTGTTGAACCTGAGGATGTTAGGTTTCAGCACGGCAGCGATGTCCCATGCCTTCACTGTGTAGTCGTCACTACAGGTGGCCAGCTGTTTCCCATCGGGCGAGAACGCGACTGACCACACATGACTAAGATGTCCTTTGAGAGTGGCGAGTTCCTGACCAGTAGCGATGTTCCACAACTTGATAGTGCGGTCAGCGCTGCCGGTGGCCAGGAGCTGGCCATCAGGCGACCAGGCAACTGCGCGGACTTCACCGGTGTGTCCTTTGAATAGAATCAACTCCTCTCCAGTGTTCACGTCCCAGATACTCGCCGTGCGTTCTTTAGTTCCCGCGGCGAATCTCTTCCCATCCGGCGAGAATGCGATTGACCAAACCGCGCCAAACGAATCGAAGGCGCGGAGTTCCCGACCGGTCGTCACATCCCACGACTTGAGCGACAGTCCCGTAACCAGCATTCGGCCATCCGGCGAAAACGCCAGAGACCTGATCCATCCCGCACCTGCTTGAATAGTCATCAACTCGCTTGCGGTCGCTGTATCCCACATCTTCAGCGTGCCGTCATCGCTGCCCGTCGCTAAGAGTTTTCCGTCAGGCGAGAACACCGCTGCACTTACTCGGTTTGTGTGTCCTTTCAGTGTGGCGAGCACCTGCCCGGTGGTGGGGTCCCACAATCTTACCGTGGTATCGCCGCTGCCCGTCGCCATCTTCCTGCCATCGTGGGACCAGGCGACGCCCCAGACACCTTGCTCGTGCCCGGAGATCACGGCGAGTTCCTGCCCCGTTGCCGGGTCCCAAAGCTTTACGAGACCGTCTTCACCGGCAGCCGCCAACTTACTTCCATCCGGTGAAAATGCTACCGACCAAACTTCCCTCGCGTGTTTCAGCGTTCGGATTTCGCCGTTGTGATGGTAAAGCCGCCAAAGGTAGTACCATTCGAAGCCGCGCAAATCTTCCTCGCCCGGCTGCGGCCACTGGCTCTCCACCAAGTCACGCAATCGCGCAATGTTCGCCGTTTGCCAGGCTTGCTCGCCCAAATTCATCTGCGCTGCATACAGCAAGCGGCGATTGATTTGCACCTGCTCGGTGGCTTTTCGGGCTTGCCACGAAGTGGTTGCGATCCCGGCGAGTAACGTGAGAAGCAGCGCCGCCGCCGCACCTACTCCAACGCCGTGACGCCTGACAAACTTTCCCATGCGATAACTAATCGTGTGCTGTCGTGCCATCACCTTCTCGCCTTGCAGGTGGCGGCGGATGTCGGCACTCAACTGTTCGACTGATTGATACCGATGGGCCACTTCTTTTCGCAGCGCCATCAGCAGAACGTTGTCCAGATCACCGGCTAGTCTCCCTCGCAACTTTTCCGGTTTACCTTCGCGTGTCCGGCTCACGCTCTCGGGTGTTCGCTCTTTGATGCGAACTCCGTCCGCACCGGTTTCGGTAGTCACTCGGCCGATCATCACACTAGGCCGTTCAGGTTCTTGCTCCGAGATCACGCGCTCGATTTCCACCAGCGAACGTTTCTTGAATCGGTAGGGGCGATGACCCGTCAGCAGTTCATAAAGCACAACGCCCAGACTGTAAACGTCGCTGGCGGTCGTGATCACTTCGCCACGAACTTGTTCGGGGCTGGCGTAATCCGGAGTCATCAAATGCACTCCGGTGCGGGTAAAGATAGTGGGATCGATTTGATCTTTCTGATCGAGCAGTTTGGCGATGCCGAAGTCGAGCAGTTTAACCACACCGTTGTCAGTAACCAGGATGTTGCTCGGTTTGACGTCGCGGTGAATAACCAGATTGCGGTGCGCGTAAGCGACGGCTGTGCAAACCCGGAGGAAGATCTCCAGCCGTTCGGTCACCGAGAGCAAATTCGCATCGCAGTAGGCAGTGATTGGTACGCCTACAACATACTCCATCACGAAGTAGGGCCAGCCTTGTTCGGTCGACCCGCCATCGAGCAGCCCAGCGATGTTTGGATGCTCCAGGTTAGCGAGAATCTGTCGTTCCTGTCGGAAGCGACGTACCACTTCGTTGCTGTCCGGACCAGGCCGAACCAGTTTGATTGCAACCAGCTTTAGGTATTCTTTGTCAGCGCGGTACGCGAGATAGACGACTCCCATACCGCCACGTCCGATCTCGCGCATCATCCGGTATGGACCGATGCGCCGATCAATAACGCTGGGCACGTCAGAAAGTGCGGACAATCCAGCGGCTCTGGGCGCTGCCGGCTTCTCTATGAAGTTTCCCGCCGAGTCGTAAGCAACCAGCAATAACTGAGCCTGCTCACGCGCCCAGTCATTGTCGCGACAGGCTTCAAGGAGATAGGCAGTCCGCTCGACCGGCGCCATTTCCTTAGCACTCTCGAAAAGGTCTCTTACAAGTTGCCATTGCTCGGAGGCCACAAAGTCCTCCCTTGACCCCGTAGTGAGTCACGGTCTCGATTGGTTGAGAGGCGGCGATTTTAACACAGAGCCGGATGGCTGGCAGCTAATGAGGAATGTAGGGGCGCCACCCCGTGGTCGCTCTGGCTTCGCCCATAAAGGGGTAAACAACAAAACCAACTATCACGACACCACTGCGACGAATCAGTAGTCGCATAAGCGTAGGCGATCGTCGCCAGACTCGATCCGCCGACTCGCTGACGAGCCCCCTTACCAATTTTTTTTGGTAGGCGTGAGCTATTTCGTCGCTTCCTTACGCTATCTGAGCAGATTACCAGGAGCGCTGACGAGATTTCTCTAAACGAAGAGAACACGCGCACCGAGTCCTCATACGGAGTGCAAGGTTAGGCACATGAGTCATCGCAGCAATAACGAAACCTGGAAGTGGACAAGTAACAGTTGTCGGTATACGTCGCAGCCACTAGTCCCGCATTCGGAGGTTGAAATGTCTTCACACAGAGTTTTTGCAGCGCGCAAGATGTCTATCTCTCTAGCCGCCAGCGTTTTCCTGCTGGCAGTCTTTTCCCTAGACCGAGTGGTACTGCCCAAGACGTCGCCGACCAGTGTGGCCCTAGCCTCGCAAACACGGACCATCAATCTCAACACCGGGTACGACCAATGGTTAGCGAGTCCTGCGCTAATAAGTGTGGGAGGCCAGGACAACGAATGGCGAGTGATAATCGATACGACTAATGAGCCACCTCCCGCAACGGGCCGGCCGGCAGATGTGGTGTCCGACAACACCTGGATCAACGTAAACCCTTCGCTGGCCGGCAATTTCCCGAATAGCCGATGGATCTCAATCAGGCCCGACCAGGGTCGGCCGTTGCCGCCACCTCCGAGTAAATTCCAATATGCTTACTATTTCACCTTGCCTCCGGGATTTTCGTCTCCACAACTCACGATGAAGCTCAGCTCCGATGACCAGATCACTAAAGTAACTCTTAATAGCACCACGCTGTTTCAAGGCCTGGCTGGGACCTTTAGCTTCCCTCCGTTTGAAGTCAGTACCAGTCTGCCATCGTCCTTCAACGCAGGATCCACTGGGAATGTCATAACGGTTGAAGTAGAGGATACAGGTGCGGGTATTACAGGCCTCATCGTTGATGGCAACGTCACATATCAAGACTGCGCCCGTCTGCCAATTCGAGAGATCCCAGGCTTGACCTCCATCAGTTTCTGGGAAAGGACTTCGGTGGCGCCAACGGCTTTTACCCCGCCGATCGGCGCGTTGACAACACCCCTGAACGGCCCACTTGGCCCAAACAGTGACTTTGAGGGAGTGACAGGTGAGGAGTTCTATGACGTCTTCTATTCCAATTGGGATGGGGCGTTCAACTCCAACGGTCAGTTTGTCACGATCGAGGCAGTGTGGAACGTCGGCGCGCCTCACGGCGGAGGTTTGAACATTGCCCGCGTAGATTTCAATGGAACAGGCAATTCTGCCAATTCCGTAGCAAGCTTCGTCGCGCTCGGGGACAATGCGTTGTCAAATAACGTTGGGAAGGCGGTCGACGTCGACCCCAGTGCTCTCACCCACACGACGATGGGGAACACCATCGGTCAAACGCAGAGACTTAGAGTGACGGTCGGCTTTCCGTGCTCCTGCGTGCCTCCGCCCTCGGGCATGGTCGCATGGTGGCCGCTGGATGAAACACAAGGCGCACAACTGGTTGCTGACGTGGTCGGAGGACATGACGGTACCCCGATGAATTTTGGTGGCGCGGTGACTCCCATAGGAACGTTCGGCGGACCGAAACCTGTAACAGGTTCTTATGTCAATAATTCTCTGCTATTCGATGGAGGTTACGTAGAGGTTCCAGACTCACCACCTCTTAATTTTGGAGTGAATGGCAAGGAGCCGTTTACCATAGATGCCTGGGTGAACTACTCTCCGGTTCAGCAAACGAGACCTATAGTTTCCAAGCTTGCTTCGCCAAGTGGCCCCGGCTATTTCCTCAGCCTACAGCACGCTGGTTTGGGAGTTTTCAATTTGACGTTGCAAATCGATGGTGTGAAATACATAGGTCCCACAGTCCCAGCGAATACCTGGGCCTTTGTGGCTGCTACAAGAAACGCGAGCGGTGTCACGCTCTATGTCGGTTCAAACAATGCGTTGGCGACTCCTGTAGTAAGGCTGGGTAGTCCTCAAGATGCCAGCAGTGCTGGCACTACGCTCCGGATCGGTCAAACGCAACCAGCACAGCCACATGTACACTCTGAGATAGATGAGGTTGAGATCTTCAACCGTGAGCTCAACCAAACCGAGCTTGAGGCCATCTTCAACGCAGGCTCAGCTGGCAAGTGCAAGAGCGGGTGCGTTCCGCCTCCTTCAGGAATGATCGGCTGGTGGCCGGGAAATGATCACCCAAATGATCTTGCGGACGGTAATGACGGAACCCTGTTCTGCAGTGTTGGCTATGCGATGGGGAAGGTGGGCCAGGCCTTCAGCTTTCCGAGTCTAGGCTCCACAGGTTCAGATCGAGTGGGTATAAACACCGGCCCATCGGCAAACACCTTTACCATCGAGGCATGGGTATTTGCCAATCAGCACGGACCTTCGGACTATCGGACAATCTATGCCGACAACTCCCGTGGCTTCTGGCTCAAGGATGGAAGGGTCAATTGGTGGCGGGGCGGCGATCGCTTTGAGGGAGTTACTCAGCTTTCTATTGGCGCCTGGCACCATATAGCTCTTACTTATTCCAACAATGAATTCACCGGTTATCTTGATGGCGAGGCTGACGGTACCTCAATCTTCGCTGGTGAGTCTCTACCAACGGGACCCGGACTGGGTATCGGGGGACACTCCATTACTCTGTCGGAAGACTTTGATGGTCTCATTGATGAGCTGGCAATCTACAATCGCGCCCTCGGTCTCGCCGAAATCCGCGCCATCTACGAGGCCGGCTCTTCGGGTAAGTGCGAGCCAAGCACGGGAACAGTCATCATCAGAAAAAATACTGTCGGCGGTGACGACACGTTCAGCTACACATCTGTCGGCGCTGGCCTGGGCCCGTTCAGCATCACCACATCAGGCGAAACGGGAAGCCAGACATTCAGTAACATTGCGCCGGGACCAGCGTCGGTGACAGAGGCGGCGCCGCCTGCTGGGTGGGTGTTCACCAGTTTGGCGTGCTCCGATCCGGACAACGGAACCACCGTCAGTGGTCAGACAGCGAACATTGATCTCGATGCAGGCGAAACCGTCGTCTGCACCTATATCAACACCAAGTGCCCCACAATCACTTTGAATCCGGCATCCGATGCGTTGCTGCCCATTGGAATTAACACTCCCTACAACCAGACCTTCACGGCGACGGGCGGCTGCGATTCTTCATTCACCTTTAGCGTCACGAGCGGCGCGCTGCCTTCAGGGCTCACGCTGGGCACCGATGGCGCGTTGTCGGGCACGGCGACGCAGCCAGGCGATTTCACTTTCACTGTGACGGCGACTGATAGTTGCGGTTGCAGTCAGAGTCAGACCTACACATTGAAGGTTAACGGCTCGTTGGTAATTAGCCGATTCCGGCAAAATGGACCCGCCGGGCCCGACGATGAGTTTGTGGAAATTTTCAACCCAACCAACTCAACGCACACGGTATCAACGCTTGCTGGCTCGGGCTATGAAATCTTTGCGTCCGCCGGAAATGGCACCACGTCAAACAACCTTTCGCTCGTGTGCACGATTCCTGCCGGCACTGTGTTGCCCGCACGAGGCTACTTTTTATGTGCGGGGTCCAGCTACAGTCTGGGAGATCTGGGCCGTAACGGAGGGTCTGCTACCGCGGTCGGGGACGCGGTGATGACTGCTGACATTCCGAACGACGCCGGCCTTGTTTTCGTATCCCTTGCCCCCTTTGTTCTTTTCGATAGCGTGGGTTTTGAGCAGTACGGGCCCGGTGCACCAAGCCCGGCGTCTCCATTCATAAGACCTTTCTTTTGTGAGGGAACGTGCCTACAACCTGTCGGCGATGCGAGCATAAACACTGCCGGAGCGTTGGGCGGCACTTGTCCGCCATCAGTCACGCAGCGCGGGGCTACATTCCCTGTTCTCCAGTCAGGATCGCTGGATGGAGTGGCTCTTTGCTATGGCGAATCCGGTCAATACGAGTTCTTGCGCCGGCAGACGAAGTTTGACCCAACCATAGGCACCCTGCATCAAGATACAAATAACAACGGCCACGATTTCATACTGGTGGCTCCGAACCCTGATAGAACAAATATCGGCCAGGCCATCACGGGGATTGGCGGTGTAACTTCGGTGCTCGGCGCAGCCGGGCCGCACAACTTAAGGGCCCCTCCAGACATACCCGGAATTAAGTTTAAGCAGGGACCGTTCGACGACTGCGCAAGCCAGATCGCGCCGAGCAATGCCGAACGTAATTTCGTGCCGGACCGATTAATTCTCAATCCCGCGAACGACCCCCTCGGTACGTTTGCACTGCGATTGAGGTTCACCAATAACTCAGGCTCGGATATCACTGGTGTGCGATTTAGAATAGACGATCTATCGACGCTCTGCGGATCACAAGCATCGTCGCCTACTGTTGCGACTGGTGAGGCCAGGAACTTGTCATTTCCTCCAAGGTGCCAGGGCTCAGGCACCGATGTCGGCGTCTACACGGCGATCCTCAAGGTGGTCAACTCATTGACCGAAGTTGTCAAAGATTGCCATGGCGTCGATCAGACGGTTAACGGCACCGTAATGGAGGATCTCAGTTTAGCCATGGGACCACCTATCTTACCGGGGCCTGGTCCACTGTCGCCGTTTGGTGGCGGAATCGACACCAGCTTGATCGTCAACCCCTTTGGTTCGATTGGCGATGGCGTCACGGGCGGCACCGGCGTATTCGCCACCGTAGTTGGGACAACCCCTGCGAGCAAGGTTCTGTTTATCAAGATTAGGTTCGGTGTGGTGAAGTCCGGGCGCTTCAAAGTGCTTGTCATCCCGGAGGGCAAGTAGGGGTTACAACAAGACTATTTGATGAGGAAGCGTCTCTTCGGCGGCAGTTCTGAAGCAGACGTGGCGGCCATGGTGAGAAACAGGGCGTCGGTCGAGGCTTTGCGATTGATGTTGACCACGAGCTGTTCGCGCATCTCTTCAATTTGGGAAATCCAACGTGCAGGCCTCACGCTGTCGAGACTCTGGGCAATCTGCTTGAGTTGGGCCAGCAGATCCTGATTCACAACAACTTCGGTCGGCGCATTGAGCCTGAGCATCCAGGCGTCGCGGATGAGAGTCTCGAGAATA